>Ga0316204_10002490_pt1 | contig 41445 bp, 39 predicted proteins | sample 6monrhotite_MG_2_FD_205661 | JGI IMG/M metagenome (GOLD analysis project Ga0316204, IMG submission 205661) | Microbial mat bacterial communities from mineral coupon in-situ incubated in ocean water Damariscotta River, Maine, United States -... | ecosystem: Environmental > Aquatic > Marine >...
TAGCTATAATTTGTGAGTATATTCTGATTGCCTTAGAGATCTAGATTTTGACGTTTAATTTCTTATTAAAGTTGCTGACATTTTGTTTATTTACCAGCTTATTATCATGCGGTGGTGGAGGTAGCGATCCTGTAGTTTCTGTAGATACTTGTACGCTTGGCACAGGTACGAATTTGAATGTCAGTGGGACGGTTAAATTTGAACGAATTGCATTAGAGAATAGTGGTGCGCTCAATTTTAATGATATTACTTCACAGCCCGCAAAAGCCATACAAGTTGAGGCGGTGTGTAATAGTGTGATTGCAGTGGCAACCACTGATGATAATGGATTATATACAGTAGCAGTTCCCTCTGGTACTCAAGGGGTTTTTATTCGCGCTAAAGCCCAAATGATAAAAACCGGAGCACCATCCTGGAATGTTGAAATAATGGATGCCTCTCAAACGTCTGGTCTTCTATTCGCTTTGGATAGTAGTCCGTTTGATCTTGATGGCTTAGATGTAACAAAAAATTTACTCGCAGCCGCAGGTAATGTCGGCTCAACCTATCCAGTAGGTGCGGTTAGAGCGGCAGCGCCCTTTGCAATCCTCGATACTATTTATAAATCAATGCAGTTTGTATTGTCGGTAGAGCCTAATGCAATTTTTCCCGCGCTGGATGTTAAATGGAGTGATGAAAATGAGGATGGGTCTTTTTACTCTGATAATCAGATCTACATATTAGGTAGTATTGTCGATACGGATGAATTTGATGAGCATGTTATTGCGCATGAATGGGGACATTATTTTCAAGATGCCTTTTCACGAGATAATTCGGTAGGTGGCTCTCATGCGCCTGGAGACATATTGGATATACGAGTTGCCTTCAGTGAAGGCTTCGGGAATGCCTTTTCAGCTATGGTAATGAATGATTCTATTTATAGAGATTCTCAAGGTACTACATCTGGTTTTTCTATCGACGTTGAAGTAAATGTTTGTACTAATGAAGGGTGGTACAGTGAATGTTCAGTGCAATCTGTGCTGTATGATTTTTATGATACAAGTAATGATGATATATTCAGTCTAGGGTTTGATGAGATACACGATGTAATGACATCAAATATGCCAACTAGTAGTTCATTAACGAGCTTATTCAGTTTTATAAATTCTTTTAAAAATCTAACGTCGATTGTTTCTGCAGATGTAGATAGCTTATTAGTCGAGCAGTCCATAGATTCTATTAGTGATGATTATGCAACCGGTGTCTCGGATGGGCTATATATTATGGGGACAACAGATGTGTTGCCTATATACGATATTCGACCGTTTCCATTAACCAATGTCTGTTCAACAGGTGATAATATTAGTGCTGTTGAGGTTTATGGTTTAGGGGCTTCTCGATTTATTCGTTTTACTGCTCCATCGTCAGGTAACTTTAGATTTACATCCACCTGGTCGAGTGGTCTTAGTGCATCTGATCCAGATATGTATCTCTATAGAAATGGCGATTTGGTTGGTTCTGGCGAAACTACTATTAATAAATCAGAAACATTTATAACTAGCCTGGTCGCGGGTAGTGAGTATGTTTTAGAAGTACTAGAATATACCTATGTACACTTAGATATTCCTTATAATCCAAGTGCCTCAGGCGCTATAAATAAAACCTGTTTTACTGTAAGCAGAACTCCAATATAAAATTATGAAAAAAATCTATCTAATATCTTCGATACTAGCGCTTAGTTTCTTATTGATGGGAATGTCTAAACCTATCGAAAGAGAAACACTACCAACCCAAGATGCTCAAAAACCAGCGGAGCGTAAAAACCATTATACGAAGCCTCACGCGGGTATATTTCTTGATTACCAACGTCCTGAACATCTGCAAATAGGTGAGCAATTAGAGTTGCGACTTAACTTTAAAGTGCGTGATCAAGCTAAGCAATTACAGATTAAGGTGAGTGTGAATGATGTATTGCTATTACAGTCTGATTCTCAGTTTGAATTTGACACACAAACAAACAAACAAAGTTCAGTCGTCATTCTAGCCACTGCACTTAAAGAGGGCGCTGCACGGATTAACCTTGATACTACAATTTTAGTTGAGGGGCGATATCAGTCTCGCTCTTTTAGTATTCCAGTGACTGTGGGTGATCCGGCACAGTTCAAATCGGCGGTCACGGGTGTCGTTATTTCTAAGCCCGGTTACAGGGTTGATAAAGCGCAGGGTGTCGTCTCAATGCCTGCTGTAGAGTCATCAGAATAAATATTCCTATTTAGGGCAGTAATTCCTACATCTGGTATCTTTACTGGCTTCAAACCCCCATATAAGCTATGCTATCTCGCTTTTAAGGCCTTTGGCCAGCGTTTCAATTATTAATCAGTATTTTTACGATTTTCGGAGATTAGAATGTTTTCAGCAGATATGACTATTGAGGGTTATGACGACGAATTGATGGATGCCATCAATGAAGAAACACAGCGTCAGGAAGACCATATTGAGCTAATTGCATCTGAAAACTATACCAGCCCTCGTGTAATGCAGGCGCAGGGTTCTTCGTTAACTAACAAGTACGCGGAAGGCTACCCAGGTAAACGTTACTATGGTGGTTGTGAGTATGTTGATAAAGCCGAGCAGTTGGCGATTGATCGTGCGAAGAAGTTATTTGGTGCTGATTATGCGAATGTACAGCCGCACTCAGGCTCACAGGCCAATGCTGCAGTATTTATGGCTTTATGCTCACCTGGTGATACAGTTCTAGGTATGAGCCTGGCTCACGGTGGTCATTTAACACACGGTTCACACGTAAGCTTCTCAGGTAAAATTTATAACGCAGTTCAATATGGCTTAAAAGCAGAAACCGGTGAAGTCGATTATGAGCAGGTGGCTGAACTAGCGCGTGAGCATAAGCCTAAAATGATCATTGCTGGTTTCTCAGCCTATTCTAAAATAATGGACTGGCAGAAATTTCGTGATATTGCAGACGAAGTAGGTGCTTATCTATTTGTTGATATGGCTCATGTAGCTGGTTTGGTTGCTGCAGGAATTTACCCTAATCCTGTACCCATTGCAGATGTTGTAACTTCAACAACACATAAAACATTACGCGGCCCACGTGGTGGCATCATTTTGGCAAAAGCCAATGATGAAATTACTAAGAAATTTAATTCTTCTATCTTCCCTGGTACACAGGGTGGCCCGTTAATGCATGTTATTGCGGCCAAGGCCGTTGCTTTCAAAGAAGCAATGGAACCAGAGTACGTTGTATACCAGAAGCAGGTCGTTAAAAATGCTCAGGCTATGGCTAAAGTATTTATGGATCGCGGCTATGATGTTGTTTCAAACGGTACAGAAAATCATTTGTTCCTTGTTAGTTTTATCAAGGCGGGTTTAACAGGTAAAGATGTTGAGGCGGCACTCGGTTCGGCGCACATTACAACCAATAAAAACTCAGTACCGAATGATCCACAATCACCATTTGTTACTTCAGGTATTCGTATAGGTACACCTGCTCTAACAACTCGTGGTTTTAATGAGCAAGAGTCTGCAGACCTTGCTGGTTGGATGTGTGACATTATCGATGATATGTCGAATGATTCAGTTATTGAAAGTGTTAAAGCAAAAGTTGCTGAAATTTGTGCAAGACTTCCTGTTTATAAAAAATAAGAATATAGAAATAGTCGCTCACCATTGGGTGGGCGATAACTAAATTGATAAAAGAAACTCATTATGCACTGTCCCTTTTGTAAAGCGCCAGATACGCGAGTAGTCGATTCACGATTAGGTGGAGATGGTGATCAGGTTAGGCGTCGTAGAGAATGCGTTGAGTGTTCTGAACGTTTTACAACATATGAGACGGCAGAATTAAGTTTGCCGCGTATTATTAAACAAGACGGCACAAGACAAACCTTTGATGAAGTTAAGTTACGATCAGGCTTAACCAAGGCACTGGAAAAACGTCCAGTGAGTATTGAAAAAATTGAAGACAGTATCAGTCATATCAAACACAAGTTACTTTCACAGGGCGAACGTGAAGTAGATGCTAGAACGATTGGTGAATGGGTAATGGAAGAACTGCAAACCTTAGATCATGTTGCGTATATTCGTTTCGCATCTGTTTATTTAAGTTTTGAAGATGTAGATGCATTCCGTAAAACCATTGAAAAGTTAGAGCAACAATAAATTCTTATTCTTTTTTAATTAATCGAAGCTACTAAATACTGCCGTTATAATTAATTTACGAAAATATATTTAAATAGATGACTCAACGATCAATCGATCATACCTTTATGGCCAGAGCAATTCAGCTGGCAACCAAGGGGCTTTATACAACTCAGCCTAATCCTCGTGTGGGTTGTGTGATAGTACTTGGTGATGAAATTGTCGGTGAAGGTTTTCATCAACAGGCAGGTGGCCCGCATGCGGAAGTGCGTGCACTCAATCAGGCCGGTTCGAAAGCAAAATTTGCTACAGCTTATGTCAGTCTCGAACCCTGTAGTCATCAAGGTAAAACTCCGCCCTGTGCCAATGCATTAATAGACGCGGGTATCAGTCGCGTAGTTTGTGCCATGCAAGACCCTAATCCATTGGTTGCCGGGCAGGGCATTAAACAATTACAAGATGCGGGTATCTCTGTAGATTGTGGAATTATGGGAGCTGAAGCTGAAGCACTTAATCCCGGTTTTATAAAACGCATGAAAACGGGTATGCCATTCGTACGCGTTAAACTGGCGATGAGTTTAGATGGACGAACAGCAATGTCATCCGGTGAAAGTAAGTGGATAACTGGAGAAGCAGCAAGAACCGATGTGCAACGCTTGCGCGCCAGAAGTTCAGTGATACTAACGGGCAGAGGTACAGTGCTTGCGGATGATCCATCTATGAATGTGCGTTTAAGCGCAGATGAATTAGGTTCTACAATAGAACCACATCAGCCACTAAGAGCCATTATTGATGGCCAGTTAAAAATATCCAACGAGAGTAATATTTTTAAGCAACATGGTGAGTGTGTCGTCTTTACTGCTGTAGATGAATCACAGGCTAAATGTTTTACGGCATCTCAGGTGGTATCGTTACCTGCGGCCACTGGTAAAGTTGATCTTGTGAAAACGCTGCGTTATCTAGCAGAGCAACAGATAAATGAAGTTCATGTAGAGGCAGGCAGCGAATTGTGCGGCGCGCTTTTGGGCTTGCAATTAGTTGATGAAATTGTAATTTATATGGCACCTCATATAATGGGTGACTCAGCAAAAGGGTTGTTTCACTTGCCGAAGTTAGAAGCTATGTCGCAACGCATCAACTTAAAAATAAAAGAAATAAGACAAATTGGTAAAGACTGGCGTATAACCGTTTTACCAGATTATTCGTAAACTATTGTGATTTTTAAAAAACAATTTAATTTAAGAAGTGAGTGAATTATGTCCACAATCGTAGTGGTCAGTAAAAACGGCAAGGCTTGTATAGCCGCTGATAGTTTAACCAGTTTTGGCGATTTGAAAATGGGTTCTACCTATGACTGTTCGCATGACAAAATTCAGTCTTATAAAGACGGACTATTTGGCATAGTTGGTAGTGCAGCACATGCGCTGGTGATGGAATCTGTTTTAGCTGATAACAAAATTGAATTAGATTTTAGTTCACGTCTGGATATCTTTGAAAGTTTCCGCGGTCTTCATTCAGTTCTTAAAGAAAATTATTTTTTAAACTCTAAAGACGAAGATGATGATCCATATGAAGCGACGCATATTGATGCCTTGATTTGTAACCCTAATGGTATCTTCGGTGTTTATTCATTGCGTGAAGTAAGTGAGTACACTAAGTTTTGGGCAATTGGTTCAGGTTCTGAATTTGCACTAGGCGCAATGCATGCGCTTTATAGTCGTCTGGATTCAGCTGAAGATATTGCTAAGGCAGGTGTAGAAGCCGGTGCAGAATTTGATAGCTCATCTGCTTTACCATTGAGCTTTAAAGTTATCGATCTGCAAGCATAGACGAGAGACATATTATGTTTACAGGCATTATAGAATCGGTAGGTCAAATTGAATCGATTGAAGATAAAGGTGGAGATGCCCGCTTTTGGATTAACACCTCAAAAATGGATATGTCAGATGTAAAGCTCGGTGATAGCATTGCCATGAATGGTGTTTGCCTCACGGCTATTGAGCTGCGTGATGATGCCTACTGTGCTGATGTTTCAGGTGAGACCTTATCGTTAACCTCTTTAAAGCAATTGAAAGAAGGTAGCGCTGTTAATTTGGAAAAGGCTCTGACACCACAATCACGTTTGGGTGGCCATATGGTAAGTGGGCACGTGGATGGCTTGGGTAAGGTGATAGAACGATATGATGATGGGCGCTCTGTGCGTTTCGTTATTGAATCGCCTAAATCGCTAGCTAAGTACATCGCGGTAAAAGGCTCAATCACGATAGATGGTATAAGCCTTACAGTAAATAAATTAGATGGCTGCCAGTTCGAATTGAATATAGTGCCACACACAATACAAGAAACGATAATGGGAAGTTATCAGCCAGGAACAGAAGTTAACCTTGAAGTTGACCTTGTTGCGCGTTACCTTGAGCGCTTAATATTAGGTGAGCACGCGGCAGAGCCGGGCGCTAAAATTACAGAATCGTTTCTCGCAGAAAATGGATTCATGAAGTAAGTGGCTGTAATTGGCTCATTTAGACCCATTTATATAGCTGCATTTATATAATAAAACACATTAAGAATTAGATATATGTCATTGAATAATATAGAAGAAATAATAGAAGATATTAAACAGGGCAAGATGGTTGTCATTATGGATGATGAAAACCGTGAAAATGAAGGAGACCTATTAATGGCTGCTTCTGCTGTGACCGCTGAAGACATTAACTTTATGGCTCGCTATGGTCGTGGATTAATTTGTTTAACATTGAGCGAAGCACGTTGTCGTCAATTACGCCTGCCTCAAATGGTTGATGCGACAGATGATATGCACGGTACGAACTTTACTGTCAGCATAGAAGCCGCGGAAGGTGTTACTACTGGCATATCTGCATCAGATCGTGCAATTACAGTTCAAGCTGCGGTGGCTGAAAATGCAGGCCCACAGGATATCGTTCAGCCTGGCCATGTGTTTCCTTTGAGAGCGCAACCAGGTGGTGTACTTAATCGCGCTGGCCATACAGAAGCAGGTTGCGATTTCGCACGTTTAGCAGGTTTTGAACCTGCAGCAGTTATTGTAGAAATACTTAATGATGATGGCACGATGGCGCGTCGCCCAGACTTAGAAAAATTTGCCAGAGAACATGATCTCAAAATTGGTACTATTGAAGACCTTATCCGTTACCGCATTGAAAATGAGAAGACAGTAGAGCGTGTAGCTGAAAGTGACTTCCCGAATGATTATGGGCACTTCCGCTTATATGCGTATCAAGATGAAATTGGTAACGACTTGCATCTGGCTTTAGTTAAGGGTGAAATCGATAAAGACAAACCGGTACGTGTACGTGTGCATATGGAAAACACCATGTGTGATGTACTTGCTTCCAGTAAAAAACGTGGTTGGCCGCTACGCGATGCAATGAAAGAGATTGCAGATGCCGAAGAGCCTGGTGTTATCGTTATTTTACGTGAACCAGAATCTGCAAGGCAAATTGTGCAGTGGATGGTTAATCATACAGAGGATGCGACAAGCAACAATGCATCACCTAAAGACTTGCGCACGTACGGTATAGGCGCACAGATTTTAATGGACCTTGACGTTCAAAAAATGCGCCTGATGGCGGCGCCACGTCGAATTCATGGATTAGCTGGATTTGGCCTTGAAGTGGTCGATTATATTACTGGTGGCGAATAGCAGGTATAATCTGCAAATTAAAAATCGTTACCCTGTTTTTTTTAAATAAATACGCTTATATAGAGAAGAATAATGTCAGATATAACAATCATTGAAGGCGAGCTGCAGTATAAAGAAGGCAACTTTGCTATTTTGAGTGCTCGTTTTAATAGTTTTATTGTTGATAGCCTTGAATCAGGTGCGATTGATGCACTTAAGCGTCACGGTGTTCCTGAGTCGAATATTACGGTTGCAAAAGTACCCGGTGCTTATGAAATGCCGTTGGCAATTCAGCAAATGGCGCAAAGTGGTAAATATGATGCAATTATTGGTTTAGGTGCTGTTATTCGTGGCTCTACTCCACACTTTGATTTTGTTGCTGGTGAAGCTTCAAAAGGTATGGCTAACGTTTGTTTAGACCACAATATTCCAGTGATTAATGGCGTATTAACTACTAACTCTATAGAACAGGCCATTGAGCGTGCGGGCACTAAAGCGGGTAATAAAGGTGCAGAAGCAGCAATTACGGCGATTGAAATGGTTAACCTACTTAAGAAGCTTGCTTAATGTCAGTATCAGTTGCAAAAGGTCGCAGTAACGCACGTAAAAAAGCAATGCAGGCTTTATATCAGTGGCATATGTCAGGTAATGACCTTGCGGAAATTGAAGCGCAATTTCATGAAGAACAAAATATGGAAAAAGTTGATGTTGAGTATTTCAGTGCTTTATTGCATGAAGTACCAGCACAGGTAAATTCACTGGATGAATTGATTGCCAAATACAGTGATCGAACAGAAAGTGAGCTCGATCCTATTGAGCAAACTATTTTACGCTTATCCACTTATGAAATTAAAAACCGTATTGATATTCCATACAAAATAATTATTAGTGAGTCACTTACTCTCTCTAAATTATTTGGTTCTGATAAGAGTCATGCATTTGTGAATAGTGTATTAGATAAACTTGCTAAAGATCTACGTAAAGTTGAAATAGAAAGTGCTAAGTAATATTTAAGTAAAAATCAAATAAGTAAGTTATTTCAAAAACGACAATTTTATAATTGTCGTTTTTTCGTTTAGTGATTTATATTCAATGCAAAAAAAAGCCCTGCATACTATGCAGGGCTTTTAAATATAGTCTGTCTAGGATTTTTAGAACATGTATCCAAGATTGATACCAAAGGTTGTAATACCTAGCCCGATTTTTGCTCCACTTGTAGGAGCTGGAGATGTATAAGTTTCTTCTTTGGCTTTAGATGCATGCATCGCTACTTCCCAATATTTATTGATTCTGTAGTCTGCACCAAATGCAAAGTGAGATTGAGTTACAGCAGGTAAAATATAGTTAGAGTCCGTAGATGATTCATCAAATGGTGCATCTGCATGGTTATATCCGGCACGTAGTTTCAATTTATAATTGACAGCTACTTCTACACCAATCGCCATAATTGTTTGGTCATCCCAACCTGCAGGTAAACTAATGAACTCACCATTAGGGCCTGTGATATCTAGAGACTTAAGTGTTGAAGACCACTCGATCTTTTTAGCATCGAATGAAATACTTGTGAATTTATTTATCTGATATGCAACTCCGATGGAGTACATTGCAGGGAAGTCTAGATCTAAAGTGTAAGTGCCGGCTGGGCAAATTTTCATTCCTCCGCCTGCATCGCAGCCACCGCTGATAGGTAGGCGACTTTGTCCTGATACATCCTGAATATCACCATGAGCCAGTTGGTATTCAAGATCTCCGAAATTCTGCTTACTTTTGTAAGTTGCTCCGACTGTTAAATCATCATTAATATCATAAAGTACGCCAAAACTTAGGCCATAACCAAATGCTTGTGCAGTCCGGCTAAGGTCAAAGTTAACCAATGCGCCTTGATCAGCAACGCCATCAGCTGTGCCAGTACCGTCACCATCCATTAAGAAAGCTTGACGGAAAGATACAGATTGGTAATCAAGGTTTAAAGATACACCGAAGGTTAATTTATCGTTATGATTCCATGCAACAGTAGGTGCCATTTGCCAGAATTGTATTGCTGAATATCCTTCAAAATACACAGCTGGTGCTGGGGAAAATGGGCCTGATGTTTGTTCTGGAGATAAACGTGTCAATGGGTAATCTGTTCCCAGTCCAGATGTACCATAGATTCCGCCGCCGAAATAGACTTCAGACCCATCATCAATTGGAGCTGTCCAGCCTAAAGCGGGTACACCATATTGCTCAGACTTAGAGTCATTTTTTTCACCACCAGTCGCTGTGAAATCTACAAAACGCTCAGGCATAAACATTTCTAAACTAAAGTCTGCACGTTTACCAACACGTGCCATACCCGCTGGATTGCTAATTGCGCTCATAGCAGATCCTGGTTTTGCAGTGACTGCACCTGCCAAACTTTTCTGGTATGCGCCAATACCTGTCAGTTGGTATCCATTAGTTGCATAAGCGGATGATGAGGCTGCTAAGCAGATGGCTATGCTAAGGCTGATTCTTTTATTCATAAAATTCTCTATATACCAATATGCCGGGGGAAACGCGCAATATTGTACACTAATATAATTAGTATTTACTTATTTTATTGTGTACTAATACAGCAGAGGGGTCGGCACATGGGTGTCGACGTATAAATTATGCTCTAAGCCATTAATGATTGCTTGGTGCTTTCTATGATTTCTTTGTTTTCTTCAATTTCAACAACATTAACTTCAGTGTCCATTCCGAGCTTTGCGAAAGCAGGTACGCCGCTCCAATCAACATCACTATCGACATGTCCACCCTGGAGTAGTGCTATTTGGACTAAGTCAACCAGATCTGCTCCGCCTTCATGATCGTAGCTAAAGTTATGTGCATTTTTTACAACATCAATCATCGCATCGCCAAAGTTCCAAGTTTCTAAGATCAGTATGCCGACACGTCCCTGTAATTCAGTAATTACCTGTTGCAGTGCTTCACCGTCATTAAATAAGTCATTATCATCTTCGGCCATTACTAATATCGGTAAAGCACCAATATTATGAATTAGGCCGGCAAGCAAAGCTTGTTCAGGATTGATGCCGGGTACAGTGGTTGCAAACATACGACAGATAGCGGCAACTTCAACTGAGGTATTCCATATACGTCGGAAGTGCTCATCTAAAACATCTGACGTTGCCTGATAAATTTGCTTCATCGCAAGGCTGATAACCAAGTCTCGCACCATGCGAATACCCAGACGAGTAACGGCCATTTGAAGATCTTCAATTGGTGTTCTGGAACGGTATAGCGGGCTATTAGAGACTTGTATGAGGCGGGCGGATAGAGATGCATCCTGTGTTAGTGTTTCTGCAACTTGCTGTGCCGATGTGTTTTCACTTTCAACCGCTTCACGAATTTTTAATGCTACTTCAGGCAGGGTAGGCAGAATCAGTTGGTCTGATTCAACTGCCGATTTAAGTTCATTAAAAAATTGCTCTGCTTTCTCAGTCATATGGTTTCCGTTTAAAGCTTAAATTGTTATTTAAATTAGTTAGTTAACGAATGAGTATAGAAGCTTATTTAAAGAGTGAGTCGGTTTCTTCAAAAATTAGCATATTTTCTTCTATATCAAGCATGTGAGTACTAGTATCGATGCCGAGGCGCTCAAAGGCTGAAACAGTCGACCAGTCTTCTGGGCACTCTAAACCGGTATATATACTACCCTGGATAAGCGCTGCCTGAACAACATCAACATAGTCTGCGGGGCCGCTATGATTTCGCCGGAATGTGTAACACTCACTGGCGACCTCTGCCATATATTCAGGAAAGTGCCAGTTACGAAATATGTAGGCACCGACTTCACCCTGCATTTTGTTTAATACTTTACAGAGGGCTGCTGTATTATCAAATAGATCGTCATCATCTTCGGCCATAAGAATAATGGGGAGCGCGCCAATATTATGAATTAAGCCTGCTAGCATTGCTTGTTCTTCATCTAGATGATCTATTTTCATGGCAAGTAGTCGAGCGATGGATGCAGTCTTAGTGCTCGCTAACCAAAGTTCGCGAAAGCGTTCAGCAATAATATCGTTGCTTGCCCTATACAATTGTTTCATTGAAAGGCTCATGATCAAGTCACGGACCAGGTTCAGACCTAACTTTGCAATCGCGCTCTGAATATTGTCGGCGCTATTACGAGTACGGTACAAAGAGCTGTTGGCGACCTGCAATAAGCGAACAGACATCGCTGGGTCCTGACTAATAACATCGGCTATTTTTTTTGCGGAAGAATCTTCTTTTTCACATTCGGCCTTAATTTTTAAGGCGACGTCAGGCAGAGAGGGTAGGAGTAACTTTTCTGTTGCTACCGCGTCTTTTACTTCCGCTAGAAAATCTTCAATCTTGTCTTGTATATGCTTCATTTTTATTTTTGCTATATCTGCATTAAGCTTTCACGTGTTTCATCAAGCTCAGTCTGCATTGTTTCATCAAAAGTACGTATTGTTGGGTCTAAGCCTAGCTTATGAATTGCTGGGATATCTGACCAGTTATCAGGTGCATAATCCGGTACATGTTGCGTATGTAAAATAGCTGCTTGCACGAGATCGACATAGTCGGCATCAGTATCGTGTTTGCGACTAAAATCATTCCACAGGCTGGCTACATCAATTAATGATTGTGGGAAGTTCCAGAAGCTGAGTATTTTATCACCTACGGGAGCTTGAATTGCATGAGTAATTTCTTTTAAAGTCTGCATGTCGGGAACTAATGCAGCTTTATGATTGGCTAGCTCTATAATGGGTAGGGTACCAATGTTATGGATTAATCCGGCTAAAACTGCATGCTCCACATCTAATCCGGGCTGTGCTTTTGCAAGCACTCGACAGGTTGCTGCCACATCAATACTGGTTTGCCAAATCTCTTTAAACTGTTCAGTAAGCGCTTTATTTGGTGTTGTAAAGGCCTGTTTAATTGCGAGCATAATCACCAGTTCTTTTACAATACGTACACCAAGACGTGTAATCGCCATTTGTAGACTGTCTATTTCAGTGCGCGCTCTATAAAGCGGGCTGTTAGCTAGCTGCAATAAACGTACAGACAGTGCTGAGTCCTGGGCTAATAGTTCAGCAATTTCAGCTGCAGAGTGATCGCCTTTTTCAACAGCGGTGCGAATTTTAAGCGCAATATCAGGTAGCGTAGGCAGTTTAATCTGGTCAGTTTCGACTGCAGTATTAATTTGCTGAAGTGCTTGTAGCGAGTTTGTTTGTATTTGTGTGCTCATTAAATATATTTAGTAGAAATCATATAATATGAGTGTAGTTAATACGTATTAAAAAGTATGGATTAGACTGCACAAAATAACAAAAATGCGCAGTCTAAATGATGTGATATTAAAATATTATGAGTGGCTTATAAAAGCATGTTTACTATTTACTCTTTTCTTCAATCGTATAAGGTAAGTCCTCAACTGTAATGCTTGGGCCATTTTCATCATGTAATTGTAGTTTTCCAGATTCGGTATCAGAAATATTGATCACCGCTAATGCGCTGTAGCCACCATCCGGGTCCTGTTCTGCACTAACAATTTGTCCTGCTCCCTGAGCAGAAGAGCTATCGGCATTAAATAGTTTATCGCCTGGATTCACAATATTGTCAGTATCAATTTTTATGCGGAACATACGGCGTTTAAGTTTGCCAAGGTATTGCATGCGAGCAACAACTTCCTGTCCTGTGTAGCAACCTTTTTGAAAGCTGACTCCATTAATAACCTGCATATTTGTCATATGCGGCACAAAAGACTCAGAGGTTTCAGGGTAAATAGTTGGTATACCAGCTTGAATATCGAGCATTTCCCAGGCAGCGGCGCCAACGGGTGCGGCATGTACATCAAGGTTGCTCCATAATTTTTGCATAGGTGATAGCTCGCCATAAATTTCATAGCGTGGATGTAACCCAGGGCATTTAATTACAGTGTAACCATCAACTTGTATTGTATCATCCACTTCTTTAGGGAGATCGGGGATTAAACTGCTGAGCTGTTCATCCGCAGTAGGGCCGGATAAGCCAAATCTTACCAGTGCATTACTGTTATTTTTAATGCTGACTTTAGACATTAAGATAAACATACTGATTCGTTTTAATGTCGGTTCGAGTAATGAAAGGGGTAAACGTAAGTAATAGCTGTTGTCACGTTTGAATATACGAAAGTTTGCTAGCATTCGGCCTTTATGGGTACAGTAGGCACTTAATTGGCTATGCTGTTCACTAACGTCACGGACATCGTTAGTTAACTGACCCTGTAAAAAATCAGTAGCATCTTCACCATCAACAGAAATTAAACCCTGATGACTCAGGTCGCATAGCACCGGACCAGTATGGATGATGCGTTGCTCACGGTTTAAATTACCAAAGCTTACAACTTTATTGTCTTCAATTTCAGCACCAGCATTTTTAAGAAATTCTAGCCATTCGGGTTTCATAGCGTTACCTGTAAATTTGAGCAGAGTATGTTAGATAGTGTAAGCGAGTTTATACGAGTCTGTCACATACATATCTTGTGGATTAATATAATTTTTTGATGCATATGGCATAAATTCCACTACAATGTTTAGCAATGATAAAAAACACACAATATCAACCTTAATGGAAAATGAATAATGGCTGTTTCTGACAATAGACCTTTTTTCCTCAATCTAATTAAAATCCGTTTGCCCGTTACCGGCTTTGTTTCAATATTTCACCGAATAAGTGGTTTATTGATGTTCTTAGCGATTCCGTTTTCAATTTATATATTTGATATCTCATTACAAGGCAAAAGCGGATATAGTCAGGCGGTTCAAATATTACAGTATCCACTTATACAGCTAATATCATTAGTTTTACTTTGGTCCATTGTTCATCATCTGATTGCCGGTATTCGTTTTCTACTAACAGATTTTGATATTGGCTTAGAAAAACATCAAGCAACGTTATTTGCATGGCTAGTTTTTGCAATTGAGGCCGTTCTGTTTGTAGTACTAGCCGTGAGGATATATTTATGAGCTCACCCGGTTTACAGGGTCTTCGCCCGTGGATAATTCAAAGGGTAAGTGCAGTATATATTGCCTTATATATTATTTATTTTACATTCGTAGTCTTTTTTAATAATCCTGTTAATGTCGATGATTGGTCATTATGGGTCGCAATGCCTTTTAATAATATTGCATTGGGATTGTTTTTAATCGCAATGCTCTGGCATGCATGGATTGGTGTTCGAGATATAGTATTAGATTATGTCCCTAATGTAGTCAGTCGTTTAGTGGTTTTAACCACTGTCGGCTGTATTATCTTAGGAAGTGGCTTGTGGGGATTTAAAGCATTGTTTATGGTTGCAATTAAATGAATATAGATGACATTCCAAGAAGACGATTCGATGCTTTAATTATCGGTGCAGGTGGCGGTGGTTTAAGAGGAGCGTTACAACTTGCCGAGGCGGATGCATCCGTTGCAGTTGTATCAAAAGTATTTCCAACACGATCACATACTGTTGCGGCACAAGGTGGCATGAATGCGGCGCTCGCTAATGTGTTGCCAGATAACTGGCACTGGCATATGTTCGATACAGTTAAAGGTAGTGATTATTTAGGCGATCAGGATGCCATTGAGTATATGTGTCGTGCTGCTCCAAAAGCAGTTTATGAAATGGAACACTTTGGCGTGCCATTTTCACGTTTAGATAATGGGAAAATATATCAGCGTCCATTCGGTGGCCAGTCACAAAATTTTGGTGGTGAACAAGCTGCACGAACGTGTGCTGCCGCAGATAGAACTGGCCATGCGATTTTGCATAGTTTGTATCAACAAAATATTCGCGCTAAAACGCATTTCTTTGATGAGTACTTTGCCGTCGATTTACTAAAAGACAGTGACGGCAATATACTGGGAGCATTTGTATTTAATATTCACACCGGTGAAGAATTAATTATTGAAGCAAAAACAACTTTGTTAGCTACTGGTGGTGCGGGGCAGTTATATAAAACCACAACCAATGCCCTAATTAATACAGGTGATGGTATGGGGATGGCTTTGCGTGCCGGTGTGCCTTTACAAGATATGGAGTTTGTACAGTTTCATCCAACTGGTATTGCTGGTCGCGGTATGCTTATTACTGAAGGCGCACGTGGTGAAGGTGGTTACCTGGTCAACGGTGAAGGTGAGCGGTTTATGGAACGTTATGCACCCACCGCAAAAGATTTGGCATCACGTGATGTAGTGAGTAGATCCATTTATACAGAAGTGAAAGAAGGTCGAGGCTGTGGTCCGAAAAAAGATCATGTGATGTTAAAGCTCGATCATTTGCCTGAAGATGTTTTACAAGCGCGTTTGCCCGGTATTCGCCAAACGTGTATTACTTTTCTTGGTGTCGATCCTGCAACTCAAGCAATTCCTGTTTACCCAACAGCACATTACACCATGGGAGGTATTCCAACAAATCGTAAGGGGCAGGTTGTTGTACCGGTTAAAGATACGCCGGAAGAACCTGTTACAGGTTTATATGCTGCAGGTGAGTGTGCTTGTGTATCAGTGCATGGAGCAAATCGTTTAGGTGGAAATTCTTTGCTGGATATTTTGGTATTCGGTCGTTCAGCAGCAAATGACATTATTGAATATTTAAAAGAAAACCGCTTTCACAAGGCATTAGATGAAAGCAGTATTCAACAGGCCTATGACAGATTGCATCGTTGGGATGATACGGGTGAAGGCGAATCGATAGATGTTATACGTCGTGACTTACAGACGATCATGGAAGATAACTGTGGTGTATTTAGAACTCAGGAAGTTTTAGATAACGGGGTAACAGAAGTATCCAAAATTGCAGAGCGTTTTGAAAATGCAAAAATTAGTGATCATTCCGGTGTGTTTAATACGGCACGAGTTGAGGCATTAGAATTAGAAAACTTAATTGACGTTGCTCTGGCAACTGTTTATTCAGCCGCCGCCCGTCATGAAAGTAGAGGCGCGCACTCGCGTGTTGATTATAGTGAACGCGATGATAAAAACTGGATGAAACATACGCTGTACTCCAGAGAAGACCGAAAGCTCGATTATAAACCGGTAAGAACCAAACCAATGTCAGTAGCTAGTTTCCCTCCCAAACCACGTGTGTACTAATTTTATTAAGGTGTAATTATGCGATTTCGCATTTATCGATTTAATCCAGAAACAGATAAAGAACCTTATATGCAAGACTATCAATTAGATGATGTGTCTTCAGATATGATGTTACTGGATGCGTTGCTATTAATTAAAGAATCAGATCCCACACTTGGTTTTAGGCGATCCTGTCGTGAAGGTGTTTGTGGTTCTGATGGAATGAATATTAATGGGACAAATGGTCTGGCTTGCATAACACCGGTTACCAGTTTAAAAGAGCCAGTTGAAATTCGTCCTATGCCACGTTTACCCGTGATTCGTGATTTGATTGTGGATATGGAGCAGTTTTATAAACAGTATCGTGATGTAAAGCCATACCTAACACTTAAAGATCCATTACCAGAAGTGGAGCTAGAGCAATCACCAGAAGAGCGTGAAAAACTTGATGGTACTTATGAATGCATCTTGTGTGGTTGTTGTACAACTTCATGTCCCTCATTTTGGTGGAATCCTGATAAGTTTTTAGGCCCCGCTGCTTTGTTACAAGCGGCACGTTTTATAACTGATTCACGAGATCAAGCGACGGAGGAACGTTTAGCTGCATTAGACGACCCATTTAAATTATTCCGCTGCCATACAATTATGAATTGTGTTCAAGTCTGCCCGAAGGGTTTAAATCCTACTAAGGCAATTGGTGAAATTAAAAAAATGATGGTTAAGAAGTCGCTATAGATATGCCTGTGACAGTAGAAACAACAATGCCCGATAAAGTTGACTCAGGTTTACGCTGGAGATGTCGTCGTGGTATGTTAGAGCTAGATATTTTATTAAATGATTTTTTAGATAAATCATATGAAAGTTTAACTGTGCAGAGAAAGAATACATTCGATCAAATCTTAGATTACCCTGATCAGTTATTATTCGATTTATTTCTAGGGCATATGCAATCATCCGATAATAGTGTGTCAGAACTTGTCCAGACCATACGCCAGTCCATTACTGCTTAGAATCAGTTGCTCAAATATTTACCGTTACATAGTACTAGCTATATTTGGCTTGAGTGCTTTATCAATCTATATAATAAATGATCAATTAAATGTTGTTAGCATTATTCTTTTTGTTTTTTTAATATTGGCAACCATCAAGGCTTTAAATAGTAATCAAGCGCTTAATCTGCATTGGCAACAAAATGATGATTGGCTTATATCTAGTGGTCATCAATTTGTGTCAGCAAAACTCTGTGACAGTAGTGTGATTACTTCTTTTTGTTCTATTTTAAATTTCAATCGTGAAGATGGCTGTAGCCAAAGCATTTTGATATTCAAAGATAATATAGATGCTGATAGTTTTAGGCGATTACGTGTGCGTGTGAAAGTGCAGGGTATAAATTCACAAGCACATGATATAATCGCACCATGAGTTATAAAGACAATCAGAAGCAATTGTTATATTGCACGCGAAAAACCAGTCAGTATGGTTGTGAAGATGTCGTATCCCGTGACTTTGTTAGTTTAATGGATATGTACGAAGAAAATTTTATTAAATTGCGCAAACTAATTCCTGACTTATCATCTATCCAAGAGTGTGCTGTTTCAAAATCTGCAGGACATCTGGATTTGCACGTAAAAATACAGGAACGTAGTAAGTTCACAACGACATTACTACTCAGTTATTTTTTTGGAGAAGACGATGAGTTGCGCATGGAGCCAAATTTAAAAATACGTATTTATCATGACGCAGGTTTAGCAGAAGTTATGTCTGGCAAGCTTCATCATGGTCGACTCCTATTAGATAACCTGCCTTCTGATGCGTTAAAACAAAAATGGATATTAAATAAATTTTTAGCAAAATGGCTTAAATACTGCCTTCGCCAACAACATGGTTTTCCTTCTGTTCAGGCTGCGATTACGCTGTAAATCGTGTTTTCTAGGCCTGTATTATCAATCTCTAATTTTGTTTGTTATCAATCGTAATGATTGGTCAAAATTTAACCATTTTTCATTCCTTTTTAAAGCCTATTCAGGCTCCCGTTAGTCACTGATTTATGGTAATATTTCCCGCTTTATAGATGTGTTATCTATACAGGCATATAGCCTAGTAAAAATGCACTAAAACAACGGATAAAAAGAGACCCTATGGCTGATTTTGCCAAAGAAATTGTACCAGTCAATTTAGAAGACGAAATGCGTCAGTCCTACCTTGATTACGCCATGAGTGTAATCGTAGGTAGAGCACTACCCGATGTTCGAGATGGTTTGAAGCCAGTACATCGTCGCGTACTTTACGCAATGAACGTGTTGGGTAATGACTGGAACAAACCCTATAAAAAATCTGCTCGTGTAGTAGGTGATGTAATTGGTAAGTACCACCCTCACGGTGACACAGCAGTGTATGACACCATTGTAAGGATGGCGCAGCCATTCTCGATGCGCTACATGCTCGTAGATGGTCAGGGTAACTTTGGTTCAGTTGATGGTGATTCACCAGCGGCAATGCGTTACACCGAAGTTCGCATGGATAAAATCGCTCATCAAATTCTCGCCGATTTAGATAAAGAAACTGTTGATTTTGCAGAGAACTACGATGGTTCTGAAAGCGAGCCAACGGTTATGCCTACGCGTATCCCGGCTTTATTGGTTAATGGCTCGGCAGGTATAGCGGTGGGTATGGCGACAAATATTCCGCCACACAACCTGAATGAAGTGATTGACGCCTGTATTGCTCTGATTGAAAATCCTGCGCTAGATATTGAGGGATTGATGGATTATATCCCTGCGCCTGATTTACCTACGTCCGCATTTATCAATGGTACCAAAGGGATCCGTGAAGCTTATCGAACCGGCCGCGGCCGCATGTTTATGCGCTCTCGCACCAGAATCGAAACGGCAGAAAACGGTAAGCAAAAAATTATTGTTGAAGAGTTGCCGTACCAGGTGAATAAGGCTCGTTTAATCGAGCGTATTGCAGAGCTGGTAAAAGAAAAGAAAATTGAAGGTATCACTGAAATTCGCGATGAATCAACCAGTGAAATCCGCATTGTCATTGAGGTCCGTCGCGGTGATGTAGCTGAAGTACTGCTGAATAATCTATACAAGCAAACATCAATGCAAACCGTATTCGGTATCAATATGGTGGCACTGGTTGATGGCCAGCCAAAACTATTAAACCTCAAGCAGATTATTGAGGCATTTGTGCGTCATCGTCGTGAAGTGGTTACACGTCGTACTATTTTTGAGTTACGCAAAGCTCGCGATCGTGCACACGTATTGGAAGGCTTAGCGATAGCCCTTGCTAATATCGATGATGTTATTGCACTGATAAAACAATCAAAGAATTCAGCAGAAGCTAAAGCTGGTTTAATCGGTCGTGCCTGGGCACCGGGTATGGTGTCAGATATGCTGAGCCGTTCAGGTGCAGAAGCATCACGCCCTGAGTTTTTGCAAAGTAGCTTTGGTATGCGTGAGGATGGTTATTACTTATCGGAAGCACAGGCGCAAGCTATTCTTGAATTAAGATTACATCGCTTAACTGGACTTGAGCAAGATAAAATAATCAATGAATTCAGTGAGATACTGGATGTTATTAAAGCTTTAATTGAGATACTTGCAAGCCCTGATCGTTTGCTAGAAGTTATCCGTGAAGAGCTAGAACAAATTAAAGAAGACTTTGGTGATGAGCGTCGTTCAGAAATTATTGAGTCGCAGCTTGACCTAAGTATGGAAGACCTGATTACCGAAGAAGATATGTTGGTTACTTTCTCGCACGAAGGTTATGCCAAGTCACAGCCGTTATCCGAATACTCAACACAGAAACGTGGTGGTAAGGGTAAGTCTGCAACGCGAATGAAAGAAGCTGATTTCATAGATAAACTATTCGTGGCGAATACCCACGACACATTATTATGCTTCTCAAGTAAAGGTAAGGCGTACTGGATAAAAGTTTATCAGTTACCAGTCGCTAGCCGTGGTTCACGTGGTAAACCATTAGTTAATTTATTGCCGTTAGAATCAGGTGAGCGCATTAATGCAGTGTTGCCAATTCGTGAATATGATGAAAAACACTTCATCTTTATGGCGACCAGCTCGGGTACAGTTAAAAAGACTCCACTTACTGCATTCTCGAACCAACGTGCTGGCGGTATTATCGCTTTAGATTTACGTGGCGATAATGTGTTAGTTGATGTGGCATTAACTGATGGTGAAAAAGACATTATGTTAATGGCTGACTCAGGTAAAGCTATTCGCTTTAATGAATCTGCTGTGCGTGCTATGGGTAGAACAGCAGCAGGTGTTCGCGGTATTAAGATGGCTGAAGGTCAAAAATTAATCAGCTTGATCGTGGTTGATGATGAAGCGGCAATATTAACGGCAACCGAAAATGGTTACGGTAAGCGTACAGCTTCTACAGATTACCCATGTAAAGGTCGTGGTGGTCAGGGTGTTATCTCAATTCAATCATCAGATCGAAACGGTGCTGTAGTAGGTGCAGTTCAGGTTACTGAGCAAGATGAGTTTATGATGATATCTGATGCAGGTACTTTAATCAGAACCAGCGTTGAAGAAGTTCGCGTAATGGGCCGAAACACACAAGGTGTTCGTCTAATTCGCCTTGCTGAAGATGAAAAATTAGTTGAAATAGAGCGTGTAGCGTCAATTGACGGTGAAGATAGTGATGTAGTCGTGGATGTAGACGTAGAAGAATAATATTAACGAATAAATTTACATAATTAGGGTGGGATAATGAGTCGAGTTTTTAACTTTAGTGCAGGTCCAGCTACACTTCCTGAAGCTGTTTTAAAGCAGGCACAAGAAGAGATGATGGACTGGCATGGCAGTGGCATGTCTGTTATGGAAATGTCTCATCGTGGTAAAGCCTATGTTTCTATTGCAGAGAAGGCCGAAGCCGATCTGCGTGAAGTGATGAATATTCCTTCTAATTATAAAGTTCTCTTTATGCAAGGTGGTGCAAGTTCACAATTTGCGGCAGTACCTATCAACTTGATGGGGGCTAATACAAAAGCGGATTATATTTTTACAGGTCAGTGGGGCAAAAAAGCAATTCAGGAAGCCAAACGATTTGGAGATATTAATATTGCTGCAAGTTCAGAAGACAGCAAGTTTATGACGGTACCAGCACAATCGACATGGAATTTACGTGATGATGCAGCGTACCTACATTACACACCTAACGAAACCATCGTTGGTGTTGAATTCCCTTTTATCCCAGATGTAAAAATGCCATTAGTTGCTGATATGTCATCAAGCATCATGTCAAAAGAAATTGATGTCAGTAAGTTTGGAATTATCTATGCCGGTGCACAAAAGAATATAGGTTGTGCGGGTTTAGTAATTGTTATTGTTCGTGAAGACTTAATCGGTAATCCGATGGCGGGAATGCCTGCTATGTTAGATTACAAAATAATGGCCGATAACGATTCAATGTATAACACGCCTGCTACATACAGTTGGTATATCGCTGGTTTGGTATTCGACTGGATTAAACAAAACGGTGGAATAACTGCCATTGAAAAAACCAATCGTCGTAAAGCTGCTAAATTATATTCCGCTATAGATGAATCTGCTTTTTATTCTAACCCTGTAGATGTTGAATGCCGTTCTCTAATGAATGTACCATTTATTCTTGCAGATGCAGAACTTGATTCTGTGTTTTTAAAAGACGCTGCTGAAGCTGGCTTACACACGCTTAAAGGTCATCGCTCTGTCGGTGGTATGCGTGCAAGTATTTACAATGCTATGCCTGAAGCAGGTGTTGATGCGCTTATCGACTTTATGAAAGAGTTCGAAAAGAAAAACGGTTAAGAATAACAATACTAATTATAGAAGTAGTTAAGTAGGTTGATTACTTTTGAATCTTATATTCCTGCGCTTTTTTGTTTCTGTAGTACCAGGAATAGTTTTCTAGTCAACTTATTGGCTATACATTGTTAAAGCGAGTCTGGATAAAAATGTACAATATAAAAACTTATAATGCTATTTCATCTTTGGGTTTAGATCGCCTTACTTCTGAGGGATATCAGGTAGGCGAAGAAGTTAATGAGCCAGATGCCATCATGCTGCGTTCATTCAAAATGCATGACGTACCTGTAGCTAACTCAGTAAAAGCAGTGGGTCGAGCCGGTGCGGGTGTAAATAATATTCCTGTCGATAAAATGTCAGAGCGCGGTATTGTTGTGTTTAACGCACCTGGTGCAAATGCTAATGCTGTAAAAGAATTAGTCATCGCAGGAATGCTACTCGCATGCCGTAACTTAATTCCAGCATGGAAATATTCCAATGAGTTAAGTGGTTCAAATGAAGAAGTAATGAAAGCGGTAGAAGCCGGCAAAAAGAAATATGCTGGTTATGAGTTGCCCGGAAAGACATTAGGTGTAATTGGCCTGGGTGCCATTGGTGCACAAGTAGCAAATGCAGCTGATGCATTAGGTATGAATGTTATTGGGTTTGATCCAACTATTACAGTTCAACATGCATGGCAACTATCAGCTAATGTAAAGCAAATGGATAGTGCAGAAGAATTATTCCGTGAAGCTGACTTTGTGACTTTCCATGTACCATTAATTAATGCTACAAAAAATATGCTAAATGCAGAAAGTTTAGCAAGTATGAAAAATGGTGCGGTTATTATGAACTTTGCACGTGATGGTATAGTTAATGATACGGACGTGTTAGCCGCAATTAATGCTAATAAAATCAGTGCGTATGTGTGTGATTTTCCAACCACAGAATTACAGGGAAATGAACGTGTTATTGCGCTTCCGCATTTGGGCGCTTCCACGGTAGAAGCTGAAGATAACTGTGCAGTCATGATTGCCGACCAGCTTAAGGATTTTTTACAGAATGGTAATGTAAAAAATTCTGTAAACTTTCCAAATATTAAATTAGCGAGACGTTGTGATAATCGTCTTGCAATAGTAAATAACAATCAACCAGATATGTTGGCAAAAATTTCACATCAGTTAGGCGAGTCAAAAGTTAATATTGCACATTTGGCTAATGAGTCACGTGGTGATTTGGCTTACACATTAATTGATGTAGAAATTCAGCCTGATGCCGCTGTAATAGAAAAAATATCCAATATTGAGGGTGTTCTTTCTGTTAGATCGATTTAATTTTAAATAAAGGTTTCCAGCTTAGTATGAGTGAACAAGATAAGCTTCTTGGTATACGAGACAAAATTGATACAATTGATAAGAAAATTCAATCGCTTATTAATCAGCGTGCAGAGTGTGCACAACAAGTTGCTGAAATAAAAATAAAAGCTGGCGAAACTGAGCACTTCTATCGTCCTGAGCGTGAAGCACAAGTTTTAATGGAGATTAAAAAACGAAATAATGGCCCATTAGGTGATGATGCAATGGCACACTTATTTCGTGAAATCATGTCATCCTGTCTCGCGCTAGAAAAACCGATTAAGGTTGCGTTTCTAGGGCCAGCTGGAACATATAATCATGCAGCGGCTAATAAACATTTTGGTGCATCGATTGATCAAAATCCTGTAGATAACATTGAAGATATCTTCAGAGTTGTTGAAGTAGGTGAGGCTCATTTTGGAGTTGCTCCTATAGAGAACTCAACCGAAGGTGTTATTTCACACACTTTAGATCTATTGATTAACTCATCCTTAAATATCTGCGGCGAAGTGGATTTACGCATTCAACATAATTTAATCAGTAATGAAACTGAATTAAAAAATGTAACTAAGGTTTATTCACACCAACAATCATTGGCGCAGTGTCGTCGCTGGTTGGATGCAAATTTACCAAATGCAGAGCATTACGCAGTACGTAGTAATGCAGAGGCTGTTCGTATAGCTAAAGAAGAAAAAGGTGCAGCAGCTATTGCTGGAAAAATGGCTGCCGAAATATATGAAGTACCAATTCTTAATGCAGAGATAGAAGATGAACCTAATAATACAACGCGCTTTATTATCATAGGAAAAAATCAGGTACCAGCTAGTGGTAATGATAGAACCTCACTATTAGTGACGACTGGTAATAAAGCAGGGGCTTTACATCATTTACTTAAACCTTTGGCTGAACGTGGAATTGGTATGAGCAAAATTGAGTCTCGGCCATCACGTCAAGGTGTTTGGGAATATGTGTTTTTTATTGATATAGAAGGTCATCAAGAAGATGCAACTCTTGCTGAGGCGCTGGCTGAAATTGAACATGAAACCGCAATGATACGTATCTTAGGCTCATACCCAAAAGCCGTACTTAAGTAAGCCATGATGAAAAATAAATTTTTAGAGCTTGCAGCACCAGGTGTACAGCAATTACAGCCTTACCTTCCGGGTAAACCGATTGATGAATTAGAGCGTGAACTAGGAATTAATAATTCCATAAAACTTGCCTCTAATGAAAATCCATTGGGGCCTAGTCTAAAAGCCTTAGAGGCTGCAAAGTCTGTTATAGGTGACGTTAATTTATACCCTGATGGTGCAGGTTTTAAGCTGTCTGAAGCCTTGGCAGAAAAACATTCTACTAACATTGATTCCATAACACTGGGTAATGGTTCTAATGATGTGTTGGAATTAATCGCGCGTGCATTTTTAACTAATGAGCATTCAGCTGTTTTTTCTCAGTATGCATTTGCAGTATATCCAATAGTTACTCAAGCGATTGGAGCAAAAGCGAATGTGGCTAATGCATATCCAGCCGACCACCCAACTATGCCATATGGGCATGATTTAGATTCTATCTATAATGCTATCGATGATTTGACACGTATTGTATTTATTGCGAACCCAAATAATCCAACGGGTACATGGTTAGATATTAACGTATTAATAGACTTTTTAAATAAAGTACCAGAAACAATAATAGTCGTACTTGATGAAGCCTATTACGAATATATGCCAGATGAATTGAAGCCAGATAGTAATGGCTTGTTAAAGCAGTTTGATAACTTAATTCTTACACGTACATTTTCTAAAATGTATGGTTTGGCAGGTCTACGCATTGGTTATTCTGTTTCTCATCCTGATGTGGCAGATATTATTAATCGAGTACGCCAACCCTTTAATGCAAACCTAATAGCACAAGAAGCAGCGCTTGCCTCACTTAGCGATGAACAGCACGTAGCTAACAGCATTGCTTCGAATACATTAGGGCTTAAGCAGCTGGCTAATGGTTTTACACAGCTTGGACTAACAAATATTCCTTCTATTGGTAATTTTATTACAGTAGATGTTAAGCAAAATGCTATGCCGATTTACGATGCTTTATTGCATGAAGGTGTAATTGTTAGGCCTGTTGCAAATTATCAGCTTCCTAATCATTTGCGAATAACAGTTGGCACAGAGTCACAAAATGAACGTGCATTAGGCGCATTAGAAAAAGTGCTTAAAGGTTAATATATATGATTAAGCATTTATGTGTAATAGGGGTAGGCTTAATCGGTGGCTCACTTGCACTGGCATTAAAAAAAGCAGGTTATGTTGAAAAAGTAACAGGCCTGGGTCGTAGTATAGAAAATTTAGAAATAGCCAAAAAATTGGGTGTTATTGATAATTACGAAACAGATTACGCCAAAGCAATAAGTCATGCAGATATGGTATTTATCTCAGTACCGATTGGCGCAATGGGCAGTGTGTTTGCAAAAGTTGAACCTCATTTACAAAGACATGCCATTGTTACCGATGGTGGTAGCGCAAAACATACGGTTATAGATGCTGCGTTAAGTAATTTTGAATTGAAAATAAAACAGTTTGTACCTGGGCATCCAATAGCTGGAACTGAAAAATCCGGGGCTGAAGCTGCATTTGATTCATTGTATAAAGATCGTCGCGTTATTATTACACCATTAGAAGAAAATTCGGTAGAAGATATAGCAAAAGTAAAAGCAATGTGGGAAGCGGCGGGAGCAGAAGTCGATGAGATGGGCGTACGTCATCATGACCTAGTACTAGCAGGTACAAGTCATCTACCACATGTTTTGGCCTTCGCTTTAGTTGATTGTCTGAATAATCTTGATGATGTGGATGAAATATTTAGATACGCAGCGGGTGGTTTTAGAGATTTTACTCGAATTGCTTCAAGTGATCCTGTGATGTGGCGTGATATTTGTATTAATAATTCTGAAGCTATTCTAGCAATGATGAATTCTTATCAAAATAAAATAGATGTCCTGAAAGATTCTATTCAAAAAGGTGATGGTGAAGAGATATTAAAAATATTCACCAATGCAAAAAATGCACGTGATAATTTTAATATGTGATTAACGTACTTTGGTCCGTTTAGATTTTTTTGATGTTCTTGGTGTATTAATTTTATTTAAATATCGTTGATGGTCAGGGTTTTCATCTTCCCATAAACCACAGTTTAACAACACTTTGGATTCGTCACTTTCTTCAGACGTTCTCTTTACAAACAAAATTTCATAATAACGCTTGTTATCATATACAAGCTTCTCATCGAGTAAACCGAATTTATTCTGAGCTAAATACTTGCGTAAAGTTTGTTTGCTGCTACTCGGGCAAAAAATAAAATCAATTAGTCCAGAAGGGTGATTTTTTATTATACTCTGTACGATATCCACACTGGTATCACCACCAACACCAGCAAGTATGACCAGATTCCGAGTATTAGCATTGAAGTTTAGGTTACCAGCATTTGCTGTAATTAACTCGTGTCGGCCTATATCAAAAGGAGCTAATTTGTTATTTAGCTGTTCAATGAGGTGTGGTAATTGATCTACAAATACTACTTTCTCACATAATTTATTAGCCAGTATTTTAATGCCTAAATAACCATGATCACAACAGCAATCCCAAATATATAGATATGGCTTTTTTTGTTGCATCTGTATTATTAAATCGTATATGGAACTTAGTCGTGGACCAAGCTTAGATGATGGATTCATGCAATTATGACTATTTAAATATTAAAACTATAGAGCATATTATAATCATAATATGCTCTATAGTTACATTATTTTATGAAATGTCAGTAAGTTGCTATTTAATGTAATAATATCAAGCGACTACTTCTAGCTTTGCTATACTCTAGTTTCATATTTGGAGAATTATTTATGGCTGATTTAGCCCTCGTTGAAGAAGCATTTACAAGAATCATTAGTAATGGCCCTGGTGCAGACCTTAGAAAGGCCGCCAAAAAATTCTGGGAAGCTCATCAATCAGAAGCAGGTGTAGATAAAGAAGTGGGTATTGAATTTGAAAAGTCAATTACAACAATTTCTTTAGATTATAGGAACCCTGCATTAAAGTGTCTTGAAGATTGTGTGACAAGCAAAAAAACAGATGAAAATGCTACTGAGTGTTATTTTGAACTAGCACTGTGTTTATCCAAGCGAATAGTTCATACGATGTAACTCTCTTCCAGGACTAGTATAATAATACTAATTATTCGAGTTTTTTTTATTTTTCTCAGTGATCCACTGTGACATGTATTTAGTGCTCATCATCGAATGATGTTTGAGCATTGCACCAGTGAAATTATTTAATCGATGTTGATGCAAATTTTCTTGTACATCAATGATTCTACTAATTAATTGATTTCCCAATGCTTTGCTATCATAGTGCGTCTTTAGTAGAGGTATTGTACCTTGTTGAGCATGTTGCCACTCATCCTCATTCTTATATAGCTTTACAGACGCATTCACAATATCAGTAATATCATCTGCAACCATTCCTGGCCAGGAATCTTTGTTTGGATCATACATACCTTCTGCGCCTACTGTTGTGGTTACGCTCGGAGTTTGTGCAATCATTGCATCTAATAATTTTCCTTTAATACCGGCACCAAAACGTATAGGTGCTAAACATATTCTTGATTTTTGTATTACATCAAATGCATTTTCTGCCCAGCCTTTAATCAAAAAGCCATTTTTAGGATTATGTAAAGCTGTAGCTTTTGGTGGTGGATAAGAACCATAAATATGCAGTTCGGTTTCAGGTAGCTGTTTTCTTATAAGAGGCCATATTATTTGTAAGTATAAAACCATATCCCAATTTGGCGCATGCCGAAAATTACCAATTGTCATAAAATGTTCACGCTGAGAGTAGGGCGTAATAGCTTTATCTATTTTCGAAAGATTAACCATAAATGGAAGATAAAAAAGTAAATGGCTATCTACTTTATAGGTTCCAATTAATAGCTCCATTTCAAAACTAGATATTATCAATGACATATCACAGCGTAATATTGCCGCTATTTCGCGCTTCGCTATATCACTGTGTAAATCAGATTGGGTAACTGCACGATCGGCTTTATGTGCTTGATGTCGAGCTTTACGGAGGCATTGTAAATCTTCGGTGTCTAATATCTTCAATGCATTCGGGCAGCATTTATCAATTCGCCAGCCAAATTGTTCTTCCATCATAAAACGATCAAACAAGACGATATCAGGTTCATAGTCTGTAATGTAATTATCAAAACTATCACAGTTTAATGTAATGACACTGCTTGAAACACCTTCGTCTGACAAATCAATCATGTGATCTGTTGATTGCGCAGGGGTAGCAAATTCAACTTGCCAGTCTTGTTGTTTAAAAAGACGTAGAATTGATAGCATATGGCCACCAGCTGCAGATGAATTGGGCTCAGGCCAAACGTAACCAATAATGAGTATTTTTTGCATATAATATATTAAGTCATAATGCTTAAGATCGTTAGCCTAATTATATGTAATTTTTATATAGAGAAGCCCATACGTTTAATACCAAAATATTTGCTAGCTAAGCGCTATTTGAGTAAAGGATCTACTAGATGAAAAGATAGGCATAATTGACTATAGTTGGTATTGAATGCATGTTTGAAAACGTGTATCAATAACATCTGCAGTCCTATTATATGCGAGAAATTATATGATCAAACAAGCCCATCTTTATGCTTTACTTCTGCTATTTTCAGATTTCTTACTGGCCGATGCAAATCAGTTGATTCTCGCGACAGCTGCGACGACCAAAAGCAGTGGCTTAATGGAACATTTAATACCCGCATTTGAAAGTGATACTGGTTTTAAAGTTAAACTTTATACTGTAGGTACGGGAAAGGCCTTGCGCATGGGTCGCAAAGGTGAGCTCGATGCATTGCTGGTACATGCACCAACTGCAGAACAAAAATTTGTTGCTGATGGATATGGTCTGCACCATGAAGCGGTAATGAAGAATGATTTTATAATTATAGGCCCAAAAAATGACCCTGCAAAAATTGGTGGTATGACCGATGTTAAACAAGCACTAGTTAAGATAAAGCAAAGTAAAAGCCTGTTTTTGTCACGTGGAGATGACTCAGGTACGCATAAGAAAGAATTGGCAATATGGGCAGCAAGTAATATTGAGCCGTATGGTGAGTGGTATTTTGAGTTTGGTGCGGATATGGGAAAATCACTGGTAGAAGCGAATGCAAAAGCCGCTTACGTTATGATTGACCGAGGCACTTGGTTGGTCAAACGATCGAGTGTCACTTTGATTAAATTGGTAGAGGGTGATGTAATGTTAGAGAACCCCTACAGTGTAATGAGTGTTAATCCAGCAAAACATAAGCACGTACATATCAAAGCCGCCATGGCATTCACGTCATGGATCACAGGTGATAAAGGTAAAAAAATTATTAATGAATTGCGAGTAGATGGTGAAAGACTATTTACTGCTGCGCCATAGATTTATTTAAGGATTGAAATGACAATACGTATTCGATTGGCGGTATTTGTAGCGACTATTTTGGCAATAGTTTTTTCATTACTAATATATGCTGGTTATTCAGAAAATAGGAATAACCAGAAACTTAGTCAGATTTTATCAAATGCCAACAGTCTTACTCTTTCAATAGAAATACTAGACGGTCATTTCCAAAAGCAATTACTATCTTGGTCAAATTTATTGCTACGTGGTGAAGAACCAGATAACTATTATCGATACCTACAAAACTTCTATAAACAAGAACGTGAAACACGATCAGAAATTTCTTCACTCGATAAAAAACTTGCTAAATACCCCGAAGCTAAGATAGAAATGATTAAGTTATACAAGCAACATAATCAGTTAGGTTTGACTTATCGAAAAGCTCTAAAAGTTTATAATCAATCTGATAATCCAATTTATGAAACAGATAAAGAAATATCAAATATTGCAGATGAACCACTAAAAACATTAGATAGTGTAAAAGCATCTGTATTAAAACATAAGCTAGAAAAAATAGAGGATGCAAATACTAAGAGCAAAGAACAAAGAAATTTTATATTTATAATTGCTGCTGTCAGTTTGATTTTAATTGTATTTTCTTTTTTATGGGTGATTGATGTCAACTTAGGACGCCCTCTGGCAATAATGTTACAAGCAGCGAGTGATATTTATAGAGGGAATCTTGAGCAACGAGTAACTGAAGAGTTACCCGGCGAATTCAAAGTATTTGGTCGAGCCTTTAACCAGATGACTAATAAGCTCGTAAAATCTAATAATGAATTGAATAAGCATATGGATACGCTAAAGAGCGAAATTGAAAGACGTGAAAAGCTCGAGAAGGAACTGAAAAGTAAGCGCTATGCTGCTGAGGACGCATCTCAGGCAAAGACAGAATTCATTTCAACTATAAGTCATGAAATACGGACACCTCTTAATGTAGTTATTGGTTATTCTGATTTGCTATCTATGAGTGAACTTAATGATAAACAGAAGAAGTATATTAATTCTATTAGAGCTGGTGGTGAATCATTATTAAATATTATTAATGATGTCCTTGATTTAGCAAAAATTGAAGCCGGAAAACTAGAAATAGAAAACAAAGTATTCAACTTAAATAGCCTAATAGAAGAAGTTAGTTTGATGTTTCAAAAGCAAATATCAGATAAAGGTTTAAGTTTTGAATTAATTATAGATAAGCAGTTACCAGTTTACATAGTGTTAGACGAACACCGATTGAAACAGATACTGATGAATTTAATAAGTAATGCTATAAAATTTACAGATCAAGGTTCTATTGTTATTCGAGTATGTGTTTTAAATATTCTCCAAGATACTATTGATTTGAGATTTGAAATACAGGATTCCGGTTTAGGTATATCAGAAGAATTTCATCAGAAAATATTTGATTTATTTTCTCAACAAGATGGACAGGATACCAGACGTTATGGGGGTACTGGTCTAGGCTTATCTATTTGTCAAAAACTATCAACGATGCTGAATGGTGAAATCAAACTCAATAGTGTGCTGAATGAAGGGAGCTTATTTTCTTTAAACTTATATAATGTAGAAACGGTCAAGCAGTTTGAGTCTATTGTAAGAAAGCAAGCTATCGATGTTTCTGAGCAAATATTGTTTGAAACAAAAATTCTGATTGTTGATGATATTTCAGCTAATAGAAAATTGTTATGTGAATTTCTTAATGAGGATCTAATAGAAATCATTGAAGCTGCTAACGGTATAGAAGCCATAGAGATGGCTCATAAGCATAAACCTGATTTAATCCTAATGGATATTAAAATGCCCGAGATGGACGGAGTAGAAGCTACTAAGCGTATAAAAGCTGATGCACGCCTTAAGGATATACCTATTATCGCTGTCACAGCCTCTTCAATTAAGGGTAGTGATGTTGAACAGAGAAAAGCGTTATTTGATGATTATCTTACGAAACCGGTACAGTTAAAGGTTTTATTGGATGCAGTAAAGAAGTTTATCGGCTAAATTATTTTTATACTAAAAACTTTCTATTTGCTGCGTATCGACAATTAATAGATATTAAATAGATGATAATTTTAGTCGCTAACGGCTAGGGGTTAAAAATAATATTTAAATATTTAGAATTTCCATTAGTGTTTCTCCATTCCTTATGTGGAGGAAGTTGCTCAGGTATAGTAATTAACTATTTCCTTTCCAAGGGACTAATTTTTTTTCAACTACACGCATTAATATGTCGATGGCGTATCCAATCACACCTATTAATATAATGCCCATTATTACAATATCTGTTTGCTGAAACTTAGACGCTACTATAATCATTTTCCCTGCGCCTTTTTCTGCAGCAACTAGTTCTGCAGCGACTACTGTTCCCCAGCACACACCCATAGCTACACGTGCACCAGTAAATATTTCTGGTAGTGAATTAGGTATAATTACATGAATAAGAATTTGTAATTTAGATGCACCTAGTGAATAGGCAGCGTGTATCTTAGAAATATTAACTCCTGAAACGCCTGCGCGGGCTGCAATGGTCATTATCCACAGCGCAGCTAAAAATAATAAACTGATTTTTCCACTTTCCCATATACCAAACCAAATAATCACTAGTGGGATTAATGCCAGTGGTGGAATAGGGCGCATGAACTCTACAATAGGGTCGAACCAACCACGGAACCAGCTACTCAATCCCATTGCGTAGCCTAGTGGTATACCAACGATACATCCTAATAGAAAACCTGCGATAACACGTGTTAATGACCAACCTATGTTTTCAAAAAGACCAACATTTTGATAACCGTTTTTTGCAATCTCAATCATACGTGCATATACGGCTTCAGGTGGTGGTAACCAGATAGCCTCCATTTGCCAGCCTTTATTTGGTGTAAAAGATAAACTGCCTTTTTTGCTTAAGCTAACTACACCATTATCAACTTTTAGTGTCTGTTTGATTTTTATGTCATGGTTATTAATTTTTATGATTTGATAGTCTTTGTCATTTCCACCGATGTCATTCATTTTTACACGTATAAGTACACTGCGATAGGCAGACACATGTGCGCTATCATTTTTTGTGAAGGTGTTAGTATTTTTATTAGATGGTGAAGGTGATGCAAGTGTGCCATCTACTGGGTTTACCCGGATGTACACCTGTGCAGTATCAATTTGATCGTTTGAATTTTTGGCTGTATAGCTAAATGATGTGTTGCCTGTAAAAGGACCTGGTGCATGAATAGGGGAAAGACTAGAGCCGGTAAATGCGCACCATATAAAAAAAAGCGTGAGGATAGAAAGTACAGATGCAGTTCTATTTGGCTTTACCGCACTTTCATCGCCAAATGTAACGGTATTTATTTTTTGTTTACTATATGGTGAAAAACGTTTAACAATCGTTTTATATACAATGAGCAGTATAATGAAGCAGGCGATATATAGACTAAGTATTAACATGGCTTAGGCTTTGCGCCCCATGATTTCTTCTTCCATTTCCCATATCATAGAAAGAATTTCTTCACGAGTCGTTGTAAAGTTAGTTTGTTTTTTTACCTCGCGGATGTCCATGGTGATGGCCTGTTCTGCAAAAGGTAACTGATATTCTTTATGAATTCTACCGGGGCGTGGTGCCATTACAATGAGTCGTTCACCGAGTAGCAGGGCTTCTTCTACCGAGTGTGTAATTAGGATAATGGTTTTACCCGTTTCTTTCCAAAGTTTTAATATTAATCCTTGCATTTTTTCACGTGTTAGGGCATCGAGTGCGCCAAGGGGTTCATCCATTAAAATAACGTCAGGGTCATTGGCTAAACAGCGGGCGAGGGAGACACGTTGTTGCATACCACCAGAGAGTTCATACACATTTTTTTCACCAAAGCCATGTAGGCCAACGGTTTCTAATAAAATATCTACACGCTGCTTTACTTTCTCGGCAGGTATATTTTGCATATTGGGGCCAAAGCCAATATTTTTACGTACATTCATCCACTCAAATAATGCACCCTGTTGAAAAACCATACCGCGTTCAGCACTAGGCCCAGTGACAAAACGATTATTTAAGGAAACAGAACCTTTTGTAGGAGATAAAAAGCCGGCGATAATATTTAACAAGGTGGTTTTTCCGCAACCGGATGGCCCAAGGATAGAGAGTAGCTCACCTTCACGAAGGTTTATGGTAATATCTTTTAATGCTTCAGCAGTGTCACCATTTGGCAACTCAAATGACATTGATACGTCATTAATATCAAGACTGGTTGATGCATTCTTTTTTACTTCCTGAGTCATGGCTTGTCTTAAAGCTTTGCAGCTGCTTCAAGATAGCTGCTATCCACTGAGCTGTTATAATCTTTACGCGCTTTTGGGATAGTCCCTTGTTCTACAAAAAAATCCCCAACATTTTTTAAAAAACGCTGTGTGCCACCACCTAACCATTGTTCGCTTAGTTGCTGCTTGATTGTAGGGAAGGTAAAGGTCTGTAGTGTTGCTTTCGTTGCAGCTATATCTGTTCCTGCAGCTTTGGCAATTATTGGCAACATACTCGTTGCATCTGATGATGCGTATTTTGCATTCATATCCGCCGTCACTTTAAGGAATTTAGCAAGTAGCTCAGGATTTTCCTGTGCCCACTGTGTGGAAACGGTGGTTGCATCAAATACTTGAATACCCAGTTTTTCTTTTTCTGAACCCGTGAGCAATATATTGCCATGTTCTTTCATGCGGCTAAGTGCGCCACCCCAGCCACAAACAATATCTAAATTACCATTTGCAAAAGCGGCAGCTCCGGCAGCAGGTTCCATGTCAACAATTTTCATGGTATTTGTGTTTACACCAAAATGTTGCATCTGTTTTAAAAAACCATAATGCGCAGCGGTTCCTATAGGTACTCCAGCCTGTTTGCCTTCTAATTCTTTTGCATTGGTTTTATCTATTTCCAGGTTTTCACGCACTACGCAGTTTTCATTGTCTGAATAAGAGACAGCGATATCGACAATTTGTAAATCCTGACCTGCGGATGCTGCTACTACAAAGGGTGGTATGCCTTGTGAAAATGATATTTGCACATCGCCAGAGGCCATTGCGGCAGACATAGCAGTGCCAGCATCAAAACTTACCCATTTAACATCAACACCTATTGCTTTGTCGTATAGCTTTTTAGATTGAGCAAATTGATTTGGGGTAGGCCATTCTAAAAAATAACCTACAGTAATTTGATCTGCATTTGTCTGTTGTGTATGGAATATGCAGGCGGTAAAAATGAGGCTTATTGAAACCGTACGAATAGAGGTATTGAGTGATGTCATTTTTCTTCCTGAATTACTTATTATATTGTTATGAGTAATATTCGGATTTTTTTGATACTACTCATGTTTATTTTTAAATAAAATAAACATGAGTAATGCAGTAATTACTTTGCAGAAGCACCTGATATTTTAACGCCAAGGTTAATCATATCTTCGATAACTTCAGAAATAATACCACCTAATAACTCAATGTCTTCCATGGTAAAGGTTATTGGTAATCTTAAGTCACAAGCGCAAGAAATTATATCGGCTGTTTTATTCATTGCTGGCATTGCATCAAATGAGTATTTCCAATTACGAAAATCTCGTGCATTATCATCTAAGCCAAAAATTTGAATCTTTACACCTTTCTCAGCACAACGAGATACAAACTCTTCAACATGCTCACGATCAAAATCAACTAAATTAAATTGTAAGCTGTCTCCAACATGATCAGATGCATCTACTGGCTGTGGAATATTAAAACATTCAATTTCAGAAAGTATTTCTACAATTCGATTGTGTTTGTTTTTATATGAAGCAATACGCTTATCTATTAATGCAATTTGTGGTCGCAGAATAGCAGCTGTTAAATTATTCATACGTAAACTGAAGTTAGGTACTTCTAATTTTATGTTTTCAAAAATCTCGTCGTCCATAGGGCGAGCTATGTGCTTCTTATATAAATTTTCATATGAGCCTGCGGCAAGTATGCAGTACGCTGCAAGTTTTTCATCATTGGTAGCAATGAATCCACCTTCTCCAGAATTTAGCATTTTGTGACTTTGTGCACTGTAACAAGCAATTTCACAGTGGTGTCCAACAAAACCAGAGTTATCTAAATTATTAGGGTTCCAACGTTTACCTAGACCATGCGCACAATCTTCAATCAAACGAATGTCATGCTCGTTACATAATTGTTGAATTTTATCTAGTTCTGCTACATGTCCGCGCATGTGTGACAAAATGAAATATTTCACATCTGGGTTTTCAGTTATTTGTTTTTCGAAATGTTTTAAATCGATTACGTACTGATCATTGCACTCTACATATATTGGTACGGCATTGGCATGAACAATGCTGCTAGGAACGGCTGTGAAAGTGAATGCGTTAGTGAATACTTTTTCGTTCGATTGTATACCCATTGCCTTAAGTGCGATAAACATGGCACTGCCACAAGAATTAACTGCAACAACATATTTATGGCCGGTATATTGGCCCAGTGCTAATTCTAGTTTGGATACTTCACTGTGTTCTGCGTGGGGGGAATCTGGTGAATCGAAATTGATGTCACTATCTATGTGACCGTAGCGGTATAACATACCGTTTTTCATTAAGCTGACTGCGTTTTCAATACCCTCATTCGGGATGGGGTTTGGCGCGTCGAAGCTTTTGGTAAATTTCATTCTACAACCGTTTGTGATTAAGTTGCTCCGCATTGTATCACGCTAAAAAATAACTTACAGGCTTGTCATCGAATGCATGTTACTTTAATAGGATGAAATCACTCGGATAAATGTCTTTGTATTAAGTTTCACGAATAATATTTTCTAATTTATTTAACAAAACACTATTGGTTAGCAAAATCTAATATTCTACGAAATATTGCCATAGCGTTATCTTAGCTTACGGAAAAACTAAAGAATCCTATTAATTAATAAAGTGATGATTGTATGTTTTCTTTATATATCTTGATGTTTCACAGAAAAAAATAATTTGATCATTATCTTGCAAGAGTGTGAATAATTATAAATAGGATGCTGATATGAGAGTATGTTGATACAAGACTCTCTATATGAGATTGTCGTATGGTATTAAGCTGTAATTGGTACTAATTTTGCTGTAGGTAGTTGTTTAGCTCTGTTTTTACTTTCGTATACTCTGCGGTTATTGCACTAATCATTGCACTTAATGCATCGGTATCATCATTATTACTTCTAGTAGTGTCTTCTAATTCACGTGCAATTGCTGATAGTGCTTCTGCGCCTACATTTAAGCTGCTTGATTTCAAGCTGTGTGCATGACGTTCTAAAGTCTCTAAATCACCTTTGCCTAACAGGTCAGGCATTTCAGTGATCATTTCATCTGATTGATCCAGGTATGCAGGGATAAGTTGAATGAAAACTTCGCCCATAATATCTTTCATTTCTTCTAATTTTGTAAAATTTATTGAGGTGTCACTCATTCAATAAGCCTTATTTGTTGGTGAGCCACTTATATGCTCGTACTATATATAAATAACTGTGTAGATGTAACAATTGTTCTACAGCTAAGCTTAAGTCAAATATTGCCTTTATTATGACTTACAGAGTTATTATAGACTAATCATCTGTAAGTGTATGTTAAATATGTAAATATCTATCTAATTATTGATGTTATTAGCGTTCCTATACATGTGTTTCTACATCATAAAATTGTCATATATTGTCATATTTCTGTAACACAATAAGGTTAAGCTTCCTGCCATGAAAGATAACATGCTTCAATCTCAATACAGTCAACGGGCTTTAAAAGATCGATTGGCTAGATATTTCGTATCTCTAGGCGGCGTTAGCGTCATTATCGCTATATTGCTGATTTTCTTTTATTTGTTGTACGTGGTCGTTCCCATGTTCGAATCAGCAGATATCGAAGAAAGTCAGAAATATTCGGTTCCAGGCGAAGGTAAGACCTTATTATTAGGGTTGGAAGAGCAGGGTAGTATTGCTGTGCGCTTCACCGATCAAGGCCAGGCGATCTTTTTTGATGCAAGCTCTGGTCAAGTTGTTCTTAACCAATCATTAAATATAAGTGCACCTATTACCGCTGTTGCTTCCAACCTCGATCGTGTCGTACTAGGTCTCGCAGATGGCACCGCGATTGTTACTAAGTATACATTTGAGCTTAGTTATCCAAATGATGTGAGAACAGTTACACCAGCACTTGAGTTTCCATTAGGTGAAGTGCCGCTAGTTATCGATGAAATAGGTGCTGCGCTCACACATATTGATTTTCAGATAAGTAATGATAGTGCGGGATTTGCAGCAAGCACAGCGGATCAGCGACTTTTGTTTGTGCGTTATATTCGTGAAGAATCGTTTATTTCTGAAGAAATAACAACTGAACTCGATTTGCATTCTGAAATAGCATTAGAAAGCCCATTAACGGATATAGCTTTATCGCCCGACCTTTATCATCTTTATGCTGCATCGAGTAATAGAAGGCTTTTGAATTACAGTATTGTAGATGGTGAATTTTCCAATATACCTGTAGTTGATACATTTGAACAACCAATCACCGAATTGCAGCTACTGTTAGGTGGAGCATCGCTCTTAGTAGGGCTTGAAAACGGCGAAGTACAACAGTGGATGCAAGTACGCAAGGACGAGGGTACGTTACTTACCTATATCCGTAATTTTCATGAAGAACTAACATCAGTTGAAAAGATAGCTACTGAGCAACGCCGTAAAGGGTTTGCTGTTTCGGATAAACAAGGTGGAATAACGCTTTATTACTCCACATCTCAACGTACTCTTGCACATATCAATACAGCTAATGCATCCGTAGATAACATGGCATGGTCAGCACGTGCTCAAAATTTATTAGTGGCTGATAGTAACGATCAATTTTACATGTATGAAGTACATAATGAGTACCCTGAAATTTCATGGGATGTTTTGTGGGGTAAAATTTGGTACGAAGGTTATGATGAAGCGGATTACATTTGGCAGTCTTCAGCCTCTACAAATGAGTTTGAGCCTAAATTTAGCTTAATGCCACTATCTTTCGGAACTCTGAAGGCTGCCTTTTATGCGATGCTCTTTGCCGTACCCATTGCGATATTGGGTGCTATGTTCACTGCACAGTTTATGGCACCGCGCATGCGCCAAACAGTTAAGCCATCTATAGAAATTATGGAGGCGCTACCGACTGTTATATTAGGTTTCCTTGCGGGCTTATGGTTAGCACCTTACGTTGAATCACACCTTGCAGGTGTATTTACATTATTACTTATACTTCCCTTTGGTTTTATTGCATGTGCTGCCTTATGGCGATTTGTTCCAAATAGATCAATATTTGAAGGTTGGGAAGCAGCCGTATTAGTCCCTGTCGTTTTACTTTTAATTTGGTTCTCAATGAGTTTAAGCGGTCCCATTGAAAATGTGTTTTTCAATGGTGATATGCGCGGTTACATGAGTAATGAATGGGGTATGACATATGATCAACGAAATTCATTAGTGGTAGGCTTGATAATGGGTTTTGCCGTAATTCCTACAATATTTTCAATTGCAGAAGATGCCCTGTTTAGTGTGCCACAGCATTTGATTCGTGGCTCACTTGCATTAGGTGCTACGCGTTGGCAAACCATGATGAATGTTGTTTTACCTGCAGCAAGTCCAGCAATATTCTCCGCTGTGATGATGGGCTTTGGTCGTGCAGTGGGAGAAACAATGATTGTATTAATGGCAACAGGTAATACGCCGTTGATGGATATGAGTATCTTCCAGGGAATGCGTACGCTAGCAGCAAACCTTGCGGTGGAAGTACCTGAAGCGGAAGTAGCCAGTACTCATTATCGAGTTTTATTCCTCGCGGCCTTTATTCTATTTATGTTTACTTTCTTCTTTAATACGATCGCAGAAATTATTCGTCACCGACTACGTAAAAGGTATAGCGGATTATGATTCGTCAATGGTTTAAAAGCGGCACACCATGGATTTGGTTGAATGCCGGTGCAGTAAGTATTGCATTAGTCGCAGTATTTGGGTTGCTCTTTCTGATTATGTTCCGTGGTATGAGCCATTTCTGGCCTGCTAATGTAGAAGCCTTTCACTATGTAAGTGAAGAACAAACGATGACAGTTATTGCTGAAGTCGTTGATTCAGAAACAGTATCATCTGAGAGTGTTCCGGGTATTACATCTGAGACAGGTTTTGTAACGCGTCATCTTGTTAAAACGGGTAATCGCGATATTTTAGGTAGTGATTTTAAATGGATTTATGATCAGGGACTAAAAGAAAGAACACAGCCTTCTGATGTAATGGTATTAGAGAGATTAGAGTGGGGTAATTTTTATGGTTATCTTGATTCAGTGTATGAAAATGAAGTTCTGATCTCTACTGATGAAAATATGTGGTCTGTTTTTGATGAACGTTTAGACCGCGTAATAGAAATACGCGAACAAATATTAGACTTAGAGCAGGGTGATATAGGCGCTATTAACTATCGCCTTGAACGCTTACGTTTAAAGGAGAAGAGCTTACAGTTATCAGATGACCTTACGGACGCTGCTGTGAACTCTATACAACAAGAAACCGATATTCTAAAAGCACAATATGCAGAGTTATTAGTAAAAACTACAAAGCTATATAAAGAAATTAATCGTGATTCTATTCAAGCCACTGTGATGGATGGACGTAAAGTTATTATTCCATTAGAGAAAATAGTTAAGGCATGGCAGCCTAATCAAATGAATGTGTTTGATAAAATAGTTTTTTACTTTCAAACTTTATGGGCATTTGTATCTGAAGATCCCCGTGAAGCAAATACAGAAGGCGGCATTTTTCCAGCAATTTTTGGTACCGTTATGATGGTAATGCTGATGTCGGTTATGGTAACGCCGTTTGGTGTTATCGCTGCGGTTTACTTACG
>Ga0316204_10002491_pt1 | contig 41424 bp, 36 predicted proteins | sample 6monrhotite_MG_2_FD_205661 | JGI IMG/M metagenome (GOLD analysis project Ga0316204, IMG submission 205661) | Microbial mat bacterial communities from mineral coupon in-situ incubated in ocean water Damariscotta River, Maine, United States -... | ecosystem: Environmental > Aquatic > Marine >...
GGGATGCCCCCTCGCGGCGCAAGCCGCCAGGAGACATGGAGAGAACTTCAGAGACAGCGACGAAGGAGCGCTGAAGGGCGAGCTGAAGCGCCTTGCGGCGAGGCATCTGACGTCGCAACACCCTCTCCCGTGTGGCGCTGGGACGTCGCGTTCCTCAAAGAGGCCTCTTCGCAGTTGGCGCGCGCCTGACGGCACGATCGGGCGGAAGGTGCGGGCTCAGAGAGGGGACGTCATGATCCGCAGAGGTACGCATTCGCGGTAGGGCATCCCAACCAACGGGCTGTGGGCACCCCGACAGGGGGATGGTGCCGGGATTGCCGTGGGCTACAGGTCTCAGTTCCCTCTTGGAAGGCGTGCGGCTCCGAGCTGGCATGTCCTATCGAACTCTGTGTGCGGTGATCGTCGCCGGCGGCCTGAGCGCCTGCGCTCCGATTGAGTACCCTGCGCCACCACCGAGTCCCAGACCTGGTTCGGGGTCAGCGTGGACGCCACCATCACCCGCGCCGAGTGGAGCGACGAGGGTGAGCTGGAGCGACGGCGGGGTCAACTACATCAGCGAGCCCGCGCTGCTGGAGCACGAGCTGGAGGCGGACGCGCTGACCATCGACGCGGCCGGCGCGGAGGTCTCGCTGCTCGACCGGGAGCTGCCGGACGCAGCGGAGGTGCGCCGCCAGCGGCTCCTGTGAGCGCGGGCTGCGCTCAGGTCTTGTTGGCCCCGGTCTCGGAGTCCAGCACCTGCACGGTCTTGCTGTAGAGGAACTTCGCCTGCTGGTGGTTGTCACCGATGCAGACGACCCCGAGCTTCCCGAACTCCGAGAGGGCGCCGACGAGGTGGAAGACCACCCCGCGCTGGCTCGTGCCGTGGAAGTGGAGGCCGTGGTAGACCGCGATGTCGATGAGGTCATCGGGGGTCAGGCCGCGGTAGCTCTCCTTCTGCAGCGTGTCGGAGGCGTAGTAGTACTTGGGCTGCCCGGTGGGGGAGTGGAAGAGGCCCGATGTGGGGTCGTAGCGACCGTCGGTCAGGAACTTCAGGGTCAGGAAGGGGTGGGTCGTGCCGCCCTTTCGCAGGTTGACCTCGATGGCGTAGTGCTTCCACTCGCCGCCCTCCTTCACCGAGATGAAGTCCGTGGCGAAGCGCCCCACCACGCCCTTCTTCGCGAGCGCCCTGGCGACCTTCATGCCCGCGTCCTGGATCGACTGCCGGTAGGCGTCGTTCGCCGGGAAGGTGCAGCCCATGAACACCTGGCCGCTGGGGCCGCCGAGGACCTGATCGTGAGTGGAGATGCTCGACGCCTCGCCCAGCGGGTTCACCCGGGCCTGGTTCGACGGCGAGACCTTGATCCCGTCCTCGCCGGCCTCGACGAAGCACTCGACGATGCCGCCCATCTCCTCGTACTTCTCTCGGAAGCAGGGCCAGGTCTCTCTGGGCGCCTCGAACTTCAGCTTGGGCAGCTGGCCGCGGATCCAGCTCTCGAGCCCGGTCTTCGGGGCGTCGGTGAAGTAGAAGAGCGCGTTGCCCTCGCCGGAGAAGCCCTCGTTCAGCTTGACGACCGCCCGGCGCATGGTCGGGTAGCGGCCCTTCAGAGTCGCCAGGGCGCCGACGATCTCGTCCTCGGAGTGCAGCCGCTCGAAGCCGTCGGCTAGCGCGACGCCGGCCTCCTTGAAGATCTCCCGGCAGCCGCTCTTGGTGCCCAGGTCATCCAGCTGCGGATCGTTGGCGTAGAGGGGGATGTTCAGCCGGACCGCCAGTGAGCGCTCCAGGGGCGAGGAGTTGAAGCAGGCGAGGTGGGCCGTGTCGGTGCGGATGGCGCTCAGGATGCGCTGCTGCACCCGGGGGCGCTCCAGGATCTTCTGCGAGAGGGGGCGTGGGCTCGCGTCGTGGCAGGCGATCAGCGTGAGCCTGCGGCGGGCGTGGCTCGTGGGCACGCCGGTCAGCAGGTGCAGGTAGTAGTCGATGATCGACGGGTGCACCGGCTGACTGGTCACGAAGATGAGGCGCGTGCGGGGCAGGCGCAGCAGCATCAACATGAAGAGCAGGCGCTCCTCGTAGTGGTGCACCCCGGTGATCTTGGCCAGCTCCTGTGCGTCCATGGACAGGCTGGGGACGACGACCACCGTGTGCGGTCGCCGGTCGTCCTGGGAGATGATGCGGAAGAGGGGGGCCAGCCGCGCCTGCAGGGTCGCGAAGGACTCCAGCTCCTCGGGTGAGCCTGGGGTGGGATAATCCATGGGTGGATCGTACCAAAAGGAGCGGCCCCGGTGCTCTCAGCAGTGAACGCCATCGACGTCGGGGGCCTCCGCATTGGCGGCGGTGACCCACCCTTCACCCTCCTCGCTGGACCCTGCGTGATCGAGGATCGGGACCTCGTGCTGGAGACCGCCCGGTCCATCGCGGCGATCTGCCGGGAGCTGGGGATCCCCTACATCTTCAAGGCCAGCTTCGACAAGGCGAACCGCAGCGCCATGACCTCCTTCCGGGGGCCGGGGCTAGCCGCTGGATTGGCTGTGCTGGCCGAGGTGCGGGAGTCCGTCGGGGTGCCGATTGTGACGGACGTGCACCTGCCGGAGCAGGCCGCGCCGGTGGCGGAGGTGGCGGACCTGCTGCAGATCCCGGCCTTCCTCTGTCGGCAGACCGATCTGCTGGCGGCGGCCGCGGCGACGGGCAAGCCGCTCAACGTGAAGAAGGGCCAGTTCCTCGCGCCGTGGGACATGTCCAACGTGGTCGATAAGCTCCGTGAGCTGGGCGCTGCGGGGATCATGCTCACCGAGCGCGGGGCGAGCTTCGGCTACAACACCCTGGTCTCCGACCTGCGCTCCCTGCCCACCATGCGGGGCATGGGCGTGCCGGTCTGCTTTGACGCGACCCACTCGGTGCAGCAGCCCGGGGGCCTCGGGGCGAAGTCCGGCGGCGATCGACGGTTCGCGCCCGTGCTGGCCCGGGCGGCGGTGGCGGTGGGGGTGGACGCGCTCTTCATGGAGGTGCACCCGGATCCGGACAGCGCGCTCTCCGACGGGCCCAACATGATCCCCCTCGCAGAGCTGCGGGGACTACTGACCTTGCTGGTCGCGCTGGACCGGACCTTGAAATCCGCTACTCAGGCCGCTGACCTTGCTGACCTTACTTGACCTTGGAGGGCGCTGATGGATCCGCTGATCGCTGCACGTATTGAGGGCCTCCGGGAGATCCTGGAGGATGAGCCGGACGCGCTGGGCCACTTCATGCTGGCCCAGGAGCTCTCCAAGGTGGACGAGCACCAGGAGGCGGCGGAGCACTTCCGGGCCGTGCTGGCGCTGGACGCGGACTACAGCGCGGCCTACCGCGGGCTGGGCCAGACGCTCACGGCGCTCGGAGACGCCGCCGCCGCGGAGGCGACATACCTCCGGGGGCTGGAGAGCGCCGAGAAGATGGGCGATCTGCAGACGGCCAAGGAGATGGAGGTCTTCTTGAAGCGGCTACGCAAGCGCTGAAAAACCGGGATAGGATGCCGCCGGCCCAGTCCTGAAGGAGATCTCTGCATGCTCACCGCACTCATCGCGCTCACGCTGTCGCCTGTCGCTCAGGCCTCCGGCTTCTACTCCTCGGACCCGGGCGTGCGCGCCAACGGTCGCAGCGGCGCCTTCACCGCCGGCGTCGATGACCTGACCGCCCAGCTCTACAACCCCGCGGCGCTCACCCGCCTGCGGCGGCCCCAGGTCATGCTCTCCCTCTCGGGCGTGAGCCAGAAGGTGGCCTTTGATCGGCTGGACGAGGGCGATCTCATCTTCGACGAGGTCGAGAACAGCTCCGCGCCGTTCATCATCCCCAACTTCGCGTTCTCGCACACCTTCGGGCTGCCCAACACCACCATCGCGCTCGGGCTCTACACCCCCTACGCGCCGACCTTCACCTACCCCGAGGACGGCCCGCAGCGCTTCGCGCTCACCGAGTCCAGCGTGCTGGAGACCTCCTTCGGTCCCTCCGTGGCGCACCGCTTCGGCTGGCTGTCCGTGGGCGCGGGCTTCGCCTGGAAGGTGCTGGGCGTGACCCAGGATCTCACCATCTCCACCGGCGGCGAGGACGACCCCATCCACGACGTCGGCGTGCGGCTGGAGGTCTACGACTGGAGCACCTACAGCTGGAACGCGGGCGTGCTGGCCGAGCCCACCGACTGGCTCTCCGTCGGCGTCCAGTTCACCCCGCCGGTGAGCTACGAGGCCCGGGGCTCCTTTGAAGCGGACATGTCCAACAACTTCTTCTACACCAGCGAGCTCATCACCGATGAGACCACCAACGATGACGACATCGCGCTGGTCCTGAAGATGCCCATGATCATCCGCTCCGGTGTGTCCGTGAGGCCCATCGAGGCGCTGGAGATCGAGGTCGACTACGTCTACTCGGGCTGGTCCAGCGTCGAGGAGCTGCTGGTGCAGGACGTGGAGCTCGTCCTCCACACCAACCTGGACAACCCGCTGGTCCCTGACGACACCGCCGAGGAGCTCATCACCGACGACGACATCGTCCTCCCCGCCGGCTACCAGAACACCTCCACGGTGCGCCTGGGCGTCGAGTACGACATCAACGAGATGATCGCCGCCCGGGCCGGCGGCATGTACGAGACCGCCGCGGTGCCCCAGAAGACCCTGAGCGTACAGCTCGTGGACGGCGTGAAGTATGGCTACAGCGTGGGCGCCACGGTGAAGCCCTGGGAGCGCTGGGCCATCGACGCGGCCTGGTCCCAGACCTTCCTGGCCCCCATCGAGATCAAGAACTCCGAGTACGCCCAGGTCTACGTCGCTATCGACCTCGCCGACCTCTCGGCGCCGCCGGAGATCACCGACGGCAAGATCGTCTCGAACGGCTCCTACGACTCCAACATCCAGATCTTCGGGCTCGCCGCGACCCACTACTTCGGCAAGAGCACGGAGTAGTCTCGCCTGGGTTCGGGGTATGCTGGGCAGCGTGAGCAGCCTACAGCCAGCCGAGCCCGAGGTGAGCAGCCAGCCCCCCGCGCCGCGCCGGGGGCCGCCGCCGATCCTGCGCGAGCTGAAGCTGGCCTGGGAGCACCGCTACCTGGTGGGCTCCTTCGTCGCCAACGACCTGCGCTACCGCTACACCGGCGGCTCCATCGGCCTGTTCTGGACCGTGGTGAACCCGCTCGTCGAGCTGGTCACCTACACCTTCGTCTTCAACATCCTGCTCGGCGTCACCTTCGGCCCCGAGGGCAGCACGGTCCACTACTCGCTGTTCCTCTTCACCGGAATGGTCTGCTGGTTCGCCCTGGCCGAGGGCCTGACGCGCTCGACCTACGCCATCACCGAGAACGCGCACCTCATCAAGAAGATCAACTTCCCCGCCGCGGTGCTGCCCGCCCACGTGGTGCTCTCCGCGGGGGTGAACCAGTTCATGCGGATGATCATCCTGACGCTGGGGGTGATGATCCTCGGCAACGGCGTCTCGGTCCACATCCTGTTCGTGCCCGCCTTCATGGTCGTGCAGATGTGCTTTGTGCTGGGCCTCGGCTTCATCCTGGCGACAGCCAACGTCTACTTCCGGGACGCGGGGCACTGGGTCAACGCCGTGCTGCCCGCCTGGATGTTCGTCTCGCCCATCTTCTATCCGCCGGCCGCCTACCCGCGGAAGTTCCAGATCCTGCTCCAGCTGAACCCCGTGGCCCACATGGTCGGGGTGTACCAGGAGCTGATCCTCAACCAGCGCTTCCCGGACACCCGCCAGATCCTGATGACGGTCATCTGGGCCGTGCTGACCCTGGTGATCGGCTACTCGGTCTTCGCCCACCACCGGAAGAACTTCGCGGATCTCGTATAGGGCGGCCTCAGGGGGTCAGCTCACCGCGGCTGGCGGACAGGTAGAAGGTGCCGGCGGCGCTCGGGTTGTACACCGACGCGACCAGCGTGTAGTCGCCGGCCGTCAGGTGTCGGAGGATGCGCGCGTTGCGCCCGGTGCCGTCGTCGTCGTCCCCCTCGAGCGGCGTGCCGAGGCTGTCCAGCAGGTACAGGTAGGGGTCGTTCGTCCAGGAGGACATGAGGTTGAACTCGACCTGAGCGGTGTGGCTGATGGAGAAGTCAAAGGACACATTGGGCCCCGGGATGCCGCTCACAGCCACGGAGCCATCCCAGCTCCCCGTGAGCGCCGGCTGGAGCTGACCGTGGGGGGCCGTCAGGTAGTAGTCGTCGCTCTCGTAGGAATAGCTGGTCGCGGCGACAACGATGTAGTCCTCGCCGTTGCTCACCGCGTGGGTGATCGCCGCGTTCAGGCCGGGCCCGTCGTCGTCGTCATCGTCGACGGTCGCCCCGGTCTCGTCCAGCAGGTACAGGTAGTTGTCCGTGTCGGGGGAGGTCAGCGAGAAGGCCGCGGTGCCGGTCTGTGTCGCGAGGAAGCGATAGTAGTGATTGGACGTCGACGTCGTGGAGCGACCGCCGGAGGAGCTCCACGCGCCGTTGGTGACCGGGAGGAGCTCACCGACGTTGGAGACGAGGTGGAAGTCATCCTCTTCGCCGTAGTGGTAGGTCCCGGCGACGACGGTGTAGATGCCCGCCCCGAGCGTGCGGGCGATCTGGGCGTTCCTGCCGATGTGGCCGTCGTCATCGTCCTCCTCGATGAGGGTCTCCCCGTCCTCGGAGAGCAGGTACAGGTAGGTGTCCACGTCGGCGATCAGGTCGATCTGGACAGCGCTGGTCTGAGCAATCACCAGCCGGTACCACGGGTTCTGTTCGGTGTCTGGATCCCGGCCGCCGGAGTAGCCCCAGCGCCCACCGGCGACGGTGGGATCGGCGACGAGAGTCCCGTCATCGTAGGGAATGCCCGCGATGCCAGACTCACGGGTGATGGTGCAGGTCATCCCTGACGGCGTGGTGCCGTCGACGCAGGCAGCGAACTCTTCGGCCTCGCCTTCATAGGACGAGGAGTAGACATCCGTGCCGGACCAGTCCTCCGGCGGCATCCAGACCAGGGCGGGGGTGTGTACGGTCTTGTTTGTCTCTTGATCAGCGGTCGCGCGCAGCCCGAAGTCCCGGGAGACGCCGCGGTTCACGTTGCCCTGCCTGTCCGGTACGTTGTTGCTGCCCATCCGGTGGCAGGAGGTGCAGCTGTTCGCTCCCACATCGACGGAGTAGGTGATCCAGTCGTAGAAGTCCTCGCCGACAAACCAGTAAGGCTCTCCGGCGGCGTTGAAGTCCCAGTCATCGACCCCCGGTAGCTGATGGGCTCCGGTGACGGCGGTGATGTAGGGGCTCCTCATCAGAGGCCCGTTGTCGTGACAGCCCGCGCAGCCGATGTCGGCGGTCCCGGACGGGGTCAGCCAGCTCCAGCCGCCTTCGCTGCTGGTCCCCCTCGACGGCGCCGTGACCTCGCCGTCGAGGACACCCAGCCCCTGGTAGAAGCAGGTCGCGCCGTTCTCGGTGTTGTGTTGGATGACGGCGATGTCGCCGTACTTCCCAGCGCTGTTGTTCTGCTTGCGGCATGAGGCGACGATGTAGGCGCTGTCGGACTGATCCAGAAGCAGCAGTCGACTGTTGGGATCACAGACTCCGTTGAGGCGGTTGGGTTGATCGCAGACATCGCCGACGTGATTGTTTGTGGGGATGAGGGTGCCGTCGTCGCAGTTGAAGTCCGGTACGGAGACCCCGACGGCCAGGTCACAGCTCGCGGCGTACTCGGCGAGCGTCTCGGCCTGTGCGGCGCCTGAGGACAGCGCGAGAAGGACAGGCGAGAGCATGAGGAGAGTTTTGTATTCGATACGAGCTGGCGTGAGCAAGAGAGGCTCCAGGTGTGCGCTGAAGAGGAGATGAGTGGTGGACGAACAGGCGCCGCCTCGATGGCCGCGTCGAGATCATCGGTTTTGTCTGTGATTAGTATGCGAGGACGTGCGCGAGGTAGGTCGCGTTGTTTGCCTCGTTGAACTCGCTCACGGCGCTGTCGGGATCGATGAGCACCCCGAGGTGATAGAAGCCGGTGGCCTGGCTGCCGGGGATGGTGACGGCCGTCCCGGCGTAGGTGGTCGTCGTGTCGGGGGTCAGGTACACCGTGACCCGCTCCAGCTCGAGATCGGAGCTCGTGATCTCGTTGTCGCTGGAGAGCATGTAGGCGAGCGTGACGGACTGCGCGCTGGTGCCGTTGTTCTCCAGCGTGACCTCGGGGAAGACGCCCACGTCCTTCTGGAGGGTGTAGCCGGGCTCGATGTCGAGGGTCCAGCTCGTCAGGGGGGTGCCCAGGACGTCCCGGAGTTGTGTGCGGGTGTGGTCGCTGTACGCCCCGGTGGCGCCGGCGTACTTCCAGTGGGAGACGCCGAGATCGCGGGCGCCGCTCCAGTCGCCGTAGAGGTAACGAAGGCCGGCGGTGGCGTCCTCGCCGACGTAGGCGCTCACGACATCGCCGTTGGTGTGGATGTGCCTCCAGGCGCTGCCCATGACGTTGTAGACGTCGGCCTCGTGTCCGAGGCCCGCGCAGTGACCCAGCTCGTGCACCAGCACGCTCACGACCTCCGGGCCGCCGCCGGTGACATACTCGCGGTTGCCCAGGCGGTCGCCGCCGACCCACGGCAGCCAGTCCCCCATGAGGATGTCGCACTCGTCGATGACGCCGCTGCTGTCATGGAAGAAGACCGCGTGCGCCGGCGCGTTCAGCGAGCTGTCCGGATCAAAGGTGATCTCGCTCTCGCCGTTGTCGTAGGCCCAGGAGTCGGTGTCGTTCACGACCGCGAACCAGAACGAGGAGCCTTGCTTGTAGAAGGCGCTCCGCGCCTCCTGAATCCAGCCTTCCTGATCGGCGGTGGCGTTGACGTCGATGTTCATGGTCGCGTGGTTGACGCTCCACTTGACGTCGTTTCCGTTGACGGAGTACAGCTCGTAGGCCTGACTTGTCGCACAGAGGAGTGTGAGGAAGATCATCGGTTGCCTCCAAGGGCTGCGGTGACGTGGTGGATGAGCTCGCCCTCGGAGAGGGGGGCGGCCGGTCGGGGGAGGTCCGGGTGATCGCTGCCCTTGAAGGACAGGACCATCCCGGCGACGTCGAAGGTCGTCAGCTCAGGCAGGTGCTCGGTCGGGCCGGCCCGAAGTGAGCCCTCCTCATCCAGGGCGAGGGCTCCCCCCCGGGCGGTGTAGGCGCCGCCGTCCACCAGCCGGATCAGGCCGGCGGTGCACCCGAGGAGGGGGCAGTACGGGTCGCCGTCGGCGCTGGAGACCAGCAGCAGATCCCGCTCGCCGAGGTTGAACAGCGGGATGTCCGCCATCCGCATGAGCCGCCCGTTCGCGACGGGCCCGCCCCCGAAGCGCAGGGTCAAGGTCTCCGCGTCGGCCTCGCGGTGGTCGGGATCGACGGTCCAGGTGACGGCGGCGCGGGCGGCGGGCCAGACCTCGTCGGGCGCCAGGTATTCGATGTCGACGACGGTGCCGACGACGAGCTGCTCGACTTGATCCGCGCGCTCGGCGAGCTGCTGGCTCAGCGCCGCTGCCGGCAGGGTGCGGGGGGCGATCTCGAAGGGGGGCTGTTCACCGCTGTCGCCGTTGACGGCGCAGCCGGTGAGCAGGATGAGTAGGAGAGAAGACACAGCGGACTCCTGGCGTTGTCCCCCCGAAGGGGTCGGTTGTGGGTGGGCCCGAGGGCCCGGATCAGGCCTCGCGGCCGAGGGCGTAGGCGAGGGTCCGCTCGGGGCTGGACGCGGCGGTGACGTCCAGGCCGGCGGGCAGCAGCCGGGCCAGGGCGTCCGCGTCTCGCTCGATGAGGTGCCAGTCGGTGAGGTGGCGGCGGATGTGCCGCGAGGGATCCGACGGGGTGTAGTTGCTGACGACCAGCACGCCGCCGGGGGCCAGCAGGCTCGCGAGGTGGGTCGAGAGGGCGCGGGCCGTGGCGTCGTCCAGGTAGTCGTAGAGCCCGGTGGACATCACCACGTCGTAGCCGTCCTCCGGCAGCCGCTCAGGCAGCCGGTGGATGGGCACGCTCAAGCAGTGGATGTGCTCGCTCCAGGGCGCCAGCGCGTGGCGCTCACAGAAGGCCAGGGCGCTGGTGTCCTGGTCCACGAGGGTCAGCGTCACGCCGCTGGTGTCATCGAGTCCCTCCAGGAAGTCCTTCGTGTAGCGGGCCCCGCCGCAGGCGACGTCCAGCACCCGCAGGGTTCCCCGGCGGCCGCGCTCCCGCTGGAGGAGCTCCCGGTAGAACCGGCGGCGGTGCCACAGCCCCTGGATGCAGTGCAGCGTCGAGAGGGAGGCGTCCAGCGCGTTCAGGATGCCCGGCTGGGTGGGGTCGTCGAAGCGGCTCCCCTCCATGTCGTACATCAGCTCCAGCATCCTGTAGTCCCCGGCGTAGCCGTGCGGCTTCCAGGCGGCGCGGTACCAGACCCGAGAGCGCCAGAGCCAGCCGCCCAGCGCGGCCCGGAGCGCCGCGCCGGTGTCCTCGGGCCAGCCGCCCTCCGGGGGCGCGGCCAGGACGTCGGAGATGTCCCAGAGGGCGGTCGACAGTGCGTGCAGCTCGTCGTCGCCGGGGGCGCCGCGCTGCTCGCGGCGCATGGTCCTGTCGAGGGCCTGACAGCGCAGCAGGAAGGCGTCGGCGGTGTTCTGTAGCGAGGGCGTCAAGGGGCCTCCGAGGTGATGTCTGGACGGTAGGTTCCGGCTGTTGCCGCGGTGTTGCAGGCCGGCGCCAGCCGGGGTGACAGCGTCTGTAAAGTGGCGCTTACAAATCGCGGACGAACCGCTTACGACGCCCACCCCGCGCGGCCTCTACGCTGTCCTCAGCGCCAAGGAGGCCCCATGTCGAACCGCACCCCGAGCCGCACCCCGAGCCGCATCCCGACCCCCGCCCTCATGGGCCTGGCCCTCGCCGCCCTGGCGCTGAACGCCGCGGTCACCGCCGACGTCGCGGTCGCCGAGAACGACGTCATCCTCTCGCTGGGGGAGGCGGGCGTCGTGCCCGCGATGGACACCGTGAGCCTGGACGGCGTGACGGTCGGGGTCCGCCCCGACGGCGACGCCTACGCCCTGAGCTTCACCAACTCGGGCGATGTCCCCCGCGACGTGCACGTCAGCGTGCGCATGACCGAGACCAGCGGCTCGGTGATGGGCCGCATGATGCCCATGCCCCAGGACATCGGCGAGCTGACCATCAAGACCACCGTGCCGCCGCGCGCCACCCTGGTGCGGGCGGTGGGCGGGGACATCTACGGCGTCACCGCCGCCGCGTCGATCGCCCCGAAGGCGCCGGACGCGCTGTCGGACGAGCTCTCGATGACCTTCGTGACCCACGGCTTCCACTTCTTCCCGGTCAGCAGCCCGGAGGACGTCGCCATCGGTCAGCTCCAGATGGACGCCACGCCCGCGGTCGCCGACCTGGACGAGGGGTAGGCCGTCATGCGTCAGGGACTGTGGGCCGTCATCGCCATCTCGCTGGTGCACGCCGCGGCCGCGCTGGTCGGGGCCTCGCTGCGCGCCCCGGCGGCCGCGCCGCTGATGCCGGCGGCCGGGGGCCCGCTGGAGACCCTGGCGATTCAGTTCCACAGGCAGGGGGCGGCTCGCTTCCTGCCGGTGTTCGGCGCGCTGCTCTCGGAGCTGGATCCGGGCACGACCGTGCAGGTCGTGGTGTCGGATGACGAGGACGAGGCGATGTTCATGGGCGCCTGGGAGGACTGGTTCCCGAGCGGCGACGGGCCGCCCCTGGTGTTCGCGCAGACCGATCGCACGATCACCTCCTGGATGCGGGATCGCCTGTCTGTGCTGGATACCGGCGGTGAGCCCGTGCTGCTCGCCCCGCGCCGCCCGATGGACGGGGCCAGGGCGCGCGCTCATGACTGGACCGTGCCCTGGACGCTGGGTGAGGCGCTGGACCTGACCGTGTGGGTGCCGGACTTCCACTTTGAGGGGGGTGACCTCATCGCGGACGGCGAGCGGATCTACGTGGCCGCGCCGCTGCTGCGGCGCAACCCTGGGATGTCCGCTGATGAGGTGGTGAGCGCGGTGGAGGTGGCGACGGGGATGGACGTGCTGCTGCTGGATGGTCACGTCCCGGACCACCACATCGGCATGTTCGTGACGCCGCTGGGGGATGGGCGGGTCGCCGTGGGTGATCCGGATCTCGCGCTGTCCGCGTGGAGCCCAGCGGAGACGCCGACGGTGGGCGGGCTGCCGCTGGTGTTGGACCGCTCGGAGGAGCGCCTGGAGTGTTTCCGCAATGTCATCACGCAGCTGGAGGATGCGGGGGTCGAGGTGGTGCGTCTGCCGCTGCTGCCGGCGGCTGATCCATATGTGTTCCTGAGCTACAACAACGTGATGCTGGAGACCCGCGAGGACGGCGCGCTGCATGTGTATCTGCCTGTCTACGGCGTGCCGCTGGATGACACGGCGATCGACGTCTGGACACAGCAGGGCGCGGTGGTTCACCCCATCGATGTCACCTCGGTCTTTCGCCTCGGCGGCTCCGTGCGCTGCTTGACCGCCCCGATTGTGCGGGGCTGACTACCCGGGTCGACGTTCTTCTGATGGATATCCATGGCTATTTCCTGTGACCGAAGTCCCGCAGCAGCCGCGCCACCCGGCGCCAGCCGGGGGAGTCAGGGGCGTCGGCCAACGCATCCCGTACCTGGATGAGCAGCGCGCGCAGCGCCTTGTCCTCTTCGGACAAACCCCGGGCGAAGCGCTCATGCAGCAGGTGGGTGCTGCCCGTCGCCCGGAAGTTCAGGTAGTCGAGGAAGATCTCCAGCCGCCGGGCCGCCGCGGAGACGCCGGAGTCATCAAAGAGATCGATCCATCGCAGCTCCCCCTCCCACAGCGCCTTCTGGAAGCCGAAGTCACTCACCGCGGTGACGTCTCCCAGCTCGAACGCCCGCTCACTACCGACAGCCCGGCGCACCGCGTCCACGATGCGGTGGAAGTTCTCGTCGCCCATGGAGAAGCCCACGAACAGCATGTGTCGGGTGATGAGGGTCGCCTGCACGATGCCCGCCAGCGCCTCGTTCCGCGCGCCGTAGCGCAGGTAGCTCTCCCGGGTGAGCACGATGCTCTCGGCGTCAGCCACGTCCCCGTGCATCTTCAGCAGCCACCGGACGCGGCTCGGATCCGGTCGCCAGGGCAGCACGGCGGCCGGGCGCTCGGCGGCGAAGCTCGCCTGCTCGAAGAGGTCGTCGTAGTTGGTGGTGATGCACTCCCGCACCGGCAGGCTGGCCAGCAGGCCGTGGCAGAGGCTGTACGCCTTGTACTCGCCGAGGATCGACTGCACGACCTGCCGCAGATCGCCGCCTCGCCGCGCCAGCGAGCGCTCCAGCCAGGCCGCCTGATCCAGCGGGCCCAGCCGGGCGAAGTCCGTGTCGAGGGCGCCGCTCGCCATGAGCGAGGGGTCCGCCCTGGCGGCGATCTGCGCCAGCAGCTCGTCCCACAGCGGCAGGTTGGCCCCGACGGACACCCCCGCGCCAAGGAACAGCGCCAGCTTCCCCGCCGCCGCCTGCTCCGCCAGCGCCTCGGCCCGGTCCAGCCAGCGCGCGGGCAGATCCCAGGACTCCCGGGCGCCGAGCCGCGCCCGCCGCGCGCCCTGGACCGCCGCGTGATCCTCGTCCGAGCGCGCCACCAGCGCCACGTCGACGTCGTGAGTGCGGGTGAAGCGCTCGGCGGTCTCCACCACCGCGTCCACGATGGCTGAGGAGCGGTCCCTGGCGCCGCCCATGCCCGTGCCCACCAGCGGCACACCCAGGAGCGGCTTCTCCCGGCGACGGATGAAGCGCCCGCCCGCCTCCAGATCGGCGGCGGCTTCCTCCAGGAAGGCGTAGAGCACGGTCACCGCGTGATCCACGCTCAGGCCGCGCCGCCCGATGTTGCCGAGCCAGACGCGGCGGGGATCCGGGTGTTCGGGGTGCAGCTCGCTGAGCGGCGCCACCAGCCGGTCGCCGAGGATGCGAGTGGGCTCACGGACCAGCCGCTCGGGCGGGAGCGGCCAGGGATTTCCGTCGCACCAGTGGCGCTTCACCACGAAGGCGCGGCGGTCGCTGGGCAGCAGCCAGGCGTCACAGGCGAACTGCGTGAGGTCACCGTGGAAGGCGAAGAGGTGTCCAGACATGGGAGCTCAGTAATCGCCGGTTCGTATGAGGCCCCAGGTGGGGCGTTGGCGGTAGCGGACCCGCTGCTCCGGCTTCACCTCAATCTCTTCGACAGGCTCGTGCACTACGTCCCAGGTCTGCAGGGGCTCGGTCAGATCCGCCGGGTTCACCCCGCCGGGGAAGTTGGTGCCGTCGGCGCTGCGGGACGCCTCCTCGGCGAGGCGGCGCTCGGCCTCCTGGTGTGAGGCGCGCACCCGCAGCTCGTCGGTCTCATACGGGGCGGGCTCGCTCACGGCGGCGGGCTCGGCGTCGCAGCCCCGGCCGGTGAGCTGCGGGGCGGCCACGAGGCCCAGCCACGCGGGGATGGCCATCAGGCCCACCGCCGGGCGTCGCGTCTCGGGGGCGGTCACGAGCCTGCCGTCATCGTCGCGCTGGATGCGGCCGCAGAAGGGCTCACCCCGGCTCACCAGCCGGCGGATGTCCCGGCGGCTCAGCTTGGAGAGGTCATAGACCGCGCTCGCGCAGCGCTGGCAGTCCCGAACCGCGCCATCACCGCGGATCGCGTCCCAGGGGAGCTCGCACTGCGCCTCCACTTCCAGGGTGTCGAGATCCGGCCGCTTCGTCACGCGTCGCAGCCACTGCGGGATTGCCATGAGCCCTCCGTCGCTGAACCTCAGTCTACACCTCCGGGCTGGCACACGGGTTGCACTGTTTTATAAGCTCCCACCACAAAATGGAGACCTCATGTTCACCCGTACGCTGCTCCCGATCGCGCTGCTCGCCGCCTGCGGTCAGTCCGCCGAGCCCCCCGCTCCGGAGACCGCCCCCAAGGCGGAGACCGCCGCCGAGGCGAAGACCCCAACCAAGGCGAAGGCCGCCAAGCCCGGAGACAAGCAGCGCGAGCGCGCCGCTGGCATCTTCGGCGTGCTCCCCGACGAGGCCCCCAACGCCAAGAACCCACTCACGGACGCCAAGATCGACCTGGGGCGCGCGCTCTACTACGACGCGCGGCTCTCCTCGACGGGCACGCAGAGCTGCAACAGCTGCCACAACCTCGACACCTTCGGCGTGGACAACGAGGCCACCTCGCCGGGCGCCAAGGGCGAGCGCGGCGGTCGCAACTCCCCCACGGTCTACAACGCCGCGCTGCACGGCACTCAGTTCTGGGACGGCCGCTCACCGGACGTCGAGGACCAGGCCAAGGGGCCGATCCTGAACCCGATTGAGATGGGGATGCCTGATTCTGAGACGGTCATGGCGACCCTCAAGGGCATCGAGGGCTACCCCGAGCTGTTCGCCGCGGCCTTCGAGGGCGAGGCCGACCCGATGAGCTACGACAACCTGGGCCGCGCCATCGGCGCCTTCGAGCGCCGGCTGGTGACCCCCGGCCCGCTGGACGCCTGGCTCGCCGGTGACGACGCCGCCATGAGCGCCGAGCAGCTCGCCGGCATGGAGGCGTTCTTGGACGCTGGCTGTGTCACTTGTCACACCGGACCTGCGTTGGGTGGCGCGGTCTTCATGAAGCTGGGGCTGGTGAAGCCCTACGAGAGCGAGGACCAGGGGCGCTTCGAGGTCACCGGCAACGAGGCGGACAGGCAGGTCTTCAAGGTGCCCGGGCTCCGCAACATCGCCGAGACCGGCCCCTACCTCCACGACGGCTCAGTGGCCGATCTGGAGTCGGTGATCACCCTGATGGCGACACACCAGCTGGGCCGCGATCTGGACCAGGAGCAGGTGGGCTCCATCAAGGTCTTCCTGGAGGCGCTGACGGGCACCCCCGACGCGGCCTACATCAAGAAGCCCAAGCTCCCCGGCGAGGGCTGATTCAGTCGCAGCCGCCGGCGTCGCAGGTGAAGTCGGCGTCGGCTCCGAAGGTGTAGGAGCCGCCGAGGTCGGTGGCCACATCGTCGGGGCTGTTGCCGGTGAAGCTGCAGCCCGCGCAGGTCAGCTCGCCGTAGGCGGTCCAGGTGTAGATGGCGCCGCCTTCGGTGGTCGTGTTGTCGGTGAAGGTGACGTCCTCCAGGGTGGCGTCTCCGAAGAGCGTCATCGCGCCGCCGTAGCCGTTGGCGTCGTTGGCCACGAAGGTGGCGTCGCGGACGGTGAGCTCACCGTAGTAGTGCAGCACGGCTCCGCCCTGGGTGTCCGTGCTCACGTTGCCCTCGAACCAGGCGCCCTCGATGAGCACGTCCGCCTCGTTGATGAAGAGGGCGCCGCAGTCCCGGGCGACGTTGCGCTCGAAGCGCACGTCCCGGAAGGTGGCCGTCAGGCCGTCTAAGCGCACCGCGCCGGCGTCGTCCTCCGAGACATTGTCGGCGAAGGTGGTGTCCTCCACGGTGACGTCGCAGCCGGGCGTCGCCGCGAGGGCGCCGCCGTCGTAGGCCACGTTGTTGCTGAAGACCGCGGCGCGAACGCTCACGGCGGCGCCCTCCTCACAGCGCAGCCCGCCGCCGGCGCGCTGGTTGCCCACCCCCAGCGCCGCGCCCCGATCCAGCGTGACGTTCTCGAGGGAGACTGAGGCCTCGGCGCCGCGGACCAGCACGACGGTGCCGGCCTCGCCGCCGGAGAGCACAGTCGAGGCGGGCCCGCGACCCAGGCCGAACACCTCCACCCGGGCCTCGACCGTGAGGCGCACGAACCAGTCCCCGGCGCAGAACGTGAGGGTGCCGTCCTCCGTGAGGCTGTGAGGATCACCGTCGGTGAAGGTCTGCGTGAGGTCGACGGGCACGCCGTCCTGGCCGGTGAAGGTGACGACCCCGCAGGACTCCTCGGGCTCACCGGTGTCGGTGTCTCCCCCGGTCGCGCTGTCAGGACCGCCCGTGTCATCAGCCGCCGTGTCATCAGCCGCCGTGTCATCGGTCGTCGTATCCGTCGCGGCCGTATCGTCCGCGTCGGGCGGCGCGGGCAGATCCTTCCCGCAAGCGACCAGCAGCGTGAGGGGCAACCATGGACACCACTTCAACAACCGGGCACCTCCATCGGGGATCAGGCTACAACAGCGTGTGTCCTCCTTCAGGCAGATGTCTCGTCTCCTGTGCCTCGCGCTGCTCGCGGGGTGCCGGGGAGATGCGCTCACGACCCCCGAGGCGCCGCCCGTCGCTGACCCGGCCGTGAGGGCGCGGCTGCTGGGCGCGCTGGGGATGGACGCGCTCACGCGGGCGCCGCCGGATGTGCGTGAGGGGCGCGTCGTTCGCCGTGAGGGGTACACCGTGACCCCCGTGAGCCTGCAGGTCTTCGATGGGTTTCGGGTGTCGGCGGCGCTGTGGCTGCCGAGCGGGGCGGGGCCGCACCCGGGCGTGCTGATGGCTCACGGTCACTTCGGCCAGGGCAAGTCCTCCGGCGAGGCCCAGGGGCCCGCGGGCGCGCTGGCCGCCAGGGGCTACGCGGTGCTCGCCGTCGACACACCCGGCGTCGAGGAGGGGCGCTCGGCGGGCCGACAGATTCACATGCAGCGCGGGGCTCACAACCGGGCGCTGCTGGTCGCCGCCGGCAGCTCCGCCATGGCCGCGCAGCTCCACGGCCTGCAGGCGGGGCTGGACTATCTGGAGGGGCGCGCGGACGTGGGGGCGGTCGCCGTCACGGGCGCCAGCGGCGGCGCCGTGCAGGCGTTCTATCTGCTGTTCGTGGACCCGAGGCCCGCGGGGGCCGCGCTGGCGAGCTTTGTGCCGATGCCTCGTGAAGCCCGCGCGGGCGGCTGCGCCTGCGACGTGCTGCCCGGCTGGCCCGGGCCGGATCCGGCGCTGATCGCCGCCGCGCCGAAGCCGACGCTCTGGCTCAGCGAGAACCCGGACAGCCCGCCGGATGGGCTCCAGGCTCACGCCGGGAGCGGGGCGATCTACCGCGCGGTGCCGGGGCCCCACGGCTACGAGCCGGCGATGGTCCGTGAGGCGGCGGCGTGGCTCGATAGGCTGCTGGCGCACACGCCTCGGACCGAGGTGATCCCCGATCCACTGCCCAGCATGCCCATGGAGCAGCTCTCCAGCCCGGGGGTGGGGGAGGCGGGCTTCGCCGGGCTGCTGGCCGAGGTCGCCGCGCCACCGGCCTGGACGCCCGCGCCGACCCCGGATGTCCCGTACGCCCTGGACTGCGTGGGGGAGGGGGCTCCGGTGATCCTGGCCGGCGGCGACGCGGCGGATCGCGCCGCGCTCACGATGGCGGGCTTTCAGCCCTGCGCGCTGTCCGTGGGCGAGGACGAGCTGGCCGAGCCCGAGGCCATCGCCACCGGCGGCGCCTACGCGGATCGCTTCGCGGGGGCGCTCAGAGCCGCCGCGGCTGAGAAGGGGGCCGGGGAGCAGGAGCGCGCGCGGGTCTACGCGGTCCGCGCCTGGGGGGTGGCCGCCGAGGGGGCGGGCGTCTCCTATGTCCTCCGGGATCCGCTCCAGTCTGCGGCGGCGGTGGACCCGCTGCGGGATCCCTCCTGGGTCCACGCGCCCGGGATCTGGTGGGGGCCGCGCTACGCCTCGGCGCTGGCCGCGGGGGATGACCGGGTCGCGCTGGTTGAGGCGCTATAAAGTCAGGAGAGCCCTGGTCGATTGGAGCGGACATGAGTGAACCTGTCACGGCCACATCCCCCGCTGGGAAGGCCCCCCGCAATCTCGGGATCGGCTCCCTGCTGCTCATCCCCCTCGTGGCGCTCCTCTGCCTGGGCGAGGACACCGTTGTCGTGGGGATGGCGCTCGGGGTGGTCCAGCTGCTGATGAGCTGGACGGCGGGCTTCCTGATGTTCCGGCGGGCCTGGAAGTACGCGGACGCCGCGCGCCGACGCAACATCGCCGTCGGGGTGCTGCTGTCGCTGGTCGGGCTGGCGGGCGCGGCGGTGACCCTCCTGACCTCGCTGGCGACAGCTCTCGGCGGAGCCTGGGGGCGGCCGCTTCGGGTCAAGGGCAGACAGGTCCACCCGGAGCTGCGCGAGGGCGCGGACTGGACCCGGGGCGACCGCCCGGATCCCGCCGGGCTGGACGCGCCCACGCGCCGCGCGCTGGAGGCCCTCTGGCTGCACGACGCCCAGAAGGAGCACGCCAGCGTGCCGGCCTTCTCTCGCATCTCCTGGCTGCTGGCGGCGGTCGGGGCGCCCGCGGAGCTGATGGTGGGCGCGCACCAGGCGGCGATGGAGGAGATCGATCACGCCCAGCGCTGCTTCGCCCTGGCGGCGGGCTACGGGGGGCGCTCCCACACGGTCGAGTCCATGCCGGACCTGCTGCTGGGCGGCATGGATCTGAAGGGTGATCCCATGGTGCTGCTGGCGGTCGAGAGCCTGAAGGACGGCTGCCTGCTGGAGGACTTCAACGCGGACGTGGCCGCCGAGTGCATGGCGGTGTGTCGGGAGCCGGCGACCCGGGGCGTGCTGGAGCGCATCACCTTGGAGGAGCGCTCCCACGCGGAGTTCTCCTGGGATGTGCTGGCGTTCACGCTGGCGCGGGGCGGTGAGCGGGTGCGTCGGGCGGTGGCGCGCGCGCTGGGCGAGCTGGAGCACATCCAGCGTCCCACGGCGGCCTCCACTGAGAAGGCGGCGCTGGTCGAGGCGGCGGACGCGGCGGCGCTGCTGTCGCACGGTCGCATCCCCGACGCGGCCTGGGCGGCCTGCTGGGTGAGCCGGCTGGAGAGCACCCGCGCGCGGGCCCGCGCGCTGCTCGATGCCCCTGGTGTTCAGGCGGCGAAGTGAGGGGGAGGCATGAGCGATAGCGAGATGATCGAGGGCGACATCAGCCTGGGCGTGGAGCCGCCGCCGCCGGTGGACGCGGTCCGCAAGCGCGCCATCGCGCTGGGGATCGTGCAGGTGCTGACGATCCCCATTCCGTCGCTGCTCTTCTGGAAGAGCATGCCCCTGAGCGTCCTGCTCTTGCTGGGCCACATGGGCCTGAGCCTGTACGTGTTCTGGCTGGTCTTCGGGCTGATCCCGAGGGTCGAGAGGTCCGCGCGGATCCCCTATGTGGCGGCCGTCATCGTGATCTTCTCGGCGGGGATGTTCAGCATCTGGCGGACCTTCATCGCGCTCATCTCCGGCGCCATCTGACGGCGGTGGCGTACAGTTACACCCTGAGCGAGCGAGGGTGTGATGAGCAGCAGGCCGTATGTGCGATTCCGCCTCCCAGACGGTGAGGTGATGGATTTCCACTCCGGTGACATGATCGGCCGCGTCTGTGGGACGAGCTTCGCCCATCCTTCCGTCTCGGAGGCCCACGCCTATCTGGGGCGTCGGGGGCGGCAGTGGGTCTTGAAGGGGGTGGCGCGGATGCTCTACCTGAACCACAGCAAGACAAGCCAGGGCAAGGTCACCATCACGGACGGGGACACCGTCGGGCTGCTGGCGAAGCGGGCGTTTGATCTCGAAGTCTTGAAGGCATGGGTTCCGGATTACGCGCTCCTGCTTGAGATGTGGGGCGAGCCGGGCCCGGAGGACACGCTGAAGCAGCTTGGTGAGCTGAAGGCCGAGCGCTGCTGGGTGCTCCCGACCGGGCAGCTGGTGGAGCACCCCGCGGCGGAGGCGATCTGGACCCTCCTGGCGGCGGGTGATCGCTGGACGATCCGCGCCATCGGTGGGGAACCGGAGTGGCTGGAGGAGGGGATCGTCTACCAACACGAGGGCTGGTCGCTGCAGCTGGTGCGGGTGCTGATGGAGGAGGCGCCGGGGGTGGTGGAGACCGTCGCCGAGAACCTGCCCGCCGCGCTGGTGGTCCGTGGGGAGGACGTCATCCTGCAGCGAGACGGCGCTGAGGTGATCCTGTCGGGGAATCCGGCGGCCATCCTCGCGCAGCTCTGCCGCCAGTGGGACCGACACCAGGGCCAATGGATCGACAAGGACAAGATCGCCAGGCAGGTCTGGTCGGAGCGCTGGGACAAGCTCATCAAGGAGCGCCGCGCGAAGAAGCGCCGCAGGGAGAAGCTCCAATATTCCACTGCCATGCAGGAGTTCTGGAAGTTGATCGGGCAGTCCTGGTCTTCGGACCTGACTCGTCTGCGTAAGCTCCTTGAGAAGCACCGGGTGGACTCGAGTCTGATCCTGACTCGCGCCCGATACGGTCAGTGCCGTCTGGCGCTGCCCCCGGAGGTCACGATTCGTGTTGAATAGCTGGTGGGGGAAGCATGGGAACTGAACAGAGCGGACTGATTGGTGAGGTCGTCCACGCGGCGGAAATGCACGGCGCGTCGGATGAGGTCTGTACCGCCATCTGGCGCGCGCTGGAGTCGCTGTTGGGGGTGGGGCGGCCGGCGGCCTCGGTCTCCACGCTGGAGCTTGAGCCGCCATCAGCGCCGTCAGCGATCGCGCCATCAGCGGTCGCGCCAGCAGGGGGCGCGCCGACGGTCGGAGGGGCGCTCGCGCTGCCGGAGGGGGGGCGGTACGAGGCGCTGTCCTGGCTGGGCGCGGGCACGATGGGAGAGGTCTGGCGGGTCAGGGATCATGAGCTGGGGCGCACGCTGGCCATGAAGGTCATCCAGCGTCGGCACATGGTGGCTCCGCGCGTGGTGCGGCGCTTCGTGGAGGAAGCGCGGGTGGTCTCACAGCTGCAGCACCCCAACATCCTCCCGATCCATGAGCTGTCGCGGCTGCCGGATGGGCGCTGGTACTTCACGATGCGCGAGGTCCACGGCCGCGACATGGCCGAGGTGCTCGCGGCGTCGCCTGAAGACCCGGACTGGAGCTTCCGGCGGTTGGTGGATGCCTTCGCTCGTATCTGTGAGGCGATCGGTCACGCTCACGCGCGCGGGGTGATGCACCGCGACATCAAGCCGGCCAATGTGATGCTCGGCGCGCGCGGTGAGGTGCTGGTGGTCGACTGGGGGCTGTTCGGGCTGCGCGACGCTGGCGGGCGGCTGCAGGCGGCCGAGCCGATCACGCTGGAGCGTGATGAGGCGGACGCGACCTCCGCCGGGGCCATCCTCGGGACGCCGTATTGGATGGCCCCTGAGCAGCTGATGGGGGCGGCGGGGCTGCGGAGCGATGTCTACTCGTTGGGGGGCGTGCTCTACCAGCTCCTGATGGGGCGTCCGCCCTACCAGGGGCTGGATAAGGACGGGATCTACGCGCGCTTGCGGGCCGGTGAGGCGTCAGAGGCGCCTGACGCGGGGCCTGAGGAGCTGCGCGCCATCTGTCGCAAGGCCATGGCCTGGGAGCCCGATGAGCGCTACGCCGACGCCAGTGAAGTCGCCGCCGCGGTGGTGTCGTGGCAGGACGGCGTCAAGCGTCGTGAGGCGGCGCTTGAGCGGCTGGCGCTGGCGCGGGCTGCTGAAGGAGCGGCAGCAGCTGCTCAAGAGGCCGCTGAGGAACACTGGGGCGCGGCTGAGAAGGCGCTGGAGGGAGGAGCGAGCGCCGAGTGCTGGGAGAGTCGGCGAGCTGCGGACGAGCTCTGGCAACAAGCCAAGCAGGAGTCGGCAAAGGTCTCCGCACAACTCCAAGGTGCGCTGGCCTACGATCCTGAGCTCCCAGAGGTCCACGAGCGTATCGCCCAGACGCTGCTCGTCCGATGCCGCCAAGCTCGTGTCCGTCGTGACGCGTTGGATGAGAATTTTTTGGCGCGTCGCGTCGCGTCACATCTGGAGCATCTGCCGGCTGTCACCAGCGCTGCGTTGCGGACGGAGCTCGGGCGCCCGGTTCACCCCATCGAGGTGCTCCGTGCACAGGGCGTGAACTTCGTGGGACGCCTCGCCTTGCGGCGCACGCTGGCCAAAGAGCTGGCAGTCAACCGGCTGGTGACGCTGGTAGGGACCGCTGGGGTCGGGAAGACCCGCCTGGCGCTGGAGGTCGCATGGGAGCAGCTGGATGTGTGGTCAGGGATCGTGCTCTGTGAACTCAGCGAGGCTACCGATATGCTTGGGATCCTCCAGGGGGTTGGTAGGGCGCTGGATGTGTCGCTCACCGAGCGGGATCCAGTGGACCAGCTGGGCCACGCGCTGCGCGATCGCGGGGCTTTCCTCTTGGTGTTGGACAACCTGGAGCAGGTGGCGGAGCCGGTCGCCGAGGTGCTGGAGCGGTGGCTGAGGGTCGCCCCGGAGCTGACCGTGCTTGCGACCAGTCGACGAGCCCTGAAGGTAGCCGCTGAGATCACCGTTGAGGTGGATTGCCTCTCGCGGCTGGAGGCCATGGAGCTGTTCGCCCGGTATGGTCACGCCGCTCGCTCCAGCTTCACCATGACCCCCGAAAACCGCGACTTGCTCGCTGAGCTTGTCGAGCGTCTGGATCGACTCCCGCTGGCCCTGGAGTTGGCCGCCGCCCGCTTGAGCGGTCTGCGGCTCACGGTGCTCTCCAAGCGCTTGGAGGAGCTCTTCCCGCTGCTCCAGGATCGCATCAGAGATCCTCGCGCACGAACTCTTGAGAAGGCCATCGCCTGGTCCTGGTCGCTCCTCCCCGACTGGGGACAGGCTGCGCTGGCGCAGTGCAGTGTCTTTCGCGGTGGTTTTGAGCTGGTCGCCGCCGAGGCGGTCATCGATCTCAGTCCCTGGCCTCAGGCACCGCCAGCCTTGGACGTCCTTGAGATGCTCCGTGATGATAGCCTCATCAAAGAGCGGCACGACTCAAATGACCGTGCTCGATACAGCTTGCTCAATGCCGTTCGAGCCTTCTCAGAGGTGAGGCTCATGGAGGGGGAGACGGTTGAGCGTCACGCAACGTACTACGCTGAATTTTGCGCGCAGCCGACGCTTGATGCGCTCAAGCGAGAGGGGGGGGCGGCGCGAATGTCGCGGTTCACTGATGAGCTTGAGAATCTGGTAGTGGTGACCGAGCGGTTTGCTGACTCGTTGGGGCTTCGGTGCTGCCTCGGGGTAGCGCAGATCATTGAAAGAAGGGGTCCATTTCTCAAGGCAAAGAGGATTATTGATGGACTGCTTGAGCAACAGAGCGGCCTCCCAATAGAGCGTGCTCATGCTCTCTTGGCGCTGGGACGACTTGAGCGCCTGATAGGCTCACCTGACAGCGCGCAGCGGTCTTTCAAGGCTGCTATGCAATTGTTTGTCGAGGCACGTCATCGTGGTGCGGAGGGAGCTGCGCTGAACAACATCGGAAACCTTCATGTGGAGAGCGGGAACGTTGTTGAGGCAGAGCGTTCACAGGGTGAGGCATTGAAGATTTCGCGTGACATCGGTAATGCGGTGTTGGAGGCGAAGACCCTGAATAGTCTTAGCGTGATGTGGAGAGTTAGGGGGGACTATGACAAATCGTACAGCACCGCAGCTCAGGCTTTCGGCATCTATAGAGACCTTGGTGAGCGCTATTATATGGCCAGTGTGCTCAATAATATAGGTACGGTGTATCGAATTCGCTCGGAGCTGACACTTGCCGAAGAAAATTACTCGGCGGCGATGGAGATTTATGATGAATTCGGGAATGTCGGAAATGTCGCGATACTATATTTGAATATTGGAAACATAAGGTATAATACGGGTCGGTTGGTTGAGGCCCGAGAGTACTACAATAAATCGCTCAAGCTGTTTCGCGAAATAGGGAGCAGGAGGGGCGAGGGGCTTGTTTTACCTAATTTGGGTGGTTTGTGTTCAAATATGGGGGACATGAAACAGGCCATGTCTCTCATGTTGGAGGCAGTTGATGTGTTAAAAGAGAAAGGTAATAAACAGAATATGGCGGTCTTGTACCAGAATATTGGTGTCATATCTGTTTCACAAGGGCGGGTGGATGATGGTCTCTTTTACTACAATAAGTCATTGGAACTCTATAGAGCCATGAAGAACCGTTCATCTGAAGGATTGGTTCTCTCAGTTATGGGGGTCGCTTATGAAAAAAAGGGAAGATTTGAAGAGTCAATGCGCTCTTATGAGAGAGCCCTTGAAATACATAAGGAGTCAAAAACCAGACGGGAAGAGGGCGTGACGCGAGGCTATATTGGGGTTTTGTACTTGCGTATGGGTGACTTGATTGAGTCGCGACGCTCTTATGAGCGTGCACTTGAAATACACAGAGAGGTCGGTGACCGTCGTTCTGAGGGGATGGCCCTCTCGAACCTCGGGGAGGTACACCGTCTCGCGGGCAGGCTTGACGAGTCCGGTGAGTTGTTGGCGCAGGGAGAGGCCATCCTCTTAGAATTGGGGGACACCATCATCTTGGGGGAGTTGGTGTGTCAGAAGGGCCAGCTCGCTCTCTCCAAAGGGGAGCGGGGGCGTGCGTCGGGGTTCTGTGAGGAGGCTGAGGCGCTGCGGAAGAGAGCCCACTCTGCTGGGGCGGGAGAACTGGGGCAGGCTGTCGCAGCGTTGCGAAGTGCCATAGTGCGTGATTCCGGTGTGAGAGAGGTGTGAGCCCGAGGTAGGGGGCGGGGGTTCTCAGGGGGACTCTTCGAGTGCAGGTTGAGAGTAGCTCCAGGCTCTGAGTGAGCCGGAGCGGCCTCAACCCCGGACGCCGACTGTATGGCGTCCACTGCACGCCGGACGCCCGAAGGGTGCCGGGCCGCGCTCTGCGCGGAGGAGAGCCCTGTGTTTTTGTCCCTCACTCTGGCCGGCACCCTCGTCAACGTCGCATGGTCCAGCGAGTTCGTTGGAAACCCCCGCGATGCCGGCAGCAGCGTCGTCTCCCTCACCGTCCCGGACTCGCCGTTCGTCACCCTCTCCACCGCCACCGCGGCCCTCGATGAAGCTCAGATGGACGACTGCGTGGACACCATCTACACCGACCCCGCCGCCACCTTCGACGCCCTCGGCGATGAGCTGACCTGGCTCCCCGAGGACACCTGCGCGCTCTACCTCGACGCTCTCGTCGTGGTCCTCACCGGCTCCGGCCCCGGCGGCGACACCTTCCAGGTCACCCTCGACATCGCCGGCCTGAACCTGGACCTCGTCGCCCCGGACCCGGGCGGCCGCGACCTCGTCCTGGAGCTGGGCTCCCCGGGCTGGATGTCCCCGCTGCTGCCGACCCTCTCCGGCAGCGGCAGCCTCGTCATCGGCTCGGGTCATCCGCTGCACAGCGTGCTCTCCGCCAACCTCCTGGCCGGCGCCGGCCTCTACATCGACAGCGACGGCGACGGCGCAGTGAACATCACCGAGCGGGTCCAGGGCCTCGTCAGCCAGTAGCGGGCGGTAGACTCCCCTTCTCAGGGGAGAGCGCGTGCCCGGACCGGATGTCTTCAAGTACCTCGACTACCGTCAGTTCATGGAGGACGCGGTCCAGCAGCGCAGCGCCGACCGCGAGGCCCGCGGTCGGAGCGCCTACAGCTTCGCCATGCTGGCCCGCGACGCCGGGCTGGGCCGCGCCACCCTCAACAACGTCATCCTGGGCAAGCGGGTGCCGACGCAGGACACCATCACCCGCTTCTCGGAGGCCATGGGCCTGGGGGACGAGGAGCGGGGCTACCTCTGGCTCCTGGTCCAGCTCAAGCGCGCCCCGGACATGGAGGCCCGCTGTGAGGTTCTCGAGGGCGTGCTGGGCCACGTCCGCACGAAGACCCAGCGCGACCTGCAGGCGGTGGACCCCGCCTACGTCGCCAACTGGCACATGACGGCCATCCGGGAGCTGGCGCGGGTCGAGCCGGACTTCCAGCGCGATCCCGCCTGGCTCATGGAGCGGCTGCGCTTCGAGGTGAGCCAGGAGCAGGTGGAGACCGCGCTGGTGCTGCTGGAGGCCGAGGGGCTGCTAGGGGAGGAGGACGCCCCGGTGCGGCTGGATACGGAGGGGGAGGCAGAGGGGAGCGTTTACTTCGACTACCACCGAGACGTGCTGCGCCTCGCCGTGGAGGGGCTCTCCATCGATCCGGATGAGCGCTACTACTGCGCGGGTACCTTCACGGTGCAGCGGAGACACCTGCCGGCCATGCGCCTGGAGATTGAGCAGATGGTCCGGGGATTGCTCAACCGCTTCGAGGAGACCGAGCCCACACCCGAGGACGAGCCCGCCGGGGTCTACCAGCTGAACCTTCAGCTCTTTCCGCTGACAACGGAGGGCCCCTCGGACGAGTGAGCGAGCTGTCTTCAAGATCTGAAGACAGCAGCTTCTGGACCGTGTTCTGCGGGGCGTTATCCCTGCTTTGCAGCCGGGCCCTCTCTCTCTGATTGGAGAGGGGGTGTGAGACAGGTGTGAGATGGTGTGAGCGCTGAAGGGAGACTGTTCGTCTCCCTCGCTGTATTGCTGTGTTCAGCCGGGTCGCCGAACGCTGCGTGACCTGGTCAATCCCCCAGGAACGCATCCCTACAAGTGAGGTGACGAGTGATCTCTGTGCTGCTGCTGTGTCTGTCCGCGTCTGCCGAGACGATCGAGGGGGAGGCTTCCGTGGAGACGGCGGCGTCCGGTGAGGACGTCTTCGATGGCTACGCGGCCCGCAACTACTACTCGGTTCGCGTGGGCTACGCGGCCATGCCGGTGGCCGGTGAGCTACTCACCGGGCCCACCTTCGGCGGCACCTACCACTACGAGAAGGGGCACTTCACCGCGCGGGTGCTGCCCTTCGAGTTGGGACTGCTCGGTAGCGAAGAGGGCGGCGCGCTCTCCATCAAGACGCTGCGCTTCGGCGCGGGCTACGTCGTCCGGCCGGAGGCTGGCCTGAGCCCCTACGCTGGCGGCGCCGTGGGCGTACCGCTGCTGTACATGAGCGCGGGTGGGGATGACTATGACGGCGCTGGCCTCGAAGGCACAGCCTTCGGCGGCGTCGAGCTGCGGCGCGACAAGAAGACCCGCTTCAGCTTGGAGGGTGAGCTGTTGCTGCCCTTCTACACGATGGAGCCGTTGGGCGGCGGCGACACCGTCCGCCCGGCGAGCTTCAGCATTCGCCTCGGTGTTGCCTCCACCACCAGCCGCACCCTCTTCGAGGTCATCGGGACGATGGTCGACTGACCCGACGTCGGCTCAACCTCCCACTCGAACAACACTCAGATGAGTTGAACATGCGCCTGCTCCTGCCCACCATCCTGCTGACCATCAACCTCTACGGATGCGCCGAGAAGACTGAGGACGCCACCCCTCAGCCCACACAGGGGGCGACGGACACCAGCCTCTCACAAGACACCGATGAGCCAGGGCTCCTGAATACGGCCAACTTGGTGGACGCGGTCGCGACGACTGTGTCGGGCAACGCGCCGGATGATCTCTACAACTCCGACGTTGACCTCAGCTATGCGCCGGGCTCGGCGGCGACGTTCACTTGTGATGATGGGGGGTGCTGAGATGAACCAGGGAATCAGTCTGTACAGAGTCGCACTCCTCTCGATGCTCTCGCTGGGGGCGGTCGGTGAGGTGGCCGCTGCGGACTCCTCGTATGTGCGGGTCAGCGCGGTCAATCGCTACACGATCCGTGTTGAGAACGTCTCCGCGTTTGATGTCCGAATCAAGATCAAGGGAGAGCCGCCCGAGGTGCTCAGGAGCGGCGGCAGCCGGCTGCTGGATCGATCTCAGGGGCGCACCATCAAGCTCAACTACACGAAGGCAGCCTACGAGGCGATGTCGACGAGGCTCTTGGGGGAGCAGCGCGCCGCGGGGGAGAAGATCGCTGAGATCGAGCGCGAGCGTGAGGCCTGGGAGGCGACCATCGAGGAGCGCACCCGCGACGTGGAGCGACGCTTGAAGGCGGCGAACGAGACGACCGAGGACATCGCAGAGGGCATCGCCGATGTCGTTGACAGTCCGACGATCTACCGGGATGGTTGGGGGAACACCTACATCGAGCAGGCTGATCCACTGACGTCGCTGCTCATACAAGGCGGGCTGGCGTTGGGGGCTGGCGCGGTCAAGGAGGCCAACCGTCAGGCCGCACGGGCCGAGCTGAAGCGCCCGGACTTCGAGGGACGCATTGAGAAGCAGGAGGCGAGTATCGCGTCCTCGAAGGCACGGCAGATCTCCAATCAGCAGCTCTTTGAGGCGGGCCAGGGGCAGCAGAACGAACAGTCGGGCAAACTCAACACGATCAGCCTGACAAACGATGACTGGGGGACGAGCGGCTTTGCGCCTGGGTTCCTGCTGTCTGCTGGGTGGAAGCTCTCCCAGAGCGCGGTCGATGACCAGTGGAGTGAGCGCGGCGGCGAGGCGTGGCGGGTGGAGACCGCCATCGGGGTGCTACCTGAGCTGCGGCTGGGGGGGACGGATGCGAAGGGCTACCTGCGGCTGTATCTCGGGGCGGGCTACGAGCAGAGCGCCGTCGCGTTCTCGGACGCAGGGGCGCAGGTCGCGGCGGATGATGAGGTGATTGCGACGGGGGAGACTTCGGCGTTCAACTTCAGCGCGCTCAGCCCGGGGATTACGCTCAAGTACCTGCGCCATCCGGCGGGCTTCCTGGATGTGACGGGCGGGGTGCTGGTCTACCTCGACAACGACTTCACCTATGGAGAGGGCGGGAAAGTCAGCGAGGTCGCTGAGTTCGCGCCGCTGAGCGCCGCCCTGCAGGACAACCTGTTTGGGTCCGCGCGGCTGGGATTGAATCTCGGAGAGTGGCGCGACAATCAGCGATTTCAAGGCCTGTATGTCGCTGTTGGTGCGATGGCGTTTCGTTCGCCGGAGCTCACTCCCGTTGCGGGCTACTCACTCCTCGACAACCAGGGGAGCCCGCTGACGCTCCCGACCGCCGGGGTGCTGAACCTACAAAGTGATCTGATGCTCGGCTTGAGCTTCTGACTCACACACACGCGTGGCTTCATTCCTTGTGTGTCTGAATGAGTCGCTGGTCTGACGGCGGTGTTGCCTGGGAGGGGGCGCCGTCGATGGAGTCGCGTTGAGGAAACTCATGGAGAGAAGGTTTTTAATATGTTGAAGTGGTTCTCTATGTTTGATGGTTGTCCTCGGTCTGTCTGTTGCAGGCGAGGCGCAAGCTGCGGAGAGCGACACGTTCAGTCACGATAGCATCGTGTCCGACCTGCCAAAGAAGACAATCTATCATTGGGTGGACGCTGACGTCGGCTCGTACGCGATCCTCGGCGGCGGCGGCATCTCCAGCAGCCCCTTTGGTGTCAATATCAGCACATCACTGCGGCTGGGAGAGGGAGGTGTAGGGAAGCATCTCTACCTGGATGGGCCCATCTCAGCGTCTCTGTACTATGCCTTCGGGAGCGCTCGAACGCTGGGGGCCTTCTATACAGGGCTCACCTATCTGACCCGGCCGGACTCGAAGATCACGCCTTTTATCAGGTACAATCTTGGCGTCAGCGTACAGGCGCTGACATCAGACAAGACCGGCCTCGACAGGATGTACGGTGGCGCAGGCTTTGAGAGTCGTCTGGGAGCGGGGGTGTCGATACTTCGATCGCCGTACGCCCGCTGGATAGTGTCTACTCGCCTGCTGATGCCGCACTATCAGTTTGTTGAGGAAGATACAGAGGAGCCGCTCGATAAGAAGCCCCTCGGCGTGATGATTACCTTTGGGGGTGGGATGCCAGGGAACGGTGACATCCTGGATAACTTCAAGAAGGACATGCGATATGCACGGTAGCGAACATGCTGGTATCGCAGCCCGTTGGTGGCGTCTGTCCTGAACGTCAGAGCGGCGCGAGCCAGGCGGCGGAGAGCCCGGCGACCCAGCCCCCGTCCGCGCTGACGAGGCGGGGGCCCGCCGCGAGGCTCAACGCGACCCGCCCCTGCTCGCCGGCCCGCAGCCACGCCGCGGGCCCGACCATCAGGTCCACCCGCTGCAGCGCCTCGTCCAGCCCGACCCCGATCACCTCGCCGCGCACGCCGAGCTGCGCCCGGCCCAGGCCGCGTCCGGCGGCCACCTCCAGCCGGCCCTCCAGCTCACCCCGCCCCACCACCGGCGCCTTCACGAGCCCCCGCGCGGCCACCACCCGGTCCCGAGCGCTCCAGGCCACCGACGGCCCCGTCTCCACCCGCAGCGACCCCGCCCCCAGCGCCGCGTCCGGGCCCACCGAGCCCACCGCCAGCGTCCAGGCCCCCACCGCGTCCACGCCGAAGCGCCGCTCGAGCCGCGCCCACGGATACAGGTGGCCCACCCCCCAGTCCAGCCCGCCTCCGCTGTGCTCGAACAGCAGCGGCGCGCGCAGGCCCAGCACCAGGGACCGCGACGCGCGCCCCATCACCGTGAGGCTCGGCGTGAGGGTCTGCTTCCCCGGCTCGGCGCTCACCGCCACCCCCGACAGCGTCGCCAGCCCCTCGCAGTCCTGCAGCGCCAGCGGATCACCGCCCGTCGCCGTGCAGCAGATCGCCGCCGCCGCGGGGGGCGTGAGCAGGGCGGCCGTGGTGAGGAGCGTGAGCACCGGAACCCTCGGGGGAGGATGATGAGACACCGACGGAGCGGTGTACTGTCACCGCCCGTCCCATCGTCGCTGACGACGGCGCCCGCGACAATGGTGAAACGACGATGGTGAAACGACGATGGTGAAACGCGGTGCGACCCGCCGGGGTTGCCGCTACGCTCCGCTGTGTGAGGTGATCGTGGCGCGTTGGTTGTTCCTGGTGCTCGCCTGTGTGAGCGGATGTGACAAGGCGGCTGAGCCGGCTGAGGACACGGGCGCGGCGACCGCCGGGACGGGCGGCGACAGCGGGGACGTCACCGCGGAGGACACAGGCACTGAAGACACTGAAGACACTGACGCCCCCGGAGGCGACACGAGCGACACGGACACCGGGCCCGCGGACACGGGCGGCGGCTACGCGCCGGGCTGGTACCTCGACTGCGAGGGCGGCGCCGATGGCGCCGACGGGCGCTCGCCGGACACGGCGCTGGGCAGCCTCGCGGTGGTGAACGCCCTCACGCTCGGTCCCGGCGACGCCCTGTGGATCAAGCGCGGCACCGCCTGCGTGGGACAGCTCGCTCCGAAGGGATCGGGCAACGCGGCGGCGCCGATCACCGTGGGCGCCTACGGCGACGGCGCGCTCCCCGTGATCGACGCGGTCGGAGAGCTGGCGGCCCTCACGCTGGCGGACCAGTCCCACTGGAACATCAGCCAGCTCGCGTTGACCGGCAGCGGGCCTCACGGCGTCTACATTACGTCCGCGTACGGCACCGCCGCCGGGCTCACGCTCTCGGACCTGCAGGTCCACGACGTCTACACGGGCGACGGCATCTCCGGGAAGGCCACGGGGCTGGTCGTGCTCACGACGGTCGGCACCCCGGGGCGCTTCGAGGATGTGTTGATCGACGGCGTGAGCGCCTGGAGCACGGATCAGTGGGCCGGGATCTTCATCTACGGCGCCGAGTACGGCTCGGGGACCGATAAGAGCGCCAACGTCGTCGTCCGAAACAGCACCGTCCATGACGTCCAGGGCGACGGCATCGCCCTGTTCGGCGCGCGGGACTCGGTGATCGAGACGAGCCTCACCTACAACACAGGGCTCCAGACCGTCGAGACCGTCGGTACCCCCAACGCCATCTGGACCTGGTCCTGCGACCGCTGCACCGTCCAGTACAACGAGGGCTACGCCTCATACTCGCCGGGCGTGGACGGCGGCATCTACGACATCGACTGGGCCACCAACGACAACGTCGTGCAGTACAACTACGGCCACGACGCCCAGGCCTACTGCGTGTCCATCTTTGGCGCCGAGGGGCGGACCACCACCAACGCGGTTGTCCGCTACAACGTCTGCGCGGACAACGGGCAGTCCTCCCCGGACGCAGGCGACGTGTTCCTCGCCACCTGGAGCGGCGGCGACATCGACGGCGTCCAGATCTACAACAACACGTTCTCCTGGATGACGGGCACCTCCTGGCACGTGGTCCGGGATGAGGCCGAGTACGTCGGCGGCAACCCCCGCTTCTTCCGCAACAACCTGATCGTGACCGACTCGGACTGGATGGTCAGCAGCGGTGGGCTGGTGGACTTCGATCACAACCTCTGGTGGTCGTCGTCCCCCGACCCGGTGTGGTTCGAGATCACCGGCGGTCGGTGGTACGAGGGGGTCGCGGGCTGGCAGGGAGCGGGACGCGGCGACGGCAGCCTCTGGGCCGACCCCCTGCTGGCGGGCGCGGCGGGCGCGGACGGGCTCAAGCTGACGGCGGGCTCGCCGGCTGGCGACGCGGGCGCCGTCATCACCGGCGCCGGCGGCTGTGACTTCTGGGGCGGCGAGGTGGGAGCGTCCCCAGACATCGGCGCCCACGAGCTCGGCGCGTCCGCGGGGGCCGCGTGTGGTCCCTGACGGCGGCGCTCTTGATGGCGGCCGGCTGTGTCGCGGAGACGCCTGCGCCGGTCGCGCCGCCCGCGCCCGCGCAGGCGTCGCTGGTGGCCGCGCTGGACCTCTCGGAGCCCGCTGGCACGCCGGGGCGGGGATCGCGTGCTCAGGCGGTGTTCTTGAAGAGCATGGCCACCCAGCACCCGACGCTGCGGCTGTCCATCGTGGACGTGTCCGGGGTGAGCGGGCGCGAGCGGCGCAACCGGGCGGCGGACTGGGGGCTGGAGGCGTGGCCGATCCGCGCTGACCCGGGGTTCGGGCCGAGCCCCGCGACGACGCTGCTCGTCGGCGGTGAGGTGCGGCATCAATGGACAGGGTTCATCGACGCCGCGACGTTGGATCAGGCCATCGAGGCGGCGCTACGCGATCAGTGACCGTCGCCGTCGTGGTGCTCTTCTTCTGCCTCGCCGCCGCCCAGCACCCGGCTCACGCCGACGCCGCCAGCCACCGCGTAGGGGGTGGGCCAGGGGGCCCCGGTGACGGGGGCGCGGACCTGGACCGAGAGGCCCCAGCGCTCGGCGAGGTTGAACATGGCGCCAGCGGTCGCCGCCAGCTCCACGAAGTCGCCGCTGTCCAGGCTGCTCGGCGCCTGGGTAGAGACCGAGAGGCCGGCCCAGGGCACGGCCCAGCCGCCGACCCGGCGGGCGCCGCGCGCGTCCAGGCGCCCGAAGGCACCCTGCCGCACGTCGTCCGAGCCCTCGTAGACCGGCACGCGGCCCTCGAGGCCGAACACACCGAGCCAGGTGCCGCCCGTCACCAGATCCAGCCCCAGCGTGGGATCCACGCTGCGGGAGGCGCCGGGGGCCACGCTGATGGTGGTGCCCAGCGTGCCGAGCGGCAGGCTCGCGCCCAGGCGCCCGCGCAGGAGCAGGTCCGGGCGGTTGACCAGGAGGTGGCTCACCTGGAGGTTGCTGTCGCGCAGGCCGAAGCCGCCGTGATCGCCCGCTTGCACGCCCACGCGCAGCCGCACCCCGCTGGTCGCCGACCAGGGCACGCTCACCAGGGCGGCCCCGAAGGCCTCGTAGCCGCCTGCGCGCAGGGGCGCGGCCAGGCCGCTCACCTCGACAGCGGCCTGTCCCGGCTTCACCGGCTCATCGTAGTCACTCCTCCCGACCGGGAGGTCAGCGTCCGCTCACAAGCCTCACTGGGCTTGCGCGGGCACGGACGCGAAGAGGAAGAGCAGCGTCGATGCTGAGACCCAGCGGTTCATTCAGGCTCCGGTGTCGTCTGTGGCGCCGGTGTCGTCCGTGGCGCCGGTGTCGGTGTCGGTCGCGGTGCCCGTCGCGTCACAGACCGGGTAGGGAAACACCTCGCAGGCGGCGCCGCCGGTGTAGACCTGCGCGCAGATCTCCGGCGGCGGCGCGCCCTCGGACGGGCAGATCTGCAAGGCCTCGTAGGCCTCGATGCAGGCGGACGCGTGCTCCGCGTTCCAGCTGCAGCCCTCGAGCGCGTCGTAGTTGCGCTTAACGAAGCCCGCGCACTCGTCGAAGGTGAGCTTCTTCTCTTCGTCGCATTTGTCGAGGGCGATTCGGTCCCCGCACCGGGTCTGGTAGCCGCAGAAGGCATCTGAGAAGTCGTCGACGTAGCCAGGACCGGTGACCACGTCGCAGGATGTCAGCAGGAGGAGCAATGTCATCATGGCGGAGCCAACATACTCCACTGGGAGGCGCGTGTGACTGAGCGGATGTCCAACCTGGATGCAGCGTGGCTGCACATGGAGGATTCCACCAACCTGATGATGATCGTCGGGCTGATGTGGTTTGACCGGCCCGTGGACTGGGCGGCGATCCGCGGTGTGATCCGGGACCGACTGATCGCCAGGTATCCCCGCTTCCGACAGCGGGTGACGGAGGGGGCGCTGGCCTCGCCGCGCTGGGAGGTGGATCCCCACTTCGACGTGGAGGCCCACCTTCACCACGTGGCGCTGCCGGCGCCCGGCGATCAGGCGGCCCTTCAGGAGCTGGTCTCCGACCTGATGTCCACCCCGCTGGACTTCAGCAAGCCTCTCTGGCAGTTCCACCTGGTGGACGGCTTCGGAGGGGGCGGGGCCATCATCTACCGCATCCATCACTGCGTCGGGGACGGCATCTCTCTGGCCCGGGTGCTGCTGTCCCTGGCCGACGATGCCGGTGACGCGGGGGTCGCTGGGGAGCCCGGCGCTCGGGAGCACGGCTTCCACCCCCTCGCGGCGGCCCGGCGCGGTCTGGAGCGGGCCCGGCACACGGCGGACGCGCTCACCGATCCCAAGCGGCTGGCGGCGCTGGCGCGGGAGGGGGTGGAGGGCGCCGAGGAGCTGGCGGACCTGCTGGCGCTGCCCGCGGATCCGGCGAGCGTGCTGAAGGGGCCGCTGGGGGTGCGGAAGCGGGCTGTCTGGGCCGCGCCGACCCCGCTGGTGGCGGTCAAGCGGGCCTGCAAGGCCCGGGGCTGCACCCTGAACGACGGCTTGATCGCCGCCATGACCGGCGCGCTGCGGCGGTATCTGGCGGGTCGCGGTCAGGAGGTGGCGGCCCTGCGGGCGTTTGTGCCGGTGAACATGCGGCCGCTGGATGAGCCGGTGCCGACCACGCTGGGCAACCGCTTCACCCTGGTGCTGCTGGAGCTGCCGGTGGGCGAGGCGGATCCGGAGGCGCGGCTGTCGCTGCTGAAGGCGCGAATGGACCACCTCAAGGGGGGCACGCAGGCCGCGGTGAACTACGGCCTGCTGCACGCCATGGGGGCCACCCCGGCGCGGGTGGAGCGCGTAGTGGCGGACATCTTCGGGGCCAAGGCGACGGCGGTGATGACCAACGTGCCGGGCCCGCGGGAGCCGCTGAGCCTCGCCGGGAATCCGGTGTCGGGGATCCAGTTCTGGGTGCCCCAGGCCGCCCACCTGGGGCTGGGGGTCAGCATCTTCAGCTACGCGGGCGAGGTCACCGTCGGGATCGCCGCCGACGCGGGGCTGGTGCCGGATCCGGAGGCGCTGGTGGCGGCCTTCGAGGCGGAGCTGCGCGACTTCATAGCGGGGTGAGTCAGCCGCCCGGCGACAGCGTCAGCGGCGCGAGGGTGTAGATCGTGTCCTCCCCGTCGCCGCTGCTGCGGCCGGTGAAGAGCGTGTCGCCAGCGGCGATGAAGGGGTAGCCGCTGTCGATGAGGCAGGCGTCGTCGCTGATGAGCAGCGCGTCGGCTTCGATGTCGTAGGCGGCCACCGCCCGGCCGGCCTCGCTGTAGACCGATCCGATCAGGTAGCGCCCGTCGTGCAGCCCCGCGTCGAGCAGGTGCAGGCCCCGGGTCAGCTCCGTCCAGGTCTCGGAGCCGAGGTCGAGGCGGGCGTGGATGTAGCCGTAGACGCCGATGGTGACGGCGTGGGTCTCGTCGTGCACCACGGTGTCGAGCAGCTCGGCGACGACGCCGTCCGAGGTGGCCTGGAGGGAGGAGACCAGCAGGTCGGGGCCCTCGACCTCGAGCTCGGGCAGGGGCACCTCGCCGTGGCCGCCGTCGCTCAGATCCACCCAGAGCAGCGGCCCGCTCTGGGTGGTGTAGGGGCCGAGCCAGAGCCGCGTCGCGGAGGCGGCGCGGCGCTTCTGGCTGGAGTTGGAGAGGTCGGCGTCGGTGGTGATTGTGGACACCTCGCCCTCGCCGTCGACGCGCACGATGGTGGCGCCGTCGGCGTTCCACTCCCCGAAGTACAGCGCGCCGGCCTCCTCGCCGCCGGCCAGCAGGCCCCAGCTGTCCTCCGTCCATGGCCCCTCCCAGATCGCCGCGTGGCTGCCGTCGGCGGGGTCGAGGCGCAGGAGACGGGCGTCGCCGAGCGGGTCACCTGGCGCGGCCTCGGCGTCACCGCGGGGGGTGAGCAGGAACAGCAGGTGCTCGCCGGCCTGGGCGAACTCGTAGCCGTACATGTCGGGTGGGATGAGGTCATCGAAGACCACCTCGCCGCCGACGGTCGCGGGCAGATCGCCGTCGACGCGGCCAGCGGCGACGCCGGGGTAGACCTCCTCGTACATGAAGCGGTCGCGCCCATCGAGCTCGTCCGCGCCGTCGCAGGCGGTCTGTATGGCGTCGATCCAGTCGACGTTCGGCGGGCCCAGGCGGCAGATGGTCTCGAACATGTGGCGGGCGTCGGGGCCGAACCACTCCAGGCTGCCGTCGTTGTAGCCGCGCTCCTCGCCCATCACCTCGCACATCGCCCACTCGACGGCGGCCTCGGGCTCCGGATCGTCCGCGCCCAGGAGCAGCTTGCGGTCGCGCAGGCTGGTGTCCTCGCCGGCCGTCACCCGGGCGCCGCTCAGGCAGACGCCGTTCGGACCCATGGCGTCGCGGACCCGGGCGTAGGTCTCCTGAAGTGTGTCGGTCTCCGCGTCCGTGAGCCGGCCGCGGCGGTCGCTGATGTCGAGCGCCTCGCCCTCCGGACAGCTGGAGCAGCCCGTCAACAGCAACGACAGCAAGATCATCCGCCCCCCTCCGTGACAGCCTACCCGACCGAAGCTGCGGATCGAAGCGGGCCTCGCTATCCTGCTCGCCGAGTCACCGAACTGGAAAGACTGATGCGCCGCTCACTGCTCCTGCTGACCGCTCTCCTCGTTGCCTGTACCGACGACGCCAAAGAGGACACAGCCACCACTGACTCGGAGCCGACCGGCGACACCGGCACCCCAGGGACCGACGACACCGATGACGTCACGGACACCAGCGACACCGCCCCGGACACGGGCGGCGACACCGAGCGCCCGCCCGCGACGACCTTCGAGGTCACCCCTGACGACCCGGCGCTCCGCTACGTGGGCCGCTGGAGCGTCGCGGATCCCGCCGCCCCGAACGCCGGCTGGCAGGGCTCCAGCGTGGGCGTTCGCTTCGACGGCACCGACCTCTCCGTGACCCTCGACGCCGGCAGCCGCACCGAGCACCTCCGGATCATCGTGGACGGTGACCACGTCGGCTCTGTCCGCGTCGAGGCACCCGGCGGGGAGGCGACCTACGCGCTGGCCGAGGGGCTCGCGCCCGGTGAGCACACCGTCGAGCTGGTCAAGGAGACCTACGCCGGCAGCAACCTCGCCATCAAGGGCTTCTCCATGACCGGCTGGTCGCTGCTGGTGGACCCGGCGCCCGCCCGCCACATCGAGTTCTATGGCGACTCCAACCTCGCCGGCTCCTCGCTGATGAGCGAGAAGAACGAGGGCGGCTGGAGCCTCGTGGGCAGCCACTTCTCCTACGCGGGGATCACCGCCCGGGCCTTCGGGGCGGACTACCACAACCTCTCGACCTCCGGCGAGACCCTGAGCGGCGCGACGTCGCGCTACGATCGCCAGGACCGCGGCGACAGCGGCTCCGTCTGGGACTTCGCGGCCTACACCCCCGACGTGGTGGTCATGAACCTCGGCGCCAACGACATCTACGGCGCGAGCGAGGAGACCATCCGGGGACGCTACGTGGCCATGCTGGACCTGCTGCGCGCGGCCCACCCGGCGGCTCACATCGTGGTCTACAACGGCTGGGGCTGGGACTTCGATGAGACCGCGGACTACACCGCCGAGGTGGTCGCGGACTACGGGGATCCCAACGTCTCGGTCGCGATCTTTCCGTGGGTCTTCGAGCAGTGGCACGGCTGCGAGACGGACCACGCGGGCATGGCCATGGTCCTCATCGATCACCTGGCGTCGGTGATGGGCTGGGAGGCGGGCGAGCAGGATGTGATGAGCGGCTACGGCGCGGGCGGGGAGCTCGCCAACGGTGGCTTCGAGCAGGTCGCGCCCTTCGGCGGCTTCGGCTGGCGCTACTACACCGACGGCGGCGTCGAGCGGTTGAGCGACGGCACGGCGCACGAGGGGGCGTACTTCCTGCGGCTCCCGAGCGGGGCCGAGGTGCATCAGCCCAACCCGGCCCGGGGCGGCCAGGAGGTCGAGGTCACGCTCTGGCTGCGGGGCGCCAGCGAGGGTGAGCAGGCGGAGGTCACCGTCGATTTTCGCGACCAGGAGATGTACACCGCCCCGATCCAGTCCGAGACGACGAGCATCGAGCTGACCGCCGACTGGGCGCGGTACACCGTCTCCGCGACAGCTCCCGAGGGCGGGCCGAGGCCGGTGTTCCACACGCGCCTCACGCTGGCGTCGGCTGGGGGAACCCTCGATGTCGACGGCCTGGAGATGACGACCGAGTAGCGACGACCGAGTAGACTGCCGCTCCATGGACGGTCCCGATCCCCTGTCGCTCCGCTGCTTCCTCGCGGCGGCCGAGCACCTGAACTTTCGGCTGGCGGCTGCCCAGGTGGCGCTGTCGCCGGCTGCCTTCAGCGATCGCATCCAGCGCCTGGAGGCGGAGCTGGGGGCTCGTCTGTTTGAGCGGACTACCCGCTCGGTGGCGCTGACGGCCGCTGGCCGTCGCCTGCTCCCGCAGGCGGAGCAGGCGCTCGCCGCCGCCCGGGGCTGCTACGCGGTGGTGTCGGATGATGCGCGCCCGGCGCCCTTTGAGCTGCGGCTGGGGACCCGCTTCGAGCTGGGCTTGAGCTGGCTGGTGCCCGCGCTCTCGGGGCTGCGCGAGGCTTGCCCGGAGCGGCGAATTCATCTGCGGTTCGGGGACAGTCCCGAGCTGCTGGAGCTGCTGCGTGCTCGCGCGATTGATGCCCTGGTCTCCAGCGTGCGGCTCACTCAGAGCGGTCTGAGCTACGCCACGCTGCATCCTGAGTCGTATGTCTTCGTGGGGGCCCCCGCCCTGCTGGGGCGCGCGCCCCTCACGGGGCCGGCGGACGCCGCCGCGCACACGCTGCTGGACGCCTCGCCGGAGCTGCCGCTGTTCAGCTACTTGCTGGATATGGCGCCGGCGACGACGGATTGGCCCTTTGCGGACACTGAGCTGCTGGGGACGATCGCCGCGATTCGTCTGCGGGTGTTGTCTGGGGCGGGTGTGTGTGTGCTGCCGACTTACTTTGTGCGGGAGGATCTGGCTGCGGGGCGGCTGGTTCAGATCCTCCCGGAGTACGCGCTGCGGGAGGATGCCTTTCGGTTGATCTGGCGTACGGGGGATTCACTCCAGGAGGAGCTGCGGGCGTTGGGGGCCGCGTTGACCGCGCTGCCGCTGCGTTGATGTGAACCCCGCGTGAGTCCAAAGCACCAGAAGGCGCACCAACTGCGAAGAGAACCCGCACCAGGATCGTGCCGTCGCGCCCTCAAATCCCCACCGTCCTCCTCCAGAGCGGCACCAAACGCGCCGAATGGCGCGCGCCAACTGCGAATGGGTACCTCTGGGGAACGTGACGTCCCAGCGGCTCACGCGAGAGGGTGTTGCGACGTCAGATGCCTCGCCGCAAGGCGCTTCAGCTCGCCCTTCAGCGCTCCTTCGTCGCTGTCTCTGAAGGTCTCTCCATCTCTCCTGGCCCCTTGCGGGGCGAGGGGGCGAGCCCCCTGTGCCCCCCCTCTTCCAGCCAGACCGCACCGCCTCTCCACCCTCTCACTAAGCCCCCATCTTCCGCCAGCACGCGCCGAATGGCGCGCGCCAACTGCGAAGACGTACCTCTGGGGAACGTGACGTCCCAGCGGCTCACGCGAGAGGGTGTTGCGACGTCAGATGCCTCGCCGCAAGGCGACATCAGGAGGCAAGACCTTGCGAACACGTGGACGGTTTTCGACGGAGACCAGGTGTTGCTCTTCTGCGAACCCACTCAGTAAAACCGGCCAGGTTTCGCAATGGATGCAAACCCAAGTGGGCATGCCAGACGACTCGAGAGTCACTGCACAGGGGAGTGAAGGCGACGACGAGGAACGAGGAGACTTGCCTGAGAGGGGAAGCGCAGGTTCCCCTTTAGAGACAACGCTGGTTGGCAGCACCAGTAAGGTCAAAGTGGCTGAAGACCCGCACTAACGACCACGATCCATGCGGCAGCCGCGCTCCCAGTGAGCTTCACAAGCCATGCGGCAGCCCAAACCCACCCGAGCCGAACCCAGCCGGGCCCAGCCCAGCCGAGCCGGGTTCAGCCAGCCCCTACTCACCGGGGCTCACCCCCTTGGGCGAAACGCTCGTGTCTGCGGGACTGCTCGTCTCTGCGGGGCTGGTGGGGCACGGGGTGGGGCTGCCGCATGGATCGTGGAGCTTGATGGGAACTCGGCTGCCGCAGGGATCGTGAAACTTAGTGCGGGCCTTAGCCACTTTGACGGATTCGCCGCTTCCAACCAGCGTTGTCTCTAAAGGGGAACCTGCGCTTCCCCTCTCGGGCAAGTCTCCTCGTTCCTCGTCGTCGCCCTTCACACCCCTGTGCAGTGACTCTCGGGTCGTTTGGCATGCCCACTTGGACGAACCCGCTGCGCGGGGGCCTGGCAGCGGCAGGTCGTGACGTTCTGCCTCCCCGGGTTCCGTCGGCCGACCTGGTGGTGATTGCAACGGCAGCGTGGTCGGCCGCCGCGGGCGCATTGT
>Ga0316204_10002493_pt1 | contig 41397 bp, 39 predicted proteins | sample 6monrhotite_MG_2_FD_205661 | JGI IMG/M metagenome (GOLD analysis project Ga0316204, IMG submission 205661) | Microbial mat bacterial communities from mineral coupon in-situ incubated in ocean water Damariscotta River, Maine, United States -... | ecosystem: Environmental > Aquatic > Marine >...
CAAGCTGACCAAGCTGGTCCGTCATGCGACGCTGGTTCCCGGAGGCTTCTATAACACCAGCTTCTTCCTGGTCATGAACCCGAAATCATTCGCTGGTTTGTCGAAGGCGGATCAATCCGCCATGGAAAAGGTGTCGGGTGAAAATTTCGCACGCCTTTCGGGTAACGCCTGGGATGCCGCCGATATGGCTGGTGTCGCTGCGATGAAGGCCGACGGTGTCAAGATCATCACCGCTTCGCCCGCTTTCGTAAGCGAAATCAAGTCCAAGATTGATGGCATCGAGGGCAGTTGGATTGCATCGCTCAAGGACAAAGGAATCGATGCTGGCAAGATCATGTCAGACCTTCGTTCTGAAATCACAGCAGCCGGCAAGTGAACTTACCGGGCGAATTGGGTGACAACAAAGGGCTCCGGGTCGTCAATGTGACGACCCGGATGCTCGGTTTTGTTGGCGCGGTTTTTTTGTTTTCCATGATGGCCCTTACCTTTGTTGACGTATGGGGCCGTTATATTTTTAACGCGCCCGTTTCGGGTGGGTTCGAAATTACCGAATTGATGATGGCGACGTTGATTTTTGCCGGGCTTCCGTTGATCACCCTGCATGATGAACACATTACCGTCGATTTGTTAGAATCCCATTTCCCCAAGTCGATGATGCGCTGGCGGGATGCGCTGATCGGCATTTTGTGCACCGGAATGATGGCGGTGCTCAGTCATCGCATGTGGCTGAAGGCGGATGAACAGGTTGAATACGGGGATCGCACAGCGGCGCTGTATATACCGGTGGCCCCGGTGACCTATTTCATGTCGGTGGCAGCGGCGCTGTCCTGTGTGCTGCTGATCATCATTACGTGGGCCAAAATTACCAACCAGCGTAAACTCTAGCGAATACGGACAGGAATTTCTGTGCAAGAATCTTTGATCGGCTTTGGCATTCTTCTCGTATTGATTCTCGTGCGTATCCCCATAGCCTTCGCCATGGGATTGGTCGGTACGATCGGGTTTGGCCTGATGGTCAACTGGTCAGCGGCGCTGGCGATGGTTTCCACTGTTACCTATGAAACCGGCCTGGCCTACGGCCTGTCGGTGGTGCCGTTGTTTATCCTGATGGGCAATTTTGTAACCCGCGCCGGGTTGTCGGATGAATTATATGCCGCTGCCAATGCATTTTTAGGGCATCGTCGCGGTGGATTGGCAATGGCGACCGTGGTCGCCTGCGGCGGATTCGGTGCTGTTTGCGGGTCCAGTCTGGCGACTGCGGCAACCATGGCCCGGGTCGCCATGCCTTCCATGCGCCGGTTTGGCTACACAGATAGCTTGGCCGCCGGGTCCATCGCCGCTGGGGGCACCCTGGGCATTTTGATCCCGCCAAGCGTCATCCTGGTCATTTATGGCATCATGACGGAATCCGATATCGGCCAGTTGTTCATGGCCGGGATTTTACCGGGTGTCCTTGGCGTTATTTTGTATATGGCCGCCGTGCAGGTGACGATTTGGCTCAACCCCAAAAGTGGCCCCCCCGGTGAACGATTGGGGTGGCGTGATCGCATGCGGGCGCTTGGTGGTGTGTGGGGCGTTTTGCTGCTGTTTATCCTGGTCATGGGCGGTATTTACGGGGGTATTTTTACACCCACGGAAGCCGCCGGTATCGGCGCCGCCGGGGCTTTTTTCTTCGCGCTTGCCCGCGGCAAGCTGACGCTTTCGGTTACCTATGACATTCTGTTGCAAAGCGTCAAAACGACGACGATGATTTTCTCGGTGCTGATCGGCGCGCTGATGTTTTCCAACTTCATAAACATTGCCGACATGCCTGGCGCCCTTACCGAATGGGTGCACGGCGCAAACCTGTCGCCTTATATGGTGATGATGTTCATTATCCTGGTCTACGTGGTTTTGGGCTGCGTGCTTGAAAGCATGTCGATGATCCTGTTGACCGTTCCGGTGTTCTACCCGTTGATTCTCGAACTTAATTTCGGGCCGTCTATACCGCCTGAAATGATCCTGATCTGGTTCGGCATTATTGTCGTCGTTGTGACCGAAATCAGCCTGATCACGCCCCCTGTGGGCTTGAACGTTTTCGTCCTGCGCGGTGTTCTGCCAGATGTGAGCACCGGCACAATCTTCAAAGGCGTCACGCCGTTCTGGCTGGCCGATATCGTAAGGTTGTTATTGCTGATTTTCCTGCCGGCTATTTCACTGTTTTTGCCGGGGCTTATGGGGCGCTGACCTGTTGCATTTTGCCCAGGGCAATGGCCCCGATCCCGCCAAGTGCTGAAAATACCACCATCACATAGAACGCATCGGTGGTGTTCATACCGTAGACCCAACCCGCCAGCATCATGGCAATGCCAAACATGAAGCCCATGGCCAGGCCATCGTACAGGCTTTGTGCCGATGCCGAACGGTCGGGTGGGATTCTTCTTGCGATGTACATGACGGCGGCCAGATGGGTCCCGGCAAAGGTCAGCGCATGCAATCCCTGGGCGGCGATCAACCAGTAAAGGTCGGTGGTCGATCCCAGTACCGTCCAGCGCAGGATGCCAGCCAAGGACGCCAGCAAAAGCACTTGCCAGACCCGGAAACGGGCCATCAAGGAACTGCCGAACGTGAACAGCAGGACTTCCAATGCCACTCCTTCGGCCCACAACAGGCCGATCATCCCTTCGGAATGCCCGGCGGCCTTCCACGCAATGCTGGCAAAACCGTAAAGGGCTGCGTGGCTGGCTTGCAAACAAGCTGCGGTCAAGACAAAAACCACGAACGGGCGATCCTGTAACAGGTCGAACAGGGCCGGTTTTCGGGTTGTTCTGGGGGCCGTCCTGACGCTGGGAGCCAGCAGTGCGCCCACAACTATGGCAAGGGACCCGGCGATCAGCAGATGCAGAATCGTTTCACTGTCCCGGCCTTGCAAATACATACCACCCAGAATAGACGCCGCGATAAAACTGACCGAACCCCACAGCCGAATGCGACCGTAATCGGCCTTGCGCTCGCCAATGCTCATCATCACCAGATTGTCGGTCAGCGGGATGGTGCTGGTTAGCAAGGTGCCGACAACGACCCAGCCAAACAGCAGTGCCCAGTAGCCGTCCATAAACATGAAGCTGATGAAGCCCAGGAAGATGATCAGCGAAACCGCGACCAGCACCGATTTTCGCCGTCCCGTGGCATCGGTGATCGCGGCCAGACCCAGCCCCACCGGGATTCGCATCCACAAGGCCACGGCGAAAACCATCCCGACCTGTTGGGCTGTCAGCCCGCGCCCTTCCAGCCATGTGGGAAGAAACGGCAGGTAGATACCAATCACCAGGAAGATGGCGAATATACTGGCCGATAGTCGGGTGGATGTCAGGTTCATCTCGCTCTTATAGGTTGTTTGCGCCTGCCAAAACGTGAAAGGTATTCGGACATTGACTTTTATCTTGATCGGATACAATGTGAAAAAAAAGTCACTGAGTGAAAATAATTGCATTCAGGGCTGTTTCCGGGACGGCACCCTAACAGGGGGCGGGGATATAAATGAGCGACAACAGTCTCGCGGCACGGGCGGCATGGCTATCGTATATCGGCGGTTACACACAAAGTGAAATCGCCCGGCGGCTCGACGTGTCATCGGCTAAGGCTCATCGCCTGATATCACGCGCACAGAAGGCCGGACTGGTGCGTGTGTTCATCGAAGGCGTACCTGCCGAATGCGTCGAACTGGAAGAATTCATTATCCATCGTTTCGGCCTGGATTCCTGCACCGTTGCGCCCATGCTGGATGATGGCGAGCTGGGCGAAGACCCGCTGACGTCATTTAATGCCGTTGGTGTGGCGGCGGCCCAGCAACTGAACAACTTGCTTAAAGCGGACGATCCGCTGACCATCGGGGTTGGCAAGGGGCGGTCGCTGGCAGCCATGGTACGCAGTTTACCGCGCGCGCAGCGGTCGGATGTAAAGTTTGTCGCCGTATCGGGCAGTCTGACCCGGAATCTGTCGGCCAACCCCTATGACGTGATCCACAATCTGGTCGAACGGACCGGTGGCGAGGGTTATTTCCTGCCGGTCCCTTATATCGCGTCGAGTATTGGCGAGAAGGAATTGCTGCAGGCCCAGAAAAGCGTTCAGGAAATGTTGCAACTGGCGCGCAAGGCCGATGTTTATATCATCGGGATCGGGGCTATTGGCGATGAAAACCGGGTTAATTCGCATATTCGGCAGGTTCGTATGGTCAGTGAAACGGAATGGCATGATCTTCGTAAAAAGCAGGCCGTATGCGACATCATGGGCAGTTTCATCGATGCCAATGGTGTGCCGGTCGATTCCGACCTGAACAAGCAGGCGCTTGGGCTGGGTCCCGATGACCTGCGCGACCGCAAAGTCATCGCCGTAGTCGGCGGCGGCGGCAAGGGGGCAGCCGTACTGGCCGCCCTTCGTACCAATGTCATCACCGACCTGGTGATTTGTGAAGACACAGCACAACGGCTCCGCGCCCTGTTGTCAGAGGAAGCCGCATGAACGCCAAGCAGAAATCAACGCGCCTGAAGCGCAATCCGGGTACTCGGCTGGACCTGGACTGGGTCGACAGCATCGCGGTTAACCGCAGTGCCGTCGAACGCCGCACAAAAACTCTGCTTGGGCGACGGTCGGTCAAGAAAGAATGGCAGGTGGCATGGCTGCTCAAAGCGTTAAGTTGCATCGACCTGACGACCCTGTCCGGAGATGACACACCTGAACGGGTGCGCCGTTTGTGCGCCAAGGCCCTGAACCCGGTGGGCAAGGAAATTCTGGCAGCACTTGGTATGGAAAACCGTTCCCTGAAAACGGGGGCGGTGTGTGTCTATCACAACATGATCGGGCCTGCGCTTGATGCCCTGGATGGTGCGCCCCTGCCTGTCGCTGCCGTGTCGACCGGCTTTCCCGCCGGTCAAAGCCCCCTGGATATCAAGCTTCTGGAAATTGAAAAATCGGTCGCCGCCGGTGCATCGGAAATCGATATTGTAATTTCGCGCGAACATGCCCTGACCGGTAATTGGTTGGCGGTTTATGACGAGGTCAAGGCCTTCCGTGCAGCTTGTGGTTCGGCCCATATGAAGACCATCCTGGCGACGGGCGAGTTAGGGACCCTGCGCAACGTCGCTCGCGCTTCGGCCGTGTGCATGATGGCCGGAGCTGATTTTATCAAGACGTCTACAGGTAAGGAGCCCGTGAATGCGACGTTACCGGTATCGCTGGTCATGGTCCGCATGATCCGCGAATATTATCAAAGAACGGGTATCTATATTGGCTACAAACCGGCCGGGGGGATCTCTTCAGCCAAGGACGCCTTGGGCTATATGTTCCTGATCAAGGAAGAGCTTGGCCGCCGCTGGCTGGAACCGGATTTGTTGCGTTTTGGCGCATCCAGCCTGCTGGGTGATATCGAACGCCAGTTGGGACATTGCGTAACCGGGTCTTATGCGGCCCTGCACCGACAGGCGATGGGATAATGAAAGTGGCCGATTTAATGGACAGTATGGAATACGGACCGGCGCCGGAAAGTACCGAGCAAGCCCACGCCTGGCTGGATGACCATAACCGCCGGTTCGGGCACTTTATCAACGGTACCTGGAAAAAACCAAAAGGTGCCAAGACCTTCAAGACCAAAAATCCCGCCACCGGAAACGTGCTGGGTACCATCACCCAAGGCGAACAGGCTGACGTGGATGGTGCTGTCAAGGCGGCGCGTACGGCGCAAGTCGGCTGGGCCAAACTGGGCGGTCACGGTCGGGCGCGGTATTTGTATGCCCTGGCCCGGTTGGTCCAGAAACACGCCCGCCATCTTGCGGTCCTTGAAACCCTGGATAACGGCAAACCGATTCGCGAAAGCCGCGATATTGATGTGCCGCTGGTGGCCCGCCATTTTTATCATCATGCCGGTTGGGCGCAATTGATGGACCGCGAATTTCAAGACCAGGTCCCGCTGGGGGTTATTGGCCAAATCGTGCCCTGGAATTTTCCGTTGCTGATGCTGGCCTGGAAAATAGCGCCTGCGCTGGCGGCGGGCAACACGGTGGTTTTGAAACCGGCCGAATTTACGTCACTGACCGCTCTTCGCTTCGCCGAATTGTGTGACGAAGCCGGTTTGCCACCGGGCGTTGTTAATATCGTTACCGGCGATGGCCGCACCGGTGAAATGATCGTCAATCACAAGGACGTCAATAAAATCGCCTTCACCGGATCAACCGCCGTTGGCAGCCTGATTCGAAAACAAACGGCGGGCAGCGGCAAGAAATTATCGTTGGAACTGGGTGGCAAATCGCCGTTCATCGTCTTTCCCGATGCCGACCTTGATAGCGCCATCGAAGGCGTCGTCGATGCCATCTGGTTTAACCAGGGTCAGGTGTGTTGTGCGGGGTCGCGCTTGTTGGTGCAAGAAGGCATCGCCAAGACCTTTGTTGAAAAACTGAAGCTTCGCATGCAGTCGCTCAGGACCGGTGATCCCATGGACAAATGCATGGACATGGGTGCGATCATTGATCCCACCCAATTAAAACAAATCGACAAGCTGGTTAAAATCGGTGTCCGTGAAGGGGCCGTATTGTGGCAAGCGGACTGTGCGTTGCCTGAAAAGGGAAGTTTCTATCCACCCACCCTGCTTGAAAATGTGACACCATCATCCACCGTTGCACAGCAAGAAATTTTTGGGCCCGTGCTTACCGTTACAACCTTCCGCACACCTGTCGAAGCCGTTGAGCTGGCCAACAACACCCGATATGGCCTGGCCGCCAGTGTCTGGAGCGAAAATATAAACCTGGCGCTGGATGTGGCCCCGGCGTTGAAAGCGGGGGTCGTCTGGATCAATACGACCAACCAGCTGGATGCCGCCGCCGGATTTGGCGGTTACCGGGAATCAGGTTTCGGTCGCGAAGGTGGCCGCGAGGGCATGTACGAATACTTGAAGCCGGCCTTTGAAAAAGATTTGCGACCAGCAGTTAAAACGGTTGCGAACAAGGCCAAGTCCGGCGTGTCAAAAACCACAACTAAACTGTTGCTGGACCGCACGCCCAAACTTTATATCGGCGGCAAGCAATCCCGCCCCGACAGCGGCTACAGCCGCCCTGCGTATGGTGCGGATGGCATGCTTCTGGGTGAAGTGGGGGAAGGCAACCGCAAGGATATTCGCAACGCCGTGGAAGCCGCATTCAAGGCATCAGCATGGGCAAAGGCCGATACCCATAACCGGGCGCAAATCCTGTATTACATCGCCGAAAACCTGTCCGCCCGGGCCCGTGAATTTGCCGAAACCTTACGCGCCATGACCGGCGGGTCGGCCGCCGCCGCCGGACTTGAAGTTGAGACGGCCATTTCTCGCCTGTTCACCTATGGCGCATGGGCCGACAAATACGATGGTGCCGTGCATTCCCCACCATTGCGCGGCGTCACGCTGGCCATGAACGAACCCATGGGAATTATCGGCATCGCGTGTCCTGATACCAAGCCTTTGCTGGGCCTCGTTTCACTGATGGCCCCGGCCATTGCCATGGGTAACCGGGTCGTCGTTATCCCATCGGAACATCATCCCTTGTCGGCGACTGATTTTTATCAGGTACTCGATACCTCGGATCTTCCGGGCGGGGTAGTTAATATTGTGACAGGCGGTCGCGATGAACTGAGCTTCGCTTTGGCCGGTCACGATCAGGTCGATGGCGTCTGGTATTTTGGGTCGGCCGAAGGAAGTGCTGAAATCGAGCGCCTGTCGGCACGAACGATCAAACGAACCTGGGTCAACAATGGCCTGGAGAGAGATTTTCTTGACGGGGTTCAGGGCGAGGGGCAAGAATTCCTGCGTCACGCTACCGAGGTCAAGAATATATGGATTCCTTACGGGGAGTAGAGCGGCACCTGGGGAGGCACCGCCCACGAAGGGAATTGAGACGACGAGTAAATTGCGTAACAGAAAAAGAGAAGGAGAATGCTATGAGAACTTTACTTAAAATGGCCGCCGCCGGGGCCGTTATGATGACGTCTTTGAGCGTCAATGCTGCCGAAATCAAACCCGCCGTCGTCTTCGACATGGGGGGCAAGTTTGATAAATCCTTTAACCAGTCGATTTATGACGGAATCGAACGGTTCAGAAAGGAAACTGGCATAAAATACGCCGAGTTCGAAGTTAACAACGAAACCCAGCGTGAACAGTTCCTGCGTAAAATGGCCCAACGCGGCCAGTCTCCGATCATCGGCGTCGGCTTTGCCCAGGCGTCGGCACTTGAAAAGGTAGCCAAGGAATTTCCCAACCTGAAATTCGCGATCATCGACATGGTCGTCGATTTGCCGAACGTGCAGTCGTATATCTTCAAGGAACAGGAAGGCTCGTATCTGGTCGGAATCCTGGCTGCCATGGCCTCGAAGACCGGCAAGGTCGGTTATATCGGCGGCATGGATATTCCCATGATCCGGGCTTTCGGATGCGGGTACGAACAGGGGGCCAAAATGGCCAACCCGAATGTGGAAGTGATCCAGAACATGACCGGCAGCACGCCGTCGGCATGGAACGATCCCGGTCGCGGTTCGGAACTTTCCAAAGGTCAGTTTGACCGTGGCGTCGATGTCATCTACGCCGCCGCTGGCGGTACAGGTGTGGGCGTCTATCAGGCCGCCAAGGATTCCGGAAAGCTCGCCATTGGTGTCGATTCCAACCAGAACTACATTCATCCCGGCACCATGCTGACATCCATGTTAAAGCGCGTCGATGTCGCCGCCTACAATACTTTTATGGAAGCGAAGAACGGCACCTGGAAAGCCGGTATCCATAATCTGGGTCTCAAGGAAGATGGCGTTGGTTGGGCGCTGGATGAACACAATATGGCAATGATTACCCCGGCCATGAAAGCCAAGGTCGAACAGGCCCGGGTCGATATCATTTCCGGCAAGATCATGGTTCATGACTACCGTGCCAATAACAAGTGCGGCAAGTAAGAAAAAGGAGGGGGGATTGTAATGTCTGATCCTGTCTCCGGCATGGATGCGCGGACCGGTTCGGCGGGGGTAACCCCGTCGGCCGGTCCACCTCCGGCAATCGAACTCAAGGATATTAACAAATCATTTGGCCCCGTCAGGGCCAACAAAAACGTCGACCTGTTCGTCAGGGCGGGCACCATACACGGCGTCGTCGGTGAAAATGGGGCCGGAAAATCGACCCTGATGAGCATCCTGTATGGGTTTTACGAAGCCGACAGGGGCGAGATTTTTGTCGCCGGTGAAAAAGTTCGTATCGATTCATCCCAAGCCGCCATTAAGGCCGGTATCGGCATGGTGCATCAGCATTTCATGTTGGTTAATACTTTTACGGTTCTTGAAAATGTTATGTTGGGTGCGGAATCAGGCGCGCTGATACGCGAAAGCGCCGCCGCCGCGACCTCGAAGCTGAAACAACTGGCCGATAATTACGGCCTGCATGTGGATATTAACGGCATCACTGGCGAGTTACCGGTTGGCGACCAGCAGCGGGTGGAAATTCTCAAGGCGCTGTATCGCGGCGCCCGGGTCCTGATTCTGGATGAACCGACCGGGGTGCTGACACCGCAGGAAACCGATCAGTTATTTGAAATTCTAAAAGCCCTTAAAGACGAGGGCGTGACCGTAGTGCTGATCACCCACAAGCTGCGCGAAATCATGGAAGTCACCGATTACGTTTCGGTCATGCGGCACGGCGAAATGGTCGCGCATCGCACCACATCCCAAACCAGCAAGGAAGAACTGGCCGAATTGATGGTCGGTCGCAAGGTCATTGATAACGTTTCCAAGAAGGCGGAAAATTTTGGCGAAGCGTCGCTTGTTGTCGAACGCTTAAGCATCATCAGCGGCCAGGGCGTGGCCTTGGTTGATGATGTCAGTTTTCAGGTTCGGGCCGGTGAAATTGTGGGCATCGCGGGCGTGTCGGGCAACGGCCAGAGCCAATTGCTGGAAGCCTTAAGCGGGATCCGGCCCATCGACAAGGGTCGTATTGTCCTCAATGGCCGTGAAATCACGCCCGAACACCCGGGTGATCCAAGTGAAGTCCGCGAACTGAAGGTCGCCCATGTGCCCGAAGATCGTCACCGTATGGGCTTGGTGACCAGTTTTCAGGCCAAGGAATCTGTGGTGCTGGGCTATCATCGGCTGCCCCGGTATAATCCGGGAATATTGCTTGATCAGCAGGTTATTGGCGACGAATGCGTGCGCCTGATGGACGATTTTGACGTGCGTCCCCGCCAGCCTGAAATTAAATCGGCCAATATGTCGGGCGGCAACCAGCAAAAATTGATTTTGGCGCGGGAAATAGACAAGGCACCTGAAGTCCTGTTGGTTGGGCAGCCGACCCGGGGTGTCGATATCGGGGCCATTGAATTTATTCACGATCAACTGCTTGCGCTGCGCGACGGCGGCTGTGCCATCCTGATGGTGTCGGTCGAAATTGAAGAGATCATGAAACTGAGCGACCGAATTTTGGTGATGTACGATGGTCGTATCGTCAGCAACATCGATCGCCAGGATGCCGATGTTAATACCCTTGGCCTGATGATGGCCAACGCCCATGAAGGGGCAATACGACGGCGCGGGGGACAATGACGTGAGCAATGGAACCAAACCACTACCAAGGTGGATCGATATCGGCCTGATCCCTGTGATCAATGTCTGTATCGCGCTGCTGGTTTCCGGACTGGTCATCATGGTCATCGGCGAGGACCCTTGGGAAGCCGTAAAAATCATGATTCATGGGGCATTGGGGTATGAAGAAGGTATCGGTTACACCCTGTATTACACGACCAACTTTATCTTCACCGGCCTGGCCGTGGCGGTCGCCTTTCATGCCGGGCTGTTCAATATCGGTGGCGAAGGTCAGGCCTATATCGGCGGTCTTGGCGTCGGTTTGGCCATCCTGTTGTTCGATACGTCGCTGCCGGCATTTCTACTGATTCCCCTGGCGATACTGGCGGCGGCACTTTTTGGCGGTATATATGCGGCGATTCCGGCCTATTTGCAGGCCTACCGGGGCAGCCATATCGTGATCACTACGATCATGTTCAATTTTATTGCCTCGGCGATCATGGTTTACCTGATGGTCAACGTGTTGATTAAACCGGGCCAGCAATCACCGGAAAGCCGGGAATTTTCTGAAGCCGGGCAAATCCCTTTCATTCATGAAGTATTTGACTGGGTCGGCATCGAGATTACCCATACGCCGCTGAACCTGACCATCGTCTGGGCGGTGATCTGTTGCGTGGCGCTGTGGTTCTTCATCTGGCGTTCCAAATGGGGCTATGAAATCCGTGCCGTCGGGTTTAACGAAACGGCGTCGATGTACGCCGGAGTCAAACCGGCCCGGGTGATCATGTTGTCCATGATCATATCGGGCGCGCTGGCAGGAATGGTCGGCCTGAACGAAATCATGGGCGTTCAGCATCGCCTGCTTTTGAACTTCACCGCCGGGTATGGTTTTACCGGCATCGCGGTGTCGCTGATGGGGCGCAATCATCCTTTCGGCATCGTGCTGGCCAGCCTGTTATTTGGCGTGCTGTATCAGGGTGGCGGCGAATTGGCGTTTGATATGCCCACCATCACGCGAGAAATGGTGGTGGCGATTCAGGGTTTTGTGATCCTGTTCTCGGGCGCGCTCGCCTATATGATCACCCCCTGGATGACCCGATTGTATAACCGCATGCAGGGTTCCGGCCCCGCCCCGGTGGAGGCGGAGAGTTAAATGGCAGATACGTTCCTTTTTATCGTCCTCACCCTGGACGCCACGCTCAGGGTATCGACCCCCTTGATCCTGTGTGCCATGGCCGGTTTGTTTTCCGAACGGTCGGGCATTATCGACATCAGCCTTGAAGGTAAAATGTTGATGGCGGCTTTCGCGGCGGGGACCGTCGCGGCAATGACCGGGTCGCCGTGGTTGGCGTTCTTTGCCGGTGTCGGTGTCGCCTCGCTGATGGCGCTGCTGCATGGTTTCGCCTGCATCACCCACAAGGGCAATCAGGTGGTCAGCGGCATCGCTATTAATATCATTGCATCAGGGCTAACAGCGGTGCTGGGCAACGCCTGGTTCAAGCGCGGAGGCCAAACCCCGAACCTGTCATCAGAATCCCGTTTCATGCCCATCGAACTGCCGTTTGCCGAACAAGCGGGCTCGATCCCCATTGTCGGCACCGTGTATAAAGAAATGATCAGTGGCCATAACGGGTTTGTTTATCTGGCCCTGGCGATTGTTCCGCTGACCTGGTGGGTGATTTTCCGGACCCGGTTTGGACTGCGCCTGCGCGCCGTCGGTGAAAACCCCATGGCGGTCGATACTGCGGGCTTATCGGTGACCTGGCTGCGCTATCGGGCGGTGATGATTTGCGGGCTGTTGACCGGTATCGCCGGTACCTATCTGGCGATTGCCCAAAACGCCGGTTTTGTGCGCGACATGACGGCGGGGCAGGGTTACATCGCGCTGGCGGCGATGATTTTCGGCAAGTGGCGACCCTGGCAAGCCCTGGGTGCCTGCCTGATGTTCGGCCTGCTGGACGCCGTCGCGATCCGCTTGCAAGGGGTTAGCCTGCCCATCATCGGCGAAGTGCCGGTGCAATTGATCCAGGTTCTTCCCTATGTCCTGACGGTCGTTTTGCTGGCCGGTTTCATCGGCAAGGCGGTGGCACCCAAGGCCATTGGCGTTCCCTATGTGAAGGAACGCTGATATGGATGAAAAACTGTTCACCACGGCCAAAGAAGCTATGGGAAAGGCCTACGCGCCGTATTCGAACTTTTCCGTTGGTGCGGCAGTGCGGGGTGCCGGTGGCGGCCTTTACGGCGGCTGCAACGTTGAAAATGCAGCTTACCCGCAAGGGTGCTGCGCCGAGGCATCGGCCATTTCGGCCATGGTGATGGATGGTGAGCACAGCATTTTGGAAGTTTGTGTGATCGGCCATGGCGAGGCCCTGGTTACGCCTTGTGGCGGGTGCCGCCAGCGCATTCGGGAATTTGCGAGCGACGATACGCCCATACACATTTGCGGCCCCGAGGGCCTGCGTCAAACCTTGTCGTTGGGTGAATTATTGCCGTTGTCATTCGGCCCTGAAAATTTGTCAGATAAAGGAAACCAGGTGTGAGCACGGATATTGAAAAAGCCGTTGCCGTGATCGCGGCACGAAGTGGCGGGTTGGAACCGCGGACCGGGATCATTTTAGGTTCCGGCCTTGGCCCCTTCGTCGATAGCGTCGAGGACGCTGTTATCATTTCCTACGGTGATCTTCCCGGATTCCCTGAACCCGGCGTCGCCGGTCATGCCGGGCGGTTGGTCCTGGGGCGGGTCGCAGGCGCGCCCGTGGCCGTGATGCAGGGCCGTGCCCATTATTACGAAAGCGGGCGGGCAGATGCCATGAAGACCCCGGTGCGCACCCTGGCGGCGTTGGGGTGCGATACCCTGATTGTTACTAATGCGGCGGGCAGCCTTAATCGCGATGCGGGGCCTGGCAGTGTCATGGTGCTGACCGATCACATCAGTTTCACCGGGGTCTCGCCGTTGTTTGGCGAACAGGGCGACGACCGGTTTGTCGATTTAAGTGCCGCCTATGATCCTGAAATTCGCGAAACCTTCCATGCCCAGGCCAGGCTTCAGGGCTTGCCGCTGCATGAAGGCGTTTATATGTGGTTCTGCGGCCCGCATTTTGAAACACCTGCGGAAATTCGTGCCGCAGGAATAATGGGGGCGAGTGCGGTTGGTATGTCAACGGTACCCGAAGTGATTCTGGCCCGTCATGCGGGGCTTAAGGTCGGAGCCCTGTCGATCATCACCAACCTGGCTGCCGGTATGGGAGACACGGACCTGAGCCATGCCCAGACCATGAGCAACGCCGCCGTCGCGGCGCAATCCGTACAAGAACTGCTGACCGGATTTCTCGCCAGCAGGCAGGGTTAGGCCGATGTTTTTACCTCAGGAAATTATTCGTAAAAAACGCGATGGCGGTATCCTGAAGAGTGATGAGATCGCTTTTATGGTCAAGGGATTGGCCGATGAAAGCATCAGCGAGGGCCAGATCGCTGCGTTTGCCATGGCGGTATTCTTTCAGGGTATGACCATGGACGAAAGAATTTCCCTGACCCGGGAAATGACAAATTCCGGTGACGTTCTGGAATGGGCGAGCCTGGATCTTGATGGCCCGGTCGTTGATAAACATTCCACCGGCGGCGTCGGCGACAAGGTCAGCCTGATGCTGGCCCCCATCGTTGCCGCCTGTGGTGGGTATGTACCGATGATTTCCGGTCGCGGCCTTGGCCATACGGGCGGCACACTGGATAAACTTGATTCCATTCCGGGTTATACGACGGTGCCAGATAACGTGTTGTTCCGCCGTACGGTAAAAGATATAGGCTGTGCCATTATCGGCCAAACAGCCAGTTTGGCCCCGGCGGACAAGCGATTTTATGGCATCCGCGACGTTACCGCGACGGTTGAATCCGTGCCGTTGATTACCGCTTCGATCCTGTCAAAAAAATTGGCAGCCGGGCTCGAGGGCTTGGTGATGGACGTGAAAACCGGTTCCGGTGCTTTCGCCGATACCATGGAAATGGCCGAAGAACTGGCCCGCAGTATCGTCGATGTGGCCAATGGTGCGGGCTTGAAAACGTCGGCACTGATCACTGATATGAATCAGGTTTTGGGCAGCCATGTGGGGAATGGCCTGGAGGTATTGGAAACGGTTCAGTTTCTGACCGGCAAGCAGGAACATCGCCTGAAGGAATGTGTTATCGCGCTGGCCGCTGAAATGCTTCACCTGGGCGGTCTGGCCGGTGATGTTGACGAAGGCCGCACCATGGCCCTTACCGCGTTGGATAGCGGTGCTGCGGCTGAGAAATTCGCGGCCATGGTTGCGGCCCTGGGCGGACCAACGGATTTCATGGAAAACTATGAAACCCGTTTGCCGAAGGCAGTTGTCATCAAACCCTGTTTTGCGCCAGCAGCAGGTGTTGTTTCAATTGTCGATACCCGCGCCGTCGGAGTTGCCGTGGTGGGGCTTGGCGGGGGACGGCGCAGGGCGTCCGATACGATTGATTACAGTGTGGGCTTAAGTGACGTTTGCGCCCCCGGCCAATCGGTCGGGCCGGACCAGCCTTTGGCGATTGTCCACGCCGCCAGCGAGGCCGCCGCCGATCAGGCGTGCGCCGAATTACAGGCCGCCATTACCCTGTCAGGTACAGCACCTGCCTGCGGTGATATGGTTCTCAAGGCTGTTCGCAAGGAGCCATAACCGTGAGCAGGGCTTTTATTCTGGTAATCGATTCCTTAGGCATAGGTGCCGCTAGTGATGCCGACACCTTTGGCGATACTGGCGCCGATACCCTGGGTCACATTGCCGAGGCCTGCGCGAACGGTTTGGCCGATGTGGCAGGGGGGCGGTCGGGTCCGCTTTATCTGCCAAATTTGGTGCGACTGGGTTTGGGCCGGGCGGCGACCTCAAGCCGTGGTAAGGTGCCTCCGGGCCTGCAGGATCACGGCAATATAACTGCCGCCCATGGTTTTGCCGGAGAACTCAGTTTTGGCAAGGACACACCCAGTGGCCATTGGGAGATGGCCGGACTCCCGGTTTTATTCGATTGGGGGTTCTTCCCAAAATCTGCGCCCTGTTTTCCGCCCGATATTATTGAAACCCTGATTCAGCGTTGCGAATTGCCTGGAATTCTGGGCGACCGCCATGCCTCGGGCACCCAGATTATCGAGGAACTGGGCCAAGAGCATATCCGTACCGGTAAGCCGATTTGTTATACTTCGGCGGATTCGGTCTTTCAGATCGCCGCCCATGAAGAACATTTTGGCCTGCAACGCCTGTACGATATGTGCTCCATGGCCGAAGAAATATTGAAGCCCCTGGGTATCGGACGGGTGATTGCCCGGCCTTTTGTGGGCGAAGATGCAAAATCCTTTAAACGCACAGGCAACCGCCGTGACCTCACGATCCCGCCCCATGGCCCGACCCTGCTTGACCGGGTTTTTGCAACGGGGGGCGAGGTTGTTTCGGTGGGTAAGATCTCTGATATTTTTGCCGGTCGCGGAATTACCCGGAAGGTCAAGGCCGATACGACCGAAGGCCTGTTTAATTTGGCCCTGGCAGAGGCCGAAAAAGCAGAGGAGGGGGCGCTGGTGTTCGTCAACTTCGTCGATTTTGATTCCCTTTACGGTCACCGGCGGAATGTTGCCGGTTATGCCGCGGCGCTTGAGGCCCTGGATAAACGCCTGCCGGAATTTGAAGCTGCAATGCGGCCTGGCGATCTGGCCGTTATCACCGCCGATCACGGCTGTGACCCGACATGGCCCGGCAGCGACCATACCCGGGAAAACGTACCGGTGCTGATGTTTGGCCCCCGCATTCCGGCGCGGGACCTGGGGGGGCGGGATACTTTCGCCGACATAGGACAAACCCTGGCGGCCCATCTTGACCTGGACCCACTTGACCATGGCCGGGATTGCCTGCCCGATTTACACGCGGGGCAAGGATGAAGAGCTTGACACCAAAGCTCGATTTGCACTGCCATCTTGAAGGGGCGGCGTCGCCCGACCTGGTGCGGGCGCTCGCCCAACGTAATTCCATCGATTTGCCCGAAGGCCTGTTTGACGGGCACGGTGGTTTTGTCTGGTCTGATTTCCTGAGCTTCCTGAACGCCTATGATCTGGCCAGTTCGGTTATCCGCACGCCTTTGGATTACCGCGATGTGATGTACGAATATCTGCGCACATGTGCGGACGAGGGCGGTATTTATGCAGAAGTATTTTCATCCCCCGACCATGCGGCAGCCACCGGCATCAGTTACGCGGGGCACCTCGAAGGAATTTCCGCGGGCATCGACGATGCCGAGCGGGATTTTGGCATCACCGGGCGCATCATCGTAACCTGTGTGCGCCATCTGGGGCCGGAACGAGGTCTGGTGATCGCCGATGCCGTCGTTAACGAACCGCACCCCCATGTGGTCGGTTTTGGCATGGGGGGCGATGAAAATGTCTTTCAGTTAAGCGACTTTGCGCCGGCCTTTGATAAAGTTTCAGGGGCGGGTCTTCCGTGTACGGTGCATGCAGGCGAAGTCAGGGGGGCTGAAAGTGTGACCGATGCCCTGGATAATTTACCCATAGCGCGTATCGGTCACGGGGTGCGTTCGATCGATGACCCCAGGGTGCTGGACCGCATCATCGATACGGGCGTGGTGCTCGAAGTGTGTACCGGCAGTAACTTATCCCTGGGGTTGTTTGAGGATGTCAAAAGTCATCCTCTGCGCCGCCTGATTGATGCAGGGTGCCAGGTTGTTTTCGGGTCCGACGATCCTCCCTTTTTTGCCACGTCCATTGGGGCTGAATATGACCGCGCCGAACACAAGATGGGTTTGAGCCCGAATGAAATAGAGCACATCAACTTAACCGCCATCGATGCCGCTTTTTGTGACGATGTGATCAAGGAAAAATTGAGGGCCCGGTTATGACCTCTTTGAAAGTTATCGCCTTCGATGCCGATGACACCCTGTGGCACACCGAACATTTGTTTCAGGATATCCAGGTCCGCCTGGTGGAAATCCTTGAAAATTATGCCCCGGCCGAACAGGTCAGGGATCGATTGCATGCCACAGAAGTAAGCAATATCAAACTGTTCGGGTACGGGGCCAAGGGCTTCACCTTGTCGATGATTGAAACCGCAATCGATATTTCCCGTGGCAAGGTTACGGCTTCGGATATCCATGAAATCGTCATGTTGGGCAAAGGATTGCTGGACGCGCCGATGAATTTGATCGATGGCTGCGTCGATGTGCTGGAAGAGTTGAAAGTTGAATATCGCTTGTTGCTGATCACCAAAGGGGACGTATTGGACCAGCGCAACAAGATTGAAAAGTCGGGCCTGGAGCACATGTTTGAGCGGACGCTGGTCGTTCAGGAAAAGGATACTGAAACCTACCGCGCCCTGTTCCTGGAATACGACATGGACCCGCAAACCCTCGCCATGGTCGGCAATTCCATGCGTTCAGATATCTTGCCCATCCTGGAACTGGGTGGCATGGGCATCTACATCCCCTATCAAGTCACGGCCAGCTTTGAAATTGTCGAAGAAGATGTTTCCCACGACCAGTTTCATCAACTTGGCCACATATCCGAGTTGCCGGAATTTCTAAAACGACAATAGCCGGGTTGCACAATTCCTGGACGATGCCTATATGAGAGGTGAATACTATTTAGTGCTCTTGATTATGGACGTCTTGTGACAATGAACGCGCCCCGCAGTATCGTTTGGAAACCGGGCTATAACACCGGGAACCTTATGGTTGATCGTCAGCATCGCGATCTGATTGACCTGGTTAACTTACTGTTGTTGGCGGATCACAATAAAGAGGGCGCATTTATCCTCAATGACGCATTTGATGCCTTGCGGCGGTATGTGACGCAGCATTTTTCCGAAGAAGAAGACCTGCTCGAAGCGGTCGAAAGCCCACACCTGGAGTGGCAGCGTGATCATCACCAGGCCCTGACCCGTGAACTGAATAATTTATGGGGTACGGAACGTGACGTTCCGGAGAAACGGGTGATTCATGAACTGGCGCAGTGGGCGGAATTCAGGCTTCTCAAGCATTTTTTGACGATTGATTCAAAAACCTTCCAGGATGAGCCGTTTGTCGAGCTCGGCGATTTAGAAGCCTAGCTGATTTCCTTACTCAGCAATGCAGCACCCTGACCGAGAGCCTTGAGCTTTCCTTCGGCAACGGCGCGTGGCAACGGCGCCATGCCACAATTGGTGCAGGCAATCAGCCGTTCGGGATCGACAAATTCCATCGCTGCACGCAGGGTGGCGGCGACTTCTTCGGGCGTTTCCACCTGTTGCGAGGCGACGTCGATGGCACCAACCAGCACTTCCTTGTCTTTGAGCATCCCCAGCACGGAAAGCGGCACCCTCGAATGGGCGCATTCCAGCGAAACCTGGTCAATCCGGCTGTTGTTCAGTGCCGGGAAAAATTCTTCGTACTGCCGCCATTCTTCACCCAGCGAGTTTTTCCAGTCGATATTTTCCTGGATGCCGTAGCCGTAACAAATATGGACTGCGGTTTTACACTTAAGCCCCTGGGCCGCGCGGTGCAGGGCATCGACACCCCATTCCCCAACCTGTCCCATGAAGGCGTTGAAGGCGGGTTCGTCGAACTGAATAACATCGACGCCGATGGCTTCAAGCTCAAGGGCTTCCTGATTGAGGAGTTCTGCAAAGGCCATGGCCATTTCGGGGCGGCTGCCGTAGTGGGCGTCGGCGATAGTATCGCAAATGGTCATGGGCCCGGGCAGGGTTATTTTTAATTGATGTTTGGTATTGTCGCGGCAAAATTGTGTGCTGGCACCGTGCACAGATCTCTTGCGGCGCACGGCCGAGGTTACGGTCGGCACCTGGGCGTCATAACGATCATCGCGGATGCCCATGGTGGTCATGCGATCCCAGTCGATGCCCTCGATATGTTCGAGAAAGCCGTGCACGAAATGTTTTCGGAACTGTTCACCATCGCCAACAATGTCGATGCCTGCATCTTCCTGAATTTTAATCCAGGCAAGGGCAGCGTCTTGTTGGCCTTCGACCAAGGCGTCGCCTTCCAGCATCCAGGGAGCCCAAAGTTTTTCAGGTGTCGCCAACCAGGAAGGTTTAGGCAAGCTGCCAGCGATGGTGGTCTTGATCATTGGGATTTCCTAAGGGTATTAGATAAGGGTGTTAGATAAAGGTTCAGCCCCTTAGATAGACTATCGGCGGCGCGCCGTAAACCACGCGCCGCCGCTCGTGATCTGCTAACCCTATTTAGCCATTATGCGACCATCCACGGCGGGCGAAATGGTACCCTTGGCGGAAATGTAGTTCATAACCGATGTCGCCATCAGGGTGGCAGCCGATGCATCGATCAGCCGTTTGCCCTTTTTCAGCACGGCGTAACCGTCGCCGCCACCAGCGATATAGTCATTGGTGGCGACTTTGTAGGTACGGGCCTTGTCCAGTGGTTCGCCGTTGACCGTAACCTTAAGCACCCGGCTCCCCTTTTTTGCTTTTGGATCATAAACGAACGTCAATCCGGCGACCTGCGGGAAACGCCCGGCCCCATTTTCAACTTCCGAGACACCATGTTCCAGTGCACCAAGCAAATCGGCGCCTGACAGTTCGATCAGCAAGGTGACATTGCCAAATGGCAGTTCTGTCAAAACGTCCTTGCGAGTCAGCTTGGTTCCCTTGTCATAGGTGCGATCGCCACGAATGCCGCCCCCGTTTGCCAGGCCGACATCGGCACCGACGCTTTGGCGTTGCGCTTCGGCAATCAGGTTGCCCATGGCGGTTTCAACGCCACGAATGCTTGAGCGGCGGCTGTCCAGTTCGACGTCGGTTGTGCCGATGACAACATCCAGTTCGGCGTTCAAGGTCGCCGTATAACCATCGACGAGTTTTTGAATGGTCGCATCTGGGGTGACCCCGGCGGTGCTTAGCATCCGCCACTGGGGTGTAACTTGCAGGACCTTCTTGCCGCGCTTCTCTTTCCATTCCAGGGATGTTTCTATGACGCCCAGATAGTGCCCGTCGGATCCTGATTTATGGATCAGCACGCCGCGATCATAAACGGTAACCGGTTCATGATCGTGGCCGCCCAGCACCAGATTGATGCCTTTGACAGACCTTACCAGCAAACGGTCTTCTTCGAGGGTCAGGTGGGTCAATGCGACGATCATGTCAGCCCCCATTTCCTGCAATTGCTTGACGGCGGCTTTGGCGGTTTTGATCGCCGGGGCGAACTTGATGTTCTTTCCGGGTGATGACAATGATGCGGTTTCCGGGGTGATCACGCCGAAGAAGCCGATGTTGAAGTCTCCGACCTTTTTGATCATCAGCGACTTCGTCCCTGAAAGGAGGTTTCCAGCGCTATCGGACATATTTGTGCCAAGCCAGGTGAACGTAGATTGTCCGAAGCGTTCGATGGCGATTTCAGGGCCAAAATCGAATTCATGATTGCCGGGAACCGCCACATCCATGCCAATGGCGTTTAGCAGGGTAATCATCTGTTCGCCCTTGGTTAACCCTGACATGACTGATGGGGACAGCAGGTCGCCGCCGAAGGTGGTAATGGTGTTTGGCGATGCGGCGCGTTCCGCCTTCATTAACGTCATTAACTGGCCCATGCCCCCCTTACCGCGTTTGGGCGATATTTCGTAAACATCGTTGGTATGCATAAACGTCACTTTTGTCGATTCAGCGTGAACCGACAACGGTGCAACCGCGATCATCAGGAATGTCGTGACGATGAAAAGCATCCGCAAGCCGGATTTAAGCATGGCGTCCTCCCCTTTTATTAACTCATCGTTGAATTTGTGGCAGTAAAGATACCATTAAAACGCAGGGTGGAAAATCACTGACTTTCAGTGTGCCGGGTGTGTGTCGTCAGGTCTCTGCATTTCGCGCACCGGCATCACCAAAAACAGTTTCACCGTCCAGCCAGCGCCTTCTGGCCAAAGGGTCATCAAGGGCAATCTTCAGGGCCAGATGCAGGTCAAGCAAACCTGATTCCAGGTTGTTTTCAAGCAGGCTTTGGCGCAATGCCACGACAACCATTTGTGCCGCCGATACCTGCTCGCCGTACTGATGGATCACGGGAACGGTAAAGCCAGAACGTTTGGCTTCCTCACATTGTGCCAGATCATAGGAATGATGCCCCCGGCAGGCGAACGGGCGGACATCGTATACGCTGCAACCCTGTTCCGTTAGCAGGGGACATTCGTAAAGTGGTTGCGGGCTGGTCCCGGCGGTCTTTTCTTTGGCTGTTTTCAATAAATCGAGGCGGTGGCGCACATTTTCCAGTTCCGTGGCGCCGAACGTCTTTTCAATGTGTTCAGCTATACCAAAGACTTCGACGGCGCTGAGCGATAATTCAGGCTGCGAACAGCACGTATTGCACCCTTGTCCGCAGGCGAACGGACCGCTGGGTGGGCGTTGGGCCTTTATTTCCTCGACAAGGGTGTCGTAGGACTGGATGGCTTGCGAGAGTATCACGTTCAGGTCATCGGGTTGGGCCAAGGGGCTTTATCCATCGTTCTAAAAAATTCGTGTCACAGGCTTAAATAAATGGTTTTGTTGGAGCCCTCTAGAGCTATTGTAAGGCGTGTGTCCCTGCAACAAACTGAAGAAGTATCATGAACAAGACTGTCGATTACTATTTTTCCCTGGTATCGCCCTGGACTTACCTGGGCGATGCCAAGTTTCGTGATATCGCGGCGCGCCAGGGTGCTCGTATTGTCTACAAACCCATGAAACTCGGCAAGGTGTTTCCGTCTACGGGGGGGCTCCCACTGGCCAAACGCGCACCGCAAAGGCAGGATTATCGGTTGGTTGAACTGGCCCGTTGGAGCAAATTGCTGGGTCAGCCCCTGAACCTGCATCCGAAATTTTTTCCCTGCGATGAAAGCCGGGCTGCGGGTTTTGTATTGGCTGCGATCAAAAACGGGGATGACCCCGGTTTGTTGGTAAATGCGATCTTGAGTGCTGTGTGGGTAGGCGAGGGTAATATTGCCGATGAACAAACCCTGATTGATCTGGCGAACAAAACCGGATTGGACGGGGGCAAACTTTTGGCCCTGGCCGACGACCCGGATATACCCGCTGAATGGGACAGGCTGTCGGACGAAGCCATTGAACGCGGTGTTTTTGGCTCCCCTTTTTATATGGTCGATGATGAGCCATTTTGGGGTCAGGATCGCTTGGATATGGTCGAAAAAGCCCTGTCCTGAGACTTGTTAGACAGAAGCATAATCGCCTTCGTCCTCTTTAACGGTATTCCCTGCGTGGTGTAGCGAAACCCCGGGGAAATAGGCGATTTTGCTTTGGGTGGGTGATCAAGATCAATTTTTGGACACTGCGATCAGGCCGGTTTTATGCCGTCTGCCGCGCAACAAAACAGACCCGATGGGTTCGACCGACCAGTCGTTTGATTCTGGCAGTTTGTCATACAGGTCGTCGGAAATCAGAAGCTCCCGGTTTGCCTCCTTGCAATATTGCTCGATCCGCGCCGCGGTATTGATGGTATCGCCGAAGAAAACAATTTCCTGTTTGATGTCGCCACACTGAGCGGCGACGACCGTGCCGCCATGCAAACCAATGCGAAATTCCGGCACGGTGCCAAAGACCTGCTGATAGTAGGGTGCCCTGTCCTTGATGTGGTCCTGGATGGCAAAACAGCAGCGCAGGCAATTGGCGTTTTTAATGCCATGGTGCAACGTCCACATGATCACGACTTCGTCGCCGATATAACGATGAACCTCGCCGCCCCATTCCAGAATTGGTTCGCTTATATCGGCAAAGAACCGGGCGATCATTTCCTGAACGCCGATGTCACCGAGTTCTTCTGAAAGAGCCGTCGAGCCCTTGATGTCAAGGAACAGGAAGACCCGGTCTTCTCGCCTCGGTCGATGGTATCGCCCAAAAATGATATTGGCCATCACTCGCGGCCCTATAATTCGCACGACCTGGCTGATGGAATACAGGATGAATACGATGGACGACACAAAGAGATAGATAGATGGTCCGAGTTTGAAGCTGAAAAGAGGATCAAATACGCCGTTAAAATAAAGATTGGCGACCGGGGCCAGAATCGTAACGATCACAGATACCAAAACGACGCGAACGAGAACGGCCCAGATGAAGGGGAGGTGACGAACGAACCTTCCGCGTCGACTGGGGACCCACAGGATTTCGAACCCCCAAAAGACAGCGCCGCCGATGAGGCTGGGGAGCATGTTCCCGGGGAAGACAAATGAGTCAAATGGCGCCCCGAACAGTGATGCATAAAGCGGCCCACCCATGGATGTTATGGCAACCAGGGTGAAAAACAGCCTGAGCCGCCATTGCGCCCGTTTTGTGATCATCATGCCACGCGCTCCTTGTCTGATTATTGGTATCACGACCGATAGGTTGGGCAAAGGGTCGAAAAAATCGGTAGCTTGACAAGTTTAACGTTAAATCATATAAGATTTAACGATCAACTAAATTAGCAAGCTCACTCGAGGAATTAAGTATGAACAGACGCAAGTTTTTGAAAGTCGCCGGATCAACAGGACTGATCTTCGCCGTCGGCGGCACGGCAGGGTGCGCCCCGACAGATGCTCTGGGACCGTGGAATATAGCCGCAACGCACTATCCGGATCCCATGCGCCGGGCTTTGTCGTATGCCATTTTGGCCCCAAATCCGCATAATCGTCAGCCATGGATTGTCGACTTGAAAAGCGATACCGAGGCGATCCTTATCTGTGACCTGGATCGATTGCTACCGGTCACGGACCCCTTTAGCCGTCAGATCGTGATCGGGTTGGGTTGCTTTGTGGAATTGTTTTCCATGGCGGCGGCAGATCAGGGCTACCGAGCCGAGATTGCATATTTTCCAGAAGGCGAACCCGGTGACGAACTGGACCGGCGCCCTATTGCACATATGTCGTTATCAAGAATAAGCGAGGTGGCACCGGAGCCACTGTTTGCTCATGCCTTGGTACGCCATACCAACCGCAACCCCTACGATACGGGTCGCACCATCAACGCAGATATTGCGCAGCGATTGCGCGGCGCGCCGGCAAGTGAAGTCGTTGTTGGAACGGCAATAGGCGGAACCCTGGTTCAAGACCTTAAGGTCTTGACGAAAGACGCCCTGTTGACCGAGATAAAAACGGCGGACGCCTGGCAGGAAAGCGTCGATTTAATGCGTTTAGGCCGTGCGGAAATCGAAGCTAACCCTGATGGCATTTCTTTAGGAGGAGCCTTTATGGAAGCCATGATCCTGTTCGGTGTCCTGAATCGAAAAAGCATGGCTGACCCAAAGTCGCGGTCCTTTCAAATTGGTCTGGATATGACGGAAGAAGCGGCGATGGCGTCCATGGGGTTTGTCTGGATCAACACCGCTGGTAACGACCGTTTGGCGCAGATAGAAGCCGGTCGCGCCTATATGCGTGTCGCCCTGCAGGTCGCAGCCGATGGTTTGGCCATGCAACCCATGAGCCAGGCATTGCAGGAATACACAGCCATGGAACCTTTCTACAAAATGATCCATGATAAGCTGACCAGTCGATCTGGCGACAGGGTGCAAATGCTGGCCAGGATCGGATACGCTAAAGAGGTCGGCGCTGCCCCGCGCTGGCCGCTGGAATCCAGATTAAAGGTAAGCTGACCGTGAGTTCGTCCAATGATCCCCCTGCGTTTCAGGTGTTTACCGAAATCGCTATCATCGACCAATTGGCCCGCCATCAGATGGAACGGGCGCTGCCAGATGGCCTGAAGGTGTCACAATTCGGCGTACTGAATCATCTGGTACGTTTGGGCGGGCACTGGGCACCGGCGCGGTTGGCCAGCGCCTTTCAGGTCACCAAGGGGGCCATGACCAACACTTTGCAGCGTCTGGAAAAACGTGGATTGGTGCAAATTGTGGCCGATCCAGAAGACGGTCGGGCGAAGATTGTCACGATCACCGATGTTGGGCGCGACATGCGTGTCCGATGCCTGGAATGCGTCGGGCCGGTGATCGGTGACCTGTCCCGCCAGTTTTCCGACAAGGAATTTGAGATGATTTTGCCGGTCCTGGAAAGACTCAGGAAATACCTGGACCAAAGCAGATCATAGAAATATCGTGGGAGAGGCCCAAAGTGGTCGGGCTATTTAGCTTTCTTCACTTTGGCGGCGGCTTTCTCAGCACTTGCCTGTTCCGCATCTAGTTTGTCGGCGGCTTCCTTGGCCAGTCGCAGGGCACGTAATTTAGAGACCAGCTCTGCATTTTCCTGGCGCGCATCTTCTTTTTCTAACTGGGCTTCCTGGTCTCTTTTCTGGGTCGCGGCAAATTGTTTCTCGGCCCTAGATCTTACTGACTTCACCATATCGGGAATCCTATATATAGGTGCGAGGGATGCCGGGCGAAATTTTCGTCCCGCAACGCAGAAGATTTCACCCGCAGGCTGGAATATGAATTTAGCTGCGGTCGAACGCTTTGCGATTTAGTATTTGTTTGCCACTTGTGGAATGGCAGAAAGGGCAGAAGCCGATTGTTCGGCTTGTAACTTCAAGGTTTTAACCCGGCGACTATAGGACATATTGTCGTCGCAGGCACATGGTACCGCCCTCAACGTGGGTTGAGGGCGGTGGCCGATGCTTAATTAGTCAACAATAGACAGGTTTTCGGCGGAAGATTTGCCGTTCTGTCCGGGCTGAAGTTCATAAGAAACTTTCTGCCCTTCGTTAAGCGTGCTCAGTCCGGCGCGCTCAACGGCCGAGATGTGAACAAAAGCGTCGTTCGTGCCATCTTCGGGCTCGATGAAACCATAACCCTTGGTCGGGTTGAAAAATTTTACGGTACCGGTTGTCATAATAATATCCTCAAAACAGGAGTGTTGATTGCGTGCGCCACACCATGTGGCGGCACAGTCGTTAAAAAACGCTCACATTGTCAGGGGATAAATAAGCTAGTCGTAGGACAGAATATTCAAGTAACACTAAACAAATGCATAACGTATAGGCGATATCTAGATGAAATCGGGCAGAAGTCAATGATTAGCGACGTAATACATTCAAATGGCGAAGTTACGTGCCAGCGCCGCCAGTTCCAATAATAGCTGCATTTGATCGAATAACAGCAATTAAAACAACACCATATTCCATGTCGCTAAAACCGCTATAGTTTCAGTTCTGCCCCGGTATTGGCCGAATATTTATTTTTTATTGCTGACTAATTCCTCGTCAGGGGGAGGACGTCGCGATAGGTTTTCTGGGGAATCAGTTTTCAATTAAAGGATGCCTGCCAAATGTGGCACTCCATGCGGTCCGTTTTTTCGTTGTTGTTAAGCTTCGGGCTTTTGCTTGTGGCAAACGGTATGTTTGCGACCCTGTTGGGCCTGCGCAGTAAACTCGAGGGATTTTCAACCGAAACAGTTGGTTTTGTTATGGCCGGTTTTTTCATCGGTCTTTTGTTGGGTGCCACATACGCTGTACGCGTGGTGGCGGCGGTCGGTCATATTCGGGGATTCGCTGCCTTTGCATCGATCATGTCGATTTCGGTTCTGGGCCATGTCCTTTGGATTGAACCCGTCGTCTGGTTTGTCTTTCGCGTTGTCGCCGGGTTTTGCATGGCTGGCATGGTCATGGTGGTCGAAAGTTGGCTCAATGAACGCGCCAGCAATGAAAACCGTGGGCGTATTCTCTCAATTTACATGATGACCAACTATCTGGGGTCGGGCATCGGGCAATTCATGGTCACTATTGAAGACCCGGCAAGATTTCAGTTGTTTGCCATTGCATCGATCGTCTTTTCACTCGCGCTGGTGCCGATTTTGCTAACTCGCGCCAGCGCGCCAGCACCAAGTTCGCCCCAACGTATGAAATTTCGGGATCTGTACGGGGTTTCGCCCATCGGTGTTATCGGCACCGTTTGCGCCGGTATGGTCAATTCATCGATCAATGGCATGGGTCCGGTTTTTGCCAAGGAAAGCGGGCTGTCGGTCCTGGGCGTTTCAACATTCATGGCGTGCATGATTCTGGGGGGGATGGCGCTGCAATTCCCCATCGGCCGCCTATCGGATCATTTTAATCGGCGTACGATACTGATGGTTGCCGCATTTTTGACGGCCCTGGCATCCGTGGGTGTGATATGGGCAACAGGGCAGCCGCCGATATGGCTTTATGCCAGTGGGGCAATTTTCGGTGCGTTTTGTTACACGGTCTATCCGCTGTGTTCCGCCCAGGTGAATGATTTGGCAGATCCGGGCAAGTTAGTGCAGGTTTCCGCCGGGTTGCTGTTCGCCTACGGTGTGGGGGCCAGTGTTGGCCCCATCATTGCGGCGCAAATGATGGGGCGTTTCGGGCCTGAAGGAATGTTCATGTCAAACGCGGCTCTCGCCGGGTCACTTGCGGTATTTACGATGTACCGCATGATGGCCCGCGACAGGTCGAAGAAGTCTAAAACCACATTCATGCCGTTGGGTGATACAGGCCTGTCGAGCAAACAACTTTACACAGCGACCCTGAAGTCGCTGCTAAACCGCAAAAAGAAAGACAGCGGGGCGAAATCCTGATTTCGCCCCGCTGGTCCGTTAGCCGGTTCTTGCGGGCGACCCAAAGCGCAACAGTAGATAGCCGCATACCGCCGAAAGGATTGAGCCCGTCAGGACACCAAGTCTGATTGGCACTTCAAAGTCGGTATGTTCAAAGGCCAATGAGCCGATAAACAGGCTCATCGTGAACCCGACGCCGCAAAGCAGGGATACGCCGTATAGCTGGGCCCAGTTTGTGTCGCGCGGCATGGCCGACAATCCGAGTTTTATACCCAGGAAAAGCATCAGGAACACGCCGATTTGCTTGCCTGCGAAAAGCCCCACAGAAATGCCGAGTTTGACCGGTTCCACGAACCCGGCCAGGCCTATTCCGCTGAAGGACACGCCGGCATTGGCAAATGCGAAAATGGGCAGGATCATGAAAGCAACCCAGGGATGAAGCAGGTGTTCAAGGTGCGAAAGCATGGACGGCCCGTCTTTGTCTTTGCCGTGCATGGGGATTGCAAAAGCCGCAACAACACCGGCCAGCGTCGCGTGCACGCCGGACTTAAGAGTGAAAACCCAAAGGATGACACCCAGCAGAATATAAGCGGCGAGCCGGGTGACGCGTAATCTGTTCAGTATGAACAAACCGACAATGGCGGCACTCGCACCCATCAGCGCCGAAAAGGACAAACTGTCCGTATAAAAAATGGCAATGATAACAATCGCGCCCAGATCATCGATGATGGCGATGGCGGTCAGAAGAATTTTGAGGGACAAGGGCGCACGGCTGCCCACAAGGGCCAGAATGCCCAGTGCAAATGCGATATCTGTCGCTGTGGGAATGGCCCAGCCATTAATATTTTCAGGGTTTCCGCCGTTTATGTAGACGTAAATTGCCGCAGGAACGGCCATGCCGCCGATGGCAGCCAGTGCTGGAAGGGCAAATTGTGACGGGGAGGAAAGTTCACCCATCAGGAATTCCCGTTTGACTTCTAACCCAATCAGAAAGAAGAAGATCGCCATCAGCCCATCATTGATCCACAAAATCAATGGCTTGGCGATCTCGAAGCTGCCGATTTGAATGGCGACGGGTATATCAAGGGACGCCGTATACAGACCGCTGAGCGGTGAATTTGCCAGAATGATCGCCAGCGCAGCGGCGAAGATCAGGATGACCCCGCCTGCCGCTTCCATCTTGAGAAATTCACGAATTGTAGAAATAGCCATTTAAATCCATCTTGCTAAAAATTGAACACATGTGCCAGGAAAGATAAATCGCACAATCTGACTTCTTTGACACCGAAATTTGTCAAAAACGCGGCAATTATCTCGTTTTATTGGAAATGTTCACCCTAATCTGTGAGCCGGTCGAGCAGGGCATCGAGCATGCGGTCACAGTTTGCCATTTCTGACGTGGCGATGAACTCATCGGGTTTGTGCCCCTGGGCCATGCTGCCCGGTCCGCAGACGACGGTGGGGACGCCAAGTTTCTGGTCAAACAACCCACCTTCCGTGCCAAAGGATAGTTTGGTTGTTGAATTGGCCCCGGTCAGAGATTTAACGAAGCTGACCACATCACTATCGGGCGGCGTGTCGAGCCCCGGATAGCGATGGATATCTTCGAACTCAATCGCCGCACCTTGGTAGCTTTCCGCTATTCGTCTGGCATGGGCAACGATCTGATCCATCAGGGCTTCGGGATCATCAGCGGCCAGATTCCTGATTTCAAAATCAAGCGTGCATAAATTTGGCACGATATTAAGGGCCTCTCCGCCGCGAATGATACCGGCGTGCAAGGTGGTGTAGGGGACATCGTAATCGCCATCCCGGGCGCCCGATTTTTCTATTTCGGTTTGTATTTTACGAATTTCCCCCATCAGATCGGCCGCCAGATGGATCGCATTGACCCCGGTGGGGGCCATGGCTGAATGGCATTCCACGCCCCGGCAAATAGCCCGCGAGGCAACTTTTCCTTTGTGTGCCGTCGCCACTTGCATCAGCGTCGGTTCACCGATCAGGCAGAATTTGGGGCGAACCGGTGCGTTTTCAAGGACATCAATCAGGCGGCGAACGCCGACGCAGCCTATTTCCTCGTCATAGGAAAAGGCCAGATGCAGCGGCGTTTTCAAATCCATGTCACTGGCCCGGATCGCGGCTGAAAGCGCGCACGCGATAAAACCTTTCATGTCCGTCGTGCCTCGACCGTACAGGAGGTTATCTGCTTCTGACATCTTAAATGGATCACGGTTCCAGGCCTGGCCGGCGACGGGGACCACGTCGGTATGTCCCGACAGCATGACACCCGGCAAATCTTGAGGGCCAACCGTGGCGTACAGGTTCGCTTTAAGGCCGGTGTCGTCCTTGATGATCTGGCTGGCGATTCCTGAGGCCGCCAGCGTATCGCGCATAAAGTCGATCATGTCCATATTGGATTGATGGCTAACGGTGGGAAAGCCGATCAGGCGATCAAGAAGTGTGATGCTTGCAGTCATGGTCTAATGCACAGCTTCGTTAGCGGCCGCATCGGATATCACATCGGTTTCCACCCCGACAGGCGAGCCGTTTCGATCCAGGAATGCCAGGTCATCTATTTGACCGGCCAGAATTTTTTCGCGCATATCGACCAGAATGGCTTGAGCCTGTTCTTCGTCCGGCAGGCTGGCATCGGAGTTTTTGGCGATGCCCACGACAATGAAGTTCCAGTCCGGTGTCTGGCTATCAGCGGCATCGCGAACCTGCTCAAACGTCAGGCCGGGCTGGGCCGGTTGATGGGCATCGAACATGATTTGCACAATTCCTGCCCCGGCTTCGTCGTCGGCTCCTGCTTGCGCGGCCAGTTCTTCATCTTCGATGGCGTGAATATGGATAAACACATACAGCAACCGGTGCTTGAAACCTGACATCACACATTTAGCGACGAGTTCTTCGAAATTATCAGCCTTCATTGCGCGCTTCCTGCTGGTTTGTCGCCTCCGGTTGGGCGATCCATGGAAAAGACATTTTCAACACACGCGTAATCCTTGTAGCCAAGGCGCGAAATCAGTCGCAGTTTGGAATTGTCGATCATGCCATCGGTCAAGATGGCATCGTCTATATGAATCCCGACCACATGGCCGATGACCATTGTATTGGGTTGGCTTGCATCGTTGCAAAGCAGGTCGATGATCTTGACCAGGCGGCATTCCATATTAATGGGTGATTGCCCGATGCGCGGCGCTTTTAGCAAATTTGACGGCTCAGGGCGCAAGCCGGCCAGAGCAAATTTATCGGTACCGGGAGGTGTTGGCTGGCTGGTCAGGTTCATGGCCTCGCGCAGGTCCCAGGTGGCGACGTTGACGACGAATTCACCGGTTTCACGGATGTTGTTCAAGGTATCCTTGGGGCCGTGCGCCTGTACGCCATTGGTGCTGTACATGATCTGAGGAGGGCTCGATGCAAGACCATTGAAAAAGCTGTATGGCGCGATATTGAGTTGTCCGTCAGCGCTGATCGTCGAGATCCAGCCAATGGGACGGGGCGCGACACAGGCTTTGAACGGGTCGTGCGGCAGGTTGTGGTCTTTGCTGGCGGTATTATAGAACACGGGCGCTCCTTGAAGAATGAGATATAGTTACCAGATTATGTTAGCGTCACAAGCTGAGTTTAAAATTTTAGTGGTTGTGAAGGAGGATCATACAGATGATTAAGGGGCTGCACCACAATGCATATCGTTGCCGCGATTCTGAGGAAACCCGTGCTTTTTATGAAGATTTCCTCGAACTTCCCCTGGCCGATGCATTTCGCATAGGCGAAACCAAAACCGGGCGCCAGACCAGTGCGCTACACAGCTTTTACAAATTGGGTGACGGATCGTTCTTGGCCTTCTTCGAAGTGCCGAACATGCCGTTTGAATTTAAAGATCAGCATGATTTTGACCTTCATATCGCCCTGGAAGTCGATAAAGCGACCCAGGACCGGTTTTTTGCCAAGGGAAAAGAAGCAGGTATTGAGACCCGCGGCGTTGCCGATCACGGTTTTATCCAATCGATCTATTTTCGCGATCCCAACGGTTACGTCATTGAGCTGACGGCACTTACTGATAAAGCACCAGACTATGTTGCGGATTCAGGCACCAAGGCTCATGCATCGCTGTTGGATTGGCAGGCGACGAAGAACGCCTGAACCTGCGATATCCCGCTATTTTTGTTTGATCGATGACATGGTCTCGACCAGCGAAACATCGCCGAAATGATAGTTGTGGCAGGTTGCGCACGAACCAAGCACCGTGTCATCGGTATGGCATTCGGTGCACGATACTTTATCCAGAGGTTTGAAATTCGAGGTAAAGGTCGCCGGGTTCATGTCTTTGAAGGAATCCAGATAGGCGGATTTTTCAGCCAGTTTGTGGCATGACTTGCAGCCGTCTTTTTGCAGGATGGCGTTGTGTTTGTCATGGGAAAATACCGTCATATCGCGGAATTTCCCTGTTGGCAGTCGCGAGGTCCAATTGACCGTGAGGGTTTTGTCCGGGGCCTCGTCAACGCTGTGGCATTTGGCGCATTTTCCAGCGGATTTTTTGTCGGTCAGGAAATCGAAAAGCGGTCGTGCCAAGGGGGCAAGGGTGCCCGTAGACGCGCTCGCGGTCGTCGAAATCCAAACCTTCATGAACCGGTCGCCATGCTTGGTCGGCCTGTACAGCAGGTCAAAATCTTGATCCTGCCAACCGCCGAATTGCATCCAGGATTTAAGGTCGGCGTCGATCAGGTTGCTGTCGTCGCTTTCCTCTTGGTCATCCGATGTAAGAATGGTTGGCAGGGTTTCGCCATTTTTATGCCGTTTAAGTTCATCGATCAGATTGGGAAACCATTTCAAACTGGTCGAGCGGACGACATCAAAGGGCAGGGCCGATACCAGGTCGGAAGCTTCTTCATCGGTCATTTTGGTGCTCATGGTGACGCTTTTGATGATCATCATCGGTCCGTGCGCCATCAGGTCATACATCAGGTTTTTAACCCCCCAGGCGACCCGTTGTACGGATTCCAGGACGAGCGCGTCCGCATCCTCAAGGTCCATCAGGTCAACATCTTCCAGACGTGCAATGTCATCCCCCAACGCACCATCTGCCGCCAGCATCAGTTTCATGAACGGGGCCAGCGGTTCTTCGGCATATTCGGGCCAGGAGCCGATGTTGATATCGGCATCTTGAAGGCTCTCAAGATCGAACCCGGGAAGGCTGAGAAACGCAATGGTGCGTGGACCCGATCCGGTCCGGCCGGTAATTTCGCCCAGGTGACAGGTTGCACAGGTTTCCTCGAAGGGTTTGACCATCATAACCCGACCCTGGTCGCCGCTTTCATGGCAATCCTGGCATTCGGTCGGGGCTTCGGGTTGTTTGGATTCAGGAAAATGCCGATTGAAATGGCCTTCGTGGTTGAACGTGATAAGCGTTCGGCGCGAGTAAGGGTATTCGGTAAATTCCGGATGGCCGCTACGGAATCCTTTGAAGCTCAGGGTATGACAGGTCTGGCACTGCCCGTTCGAAATTTCCTTGATATTGGAATCAGGCCCTTTGTGTTCCTGGTGACAGGTGGAGCAGGCGATTTCCTGGCCGCCATCAAATGGCCCGCCCAGGAATTTTTTGGATGCGTTGAGGAACAACGGATTAGATGCCATTTCAGCCTTGCTGGCGATCTTGGGTTCCGCTTGTTTCGTGCTATGAGCCCGCAAGGGGGCTTCGCCCATGGTGTGGCACTTGATGCACCCGGCGCTGCCTGAATTCGGGGTCGGCGGCACAAAAATCCGTTCTGCCCATTGAACCAGCGTTCCATGACTGCCTTCGTGACAGGAACTGCACTGGGTCAGTTCGGCGTGGTGCGAATTCATAGGACCCGGCGAAAACAGCTTCGCCCCATAGGGGGCAGCCAGGATGATGGTCAGGATGCTGAACATCAGAACCGAGACCCATATGGTCAGGGCGCCGCGCGCGGAACGAACGCTGCGTTGTGGTGAGCAGGGAATGATCGAACGACAACAAGAACCGTCAGGCAGGGGCCCATCTGCACAGGCACCCCCTTCGCTTTGTGCCCGATTGCAAAGCCAGCGGTCTTCATCTTTGCTTGGGGTGCATTCGGCCTTGGTGATGCACTGCCCATCTGGCCCCGGGCCCTGTTGGCACGCCTTGCCATTGCGGGCATGACCGCAAACCCACCGTTGCGATGAGCGCTCATACGCGCTGTCGCTAAAGCCGAATTTTTGTAGGGCACGCGTGTTCCATATTTTCATGGTGAGCCCATCCCGTAGCCGTAGACCAACAACAGGTGGACGATGGCGACCAGTATCATGGCGTAGGTGGCGGGAACATGTACGAACAACCATCCCCTGAGCAGCATCAAGAAGGTGAACTGGTAATCCAGATTGTCTTTTTGCAATACCCGTTCCCGAATTTCGATCAGGGCTGCCTTGCCCGGCGTATCAAGGTAGCGTTCGGCCAGTTCAATCTCGCGTAACAAGCCATTCAGGTGCCGACCGGACCCTATCAGGTGGCGGAACGAATTCCTGGAGGCGGCGAAATAACCATGAAGATGTGCCGAATAGAATTTAGCCAGGGTGCGCGTCCGGGTTTCCTTCATGGTGTCGATAATCAGGTCCCTTACGTCTGCCGCCAATTGCGCCCGGTACTGGGGAATTCGTCCCAGGAACAAGGCCTCGCCATGTTGTTGCTGAAGTTCCGGAACAGCGCGGGTGATAAGGATACCAAAAACGCCACTGAGCGCAACAAGCATAAACAGCAGCCACAGTAATGTTTCAAGATACCCGGTGGGCAGGTGCCAATCGGTGTGTATCATGAAAATGGCCGTTGAAAACAACCCCAGATAAATATGAAATTGCAGCCATGTGCTCGCCGATGCCAACGGCAGGAAAGAAAACCGTTTGCGAAGGTTAAACAGGGTCAGGGTCAGGACGGAAACGATCAGGATCCATCCTGTCATGTACTCCACCGAATGAAGCGTAACGTCGTAGGCCGCAAAGAGCACAAGGGACAACGCAACCGCGACGATCAGGATTGACCAGTTTCGTAAGCGTCGCGCGGCAAACGTTATCATTGTCATCGGCTTAACCAGTCCAGAAGTGCCTTGCGGTCGTTCATGTCAATCCTGACCAGGGCATCATGGGGGCAGGCCCTTTGGCAGGCCGGGCTGACCAGCAGATCCTGGCAAAGATCACATTTGGTTGCCTTTTGGATGCGGGTTTGGCTGTCGGTATCATGAATAAAAGAGCCACGGACGTCGCGGATTTCAACCATGCGAATGTTGTCATAGGGGCACGAATTGGCACAGGTGCCACAACCGATGCAGGTTGTGTCGTTGATAATGATATTGCCGGTTTTCTGGTCGCGCTGAATGGCCCCGGTCGGGCAACCGATCAGGCAAACCGGATCGACACAGTGCATACAGGCATTGGCGATCATGATGTTATCTTCGGTCGGGCCATGGCGGACAAATCTGGGATTGTTGTTGTGGGCAACCGCACAGGCGCGCACGCAATCATCACAATTGATACACCGCGATGTGTTGATCAACATGGTCTTCGAGCCATTGATGGTCCGGTTGTTGATAAAGAAATCGATCAGTGATTGCTGCAATCGGTCGGGTGTATCGCTGCTTTCCCATTCCAGGGCATCGGAATCGACCTCTTTGGGCAGTAATTCTTCAGGTAAACTTGGCAGGATGTATTCTTCGACCAGCGCCGTTGGGATGCGCAAAATATCAAGATACCCGATGGCTCTCAGGCTTTTCTTCAAGGGCACTTCTTCACCGGTGCGCCAGTGTTCGGTAAGTTCTTCAAGGCCAAACATGCCGTTGCGGCTTAAGTAATCGAGTGTCCGCTCGCCCCGGTCCAGGTTGTCGCTAACGCGCCCGAACCCGGCGCATACGATCAGCAAGCCATCGGCATAGTGCCCGCCTTCTGCTACGACCGGTTCTTTTTCTATAACCGTATCCCAATCTCGTTGATCGGCTTTCTGATAGGACCTGTTCCATTCAAAATCGCCATAGCTTTCAAACAGGGTCTGCTTGATGATTTTTTCAAGGACCTCTCGATCAAGGTGTTGCAGCAAGGGCAGTTCCTGCAATTGGCGCAACATGGCCCGGTCCCGATACCGGTCGTCGATGAAGGAGCGGAAATTTTTGTCCTGCTTGCGAATGTCACGCAATCCCTGCCACCGCACTTCAAGCAAGGTCGAATCGGTTTCTGCGAAGATGGAAGCGGTACGGATAGACCGGGTCAGCGCGGCGATTTCGCCCACGATGTCGTTGTCGGTAGAGGCGATATCAACCGTTTCGCACGTTTCCAGAACTCTGGCCACATCGCTGATATAGGGCCTGGATTCTTGCTCTTCACCATCCCCGACTTGCCGAAGATAGTCGGAAATTCCGCCCTGCTTGTGATATTTTCTGACTTCTGGAATGGTCGGGTTATACCAGGCACGCTTAATGGCCGCCCAGATACCCGTGCGTCGTCCGCGGTGGGACTTTGTCGACAAGATCGGTTCGCTGGCTTCTATTTCCGGGGCCAGTCGGGTAATAACCCTCAGGTTCCCGGACATGGGGAAAAACACCGAATGGCCGTAATCCCCCGCTCGAACGATGATGTCACCGCGTTTGCACTCAATGATGCGGGCGTCATATTTAAGGATGTTGCGCAGGCTGAGCGTGTCGGAAAAGCGGGAGCTGTCAATGCCGGCGAGAAGCGGCAGGGCGATCACCCTGTCCACATTCTCGTCCGTCATATCGGCACCAAAAGGCGTATCCCAACGCTTCGGGCGGCTGATCAGCGTATCGGCAAGCATCTAACGTGTCCGGTCTTCTACTTGATCGGCTTCCCTTTGTATTTGTCGGGCGAGGGAAGCAGTGAATCTATGGCGGCCATCTTGCTGCCGTCATATTTTTCGACAATCGTTCGGGCCAACGTGCCAATTTCGGCAGCGGCGGCGCTTAAGGGGCCTTCGTCGCCGAGCGCCAGTTTGACGCCAGCGGATTGTTCGGCGATGGCCTTGATTTCCGGCAGGTCGAGCACGGCTGCAATCTTGGCGAAATTATCCTTCGCCTTGTTGACCCGTGCCGTCATCTTGATCGCGTAATCTTTTTCTTCCGTTGCCTTGCCGACGGCGGCGATAGAGGTTTCCAGCTCAACCGCCTGCCCCACCACGTACATCAGCCGCTTGCGGGCCTCGGGCGCTTCGTCGTTTGTTTTGGTGTGCCACAGGTTATGGCGGATCTTGCCTTGCGACCACGCCACCAGTTCAAAATCGCTGCCCGCTGTATGGCCGCCCACATTGACCAGCTTTTCGTTCGGCACTGTATGGCAGGCGTAACAGTTTTTCGCCCAGTCATACATTTTTTGTGGTCGGATCATTCCTGCCGCTTCGGACTTGACCCAACGTTGCTTGGCCTCATCTGTGGTTTCTTCTGCCTTTTTCTTGCCGCTGAAACTGCTATGAACCTTGATATAGTCTGCTCCGGCACCGTGACAGGATTCACACGAAATACCTGCAATTGGTTTGAGTTTGTCTTTGGCTTTAGGTTGAGAAGTGAAATGGCAATCCAGGCACAGGCTACCCGCCTTGATGCGCTTGAAGCCCATGTTCTTGGCAATCTCGCGGCCTTTTTTATTGCGCGGCATTTTTCGAAAAGTTTCAAAATGCGGCGTTGATTCCCAAATGGCACCTGTTTCCTTGTGGCATTCGGTACATTGCGTCGGACCGACAATCTTAGCGTGATCCGTCGCAGCCGACGCCGACGCTGACGTCAGGCCAATAAACATAAAGCCGACCAGGGTCATGGCCGACAACGTTTTCCAGAATTTGCCGATCTCCGATGTTTTAATCATCGTCTTGTTTCTCCCAATTGTGCTTCGCCATAGTGACACCCGAAGGTGACCCTGTTGTTCAGATATTAAAGGTCACATCACCGTCCGGGACGGCGATACAGACCAGGCAGGTGCCTTCTTCTTGAGGGCTTCCCGGTGCGGAAATGTATTTAACCTTGCCACTTTTGATGGCGGTTACGCAGGTGCCGCAATTGCCGGCGCGGCAACCGGAATCAATATCGACGCCGTTTTGTTCGGCCAGTTCAAGAATCGACGTGCCATCACCTTCCCAAGTGACGCTTTTGCCGGACATGTCGAAGGTGACTTTTGTCCCCGAGGCAGCATCCGAGTGCTCGGCAACAGGTGTTTTCTTAACGGTGGCCGGGCCGAAGGCTTCGAAATTGATGTCGCTTTCCGGAACACCCCATTGTTCAAGCCCGCTGGTGATCGAGGACATCATCGGCGGCGGTCCGCAGACATAGAATTCAAAATTGCTGGACGGCAGCATGCTCTTGAACAGATCAACGCTGACGAAGCCCTGCACCTGGTAGTCGTGACCCAGTTGGCAATCGTCGGTCGGTTGGCTGTAACAGACGGCCAAATGGATGTTATCGTGCTTTTCGGCGACGCTGCGCAGGTGATCTGCCATGGCGTGTTCGGTTTTGTTGCGGACACCATAGAAAAACCAGGTCTCGCGCTTGCTTTCGGAAAGCACAATCGTATTCAACATGGACATGACCGGGGTCAGGCCAACGCCACCCCCGATCAGCACGACGGGCCTTTCGGATTTTGTATCCATGTAAAAGTGGCCATTCGGGGCGGCAACATCGACGACATCACCGACGTTCAGGGAATCGTGGAAAAAGTTGGATGATAATCCCGGCGGCAGGTCCGGACGATCCGGCGGTGGCGGCACTTTTTTAATGGAAACCCTGTAATAATCCCGCTCAAGCGGTGAATCCGACAGCGAATAACAACGTATAATGGGCTTGACCTGACCCGGAATTTTCAAGCGGAAGGTCAGGAACTGTCCAGGTTCGAACGGCGGAATTGGCCGGTTGTCATGAGGTTTGAGATAAAAGGAACATACGCCCCCGGGTTCGGCGATTTTCCGGTCGATATAAAATTTACGGTAGCCGTTCCAGGTCGTCTGTTCGCGAACCCGATGAACTTGTGCGATCTGCAAAGTTTCCTTGGCGTGCTTGCGGAACAAATCCCGTTCAGCATAACCAGCGCTGACTTCCCGCCGCCATCGGCTTAGCGCCCGGGCTGAAGCAAAGCACGCATGCAATAGCGCTCCTGCTGCCGTGGCGTATCCCGCGAATTCCAATATGCTCTGCACGGCTTGTCCTCCGCCCTGTTGATGCCGTTGTTGATTGTTCAACTTATTTTGCAAAGTGGCGATTGCCATCTAACCATGTATCAGATGCACTTCGCAAACCTATCGTGAGCGAAAAAACCGTTTTCTGACGGGATTCCATCATTTTTTCAAAATTGACCTTGGTTAAGGCATTCGGGCGCCGTTCATGGCTGTCTGTTGAGGGTCGATAATTGGTTTCTGCGCCGGGTACACATTTTGTCCCAGCGGCAGTGCGATATGGCCGGTACATGAACCAGATAGAACACCAAGGAGTGGGGAATATGAGCGAAAACGAGAAAATTCCGTTCATGCAACAGTTACTGGATAGCCCGTTACTGCTGCTGGCGATCGGCGTCGTGGTGCCGATGATTTTATATGTTGTCTGGGGTGTGATGGAAGTCATCGCCATCCCGCTGGCATCTTGAAGCGTAACGGAGAGGGGATTTTTAATTATGTCTATATTTCCTCCGCAAAAGCGGATTTGGTGGAACGAACCCATTGAAAAATCGGAAGTTATGTGGATCACCATCGCCTTTGTTTGGGCTCTGGTGATGTTTTTCATGATGCCCTATTGGCATCTTGTCGGCGAACAGAACCTGTCGAACGAAGCCTATAAGATCAAACCGGAAGTTTACGGCGAAAAAGTCGAGGCATGGGCCGAACAATACAAGGTCCGCGAAGAAGGTGATACCGGCATACCGGTGGTTCGTCCGCCCGCCGGTGGTGATGTCTATATGCTGGGTCGCCTTTGGGAATGGTGGCCGATTGTCGAACTTGAAGAGGGGCAATCCTACCGGTTCCATTTGTCTTCAGTTGACTGGCAGCATGGATTTTCGCTGTTGCCCGAAAATATCAATATCTCTGTTCATCCGGGCTACGAGATGATTTTCACCGTCAAGCCGAACAGTTCCGGCGAGTTTGGCGTTATTTGCAATGAATTCTGCGGAATCGGCCACCACACCATGGTTGGCAAGATTTACGTGGTCGACAAGTAGGGGTGACGATTATGGCGAATTTCAGAACGTGTCCCGATACCGGGTTTAAAATAGATCTCAACGCCGACAAACTGATCAAGTGGAATGCAGTGTCGGCGGTCGTTTTTCTGTTAATTGGTGGTTTATTCGGCCTGATGGTCGCGATGACCCGATGGCCGGCGGTTCATCTGCTCGATGCCGATCTGTTCTATCTGGCCTTGACCGCCCATGGGCTCGATGTCCTTCTGGTCTGGTGTATCTTCTTCGAAATTGCGTTGTTGTATTTCACCTCGGCGGTCTTGCTTAACGCCCGCCTGGTCTTCCCCAAACTCGCGTGGGTTGGCTACTGGATGATGTTGATTGGCGCATTGATTACCAATGTGGCGGTGTTGCGGGGGGATTCATCGGTGATGTTTACCTCATACCCGCCCCTGATGGCGGCCCAGGATTTCTATTTGGGGATCATCCTGTTCGCAGTAGGCGCCTTGCTGGGATGCGTGGTGTTTTTCGCCACCTTACATATGGCCAGAAAAGAAAAAACCTATGAAGGATCCATCCCGTTGGTCACCTTTGGCGCCCTGACGGCGGCGATTATTGCCGTCTTCACGATCCTGACCGGCGCCATCATCCTGGTCCCCACATGGCTTTGGTCAATGGGGCTTATCGCCCACATCGATACCATCATGTACAAGGTGATCTGGTGGGCCATGGGTCATTCTTCGCAACAGATTAACGTTGCCGCCCAGATCGCTTGTTGGTACGCGATTGCGGCAATTCTGTTCAATGCCAAGCCCTTGAGCGAAAAGGTCAGCCGTACGGCGTTCCTGCTCTATATCCTGTTCTTGCAATTGGCCAGCGCGCACCATCTTCTGGTCGAACCGGGATTAAGCTCGGAATACAAGATCTTCAATACGTCCTACGCGCTTTATCTGGCGGTGTTGGGATCCATGATCCACGGCCTGACTGTTCCGGGCGCTATCGAAGCGGCGCAACGCAAGAAAGGCTACAACAAAGGCCTGTTCGAATGGTTGCGCAAGGCCCCCTGGGGCAACCCGGTGTTTTCGGGAATGGCACTTTCGGTGGTCCTGTTTGGCTTCCTGGGTGGCATCACCGGCGTCATGATGGGCACCGAACAGCTTAATCTGATCACCCACAACACCTTGTATGTGCCGGGTCATTTCCACGGCACGGTGGTG
>Ga0316204_10002494_pt1 | contig 41378 bp, 38 predicted proteins | sample 6monrhotite_MG_2_FD_205661 | JGI IMG/M metagenome (GOLD analysis project Ga0316204, IMG submission 205661) | Microbial mat bacterial communities from mineral coupon in-situ incubated in ocean water Damariscotta River, Maine, United States -... | ecosystem: Environmental > Aquatic > Marine >...
AAGATCGTGTTGTTGTACGTGACAATGGGCAAAGCACTTACTTTGCTTCTGACATCGCATACCATATGGACAAAATGGAGCGTGGCTTTGATCGTGTTATAGATATCTGGGGTGCAGATCATCACGGTTATATTCCACGCGTTAAGGCTGCCCTTCAGGCACTCGGCGATGACGTAGATAAACTGGATGTATTATTAGTTCAGTTTGCCATTCTTTATCGCGGCGATGAAAAAGTACCCATGTCTACACGTTCAGGTTCTTTTGTAACATTGCGTGAATTATGTGAAGAAATTGGCACAGATGCAGCTCGCTTCTTTTATGTACTACGAAAATGCGAACAGCATATGGATTTTGATTTGGAGTTAGCTAAATCACAAAGCAATGACAACCCTGTATATTATATTCAGTATGCACATGCCCGTATTTGCAGTGTTTTCCGCCAGCTAAAAGAAAAACAAATAATACATGATGCTCAATCAGGTACAGATAACTTATCTTTATTAACTGAAATGCATGAAACAGACTTAATTAAGTCTCTGGCAAAGTACCCTGAAATTGTTGAGAAAGCCGCGCTAAATGAAGAGCCGCACCAAGTAGCTCATTATCTTCGCGACTTAGCTAACGAACTACATACTTATTATAATGCACATCAATTTATTGTTGATGATGAAACAACACGTAATGCACGTTTAAACTTAATTACTGCAACACGCCATGTATTACACAATGGTCTTAAACTACTGGGCGTAAGCGCACCAGAATCAATGTAGGCGACAAGCATGCCTACATCATCTCGCGACTTAAAGGGTCGAAAAGTGACAACTAAGAAACCTGTACCTGGTTATGTGTGGATGTTTGCCGGATTATTTATTGGCTTATTTGTTGCCTTTTTAATTTATCTAAGCAAGCAACCTGCAGAAGACGTTAGCTTTACTGAATCCGTGAAACAGGAATTAAAAAAAGCGCGTGAACAGAACAAAACTGCATCTATAAAAGAAGAAGACAAAACAAATCACTCAGTTGATAATAAGTCATCAAATGATAAGCCACGCTTTGAGTTTTACACTATTCTCTCTGAGTTAGAGGTATTCGTACCTGAACCCGAAATAAAAGTGACAAATAAATCTGAGTCGCTAGAAAACAGTAACAATGCTACATATAATAATTCATCGGGTAAAAAATATCTTCTACAAGCAGGTTCATTTAAAAGCAATTCCGATGCAGAGCGTCTAAAGGCTACTTTAGGTCTACTTGGAGTACAATCATCAATTGAACGCGTATCTATAAACAATGATAGCTGGCACCGCGTACGAATTGGACCTTTTAGCAATCCAAACGATCTTCGCGAAACTTTAAGCACACTCAAACAAAACAATATACATGCTATGACTATGGAGTTAAAATAGCGGTCAGTCCAAAAACCTGCAGAGACAGGTTGGACGTGTTACAAACACAAACATCCTTCAGTAATTTTTTTTGGACAATAACAAATGTTAAAACTGTTTGATAATGCATGGATGAGCAAATACAAGGACGAATGGAATAAAGACCCCTATTTAGCCAAGCATCTAAAAACCGTCGATTTTTCTTCTACTATTGGTTACGGCTTTCCTGATGAAGACAGTCCTCGAGCATGTATCGTAATTGAAAATGGCTATGTCACTAAAGCAGGCGACTACAAAGGCCAACAATTAAACTGGGACTTACGCGCCAAAGAAACACACTGGAAAGAATGGATAAAACGCGAAGTGGGTTCAACAGGTTTGGGACTAGCATACACAACAGGTAAGTTAAAATTTATTGAAGGTGATTATAAATCAATGATAAAAAATCCTACGATGTCATCTCCTTTTATAAAAAGTTTTTCTGCAATGGGCAGAATATAAAGCCAAATTATCGTGCATAAAAATCTGGAAAAGAACCTCTCTTATTTAATTGACTCATTTTCCAATAGTGAATCATCTATAGAGAGCCGATGGCGATCTGCATTAACTGAATTATTCCCAACTTACCAACTTGTCTCCGCCGAACACCCTGTAGAAACCTGCCAACTCAACAAGCAATCCAGTACGCTTGCTATACCATCTATAAAAAACCAGAACGGTTACTATCTCAAGTCTAATAATAATTCAGAATTTTTCTCTGATAATGACATTGATCTTGTTGTTTCATTACTACGTTTGGCAAAACAATTCATTAGTATTGAAGACGCCGTAGCGCAAGGTGCAGCAGAAGAGCGTAAGCGAATTGCTCGCGATTTGCACGACGATGTAGCTGCACGCATGCTAACACTAATTCATACTGTTAAAGACCAGGAAACGATTGACCTATCTCGCAGCATATTAAAGTCACTGAGAAACTCCATCTATACGCTTGACAATAAGTCATCCGTAACGATACTAGATGCAATAACGGACGTTAGATCTGAATTACAAGACAGGCTAAACCCAATTGGCATACAGCTTTTCTGGCAACAAAGTGAACAGCTTGACAACTTAACCTTTACGCCCAGACAGCACATTAACTTAAACCGTATGCTACATGAAGCAATTACAAATATTGTTCGACATGCTAATGCTCAGTACGTGGAAATTAATATTGAACTAGAACAGCAACATTTCAAGGCAACATGCTGCGATAATGGCTCAGGGTTCGATATAGATAAATGCATTCCCGGCAAGGGTATTAATAATATAAAAACCAGAGTTCTTGAAATTGATGGAACAGCCAGCTGGCATGCTGTTCATAACAACGAATCGAACGAAACCCAAGGAAGTTGTGTGGAAATTAATTTTCCTATAAAAAACACAATCACATAAAAATGCAGACCGTACTTGTACTAGAAGATCACCCTGAAACGCGCGAATGGCTAACCAGTATTATTAAACAGGCCTTTGTCGAAATTGAAACCTATGAGGCGTCTAGCCTTGCACAGGCCAGGCAACATATAAAAGATCACAAATTTGATCTTGCATTGATAGACTTAAATTTGCCTGACGGTAATGGCGTTGAAATTATTAGCGAACTAACTCAGTCTTCACCTGACACTTATTGTGTTGTGGCGACTATTTTTGATGATGACAGTTATTTATTTCCTGCATTAAAGGCAGGCGCCCAAGGCTACCTCTTAAAAGAGCAAACGAGTGATGAATTCATTCATAGCTTACAGGGCATCATTAAAGGTGAGCCACCAATATCTCCTTCTATAGCAAGAAAAATGATTGGCCATTTTCACGATGTCGTTACCGAATCTGACAACCCTGAATTATCTAAACGTGAAAAAGAAATCCTCGGCGCCATTGCAAAAGGACTAAGTCGAAACGAAGCAGCTGAAGTATTAGGTATTACTTCAAATACAGTTGCAAGCCACCTTAAAAGTATTTATGGAAAATTAAATGTTTCAAATAGAGCGCAAGCGACACTAGAGGCATTAAGATTGGGACTGGTCACACCATAATTGGTATTTATTATGGGTTGGATTAAAAATCACATCCCTGACAACCATTGTCTAGCCTCTTTAATTGTTTTAATTACTCTTATTTCCTGACTAAGGTGCTGAGAGATAATTAAAAACATTTTTAAAATAGGTCCACCTAAATCATAATCAGAAACCAGTGCCACTTTTGTATTCTGTCTTCTTTCGTCAATTTTCTCTCTAACTTTATTTATTTTTCTTTCAAGCTCAATATCTATAACACTAAAATCCATTTCAGATAAGTCCCAAATAGCATTGGTATCTATTGGTATATTCCTTGAAGGTAATTCAACTTTCATTAAGTTTGAATAGTCTTCAACTTTTATCTCACCAATTACTTTAATCAGTAAAAATTTTTGGTCTCTATCATACTCAAAATTTATAGCCATTTTAAAGTCCCTTTAGATCAATAAGAGCGATATATACTCTAACCCATAGAATAAACAACTCGCAGAGAAAACTTCTTACTCGGCATGATTTTAATTACATCGTCTGCAGCATTAGCTGTTTCCACACACACAAAGCGAGTGTAATCATCTGGTTTTAAATCAGCGCTCTTCTCACACAACTCTTTCCAGGGGTTCCAAACTACTGCGGCTTTATTATTTGTAGATTTTATTTCTACCGATTTCACTGAATCTTTTTGCTTTATTTTCAAATTACTTGGCACGTTCAAATAAATTCTATCTACCTCACCATCAAATATAACATTACCATTTTGAGTTTTATTTTCTTCACCAGCGTTGCTCATTGCCTTATCCAAATACTCGCTACCATTAAGCCCTAACACTGCCACGCTATTAACATCATCCACTGCAAAATAAGTATGTAAGGCCTGTGTGATATCAAATGATTCTTCATCCATGTTGTAAGTCGTGAGTTCTAGACCCAGATCTTTTCCAACAACGACTTTTAAACTCAACTTAAATTCGAATGGGAATTGTTTTTTAATCGTTTCATTTGATAATAGACTTATAACAACTTTAGTTTCCCCACTTGCTGTCTGCTCAGTTGAGTCCAGATTCCACAAACTATTCCGTGCAAAGCCGTGTGCAGACCGTCCCTTGCCTTCTGGATCAGCACCGAACCATGGCCAACAAATAGGAATTCCACCTTTAATTGCCTTACCTACTTCATAAAAAGCCTTATCACTCAAAAACAACAATTCATCCGCTTCATGCTTCGTATATGACAATACTTGTCCGCCATATAATGAAATAACAGCCGACGCATATTGATTATTGATTTTAATAAGTGGAAAGCTGCTATGTACTTCTGTGATATCTAGAATTCCATCAAGTGAAAACTTATTCTTAAGTTCAGACACATTCATATTCTATTCTCGATTAAGTGAATTGTTTTTCTATTAGATTTATCTATTCCAACGCCCGGGATCACCAATAACTTTTAGCTCTTGCTTAATCCATCCTTCAACTTTTTGTTTAACGTCAGACGGCTCCATGCCTGCCGCATTAAATGACTCCCCTATGGAAACAGTTATCGTGCCCGGGTATTTTATAAAACTATGCTTTGGCCAGAACTCACCCGCATTATGTGCAATCGGCAATACAGGATGCGTTATACGCGTAGCAAAAATAAACCCGCCCATCTTGTACTTACTATCTACACCGGGTGACATACGCGTCCCTTCCGGAAAAAGAATTACCCAGCGCCCCTGATTTAACTTTTGCTCCCCCTGCTCAACAATTTGATCAACTGCTTTCTTACCTGCGCTTCTATCGATTGCAATTGGGCTAATCATTGCCAAGCCCCATCCAAACACTGGCACTCTTAATAGTTCTTTTTTTAAAACCCAGAGCTGATTAGGTAAAAAATGCTGGAACGCGAGGGTTTCCCAGGTTGATTGATGGTTCGATAAAACCAGGCTAGCCTCAATTGGAATATTTTCTTTACCTTTAATTCTGTAATCTAAATTACAAAACCATTTCAAGAAATGCATATTCATTTTTGCCCAGCTCGAGGCGATGACATATCGCACCTTTATTGGCGCCCAAAAAAAACACAGTAAGGTACCGACTACAGCCACCACAGTAACAATATGGAACAGCCAGAAAATAGACGACCTTAGGTATAACTCTAACTTTGAGGGCAAACGAGAATCACTCACAAAATATCACCAAAGATAATTACCATGCTGAAGCAACCCTCTTCAGCATGCTAATAGATTACGACTGCAATCGAGACAAATCAGCCGCTTTAATAAATAAACCATGCAACTGATTTAATAAAGCGATACGGTTATGCTTCAAAGCTTCATCATCTGCCATCACCATTACTTGATCAAAGAAAGCATCAATTGGATCACGCAAACCAGCCAGCTGTTTTAATGCATTTGCATATTCACCTGCTTCTAACTGCGGCGTTACATCTGATAACATTTTTTGCAGCTGTTCATTCAAATGTTTTTCAGCGGACTCCTCCAGCAAATCAATACGTATCAGATTTGGAACATCACCTTTTACTTTTCGTAAAATATTTCCAATACGCTTATTAGCTGCTGCTAAACTTTCTGCTTCATCAAGTTTTCTGAATTCATTAACTGCATGAATACGCCTGTCAAAATCAATCGGACGCGTAGGCTTTAACGCCTGTACCGCGTCATAAACATCCACGCTAATATTTTGACTGGTGTAATAGACTTTTAGTCGATCAATCATAAAGCCAATAACATCATCGATTGCTTTTTTACCATCAACCTGATCGGCAAAACCATCAGCTGCATGCAACAACAATGACCTTAAATCTAAATCTAATTTGCACTCTATTAAAATACGTAACGCACCTAATGCTGCACGACGTAATGCAAAAGGATCTTTTTCTCCTGTTGGCTTTTGACCAATAGCAAAGATACCTAGTAATGTATCCAGCTTGTCTGCCAGAGATAAAATTTGTCCTGTTTTGCCTGCGGGTAATTTATCCCCAGCAAAGCGCGGCATATATTGCTCATCAAGGGCGTCAGCAACTTCCTGTGCTTCGCCATCATTCATTGCATAATAACGACCCATAATTCCTTGCAGGTCAGTAAACTCATATACCATTTCTGTCATTAAGTCACACTTACACAACAAGCCAGCGCGCCTCGCATGCTCAGCGTTCTCACCTAACTCGCTTGCAATTGATTCTGCAATTTTTGCCACGCGTCGTGACTTATCACCGACTGAACCCAGCTTTGCCTGGAACACAACTTTATCTAATGACTCTATGTGTGTTTCTAATTTCTTCTTGCTATCTTGCTCCCAAAAGAATTTAGCATCTCCCAGACGTGGACGAATAACACGCTCATTACCTTCTTTAACTTTAGCTGGGTTTTTACTTTCAATATTACTAATTGTAATAAAGTGCGGCATTAGCGCATCATTAGAATCTACAACAGGAAAATATTTTTGATGATCTTGCATCGATGATATTAAGCTTTCCGCAGGCACTTGCAAAAACTCTTTATCAAAATCACCAGTCACTGCCACCGGCCATTCAACCAATCCATTTACTTCTTGCAATAGAGCTTCATCAATCAAGGCTTTACCACCCAGTTTTTCTGCTGCTTGCTCTGCCTGTAATTTAATTGTTTGCATGCGTTCGTCGCGATCAACCATTACATATCCCGGTGATTTCAAACGATGAACATAATCATCCGGGGATTGCAGATTAATATTTTCCGGATGATGGAATCTATGTCCTCGCGATTCACGCCCTGATTTAATTCCAAGGATTTCTGCATCAATTACGTCATGTCCAAATAACATAACCACCCAATGAACAGGGCGTACAAACTCTGCAGTGCTTTCGCCCCAGCGCATACGTTTTGGTATAGGCAATTTTGCAAGCGACTGATCAACCATTGCCGCTAACAACTCAACCGTTGCTTTACCTTTTTCCTGTGCACGAAAAACCAACCATTCACCCTTATCAGTGCTCATGGTTTCTAATTCAGATACTTCAACACCGCAGCCACGTGCAAAACCTTGCGCAGCTTTACTCGGGTTTCCGCTTTCGTCAAATGCCGCCTTTATTGCGGGGCCACGTTTTTCTACATCTAAATCTGGCTGTGATTCACTTACATCATTAATCAATACCGCCAGGCGACGTGGCGTGGCATAAATATTAACTTTTCCAAATTCTATATTGGCTTCTTTTAAATTGGCCTCAATTCCTGCTGCAAAGGCATCGCTCAATTTAGTAAGCGCTTTTGGTGGTAATTCTTCTGTACCAATTTCAACTAATAAGTCACGTGTGCTCATTATTTTGACTCCTTAGTTGAGTCCGTTTTACCGATAGGAAAACCTAGCGCCTCTCGCGCATCGTAATAAGCTTGTGCGACAGCACGCGATAATGTGCGTACGCGTAAAATATAACGCTGACGTTCTGTAACCGAAATAGCATGCCGCGCATCAAGTAGATTAAATGTGTGTGATGCCTTTAAGACTTGCTCATAAGCTGGTAGGGCTAAACCCTCTTCAATTAATCGAGCGCTTTCTTTTTCACAGGTATCAAACCATGCAAACAAAGAATCTGTATCCGCTTGTTCAAAGTTATAATGCGATTGCTCAACTTCGTTTTGGTGAAACACGTCTCCATAAGTCACTACGCCCTGTGGACCTTTGGTCCATACCAAATCAAAAATACTTTTTTTGTTTTGGATATACATGGCTAAACGTTCCAAACCATATGTGATTTCACCGGTCACGGGACGACACTCTAATCCACCAACTTGTTGGAAATAGGTGAACTGCGTGACTTCCATACCGTTCAACCACACCTCCCAACCCAGACCCCAGGCACCCAATGTTGGTGATTCCCAGTTATCTTCAACAAAACGAATATCGTGCTCAAGCGGGTCAAAACCTAAAGCTTTTAAAGAATCTAAATACAATTCTTGAATATTCTCTGGGTTTGGCTTTAGTGCCACCTGGAACTGGTAGTAGTGCTGCAAACGATTGGGGTTTTCACCAAAGCGGCCATCTGTAGGACGACGGCATGGCTGCACATAAGCCGCGCGCCAGGGCTCTGGGCCAATAGAACGCAGGAATGTCGCTGGATGAAACGTGCCTGCACCCACCTCCATATCCAAAGGTTGAATAATCGCGCAGCCTTGCTTCGCCCAATAATCCTGTAGAGCTCCAATTAAGCCCTGAAATGTTGATACATCGTATGCCATTTAAAATCCGATCTGTTGCAGCGGTATTAGAAAATCATAAAGCAGCCAAGTATACCGAATTCAGGGGCTAATAGCCCATTTGTAATAGTGGAAATTGCATAGAATTTACGCATATTCTGGTGTCATCACGCCTATTGCTGGATAATAGCGCCCCTTTGCAAACAAACCTGCTGTTTAAGCCGTTAATTTAAGTGACCAACATGACTGATAAAATCGTCTCTTTACCTGAACTAGCAAGCTGGCTCTCCGACCCAAAGCGCCCGACCAATACACTAACGCTTGAACAGCTATATGGATTCCTATTCGCGGTATGCAGTACACCTACTGAGCTAATACATAGTGACTGGATGCCGGCTATTTTTGCCGACCAGTTACGCGAAGTAACTGAAGCAGATGAATACCTAAACAGCATCATTAAGCTACAGAAGGCCATTGAACAAGACATTAATGATTTTTTCATTGCACTACCAAACGCCTGTCAGCTAACCGAGCCCTTTGAAGCTAACTTTGAATGCAATGCACTGCACCAATGGAGCCGCGGCTTTGAGCTAGGACTCACACTTACTGAGCACTTTTGGGATGATTGCAAGGCAGAGGCACAACCACAGTCTTTTTGGGCGATGTTGAGTTTTTTCTCTAATTTACAAAACGCACAGAATCTAACCACCAAGTTTCAAAATGGTGCCATGCCGATTGAAATGGTGACTCGACACATCTTTAGTGAATTCAGTAAATTGATGCAAAATTACGCAGATTTGGCGAAAAAACATCGAAAGGCGCGTAAAAGTTCAAAAATCAGCATTACTAATAGCAGCGCAAAAAATTCTGCCGGCATTCCAATTATGAGTAATTCTCAACCCGCGCAGGACTCCAGTAAACTTATTCAACAAGCATGGGCAAGCCCGGATCCTGTGGAAAAGGTTCAGTTGGCGCACATGGTTCTAAAGGATGACCCGGACAATATCAATGCACTGATGCTTCTCGCGCAATGGGAAGCCGCCGACTCTGGCGAACGTCGAGATTTATTAAAGCGAGCTGTAGAGGGCTGTGAAAAGGTACTCGGAGAAGAGTTCTTCGAGAAAAATACTGGCCGCTTCTGGTTGATTCGTGAAACACGCACCTTTATGGAGGCTCTCACCAATCTTGCCAGCACTTATGCCCACCTTAAGGATTATAGTAATGCCATTGCCTGTTATGAGCGTGGTATCACACTTAATCCCGCTGACAATCAGTTCAACCGATACCCTTTAAACAATTGCTACATAACCATGCGTCAATTTGATAAGGCCGCAGCGCTTGCCGAGCTATTTAAACACGATGAAGGAGCCTTCTTTCTATTTGATATGGCGCTTATTGCATTCATCGAACAAGGTGACTGTAGCGCTAGCAAGGAACTTAAAAAGCAGGCTCTGGCAAATAATAAATACGTACCTAAGCTACTCACAGGTAAAATTAAGATGCCTAAACGCATGCCCGACAGGCTAGGCTCTGGCGATAAAGACGAAGCCGTTTTGTATGCCGCACAAAACACAGAATTGTGGCGCAGTTTTCCAGGCTCTATTACCTGGCTGCTTAAGAAATAAAGCACTTATTATGTAGGGTTTTCAGTTGGTCAGCTAAACAGCAAAAATCTGCAAATTCTGATAAAATGCACGGCTAATTTTTATATTTTTATCAGGCTTACCATGTCACAACAACGAAAAGCAGTCGCCCTTATTTCCGGCGGCCTTGATTCCCTTCTTGCCGCTAAAGTTATGCTTGAGCAAGGTATTCATGTGGAAGGCATTAACTTCTTCACCGGTTTTTGTGTGGAAGGTCATACACATGCAATTCGTAAACAGGACAAGGACAAGCCCAAGCGCAATAACGCATTGTGGTCTGCCGAGCAACTGGGCATCAAGCTACATATTATTGACATTGTAGATGAGTACAAAGACGTATTAATTAACCCAAAACATGGTTACGGCAAAAACATGAACCCCTGCCTGGACTGTAAGGTTTTCATGGTAAATAAAGCCCGAGAATGGGCAGATGAAAATGGTTTCGATTTCATTATCACTGGCGAGGTCGTTGGCCAACGCCCCATGTCGCAACGCAAAGAAACCATGCCCGTAGTATCGCGCGAATCAGGTGCTGGCGATCGATTATTACGCCCACTTTGCGCAAAAAATTTACCACCAACTTTACCAGAAACAGAAGGCTGGATTAAACGTGAAGAGCTATACGGATTCTCTGGTCGAAATCGCAAGCCACAAATGGCACTGGCCGCTGAATTCGGATTCGAAGACTATGCAAAACCTGCTGGCGGCTGTTGTTTCTTAACTGATGAAAGCTACTCTGCCAAATTAGTTGATTTATGGGATGCGCGCGGTTCTCGCGAATATGAAATGGATGATATTATGCTACTAAAAGTTGGTCGGCATATTCGCCCTTCTCCAAACTATAAATTGATTATTGGCCGCGAAGACGGTGAAAATAAATTTTTACAAGGTTACAAAAATAGTTTCATTTCACTTAAAACAATGGACTGCCCTGGCCCATTAACTTTACTGGATGGTGTTGCAACAGATGATGATCTGAAACTTGCTGCGCAAATTGCCGCCCGTTTTTCTCAGGGAAGAAATGCAGAAAGTGTCACTATCGAAGCACGTCGTACAAATGGCGACACGACAACATTAAATGTTACGCCTCTGCATGCCGATGACATAAAAAAAGAGTGGTACGTATAAATGGCGCATTACGAATTAGATGCTCGTAGAATGTTTTGCCCAATGCCAGTAATTCGCACTCAAGACAAAATAAAAGAACTACAAGTAGGTGACACTTTAGAGGTTGTGGCAACTGACCCTGGCGTTTTAAGTGATATTCCTGCATGGTCGAGAATTAACGGCCATAAAGTATTAGAAACTCGCGAAGCGGATGATGAAGTATTTGTTTTAGTTGAAGTCTGCGACGCCTAACAATACATCAGGTATAAGCAGGCGTAGATTCATATACTAGTGCCGGATTTCTATACTGCACTGTTACCTCGTACTTTTTCTCACTCACATTTACATCGTACCATTCCGAGCAAGCATGCAACGCTTCATTGATTGTAGAAAAATATGACAGTACATGACCTGTCTCTGTCATTAAAACGATTGTATTATCGCTCCATTCACGAATATAAAATCTCATTTCTTTCTCCTAATTTAGTCTTTATTTTCAACTCGATTATCAATCAATAATTTTACTGATTAATGAACACGGGATGACAGAATTGTGACAATACAATCTTCATGATTATATTTTTCTATCTTTTAGACTAATGCAGTCCTTTTTCTGCTAGCAGATTCTATACTCGTAAGATAAGTTATATGTATTGCATCATCACTTAACTGCTAAAGGATTTCGTTATGTTAGATATTGCTGATCTTCTTGGAAAAGAGGCTGAAGAGCTACTTAACCACCAGTGCAAAACAATTCCACTATCTGATCTGCATCTACCCGGGGCAGATTATATCGACAATGTCGTCGCACATAAAAATCGCAAACCTGCAGTGTTACGCAACCTCAACAGCATCTATCAGCATGGTCGCCTAGCAGGCACGGGCTACCTGTCTCTACTACCGGTAGATCAGGGCGTAGAACATACTGCCGGGGCTTCATTTGCTCCAAATCCTGCTTATTTTGATCCCGCCAACTTGTGTGAACTGGCGATAGAAGGTGGCTGCAATGCCATCGCATCAACAATGGGTGTTTTGCAGTCAGTGTCTCGTACTTATGCACATCGTATTCCGATGATAATGAAACTTAATCACAATGAACTGCTCAGTTATCCCAACCACTATGATCAGACATTATTCGCCAGTGTTGATCAGGCCTTTGATATGGGAGCAGTAGCTGTTGGCGCAACAGTTTATTATGGCTCAGCAGAGTCCAGACGTCAGATACAGGAAGTCAGCGAAGCTTTTGAATACGCGCATTCTCTGGGACTAGTGACGGTGTTGTGGGCTTACTTACGCAACTCGGCCTTTAAAAAAGACGGTATCGACTACCATACTGCTGCAGACCTGACTGGCCAGGCCAATCACCTTGCAGCCACCATTGATGCCGATATCATCAAACAAAAACAGGCAACGAATAATGGCGGTTTTAACGCTATCAATTTCGCAAAAACTCACCCAGCTATGTATGACAAGTTATCTTCCGACTCTCCGATAGATATGGTGCGCTACCAGGTTGCCAATTGTTTTATGGGCCGAGTAGGTATGATTAATTCTGGTGGTGCATCAGGAGAAAATGATTTACAACAAGCAGTACGCACTGCTGTTATTAACAAGCGTGCCGGCGGTATGGGAATGATTTCTGGGCGTAAGGCATTTCAGAAACCAATGAAGGAAGGAGTAGAACTTTTAAATGCCATTCAGGATGTTTATTTATCTGAGAAAGTTACGATTGCGTGAACTTACACTTCGTTAGAATCCTCACTCATATTCTGAGTGAGCGTTTCTGTTTCAACTTGCTTGTAATTCTTGATATTGAAACTAAGACTTACGTGTTACGGCAAAAGATTGCTAAGCAAATATTTTTCTCTGACGCTTTTGCCAAACAGCTAAAAAAACAATACTCATCAGCATTACGCCTAATAACGGCAACACCCCTATATTAACCACTCGCCAACCAAAGTGATGCTGCAAATATCCTGCGGACAGCGAAGCTATAGCTACTGTTGTAAATATTATAAAGTCATTAAATGCCTGAACTTTAAAACGTTCCGATGAATGATAGGTTTGTGTTAATAATGTTGTTGCGCCAACAAACAAGAAGTTCCAGCTAAGCCCTAACAACACTAACGCAAACCAAAAATGCCATATTGTTGCGCCATTTAAATTTATAATCACACATGCAAAGCCTAATAACGCGCCTACGAACATTACTTTTAATTCGCCTATTTTTTGAATCAATGTACCCGTAAAAAAAGAAGGTGCAAACATAGCCAGTACATGCCATTGAATTACAAATGATGTTTCAGAAAAATCATGCATATGATGTTGCATAGCTAACGGGGTAGCTGTCATTACAAAACTCATTACTCCATAGCCTAACATTCCACAAATTACAGCAACCACCCACATCGGCTGCTGCATTATTTCTTTTAACGATCTTTCTTCTTGCGTAGACTCCTCATCTGTATGACCTGGCAACTTCAACAAACTTAGGCCAATAATCGCCAAAAAATATAACACCAGTAAAGATGCATAACTTCCTGCAAACTCAACATCACCCAAACTATCTCGCGTATAATTTGCCAGATTCGGCCCGATAACAGCGGCAATAACACCACCAGCTAACACGTATGATATTGCCTTGCTCTTTAAGTCTTTAGTGACTGCATCTGCGGCAGCAAAACGAAAATAATTTGCGAAACTATTAAACATGCCAATTAATGCAACACCGATAGTAAAGCCTATAAATTCATGCTGCAGAATTGAGTAGGTTGCAATTATCGCTCCGCTAATTGCAAATATGGTGGAAAATAAAAAACCGGCTTTACGCCCAATACGATTCATCAGCATGGCAGCAGGAATACTGGTCAGCATAATGGAAATGAACATTACCGCTAAAGGAATAGTCGATAGTGATTTATCTTCAGCTAATTCATAACCGACCAATGCCGATGACGCTATTAAAAGCGATGCCCCGCTCATTGCCATCGCCTGGCAAAATGCAAGCACTGATATATTCCTTGAAAACGCACTCATCTATTTTTATCACTTCACCATTAAGTTATTTATTTACCATATTATCAACCCGCCCAATGGCACAACTAACAAACGATTTTGCTTTGGCTTTAGCTGCCTCAATACCTTCTGCAGTACCTGATTCTGGATAACCCATCTTCAATAACATCGCACGATAATCATTGCTTTCACTTTCTTTTGCCTCAATAAAAACAATGCCCTGCTCAACATCAACATCTACTGAATTTATACTAGCGTCCGTCAAAAGCTTTTTTTTAATAGTACTCGCGCAACCGCCACATTTAATATTTTCTACCTTTATTTCAATCTTCATTTCAAACTCCTGCTTTAGTTACAACAAAGAAATTATACTGCTGACTTGCATGCAGCGCCTTAAGACATGACAATATCGGCTGATTTTTTAAACATTGTTTAATTCCATGGATATAGATAGCTTACAACGCAAAAAAGATATGGACAAAGCCACCTGGTGGGGGATTGTTGTCAATCTACTGCTGTCAATTGGTAAGCTGGTAGTCGGTTATATTGGCCACTCGCAGGCATTGATTGCAGATGGCTTGCATTCACTCTCCGATCTTATTTCTGATGGCATGGTTCTCATGGCCACGCACCACTCCAACAGTGACGCCGATGAAGAGCACCCCTATGGTCATGCGCGCTATGAAACATTTGCCACCATCACACTGGCTACCTTACTAACAATTGTTGGCATCGGTATAGGCGTTGATGCAGTATACCGCTTGTTGGACTCGCAAAGCCTTGCAATCCCAGCAATGATGACACTATGGGTTGCTGGTGCATCCATTCTGAGCAAGGAAATACTCTACCAATACACAATGCTCATTGCGCGTCGCGTAAAATCAAAAATGCTGGAAGCTAATGCATGGCACCATCGCACAGATGCCATATCTTCTATTGTTGTTTTTGTTGGTATCGCAGGGGCTATATGGGGATATCCCATACTCGACTCTATTGCAGCCATTATTGTTGCCGTGATGATTTGTAAAATTGGTTGGGAGCTAGGACACCAAAGCTTTCAGGAGCTCGTCGATACAGGTCTCGACGCCGAAACACTAGCACAGGTTAGTAATGCCATTCGAAACGTTAATGGCGTGAATGAACTTCATATGCTTCGCTCTCGACGCATGGGTCACAATGTTTTAGTTGATGTCCACATTCTCGTTTCACCTCGGCTGAGCGTTTCTGAGGGCCATCAAATTTCTGAGGCCGTTGAAGCATCCTTAGCTAAAAATTTCGATGATATTAACGATGTGACGGTTCATATTGACCCGGAAGATGATGAACACAAGGAAAATAGTTGCAAGCACCTTCCATTACGAAATGAGGTGATGATAGGCCTTCAAGATCATTGGTCTGAAATAACCGAAGCACAGGAACTAATGGATATCACTCTGCACTATCTGGATGGCTCTATAAACTTACAACTGGTGTTGCCCCTAAAATTGATTCGGCAAGGTGGCGACTCAAAACTCATCCAGCAACAGATTGAAACTGCGAGCAAAAAACTGGAATGCATCGGCTCTGTTGAAATCCTGTACAAATAGCACCAAAACGGTGCAACTTAGAGGCCTTCGTACCAAATTGGTGCGTCGCCTTGCGAATTGCCCTGTAATACACTGCTTAATATGATTTAACTTATGGCATATTTAATGCAAAATATCGCCTGCGGCTTTTAACAACAAATCAGGAAACCTGTCGCATTTAGGTCTTATTACTTTGCGCATAATGCACGGCTATAAAACCAGGACCTAAATCCGACAAGTTTCAGATTTAAACTAATACTAATTTTGGAGACAACACATGTCAGACATGACTGTTAATGACGTTTTACAAATGATAAAGGACAACGAAGTTAAGTTCGTTGACTTCCGCTTTACAGACCCACGCGGCAAAGAACAGCACGTTTCTGTTCCTTCTCACACTTTTGACGAAGTTACTTTCGAAGAAGGCAAAATGTTCGACGGTTCTTCAATTGAAGGCTGGAAAGGCATTAATGAGTCAGACATGATTATGATGCCTGATCCAAGCACAGCAACAATGGATCCATTCTGCGAAGAAGCAACAATGAATATCAGCTGTGACATTATCGAGCCTGCAACAATGCAAGGCTATGAGCGTGACCCACGCTCTATCGCTAAGCGCGCTGAAGAGTACTTAAAATCTACAGGCATAGCTGATACTGCATACTTCGGTCCAGAAAATGAATTCTTCGTATTCGATTCAGTGAGCTGGAAAGATGAGATGGGCGAATGTAGTTACCAAATTGGTTCAGAAGAAGCGTCATGGAGCTCAGGCAACCAGACTGAATCAGGCAATCTAGGTCACCGCCCTACTGTTAAAGGCGGTTACTTCCCAGTACCTCCTGTTGATTCGCTACAGGACTTACGTTCTGCAATGTGTTTAGTTATGGAAGACATGGGCGTTCCTACTGAAGTTCATCACCATGAAGTGGCAACAGCTGGCCAATGTGAAATCGGTACTGTGTTTAACACACTGGTTAAAAAAGCAGATGAAGTTCAGAAAACTAAATATGCGATTCACAACGTTGCACACGCTTACGGCAAAACCGCGACGTTTATGCCTAAGCCATTAGTAGGTGACAACGGTAACGGTATGCACGTGCATATGTCTTTAGCGAAAGATGGCACCAACCTGTTTACTGGTGACTTATACGGCGGCCTTTCTGAAACTGCATTGTTCTACATTGGTGGTGTTATAAAGCACGCTCAAGCCCTAAACGCTTTTGCAAACGCCTCAACGAACTCTTATAAGCGTTTAGTTCCAGGCTTCGAAGCACCAGTTATGCTGGCATACTCTGCACGTAATCGTTCAGCGTCTATTCGTATCCCATACGTTACAAACCCTAAGGGTCGTCGTATTGAAGTACGCTTTGGTGACAACACTGCTAATCCATACCTTTGCTTCGCAGCATTCTTAATGGCTGGCCTAGACGGGATCGAAAACAAGATTCACCCTGGCGATGCTATGGACAAGAACTTGTATGACCTTCCTCCAGAAGAAGAAGCTCAAATCCCACAGGTTGCTCACTCTTTCGATCAGGCGCTCGCTGCATTAAGTGCTGACCGTGCTTTCTTAACTAAAGGCGGTGTTTTCACCGATGACCAGATTGATGGTTACCTAGAGCTTAAGAACGAAGAAGTTCAACGCTTACGTCAGGCAACGCATCCTGTTGAGTTTGACATGTACTACTCTCTATAAGCGATTAAGCACTTTAGAGTTTAAAAAGCCTCGCAATGCGGGGCTTTTTTTACGCCTGCATATTCCAAAAATAATATCCCTCAAGCAGTATTAATTTTTTACATGAACCAGATCAACTCTCTCACGTAAATATTTTGCACCTGCATAAATAACATCTATTATAGGTAGTATGAAAATATCCTTAGCCAAGCTCGCCTTACTGCCCTGTTTATTAATTTCTCTTTCTGCGCACAGTGAAATGTACAAGTGGGTAGATAAAGATGGCAACACTCATTACTCTGATATACAGCCATTTAAAAATGCCAGTGAGCATATTTCACCCGACATAAACACAACACCGGCAGTTAACGTTCCTGAACCACAAATAACTGAGGAAGACTCAAACACAAAGGATACGGTATATAAAATATTTAAAGTTGCTTCGCCTGCGGACGATGCAACAATTCGCGATAATCAGGGTAACTTTTCAATCGGATTGGAAATCCAGCCCGCTCTCAATACCTCGCAAGGTCACTATATAAACGTTTTGCTCGATAACAAAGTTACTCACAATAAACTCTCTAACTTAAGCGCCCAATTCAATAACATTGATAGAGGCACTCATCAAATCAGCGCCATAATTAAAAACAAACAGGGCAAAACCATATTAAGCAGCAAGAGTGTCACTATACATTTGCACCGAAAATCAATACTTAACCCATAGCTTCTTTACACACCTTCCAATACGCACTATTTTAGTGCGGAAGGATGCTAGCACCTGCTATACTTATCTTTATTTGTACAACACTTGCTTTGGAATTTAAAATACACCCTATTACCCCATTTATAACCAATTGTTTTTATTGTGTTTTTTCTTTTAGCAACAAAAATTTACACTTTGGTTCAATTATTGCTTCCTAGCACCCTATGAGCGCAAAAAATAACTCCACGTCAACTTTTCAGCAAAATATATTAGATAACCTGAGCACAGCGGTTGTCCTATTGACTAATGATATGCTCATTAAATATATCAACCCTGCCTGTGAAAACTTACTACAGGTATCGAGCAAACAGGCCATTGGCGCCCCGCTTGAAAAGATAATACTTGTTGATGAGGTATTTAAAAAACGCCTACTCAATGCGATAGGTGATCTTCAGCCCATCTCAGAATATGAATCGAGCATTTCACTGCCCGATAAACGTAAATTAATGATTGATTATGTACTAACTCCATTGCCGCTTGCTGATAATGAGACCCAGCTAATGCTGGAAATGGCTCATATGGATCGCCATATTCGTATCACCAGAGAAGAAAAACTGTTAACCGAACAAAGCGCTACGCGTAACCTGGTTCGCGGTATGGCACATGAAATTAAGAACCCTCTGGGCGGGCTACGTGGCGCTGCACAATTACTGGAACGCGAGCTGCCTAATGAAGAACTCAAAGAATACACTCAAATAATTATTGGTGAGGCCGATCGATTACAGTTACTAGTAGACCGAATGCTTGGCCCCAATAATGTGCCTAAAAAACGCAATATCAATATTCATCAAGTACTTGAACGAGTGCGCCAATTGATAACGGTTGAACTCAAACCCGAAGAAAACATTCATTTCAAACGAGACTACGATCCCAGTCTTCCGGACATCATGGCTGACTCAGACATGATGATTCAGGCAGTACTGAATATTACACGGAACGCGGTTCAAGCCCTTGCCGGCAATGGTGAAATTACAATAAAAACAAGGCCTCTACGACATTTCACAATTGGTCATACACATCACAAGCTCGTTTTACAAACCGATATTATTGATAACGGCCCAGGTATTCCTGAAGAAATACGCGAGCAAATTTTTTACCCTATGGTGACGGGTAGAGCTGAAGGAACAGGATTAGGGCTTTCAATAGCACAATCATTAATCAATCAACATGACGGCCTTATTAAAGTAAGCAGCCAACCGGGGGAAACTATTTTTACAATTTATCTCCCCCTTTCAACATACACGGAGAACACTAATGGCTGAACATCATATTTGGGTAATTGATGATGACCCTTCCATTCGTTGGGTACTAGAAAAAGCCTTAAAAAGCGCTGGACTGCAAGTAAGCAGTTTTGAAACGGCCGATGCAGCACTGCAACACCTGGAGCAATCCCAACCTGACGCGATTATTACCGATATTCGTATGCCGGGTATGGATGGCCTGGATTTTCTCGATATCGTAAAGCAAAAATATCCCGAAATTCCCGCCATTATCATGACCGCTCACTCAGACCTGGATAGTGCGGTATCTGCATATCAGGGTGGTGCATTCGAATATTTACCCAAACCTTTTGATATTGATGAAGCCGTTGACCTTGCATTTCGCGCCTGTAAAAAAAGCGAAGAAAATGCCGAGAAACATACTTCTAACAACACACTGGTGACACCGGATATTATTGGTGAAGCACCCGCCATGCAGGAAGTTTTCCGTGCTATCGGCCGATTATCTAAATCCAATATTACGGTTTTAATTAACGGTGAATCAGGTACCGGCAAGGAGCTCGTTGCCAGCGCATTACACAAACATAGCCCCCGCGCGAGCCAGCCATTTATTGCCATTAATACTGCTGCGATCCCAAAAGATTTACTGGAATCTGAATTATTTGGTCACGAACGCGGTGCTTTTACAGGCGCAACAGCGCAACGTCGCGGTCGATTTGAACAAGCTGATGGCGGCACTTTATTTCTTGATGAAATTGGTGACATGCCTTCCGACCTACAAACTAGATTACTTCGCGTATTAGCCGATGGTCAATTTTATCGTGTTGGTGGACACACACCAATTAAAGCCAATGTGCGCATTATTACAGCAACCCATCAGGATTTAGAACAACGCGTTAAACAGGGCCTGTTCCGAGAAGATTTATTTCATCGCCTTAATGTAATTCGTATACACATCCCGCCTCTACGCGAACGTAAAGAAGATATTCCTGCCTTACTGAGACTATTTTTAGCGCAGGCCGCTGAAGAAATCCAGGTAGAGGCCAAGATATTACTACCTGACGTGGAGACCTATCTATCTAGTCTTGACTGGCAAGGCAATGTCCGCCAACTAGAAAACAGCTGTCGCTGGATAACTGTTATGGCATCTAGTCGTGAAATACATATGTCGGACCTGCCGCCCGAGCTTTTACCTGAAAGCATTAGCACGACTGAAACACCGGCTAAAAATTGGGAGGATGGCCTGCAAAGCTGGGCTGAAACACAACTCATTATGGGTAAAGAAGATATTTTAGGTGAAGCCCAGCCTAAGTTCGAACGAATTTTAATTAATGCTGCCCTAGCTAAAACCAACGGTAAACGACAGGAAGCAGCAAAATTACTAGGATGGGGACGCAATACGCTAACGCGTAAAATTAAAGATTTGGATATGGAATAAAGCACATTAATCTAGCCACAAAAAAGCCCGCAATTGCGGGCTTTTTTGTGGCATTTGCAAAAGCTTTATAGCTTTTTACAAACCTCTATTGCATCTGCAGCCTGATCGTAATTCGCTGCACCACCAGACAATCTAAATTCACCAGCAACCGGATTACCATCATCAAGCTGTCGATCTAAAATTTCACCAATCTTACCCGGCATGTCAGCCATGCAAATAACAGTTCCGTTTAAGCCAGTAGCACCACCTTGATTATCACGTACATTAATACGCCCACCAAAGGCATGGTTAGGTTGTCCATCACCTGTTCCAGCTACCAAACCTGACGCACGTAAGTGCTCCCATACATCTGGCTGTTCACCGCCATCAATCTGGCCATCAGCATCACCATCTGCTAACCCCCAACGACCACTCGCATTTTCATCATCACCTGGAAGTGCACTGTAGCGATCCAGGTATGAGTAAATAGCAGCAGCAACACCATTATAATCATTCGATGTACGTTTTATTTTTGAGTTGGTAATCATCTCCTGGCCTTTAAGCACACCACCTAGCAGCAAACCAATGATAACCAATACAATCGCTATTTCTATTAGCGTAAAGCCGGCCTGTTTTTTCATAACTAATCTCCAGTTGGAATTGTTCTATTATTTAATATCTGACAATGTATAAAGCACAGTCCATACCAAAAGCATTTATCCCATTAATTTCAATTGGTTACGAATACATCGTGATTATTTGGATTAAATTCTGTTGAAATTTCAACAGATTAAAGCTAGCTTGTGTTGAAATTTCAACAAACGACAACTGATCAACACCTATGCCTTACCCTTACCTACTTAAAAATATAAATATTATTACCAAGTTTGAATTCAGCAACTTGGGGCTAATGCTTCTACTGCTACTTCTAGCAATACAATCTGGCAGTAATAACTATTTAGTCTCATCTCTATTAATTGCACATATAGGTTTCTTTTTATTATGGCAACCAGCGCTAAATGCTTCGCAAATGATTCACATAAAAGCATTTATACCTATTATAGTTATTAGCGCGGCGTTGTACTGGTTACTGGGTGACTGGTTTATTGCATTATGGATTATTTTATTAACAGGACTAACTAGTGGTAGCGCATTGGTTAACGGTGTACAGCGTTCTTTATATGCACTAGCCGCGGTGATTTTGTTTTTACAATTAAGCTTAATGCTTACACCTCGCTTATTTAAGCTAGAAGTATTAGACCCTGCTATAAATCAATATATTTTTTATTTCATTTTCACTGCATGTATATTTATTATATTTTGGCCTAACAAAAAAAATCGTAGTGTAAAGATCGATTACTTACATAGCTTGCTCATTAGCTTCGGCCTGTTTAGTTTTTATATAACAAGCATTCTCATTAGCTTTACATCACATATTTATTATTTACAGTCTTTATTAATCACCGCCTTATCTATTGGATCTGTTTTATTATTTCTCAGCATTATAATGTTGCCGCGATACGGAATATCTGGCATCGGACAAATGTGGGAGCAACATATACTGAACATAGGAAATCCATTTGAAAACTGGGTAAAGCAAACATCATTACTCGGAAAAAATAAAAAAATAACACCTGAATTATTTCTAAATAATAGCATTGAGCATTTATTAACTTTATCATGGGTAAGCGGCATACACTGGACAGACTCCGAACATACTGCTTTATACGGGGAAGTCAGTAAGCACCATACAGTGTTCGAAGAAAACGACATCAAAATGACTTTGTACAGTTTTACACCTATGGGTTCTGCTCTAAATATACATGCACAGTTACTTATGCACTTAATGAGTTATTTTTACACTTCCAAGTTACGCGAAATAACACTTAAAAATCAAACGCATTTAAAAGCTGTCTATGAAACAGGATCTAAACTTACGCACGATATAAAAAATATTTTACAGGCATTGCAAGCATTAACTGGCGTTGTTCAGGCATCTGCAAAACCCGAGGATAGTTATCAGCTTATTAACAAGCAGTTGCCACTACTTACTCAACGTCTGCAAAACACACTGGATAAATTACAAACAAAAACAGACACTGGACGAAGCATAAAAAACATTGAAGTTTGGTGGAAAGAATTACAAAGTAGGTATCATGGCAGGGATATAAACTTTATTGGCGATGCGTCTCAAAATATCAATATTGATACTGATGTTTTTGATAGTGTTATTGAGAATCTATTAGAGAACGCGAGAAACAAGCGCAGAATAAATCCTCATACGAAAATATCCACTCACCTAAATGTGGTAAGCAACAAACCTGCTATTAGTGTTTCTGATGACGGGGACCCTGTACCAACTTCTAAGATGGATAAATTATTTAAACAAATATTGCCTTCAAAAGATGGCTATGGAATAGGCTTATATCAATCAGCGCAACTGGCTGAGAGAAATGGCTACACATTAGAGCTTATTAGTAATGAACCAGGTAATGTTTGCTTTAGAATTTCAACTATGGACTAGGCTAGAATATCGGGAATCAGTTGGTTTTCTATTTTAAGAATCAACTCTTTTAGTTTTAGCTTACGTTTTTTTAAGCGCTGCAATTGCATTTGCTCCATTCCGCCAGCCATTTGCAAACGATGAATAACATCATCAAGATCACGATGCTCCAAAATTAGCTCATCTAACTTTTCGCGCAATATAGCTTGATCGACTTCTTGCATGGCTAACCTACTTTCAGAATGAGCAAATTACAGTGAACCTATTATAGCCATCTTTATTGATAGCGATCAATGGTGATTAACTATTCTATTTGATGTACCTATCATTTATGTCCGACTTGTTAGTGCAAACATTGATTAGATGACCTATCACAGTGAATATAACTTTTCTTGATGCGACTTTGCAGGTAACAGGATCTTGCCACTTACTGCAAGTTGGCAACCTCAACATACTACTCGATCACGGTTTACAACAAGGTCGCATGATTCGAATGAACAAAATCATACTGAATTCCTTTTTGACCCTTCATCCATAGATACCATTGTTTAAGTCATTCTCACTATAACCATAGTGGCCGGTTACCTTGTAAAACGCTAATAAATGGATTTCAATGAATACCCCTAAATACACCCATCAGGAGGATTGTCTGCACATGCAGACCAACAATGACTCATAGACTGGTATAAAAACTTAGTCATACGCCTAAACTAGCCCTCGTTCATGGCGAAGAAGAATATCCGACAATCATACGTGAAGAGTTGCAACATAAATTAGGTATAACTGCAAAGTACAAACAATTGAATTATAATTTTTCTTTTTCGAAGTTTAAGCAAACAGAGTTAATACAGTACCTCAATCCTGTTGGCTGAGGACCATCTTCAAATACATGACCTAAATGCGCTTCACACTTATTACAACGCACTTCAGTGCGCACCATACCATGTGTTACATCTTTAATTTCAGCGATGCAATGTTCATTAACGGGTTGCCAAAAGCTCGGCCAACCACTTCCTGAATCATATTTTTCTTGCGAGGTAAATAATGGCTCATTACAACAGATGCAATGATAAATTCCAGTATCTTTATTTTGATAATAAGCTCCACTAAAAGGCGCTTCTGTTCCATGTTGACGCGTCACGTTGAACGTCACATCATCCAGCTTTTCTTTCCACTCTTCATCAGTTTTACTAAATTTATTCATTACTCTACTCGAACCATTTATTATGCAACGGTATAAATTAATTCACCCATTCTAATACTTACTTTATTTACTGATCAGTGACTAATTAGATTGCAGCTTAACACTGCTGCCAGGGAAGGCCTCGAAAACGCCAACCACCAATAGAACTACGATGATGATCATTGTCGCGATCACCTTCAAAGCCTTCATCAATATGACAGACATTATGAAAACCTGCTCCCAGCAAAACATTACCTGCATCAACTGATCGCTTTCCACTTCGGCATATAAGAATAATAGGTGGCGTACCTTCTCCCTGATCGCAAACCCCGCCTAACATTAACTGGCGAACCTCCTTTACAAAATTAGGGTTCACCTCCCAATCAGGCTCATCAATCCAAGGAACATGAAGTGCTCCTTCCGGGTGACCAACAAATAAATACTCCATATTAGAGCGAATATCAATCAGTAAAGCACTCGACACATGCTGCAAAATATCAAATGCTTCTTGAGGTGAAATGTGGTTTAGCTGGTCATGTTTTAGATCTGGCATATGCTTTTATGCTTCCGTTTTAAGATTTCTCATGTCTTGAAAAACCTCTTTAAAGACATCAACCCACTTCTCACTAAATTGCTGACCAGAATGCTTGCCTAACTCAATAGCCGCACGCAACAATGGTCGCTTTAAAAGCATCGCATGCGCTCGCTCATGTGATCTGGCATCCACCATATCTACAATGGCAATGATTTTTGCACCCTCGCATATCTCTGCTTCTTTCAAGCCATACGGATAACCTTTACCATCTGCCTGTTCGTGATGCTGCAAGACCATTAAAGAAGCGTCCCGCCAATTATTCATATAACGCATCAGTTCATAGCCAATAACCGTATGCTGGCGAATTTGATCGCGCTGCTCATCAGTCAAAACAGTTTGACTATTAATCAACTCTAAAGGCAATAGCGCCATTCCTGCATCATGCATATAGACTGCTGCTGCCAACTGATTCGGATCAACTGGGCGCCCAGCCTGATCATTCATTTTAAGCGCTAAACGCAACATACGATGCACTCGCCCACGCCAGTAGTTAGCTCTACCTTCTAATGGCTCTGATAATGCACGGAAGAAAATAAAATCATCGCTCTCCTCTACACCATAGGCTGCTAGCTCTTCTTCATCAGGTGTGTCTTTAGAAAACAAATTGATCAGCGTATCGCTATTTGTAATTGCCGTTTCAATAATTTCCATGCTTGGGTCAAGTAATAACAAAGCATCTTTTATAACACCGTGGCGACTTAACTCATCCGCTGCACTAACGGCATCAATGCCTTTACATATTTTAGGAAAACGAGTCATCAAGACACAACGACCATCATCACCATCAATAAGCTTTTCAATGACCATTTTAATATCATCGACACCCAGTAAAATCAGGTCACTGAGAACAGTTTCAAAATGAAGATGCTTATCACGTACAGCTTGTAATAGATTACTCATGCTTTCAGTCAATGGCTGCATACGATCCAGACCAATACCAGGTAATGCTTGCTGGATGACTAAAAGCCCCTGCTGGAGCTCTTTTAATAACTCATCATCATCTGGTGACAATTCCAGCATCAGCAAAGCCTGCTCAATTTGCTGTTGCGATGATGAGTAACTAGCGAAAAAACCGGAGAGCGCAACCGCACTGATATCTTCGATTCCATCGTTAGACTGTAATTTTGACATTTACTTACCCCTAAAACTGTGGAGAATCCACTGGGAACACCCCAAATTATAGGTAATTCCAATTTTGGCTCCCGAGTATTCTGACTAACGGGGTATATCTTGAGCCAAAAGCTCCAATTCTTCACTCTTTAATAGCCAGTTTTCCTCTGTATCAGAGAGTTCTATACCAAGCTCTGCACGCTTTCTTGAAGAACTCTCCATTTGCAGACGATTTTCAACTTGATACATAGCTGGATCTGCCAATGCTGTTTCTATTTCATCTATCTGTTGCTCTAGTTCCTGCATTCTCTTTTCGAGCTGCTGAACCTGTTTTTTCATCGGTTGTAAAAGCTTACGTTGCTCTGCTTGCTGCTGCCTAAGCTCTTTCTTATTAAGCCCTCGATCAGGGTCTTCATTGACTACAATCGAAGCATCATCAACTTTAGGTTGCATTAACCAGTTTTTATAAGCATCCAGATCATTATTAAAAGGAGTTATTTTTCCGCTATCAACCAGTAAAAATTGATCTGTCACCGAGCGCAATAAATGCCGATCATGGGATACCAATACCATCGCACCTTCATATGATTGCAGTGCCATTGAAAGAGCATGCCTCATATCAAGGTCCAGGTGATTAGTTGGTTCGTCGAGCAATAGTAAATTTGGTTTACCATAAATAACAAGGGCCAATACTAAGCGCGCCTTTTCTCCACCCGAAAATGGCGCAATAGGTTCAAGAACCTTATCACCATGAAAATTATAACCACCAAGGTAAGTACGAATTTGTTGTTCTGTTAGTTCAGGATCCAGCCGCTGCATATGAAGTATTGCGCTTGCTTCAGGGTCTAGTTGCTCTAATTGATGCTGTGCAAAATAGCCTATATTTAATTCAGATGATTGTTCAAAATCACCTTTCTGCGGTTTCAATTCACCTGCTAATAATTTTATTAAGGTCGATTTTCCTGCGCCGTTATGCCCAAGTAATGCAATCCGATCTCCAGGCAATAAGCTCATGCTTGCCGAATTTAAAATTTGCAGATCACCATAACCGATACTTACTTCATCCAGGCGCATTAAAGGATGGGGTAACTTTTCAGGTTTATAAAATTGAAAATGAAACGGTGAATCAATATGAGCTGCAGATATAAGCTCCATTCGCTCTAACGCTTTTACGCGACCTTGCGCCTGTTTTGCTTTACTTGCCTTTGCTTTAAATCTGCGTATAAAACTTTCTATATGCTCAACTTCACGCTGCTGTTTTTCATATTGTGATTGCTGTAGCGCTAATTGCTCTGCGCGTATTTTTTCAAAAGCACTGTAGTTACCTGTATACATTTTCGCTTTCTGTTGTTCGATATGAACAATATGACTCGTGACTTTATCAAGAAAATCACGATCATGAGAAATAAGTAACAATGTACCCTGGTAGCTAAGCAACCACTGTTCTAGCCAGATTACCGCATCCAAATCCAGGTGATTTGTTGGTTCATCTAATAACAATAAATCTGAACGGCACATGAGTGCCTGTGCAAGATTTAAACGCATCCGCCAACCACCAGAAAAACTATTCACTGGGTTATTTAATTGCTCTGATTTAAAACCAAGTCCCAACATTAATTTACCAGCACGTGACTCAGCAGTATAAGCATCAATCTCTTCTAGCAGACTATGGCACTCCGCTTGAATCAAGCCATTGTTTTCTTCTTCTGCCGCGGCAAGCCTCATCTGGGCATTTCTTAAGCCTGCATCACCATCCAATACATAATCGATTGCACTTCGTTCAACAGCGGGAGTCTCCTGTGCAACATGCGCAATAACAGTATTGGGAGGTAAACTAAAATCACCTGCATCACTGTGAATCTGCTGAAGAATTAATGCAAATAAGCTGGACTTGCCACAGCCATTAGCCCCTGTTAAACCAACACGATACCCGCGATGAACAGTGAAGCTCGCATCCTCAAATAAAACTCGAGGCCCTCGGCGTATAGCAAGTTTAATAAATTCAAGCATATTTTTACTTAACGCTTAAATGCTTGAGCTAACGCATCGGCCATTGCTGAATTTCCAACATTACCTTGCGACTGATTTTTTTGCGTAGACTTATTCGGGCGTTTTTTCGTATCTCGTTTAATGTTTTTTTCTACATCACGAGATTCATCATCTAATCGCATGCTTAATCCAATGCGTTTCCGTTGCACATCCACTTCCATTACTTTTACTTTCACAACATCGCCCGCCTTAACCACTTCACGAGGATCCTTTATAAAAGTATTAGAAAGCGCAGAGATATGTACCAATCCATCCTGATGAACACCAATGTCTATAAATGCACCAAAATTAGTTACATTAGTAACTACACCTTCTAAGACCATATCAGGCGTTAAATCTTTTAACTCTTCCACGCCATCTTTAAATTCTGCTGTTTTAAATTCTGGACGAGGATCTCGACCAGGTTTTTCTAGTTCACTGATAATATCTTGCACTGTTGGTAAGCCGAATTTTTCATCTACAAAATCATTAGCGCTAACCGTTTTTAAGAAACTAGTATCACCCATTAAAGACTTAATTGATTTTCCTGATTGTTGAATTATTTTTTCAACTAGTGGGTATGCTTCAGGATGAACAGCCGAACCATCCAATGGATTATTTCCACCAGATACACGCAAAAAACCTGCTGCTTGCTCATATGCTTTTGGCCCTAAACGAGGAACGCTTAATAGCTGTTTACGATTTTCATAAGCTCCATGCTCATCACGATAGTGAACTATATTCTCAGCCATAGTTTGAGACAATCCCGAAACTTGTGTCAGCAATGGAACTGATGCCATATTCACATCTACACCAACAGCATTCACACAATCCTCAATCACCGTGTCTAATTGACGCGCTAATCTTGTCTGACTTACATCATGCTGATACTGGCCAACACCAATTGCTTTAGGTTCTATTTTTACAAGCTCTGCTAATGGATCTTGTAAACGACGCGCAATTGAAACAGCACCTCGAATGGTCACGTCCAAATCTGGAAACTCTTTTGATGCTAGTTCTGACGCCGAGTAAACAGAAGCACCTGCCTCTGATACAACAAGTGACGTAAGATTTAATTCCGGATATTTTTTAATTATCTCTTTGGCTAACTTATCAGTTTCTCGTGATGCTGTGCCATTACCAATACTAATTAAGCTGGCATTATGCTTTTTAGCTAAGTCGGCAATAATTGAGATCGACTGGCTCCATTGATTTTTTGGCACGTGAGGATAAATAGTTGCGAAGTCTACCAACTTACCCGTTTCATTTACGACAGCAACCTTAACACCTGTACGTAAGCCCGGATCTAAACCAATCGTGGTTTTTGGCCCAGCTGGTGCGGCAAGCAATAAATCGTTTAAGTTAGACGCAAAAACATTTATTGCCTCTTCTTCGGCCGCCTCTTTAAGTTTCATTTTTAACTCAACATCAAGATGACTAAATATTTTAATTTTCCATGCCCACCGAACAGTATCTTTCAACCATTTATCAGCTGCACGAGCCTTATTTTCTAACTTATAAAAACTAGAAATCATTGCTTCGCACGGGTGCGTATCTAATTCATCTTCATTAGGCACTTTTAAATTCATTTGTAGTATAGATTCATTTCGTCCACGAAATAAAGCCAGTGCACGATGCGATGGAATTTTAATGACTGCTTCCTGATATTCAAAATAATCAGAAAACTTCTCACCCTCTATTTCTTTTCCTTCAATTACACTCGACTCGATAATGCCATTTTTCCACAAATAGTTTCGTAGACTCTGTAGTAAATCTGCTTCTTCTGCAAAACGTTCCATTAAAATTTGTCTTGCTCCATCTAATGCAACTTTAATATCTGCAACATTTTTTTCATTATCGATATATTTTTCTGCTTCACTTTCCGGAACCAGAGTTGGATCATCAAATAATGAATTAGCTAATGGCTCTAAACCTGATTCACGTGCAATTTGAGCCTTGGTACGTCGTTTAACTTTATAGGGGAGATATAAGTCTTCCAGACGATTCTTAGTATCGGCCTGTAGAATAGAGGCTTTTAATTCAGGGGTTAACTTTTCTTGCTCGTCAATGCTTTTTAAAATAGCATTGCGACGATCATCCAGTTCGCGCAGGTAGCGCAAACGATCTTCTAATAATCGTAACTCAGAGTCATCTAATCCACCGGTTACTTCTTTTCGATATCGAGAAATAAATGGTACGGTTGAGCCTTCATCGAGTAACTCAATGGCAGCAACAACCTGTTTTTCTTGTACGGATAATTCTTCTGAAATACGCTGAGAGATAGACAACATGGATCAACAAACCTTGGTATAAAACAAAGGTGTATTGTACCTAAAGAACGCCAAGTTCTCCTTATAATTCGGCTTGTTTTCAACTAATAGACTAGCCACTCACAGAAGCAGATTTACTTAAAGCGATCAATTGTATAAACGTTTTTTAAGATGTAGTAAAACCTTGCTCAAACCAAGCTTTAAACGACTATCTGCTGCTGCAATTAATGGTAATACCTTGCGCATAGCAGCCTCTAGCTGCTCATTATTAATATCAGAGCACTGATTAGACATCCACTTCAGTAACTCTTCGATATTTATGTCCGCATCTTCATATGACTGCTTATCTGCGATGCTTTGATTTATATCCTTGCCCGTTTGATAGCAGATGATTTTACCACCGCCATCATCAATGGCTATTTTCAATGCGCTTTCAGCTTGCTTAAATAAATCTTCAGTTTCAATTTCATTATCCAGGGCTGTTGATGTTATCCCTGAACTAAATTGTATTTTAAATTGTTCGCTACCCAGCTTTAATTTTAAGCGTGATACTCGCTGACAAATCCTACTAATGACTATTTCTGCACCCTGTAGATCAGATGACGGTAACATCAAGGCAAACTTGGACACCCCTAATCTTGCTGCTATATCCTCTGTTCTCTTTCCTTCATTTATTAACGAAGCAACTTTAGCAATTATTTGTCCCGCAACACCCTTTCCATGTTTTACAAAGATTTCTGAAAAACGATCAATATCAAAATAGACAATACTCACTTCAGTACAATGGCGTTTAGCATAGGCAACTATTTGATCTGCCTGCTGTTTAAATGACGACTCGACACAAAGACCTGTTAACTTATCTAATGCCACTCGTTTTTCTAATGACTGAACTTCTTTTCTATAATTTATATATGCTGATGCACGGGATTTTAAGGAAACTGAATCGAATGGTTTAGTGATGAAGTCTGTCGCTCCCATCGCCAGCACTTTTTCTTTAGTACCATCAGACTCTTCAGCGCCCGTAATAATGATAACAGGGATTTTTGCCAGTGCTTCGTCACGTGCACCGCGAATGGTTTCCAATAATTGAAACCCATCCATATTTGGCATACCAAGATCACTAAAGACAGCTGATATTTTCGGGTTTTTCTGTAATTCATCCCAAGCCTGTTGGCCATCTTCAGCTTCAACTACATCAAACTCTTTTTGTAGAATCTTTACCGCCGCACGACGAATCACACGGGAGTCATCGACCACTAAAATCTGATTTTCACTTATATTTTCTGACACCAATGCCTACACCTGTTTTTTTTGCGCTGAATTTTACTATTATCATCAGCAATACTTTAATTAATACGAGTTTAGACTATTAAAAACAAAACGTTAGCATCACTTTATACCGAGCCAAAAACAAAAACGCCACCGTTACTTTTGTAACGGTGGCGTTAACGCTAATAATACTAAATACTAACTAGCTATTTCTTAGCCCCACGACTTAGACGCTTACGCTCATTTTCTGTTAAGAACTTTTTACGGCAACGAATAAAGTTAGGCGTTACTTCAACCAACTCATCGTCATCGATGAATTCCAGTGCCTGCTCTAGTGTTAGTACAATCGGCTTAACGAGCGTTAACGCCTCATCAGTACCTGATGCACGTACATTAGTTAACTGCTTACCCTTAATACAGTTAACTACTAAATCGTTATCACGCGCATGTATACCTACGATCATACCTTCGTATACTTCTTCGCCGTGTGAAACGAACATTTTTCCACGTTCCTGCAAGTTAAAGATCGAGAAGCTCACGGCTTTACCTGGGCCGTTTGAGATCATTACGCCTTTACTGCGCTGACCAATTACCACATCAAGCTTAGGACCGTAACTATCAAAGTTACTGTACATTAAACCATTACCCGCTGTAGATGTTAAGAACTCAGTACGGAAGCCAATTAGGCCACGTGTCGGAATAATGTAATCTAGGCGAACACGACCGCGTCCGTCTGGAACCATATCTTTCAGCTCGCCTTTACGGATACCCAGCTTTTCCATTACAGAACCCTGAGATTCTTCTGGTATATCTACTGTTAAACGCTCATACGGCTCACACATTTTGCCGTCGATTTCTTTAATAACAACTTCTGGACGACCCACACAAAGCTCGAAACCTTCACGACGCATTGACTCAATCAATACTGACAAGTGCAATTCGCCACGACCTGATACGCGGAACTTATCACCGGTTTCACCTTGTTCAACACGTAATGCAACGTTATGAATAAGCTCCTGATCTAAACGATCAGAGATGTTACGCGATGTAACATACTTACCATCTTGACCAGATAACGGGCCATTGTTTACTTGGAACGTCATGCTCAATGTTGGCTCATCGACGGATAACGGCGGCATAGCCACTACGTTTTCAGGGTCACAAAGCGTGTCTGAAATACCTAACTTATCAATACCACTGAAACAGATAATATCGCCAGCCTGTGCGCTATCAACCTCGACACGCTCTAAACCGTGGAAGCCAAGAATTTGCTGCATCTTAACGTTGTTACGAATTTTACCTTCGCGATCAATTAAAGACAGTTGCTGGCCACGCTTAACTTTACCCTGCTTAATGCGGCCTATACCAATAACACCCACATAAGAGTTGTAATCCAGCGAGCTCACCTGCATTTGGAAAGGCGCTTCTATATCAACGTCTGGCGCTGGCACAAATTCTAGAATCGCATCCAGTAACGGGATCATATCGCCTTCACGAATTGTGTCTTCTAAGCCTGCATAACCGCCAATGCCTGATGCGTAAATAACCGGGAAGTCTAGTTGTTCGTCTGTTGCACCTAGCTGGTCAAACAGTTCAAATGTTTGGTCTAACGCCCAATGAGGTCGTGCCGCTGGTTTATCAATCTTGTTGATAACAACAATCGGCTTTAAACCCATGTTAAATGCTTTTTGCGTTACAAAACGCGTTTGTGGCATTGGGCCTTCTTGCGCATCAACTAAAAGCAGTACTGAGTCAACCATTGAGAGTACACGTTCAACTTCACCACCAAAGTCGGCGTGACCCGGTGTGTCTATGATATTAATGCGGAAGTCTTTATATGTGATCGCGGTGTTTTTAGAAAGAATGGTAATACCACGTTCTTTCTCCTGATCATTTGAATCCATCACGCAGGTGTCCATGTCTCCACGAGTGTTATCAACTGTACCCGACTGCTTTAACAGTTCGTCAACTAATGTCGTTTTGCCGTGGTCGACGTGCGCAATAATGGCGATGTTACGTAATTTCATGTCTGCTTTGTGCTCCTGGCGCAAATAGGGCCAGTCACACCGGCCAATCAAATTGGGTCGCAGATTATACAGCATATTAGTGAACAATGATTAGTGTAGAATGCATCAAATTGGCATTATTTATCGGATTCTGATGGAAAACACACATTATGAGCGTCTTGGCGGTGAAAAAACCGTGCGCGAACTTGTCGAGCGATTTTATGACTTGATGGATTCTCGCTCTGATACCCGTGAATTGCGCAAAATACATGCAGCTGATTTAAGCGATGCGCGCGATAAATTGTTTATGTTTCTTTCTGGGTGGTTAGGTGGGCCTTCTTTATATATTGAGAAATTTGGACACCCGCGCCTACGTCAAAGACATATGCCATTTGCAATTGGTGATCTTGAGAGAGACCAATGGATGACATGTATTTCACAGGCAATGCAAGATATGAATATAGATGAAGAGCTAATAAAAGAACTTTATGCTGCTTTCTATAAAACCGCTGACTTTATGCGTAATCAATAAAACAAGAAAGTCCACTATCGACTCTTAAACTTTATTTATCAAATATTAACTAAGCCTTGGTTTTTGATAAGTTTTTCCTAGAAAATTGTGCCTATATGGTTCATTATTCACCCAAATGGGTTAATTCATATAATAAAAGCACAAAGTAATAGGATCAATAATGGCTAACAAAGCTGAAGACCTCGTCAAAGGCGTCGTTAAACTTATCTCTCTACCTGAAATATATATTCGGGTTTCTCAAGCGCTAGAAGACGAGAATCATAACGCTAAGCAGCTTGGCGATATTATTGGCCACGATCCCGCACTTACCGCTAGAATTTTACGCATAGTAAACAGCGCCTACTACTCTTTGGCAAGCCAGGTAGAAGTCGTTAGTCGTGCTGTTTCTGTTATTGGTGAAGACGACCTACGCAATCTTGTATTAGCAACATCTGCCGTCGACACCTTTAAGCGCATACCCAACCAGCTTGTCGATATTGATTTGTTCTGGCGTCATAGCGTACACACCGGCATCGTAGCCCGTCTATTATCCAAGTACTGCAATATTCTTCATGGTGAACGCCTGTTCGTGGCGGGCATGCTGCATGATATTGGAAAGCTTGTTTTATACTTCAAAGAGCCTGAGCTTTCACAACAGGTTTTACTTAAAGCTGCAGATACAGATGGCCAACTCTATAAAGCCGAAAAAGAAATTATTGGCTTTACCCATGGCGATGTAGGTGCAGCATTAATAGATGCCTGGAAGCTCTCTGACACCCTGAAAGAGGTTATTGCTTATCACCATACTCCGCTTAGCGCCAAAGACTTCCGTATAGAAACCTCAATCGTCCACATCGCCAACTGTATCGTTAATGCAATCGACCCCGATGTAGAAATTAATGAGCACCTTTTAGATGACTATCCTTCATTCGAACCTAAAACACTGGAGATAACAGGGCTCAACCTTAATGTTTTGCCTGAAGTGATGGATAAGGCATGGGAGCACGCCGCAGAAGTTCTCGATATCATCTGCCCCAAAATATAATCAAGGCAAAACTGAACACACCGCTCGTCATCTTTGCACAAGCTAATATCGGCTTATTCTTTTAGCAGCGATTACATCAGCTATAGTTAATTAAAGTGTGGCCAATTGTCATATAAATGCATGATGAAAAACCACTTTTTTGTGAACTAGCTCACTATGCCGATTTTGAAAAACAGCTAAATTAGCAATCGTATGAGAGTGACTAAAACTTCGCCTCACACTCAAATGTCAAAAGCATCTGCTGGTACTAGTTCTCACAAACTACGCCTGCAATACAGAGATGCGCACTAACGCAATAGCCTCGGCTTATCTCGCCACGGTTAACCTAAACTTAGTGCCATTACACAATGATCCGTTTTTTGTGGAATAGACAGATGAGCGCAATAATACATAAGTTCAGCAGCGAACCTAATAAGAACGACACGCAGCTAAAACGACTTGCCAATAAAATTGAAGACTGCCTGAGCGAAGAGCTATCCGAACTGGTTGGCCATTTATTCGATGGTGCAGACGACATGCTATTCCAATTAGCAGAAAATGCTGATTCCAATGAAGAACAAACTCAATATTTCGACACCATGCGCATGCTGCGTACAGAGCGCACGAATGTAGCGCATAATTTTGCAGATAATATAAAAGCTTACTTACAACCTTCACAAAAAAAAGATATAACTACATTTGACGAGGATGAGCTTAGCCTCGTCGATCAAAGTGAAATGGAAGAACTGGTTGCTGTATCTGCCATGCACTCAAAAGCAATGGGATTATATGGCGAAGCTGTTAATCATTTAGAGGCCCGCATTGAATTTTTATCTTTAAAGATAAACAATGTTTTTCCCAAAGATGCGCTTACACCTAAAAATATTTGCGAATCATTCAAGGACGCCCTTTCTGACATTGAGCTTTCAACCAATAGTAAATTAATTTTATACAAGTTATTTGATCAGGAAGTTGTACTTCATCTTGCGCCGCTATATCAAAAGCTTAATCAGCTATTTATCGATCAAGGCATATTGCCACAAATTAAGCTTGGTAATACCAAGGAAAGAAGAATAGAGAGTAAAGCACGCAATTTTTCAGCCTCCACAACACTTGATGAAGGCATCTACAGTGAAAATCCAATGTGTGATCCTACACACTCATCCAGCTATCAGGCATCAAACAATAATGGGCATGGCGGACACGGTATTTTCAACGGATCACAAACAACCACAAATTCGTCAGGCAATATACAGCAAGAAATAAATAGAGTTGCTAGCCAGTTTATACAAGGTGAACTAACTGCTTCTGGCCCAGGCATTCCATCATCGTTTACAACGACCGCCCCTAAGCGTGGCAATAATCAAGGCTCTCAATATTACGACCGTCGTGACGTAATGAAGGCTCTATCCAATCTTCAACATAAAACCTCATACACACACATCAATAACAACCAGACCTCTATTGGCGAGCTCAAACAGGCATTACTAACAAATATTGGCGCACAGTCTGGTGGAGCTATTACTAAACAAGTAAGTCAGGTAGATGAAAAAACTATTGATCTAATTGAAATGCTCTTCAATGCTATTATTGATGACGACAGTATTCCTGAGCTTGTTACTAATCTTTTATTACGCTTACAAATACCTGTTATTAAAGTTGCTATGCTAGATGAAAACTTCATAACATCGAATGATCATCCTTGCAAAACCACACTCAATATAATTGCTCATTTAGGCCGAGGAATATTATCTCAAGATGATGAATTATTTACTGAACTAGAAGTCATCATCGATAACATTTTGAACGATTTTGATATTGACATAAGCAGCTTCGAAAGCACTGTAGATGCTCTTGAGCTAATTGAAGATAAAGAACTTAATAAAGCAGCTCAAACAGAAAGACAAACTCAAAAATCAGTTTTACAAGCTCATGCAAGAGAAATGGTCTTAACTGAATTACAGCATCATGTAAGAAATAAGACTCTCGCCAAACCTGCGCAAAAATTAATATTAAGAAACTGGTCAACACTCATGTTTCACCGCTATATTAAATTCGGTAAAGATAGCGATGAATGGCGCAAATCATCTGCATCAATTAAGCAACTAATACACTTATTGCAACCAATCGAATCTCCACAAGCCTACTACACAGTAGAGCATGAGAAAGATGAGACTATTGACTACATCCAAAACAGCCTTCTAGATACAAAGCAAAATCCAGTAGAAGTTGAAATAGAAATCAACAATGTTTACAGCATTATTGACAATGCATTAAGCACTAGCAAGTTTAACCCTGCTATCTCAGCTGAAGATGAAACTTACTTTTCATCAGTTAATGCCGACGCTGAATTAGATGAAATGGAAGATCCAACTATTGATATTGAGGATGAAATAGATCCTCTTGAAGAACAAGCAAAAATTGCTCGTGAAAAGATTGCCGGTCTTGCTTCAGATATACGCCCTGGCGTATGGTTTAAAGTATTCAATGGCGATGACAGCCCTGCACGTAGAGCAAAACTTTCTGTCATAGTAATGGAAGAAGCAAAACTTGTGTTTGTAGATCGTGTCGGCGTAAAAGTTATAGAGAAAGATGCCGCTATCTTCAATGAAGAGATAAATACTGAAAAATCATCATTCCTGGCAGATCACTCGGCTTTCGATCACGCTCTCGGTGTTGTTATAAGTTCTTTATCCGGTAAAAATTAGCCTTAATTTCTCACTACTAAACAGTCGGTAAGGACACCTTCTTAAACCCAAAACGGCACAAGAAGTTATGAGCAGTCATTTAAGAGAAAAATTAAGCAGTAAAATCAAACGTTGCTTAAAGGGAAAAAATATCCCAAAGAGCTGTCAGGCTATAGTTCTAAAACTATGGCCCAGGGCGTTACTACATATTATAAAAACACATGGCAGCCAAACTCCTCAATGGAATAATGCCATTCGTATGTATATTGACTTAATTGATTCAATTCAACCCATTGAGAACATAGAGCAATTTCGTCAGTTAAAAGATAATTTCATGTCGATAGCGCGCAGCAATAACAACACCCTTCTGCTTTATCATAACGAAGCAAATGTAGAACCCGCACTTAAGGCATTGATTACGCATTACAATCAACAACTTAGCATTGCTAAAAACTCGAACTTTTCAAGTAACGACCAAACTAATATTTTGGACAAACTGGCCAAACTACCTGCAAATATAAAGCCTGGGATATGGTGTGAGATTTATATTGATAAAGACACGCCAGCTAGACGCTTACGCCTATCTGTAATAAACATAAATACGGGCTCACTAGTATTTGTAAATAGAAACGGCATAAAAAAGCTGGAAAAAGATGCTTTTATATTTGCAGATGAATTAAAAAGTGGCTTATCTAAAGTTTATAAACATGACTCACTATTCCATAGACCTTCCGCGAAAGAAGAGACTGAATTCCAAAAAATAGTTTAATTGCTTTTTTACTTACAATGCTTTTGAATTTTCTTTCTTAGTTGCGAAGTTCTTTTATCTCGATCTTCATTTGACGTGATTACTTTATTTCCATCCTTATCTAAATCATATAAATAACTAGCCCGCTCAAATTGAGAAAGCTGATGTTTTGCTACAACACAAGATCGATCATGCTTCTTTTTTTTATCACGATTCTTCTTCTGCTCTGTCTGTTCTCTTTCTTTATCTTCTTGCATAGCGTCCAGTAATTTTCTACGCTTTTCTTCCCGAGATGACCCAGTATTAATATGACCCTTTTTAGTCGTGTCTAAATCTAGTGCTTTTGCATTTGTTATTTCTTTATCACCATAATGTACTCTCCCCTGTTCATCTACCCATTTATATATTTCCGCATTCGCTATTGGGGCCATTCCAATTAATAGTATCAATGTCAAAACTCTCTCCATGACGACACCTCTCTTTATTAAGTCATTACATATAGACATACCACCATAGCAGAAATGTTTTTTTCATTCATCCCATTATATATCAGCCACAAAAAAGGCCGATGCATAGCATCGGCCTTAACCACAAACCAGCAGGAGTCTAAGCTACTGGTATTTACTGCCAAGTATTACTTGGTAGTAAACTCTGGGTACGCTTCCATACCACAATCTACAAGATCCATTCCTTCGTATTCATCTTCTTCGCTTACACGGATACCCATGATAGCTTTAAGTGCGAACCATACAATGAAGCTCACAACAAATACCCAGGTGAAAATTGTAGCTGCACCGATCAACTGACCAGAGAAGCTCACACCACTGTTAGTAATAGGTACTAACAATAAACCTAATAGACCACATGTACCGTGTACTGAAATAGCACCAACGGGATCATCAATCTTCATTTTATCCAATGCAACAATACTGAATACAACTAGAACACCACCGATCGCACCAAACATAGTTGCTTGTAATGCTGTAGGTGTTGAAGGCTCTGCAGTAATTGCTACAAGACCTGCTAACGCACCATTTAATAACATTGTTAAGTCAGCCTTACCAAACATTAAACGTGCAACTATCAATGCTGCCATTGCACCACCTGCCGCTGCTGCATTTGTGTTTAAGAACACCATTGCAACTGAGTTTGCACTCGCGATATCGCCAAGTTTAAGAACTGAACCACCATTAAAACCGAACCAACCCATCCATAAAATGAATGTACCTAGTGTAGCCATTGGTAAGTTAGCACCTGGAATAGGATTAATCTGACCGTTTGCACCGTATTTACCCTTACGAGCACCTAGCAATAAAACACCCGCTAATGCAGCTGCTGCACCTGCCATGTGTACGATACCTGAACCTGCGAAGTCAGAGAAACCAAGGTCGCCAAGATTATACATACCAAATACATCAGCACCGTTCCAAGTCCATGCACCTTCCATTGGGTAGATGAAACCAGTCATTACTACTGCAAATGCAAGGAAAGCCCAAAGCTTCATACGCTCTGCAACCGCACCAGAAACAATAGACATTGCAGTCGCAACGAATACTACCTGGAAGAAGAAGTCAGAAGCACCTGCGTAAACAGATCCACCGTTAAAGCCTTCTTCAGCAGAAGATGCCAATGCATCAGCAACTAATGTTTCACCACCAGCAATGCCTGCAAGGAAGTAACCGCCGCCATACATTAATTCGTATCCACACACCATGTACATGATGCAAGAGATTGCGAACAACGCTACGTTCTTAGTTAATATTTCTGTTGTATTTTTTGCACGGACTAAACCCGCTTCTAACATTGAGAAGCCAGCTGCCATCCACATTACTAATGCACCGCACACCAAGAAGTAAAAGGTGTCCATTGCATACTGAAGTTCAAAAATTTGATTTTCCACTTAGATATACCCCCGCTTTTAAAGCGCTTCTGTACCGCTTTCGCCAGTACGAATACGAATAACTTGCTCAACAGGATAAACAAAGATTTTGCCATCACCAATTTTGCCCGTATTTGCAGCATTACGAATAGTTTCAATAACCTGCTCAACAATGCCGTCGTCTATCGCTACTTCAAGTTTAACTTTTGGTAGGAAATCAACAACATACTCAGCACCACGATATAATTCTGTGTGCCCTTTTTGACGACCAAAGCCTTTGACTTCAGTAACCGTTATACCCTGCACGCCAATTTCAGAAAGTGCCTCACGCACATCATCTAGCTTGAAGGGCTTAATAATTGCAGAAATTAACTTCATATTAATCCACCTTATTTACAAATCGTTTCGATTTGTTCTAAAAAAGATCGCTACCACCCATTGGTAACGTTCAACCTGCGCAAAACAAAAACACTTTAGTAGCTCATTAACAAATGAGACTTACATATCCAATTTATAATTGTTCGCTATTAGTGCATCAACATGATGCAGCA
>Ga0316204_10002495_pt1 | contig 41377 bp, 44 predicted proteins | sample 6monrhotite_MG_2_FD_205661 | JGI IMG/M metagenome (GOLD analysis project Ga0316204, IMG submission 205661) | Microbial mat bacterial communities from mineral coupon in-situ incubated in ocean water Damariscotta River, Maine, United States -... | ecosystem: Environmental > Aquatic > Marine >...
TTTTCCGGGGTGATTGATTTTGGATATGGCACACCGGCTGGGTCGCGCCGCGCCTATCGTGCCACAGTTTTGGTGCGTGATCCCGCCCTTGATGCGCGGTCACTGTCAATATCAATGTCGTCACGTTCCGGCCCGGCCTCGGTTGATACGGTTCGCGCCATTGAAGACGCAATTTTGACACGCGCGCGGCAACTTCGCATCCGCGACACCAAGCTGTAGAAAACCGCTAGACCACGGCAAATTGCCAAAGTATTCAGGCGCCGGGCCGCACGCCCGGCGCTTTTGCAGTATAAGGACCACCAAAAATGGCAGCTCTGAACACAAAAACCATGGAACCCAAATGGCAGGCTGCTTGGGAGAAGGCGGGTGTATTCCTGACAGCACCCGCGGGTGACAAACCAAAATACTATGTTTTGGAGATGTTCCCCTATCCGTCGGGCCGCATCCACATGGGCCATGTACGCAACTATACAATGGGCGACGTGATCGCGCGCTATAAGATATCGACGGGCCACAATGTGTTGCACCCCATGGGTTGGGATGCCTTCGGGATGCCCGCCGAAAACGCCGCCATGGCCATTGGCGGCCACCCCAAAGAATGGACCTATGCCAACATCGCCACGATGAAAGACCAGATGAAACCACTGGGTCTGTCGATCGACTGGACCCGCGAATTTGCCACCTGTGACCCTGAATATTACGGCCAGCAACAATCCTTGTTCATTGATATGCTGGGCAAAGGGTTGGTGTATCGCAAAAACGCCGTGGTCAACTGGGATCCGGTCGATATGACGGTTTTGGCCAATGAACAGGTCATTGACGGCAAAGGCTGGCGGTCTGATGCCCCCGTGGAGCGGCGCGAGTTGACGCAATGGTTTTTCAAAATTTCCGATTTTTCCGGCGAATTGCTGGCCGCATTGGATGGCTTGGACAACTGGCCTGAAAAAGTGCGCACCATGCAGGCCAACTGGATTGGCCAATCCCGTGGTTTGCAGTTTGCCTTTGATCTGACCGAACCAAGCGGCGATCACACCGCGATTGATGTTTACACCACGCGCCCCGATACCCTGATGGGGGCCGGTTTTATCGGCATTTCACCGGATCACCCGCTGGCCAAATCGCTGGAGGGTGCAAATCCCGATCTGGCCGCCTTTTCCGCCGAATGTCGTCGTCTGGGCACCTCCGAGGTGGATATGGAAAAGGCCGATAAAAGGGGTTTTGACACCGGCCTGCGCGTGCGCCACCCGCTGAACCCCGATTGGGAATTGCCGGTTTGGATCGCCAACTTTATCTTGATGGATTACGGCACCGGCGCGATTTTCGGCTGTCCGGCGCATGATCAACGCGATCTGGATTTCAGCCGCAAATACGACCTGCCGGTCATCGATACCTTTGTGGCGCTGGAAAATCCGGCACCCGTGGAAAATGACGCCTTCGTGCCGCCAAAAACCGAGCGCGTGAAATGGATCGACCATTTTGCGGGGCTGGATGTGGCCGACGGGCAAGAAGCGATCGACGCCACCATTAATTTTGCCGAGGCCGCTGGCTGGGGCAAGGGTGTCACGCAATATCGCCTGCGCGATTGGGGCCTGTCACGGCAACGCTATTGGGGCTGTCCGATCCCTGTTGTGCATTGTGAAACCTGCGGCGTGGTGCCCGAGAAAAAAGAAAACCTGCCGGTGCGCCTGCCTGATGATGTCACTTTTGACAAACCGGGCAATCCGCTGGATCGCCACCCGACGTGGCGTGATTGTCCCTGCCCGTCCTGTGGCAAACCGGCAAAACGCGAAACCGATACGATGGATACTTTTGTCGATTCGTCGTGGTATTTTGCCCGCTTCACCGCGCCGCGCGCCACAACCCCCACCGATATGGCCGAGGCCGAATACTGGATGAACGTCGATCAGTATATCGGCGGTATTGAGCACGCGATTTTGCACCTTTTGTATTCGCGGTTTTTCGCCCGTGCCATGCAGATCACCGGGCATTTGCCCGCCAAGGCGATTGAACCGTTTGACGCCTTGTTCACCCAAGGCATGGTCACCCATGAAATTTACCAGACCCGCGACGCCAAGGGCCGCCCCGTTTACCACCTGCCCGAGGATGTTGAGGGCGGCAAGGTAAAGGCCACCGGCGAGGCGCTGGAAATCATTCCCTCGGCCAAAATGTCGAAATCCAAAAAGAATGTGGTCGATCCGATCAGCATTATTGACGCTTACGGGGCCGATACCGCCCGCTGGTTTGTGCTGTCGGATTCCCCCCCCGAACGCGATGTGGAATGGACAGCCGCCGGTGCCGAAGCAACCTTCAAGCACCTGAGCCGCGTGCATCGCTTGGCCGTCGAGATTGCCGAGGGGGCCGACACTGGCACCGACGATCTGGCCCTTGCCCGCCTGACCCACCGCGCCATTCACGACGTCACCATGGGGGTCGAAAGCTTTGGCTTCAACGCCGCTATCGCCAAACTCTATGGCTTCACTTCTGCATTGGCCAAGGCAAAGGCAAGCGGGGCCGCGCGGGCCGAGGCAATGCGCAGTCTGGCACAACTGATGGCCCCGATGACGCCGCATCTGGCCGAAGAAATCTGGTCGATGCTGGGGGGCGAAGGGTTGATTTTGCAAGCCTCGTGGCCCACCGCCGATCCCGCGATGCTGGTGGATGACACGGTGACCTTGCCCATTCAGATCAACGGCAAACGGCGCTCGGAAATTGCGGTGCCCAAAGACATGCCCAAAGAAGAGATTGAAAAAATTGCGTTGGCGGATGATGCTGTGGTCAAGGCGCTGGCGGGCGGTCAGCCCAAAAAGATCATCGTTGTTCCGGGGCGGATTGTGAATGTCGTTGTTTAACCGCAGAAATTTTCTGGCCATGGCCGCGCTGCCGCTTGTGGCGGGCTGCGGGTTTACGCCGGTTTATGGCCCAAGCGGCAGCGCAACCGCCGTGCGTGGCAAAATCAAAATCGACCCGCCCAAGGATAAATCCACCTTTGCCCTTGTTGGGCGGCTGGACAATCGTTTGGGCGCCCCCGATGCACCAAAATATCAATTGTCTTATACACTCAGCACCCAAAATGAGGCTTTTTCGATCAAAGGCAGCACCGATACCCGGCGTTTTCAAGTGGTGGGTGATCTGGCCTTTCAGCTGCGTGAAATTGACAACAATGCCATCGCGATCACCGGTTCTGTGAACAGCTTTACCGCCTATTCAACCACAGGGTCCACCGTTGGCACCCTGTCGGCCGAACAAGATGCCAACGATCGCCTGATGGTGATTTTGGCCGATCTTTTGGTGGATCGTTTGCTGGTTACTGCTGCCGATTGGGCACAATGAAACTGGCGGGGCGCGAGGCGGCAAGGTTTTTTGCCAAACCCGACCCGGCGGTGACCGGCATTTTGATTTACGGCGCTGATGCCATGCGCGTGGCCCTGAAACGTCAGGCGATCATCACCGCGCTGGTCGGCCCAACCGGCGAAGAAGAAATGCGCCTGACCCGCATTCCCGCCGCGCAACTGCGCAAAGACCCGGCCATGCTGTCGGATGCCCTGAAGGCCCAAGGGTTTTTCCCGGGCGCTCGTGTGGCCTTTGTCGAGGATGCAGGCGACGGGTTGACGCCGGTGATAAAAGCCGCGCTGGCCGACTGGCAGGCAGGGGATGCGCAAATTGTCGTCACGGCGGGGCAACTGGCGGCGCGATCATCCTTGCGCAAATATTTTGAAACTCACCCCAGCGCCTTTGCCGCTGGCATATATGACGAGCCGCCCACTCGCGAATCCATCGAGGCCGACCTGAAGGCCGCCGGCGTAGGCCAGATCGATACCGCCGCGATGACCGATCTGACGGCCTTGGCGCGCGATCTGCAACCGGGTGATTTCAAACAAACCATGGAAAAATTGTCCCTGTATAAACATGGCGATCCCAGCCCGATTTCCAGCGCCGATATTGAGGCGGTTTCCCCAAACACAATCGAGGCCGCCCTTGATGATGTTCTGCATGTGGTCGCCGAATTGCGCACATCCGACATCGCCCCGCTGATGCGCCGCCTAACGGCACAGGGCGTGCAACCCGTGGCCCTGTGCATCGGGGCAACACGGCATTTTCGCACGCTGCACGCGGCGGCCTCTGATCCGGGCGGGGTGCAATCGGGCCTGTCGCGCCTGCGCCCGCCGGTGTTCGGGCCGCGCCGTGACCGCATGTCTAAACAGGCCAGCAATTGGGGCGCACGTCGCCTTGAAACCGCGCTGGCGATGTTGTTGGATACCGATTTGGAACTGCGCTCAGCGGGGCAGGTTGCGCCGCAAATGGCCTTGGTGGAACGCGCCCTGATCCGGCTTTCAATGATGGGAAAACGATGATGTATACACTGATTGGCGGCAAACGCTCGCGCAGCATGCGGGTTTTATGGCTGCTGCATGAAATGGGACTGGATTTTGAACACATCCAAGAACCGCCGCAATCACCAAAGGTGCGCGCGCTCAACCCCTCGGGTAAAATTCCCGTTCTGCTTGTGGACGGCATAACGCTCACGGATTCCACCGCCATCCTGACCTATCTTGCCGACAAACACGGCCAATTCACCTTTGCAGCGGGCACAACGGACCGCGCCATCCAAGACAGCTTTACCCAAGTGATTTTGGACGATCTCGACGCCCTGTTATGGACCGCCTCGCGGCATTCTTTTATCCTGCCCGAGGAAATGCGCCTGCCCGCAATCAAAGACAGCCTGAAATGGGAATTTACCCGCAATCTTGATCGCCTTGGCGCGCGTTTGGGTCAGGGGCCATTTTTGATGGGCGATACAATGACCGTGCCGGACATCATTTTGGCGCATTGCATTGGCTGGGCCGGTGGGGCGAAATTTCCCGTTCAAAACCCCGCGATCAGTGCGCATAATACAATGATGCGGGGTCGCCCTGCCTTTAAAGCGGCATTGGCGGATTAGGATGTCGCGGCGCGCTTTACAGCGTCATGCGCCGCCCAGCGACCTGTGGCCAAACAGCCGGTGATCAAATATCCGCCTGTCGGGGCCTCCCAATCCAGCATTTCGCCGACCGCATAAACCCCCGGATGATCCTTAAACATCAATCCATCGGTCAGCGCCGCCTGTGCCACGCCCCCTGCGGTGGAGATCGCTTCGTCAATCGGGCGCGGGCCTTCATGGGGCATCGGCAAGCATTTTATCAACCGCGCCAGATCTGCCCCTTGCGGCAAAGGCCGTGCGAATTCCTGCAACAGGGCAATCTTTGCCGGATCCAGCCGCAACGCTTTGCGCAGGCGATTGGCCAGTGATTGTTTGGCCGGTTGCGCCGCCAGCCGCGCGGTAATTTTCGCCGCGTCCCAATCAGGCATCAAATCAACCGTCAACGGTGCGCCATCGCGCAAACCCCGCGACACCGCGTAAATGCCGCCACCCTCAAGGCCACGCCCGGAAATAACAAACTCGCCTTTGTGCGTGTGATCGCCGGAACGCAGCGTAACGCCCTTGACCGGTGCCCCAAAATGCCGCGCCATATGGGTGGACCACTTGACAAGAACCCCCATATTGGCCGGTTGGAATGGCGCAAGCGCAATGCCCTTGCCCGCCAAAATTTCCGCCCATGCACCGTCTGATCCCAGCCGCGCCCAACTGGCACCGCCCAGCGCCAGAACGCACACATCCGGCGTAAGGTTCTGCCGCCCCTCCGGTGTATCAAAGGTGAACCTCTGATCCCAAGCCACCCAACGCCAGCGCGTATTCACCTGAACGCCGTTTTGCGCCAACCGCCCCATCCACGCCCGCAACAAGGGCGAGGCTTTCATTTCCTTAGGAAAAATTCGCAAGGATGAGCCGGTGAAAACGGCCTGCCCCAACCCCTCGGCCCAGTTGGTAACCGCTGTGGGCGGGAAAGCCGCAACAATCGGCGCCAACCAATCGGCAGGTCGAAAGGCCGCCTGGAAAGTGGCCAAATCTTCGTTTTTGGTCAAGTTCAACCCTGATTTACCCGCCATCAACAATTTGCGCCCAACTGATGGCTTGGCCTCGGCCACTGTCACCGCAATCCCGGCACCCGACAAAACTTCGGCGGCCATCAAACCGGCAGGGCCTGCCCCAATAATCAGTGCAGTTTTCATATCGGCAAGCCACCTTTAATTTCCACAACACGGTGCGGATAGGGGATTTGAATGTCCGCATCTTTCAAGGCATTCCAGACAAGAAACCGAATATCCGAGGTGAACTTATTCGCGCCATCATCCAACCCGTTAACCCAAAATTCCACCGCAAAATCAACGCCACTTTCGCCAAAGCCGCGCAGCTCGCAATCTGGCGGATAGGGTTCGCCAAGCACCGCTTCATGCGTCGCAACAGCCGCCTCGATGATCGCAGGTACCCGGTTTATATCGGTGTCATAGGACACCGAAAAATCCACCTCATAGCGGTTGGCCGATCCTGCGTCTGAATAATTTATCACCCGCGTGGTGATAAAATCCTCATTCGGCACAACGATCCAGCGCCCGTCAAAGGTTTCCAGCACCGCCGCACGGGCCAGCATTTTGACGATCCGCCCCGCTTCGCCGCCGTCCAGTTCAACATAATCCCCGACGGTTGCCTGACCTTCCAGCAACAGAATAACGCCCGAAATGAAATTTGACGCGATCTTTTGCAGACCAAATCCCAGCCCGACACCAATGGCCCCGCCAATAACCGCAAGCGCCGACAAATTGATGCCCATGATGTTCATCAACAGCAGGAAAAGGATACCAAAGATGGTGATTTCAACGGCTTTGATTGCCAACTCGCGGGTAGCAGGGCGCATTTCTTTTTGCCCGCTGATCAGCGTGGTTGATCGATCGTTCGACCACCGCCCCAGCCAAAACAGCAGGGCACCGGAAATAAGCCCGCGCACAATCGCCATTACCGAAAACGAAATATTACCCAAACTGATCGTCATGTCGGTTAAGAACGTTTGTGCCGGATCCAACAGGCCCAGCGCATATAAAACCATCACCGGCAAAAGCACAAAACGACCAAGGGTTTTCAGAAAAGCATCCGTCACAATGTCGCGCACCAACAGCCGTGCGCCGATCAACAGGAACACCCGCTTGCCAAAAGCAACCACCGCGCCACCGTCAAAAATCGCCTCGGTTACTGCCTCGCCCACCGCCAAAAGCGCAAAGGCAAACCCCGGCAGCAACAACGGTAAAAACGACACCAAAAACCGGCGTATCGTGGCAAAAATCGACGCCGATGTTTCTTTGGGTGACAGGATTTTTTGCAAGGTCGGCGTAAAGAACCGCGTCAGGAATACCGCCAAAAGATAGGCAATTACCAACAGGGCAAACTGTGACCACGCCGCCGGGCTGGACAGCCACGACCACGCCAATTCCCACGCCCAAAGAGCGTAATCTACACCCTTGTTGATCAGATCATTTTCAAACATCCCGGCCCATCCACAGCGGTAATTTCAGTGCGCCGTTCATGCGCCATATCGGGCCAACGGGGCAAGCGGTGAATGCTTTATTGGCCCGTCATCCGCTTTATTCCGGCGATTTGTTGCGGTGCGGCTGCTATTACATCGCGGGTCAGGTCACCCAACACCGCCGCAAAATCATCGTGTGGCACAATCCGGTCGATCAACCCCATGGCCAGCGCCTCGGGCGCGTCAATCTTTTGCCCCGCCATCAATATCAGCTTGGTTCGCGCTGGCCCGATCAGGGCCGCCATGCGCGCCGGATCGCTGGGTTGCGGTAAAAAACCCAGCCGCATCACCGGATAGAAAAACTTTGCCGAAGGCACCGCAATGCGTAAATCACAAGCCAGCGCCATGCCAAAGGCACCCCCCGCAAGCGTGCCGTTCAGGGCCGCAATGCTCAGCCCGTCAAACGCCGCAATCGCACCGGACAGACGTTCCCAAACCGGGTCCACTGCCAATCCAGCCTTGGCCTCGGCCATGTCGGCACCGGCGGAAAAAACCGGCCCCTCACCGGTCAGGATCAAAACCTTGGCATCCCCTGCCCGCGCCACATGATCCGCCAGTTCACCCAACATTTCGCGCGTCAGGGAATTGGCCTTATCCGTGCGATCAATGGTCAGCCGCAAAACATCTTCCTGCCGCGCGGCGCGGATCATATCAGGCCAACTTTGCGACGGATTGCGTCGTCACGCAGGGCGATTTCCTGCCCCAGATAGGCGTCGCCCCCCGTGCCGCACATCCAAACCAGCGTTTTGGCCACCCATTCCGGCGCGATGTGATCGGACATTTCCATGCGCGACACAGGGTTGATGCCGCTGGCCTTGATTTCAACTTGCATCTGGGTGGCAACTGTGCCCGGCGACAGGCTGATCGCGCGAATGCCTTGTGCTGCCGCTTCTTTGTGGACACATTGGTTCAGCATGAAAACCGCCGCCTTAGAGGCGCAATAATGGCTCCATCCTTCCAGCGCGTTATGGGCCGCACCCGACCCGATCGTCAGAATGGAACCGCCGGTGTCGCTTGCCTGCATGATCGGCATCGCCGCCCGCATGCCGTTGTAAACACCCTTTAAATTGATATCGACCACACGCCCCCAATCATCAGGGTCAGACGTGGCCAGATGCGAAATCGGTTCGATCATACCGGCGTTGTTGATCAACACATCAAGCGATCCAAAATGCGCCACGGTTTGATCAAACGCCGCCGCCACGGCGGCAAAGTCTGTCACATCCAGCGGTATCGCCAAAGCCGCATCGCCCAGTTCCGCCGCCAGCGCATCAATTTCAGTCGCCGATCGCGCCGCCAAAACAACTTTGGCACCCGTTTTTACAAATTCGCGCGCCGCCGCCGCGCCAATGCCCCGACTGGCACCTGTGATAAAAACAACTTTTCCTTGCACGTCAGACATTCCCATTCCTTCAAAAATCATTCACAATTGCCCCAAGCTACTCTCATTTGGTGCTGGTGTTCCAGACTTGACCCCATCATTAATTCCGTAAATTCAGGACAAACCGTTGTTTATTGAAAGGCCGTTACCGTGAAACCTAGTATTTATTCCACCAGCGCAGTATTGGCGGCGGTGCTGGCAAGCACCCCTGTACAGGCAGAAATCACCCCATCCGAGGCGTGGGAAATGCTGACCAAATACGCCAAAATATACGAGTATGACGTGTCGGTCGGCGCAATTTCCGACAATGGACAATCAATGACCCTGTCAGACGTGGTTTTCAGCAATACCAATGAGGGCGCGACGATAAGTGAAACAATTCCAAAAATTGATCTGTCCCAAGCTGACAACGGTGCCGTTTTGATGACAGTTTCCCCAGAGATGTCAGCGGAAATGAAATTTTCCTCGGCGACCGATGGCTCCACCACAATTCCGGTGAATATCGCGCTGGACGGATTTGAGGGGACGCTGGATAAAATAGACGGCCAGTTTTCGGTTTCCTATACGATTTCAGGTGCGACCCTTACGATTTCCGAATTTCTGGTCGACGGCGTTTCCGCCCCGGTTTCGGTCAACCTGTCGCTAAATGACGCCACGGCGCTGGCCTCGATTGACGAAAATTTCGATGGGGCGTTTGTTTCTGATTTTTCCGTCGCTGCGCTTGATTTCACCGGCAATTTCATTGGCGAAAAAGACGGCGAACCAACAGCCATGTCAGGCGCAGGCCGCTATCAGGGCCTAGTGGCCAAAAGCCAAGGCAATTTTCCCGCGGGAACGAATATGAGTGACCCCAAAGCGTTCTTTACCAATGGTGTGTCGATGGCTGGCGACATCAGCCACCAAGGCGGCAGTTTTGAAATGTCCTTCAAAGAGGGCGTCGATGATGGCCGCGCCCAATTCAGCAGTGACAGCGGCGCCATGACGTTTTCAATGGGCCAAGACGGGGTTGCATTTGGCGGCAGCAATGCAAACGTGAAAACGGCTGTTTTGTCGACGACCATGCCGATACCCTCGATTGCGCTGAATGCAGAAAGCACCAATTTCGGGTTCAAAATTCCTTTGGTGAAATCCGACAGCCTAAGCGATTTCATCACCTCGATCGGTCTGAATGGCCTTACCGTCAGCGAAGGCATCTGGGGCATTATTGATCCGTCAAAGGTGCTGTCGCGTGACCCGGCAAATCTGGTGATCGATCTAAGCGGCAAGGTCGCGATTTTGGCCAATCTGTTTGATGATGCCGAAATGGTAAAAGTGGCAGAGCCTGCACAGCTTCACCGGTTGGACGTCAATGAAATTCGCCTGAATATCGCCGGTGCCGATCTGACAGGCACAGGCGCGTTCACCTTTGACAACGATCAACCGTCGCCCTTTGGCGAAGGGCCAAAACCCACCGGCGCGCTTGATCTGGCGCTGACAGGCGGCAATACATTGATTGAAAACTTGGTGGGTCTTGGCCTGTTGCCCGAAGATCAAGCCATGGCAGGGCGCATGATGCTGGGCCTGTTTGCCACACCAGGTGAAGGGCCCGATTCGCTGACGTCAAAAATAGAGATCACCGAAGAAGGCGGCATTCTGGCCAACGGCCAACGTTTGCAATAAGACAGCAAACAACGAAGCAATTGAAGGCGGCCTTCGGGTCGCCTTTTTGATGACCACTTTTGAAGAAAACCAAGGAACCACGACCCATGACGCCCATCGATATTTTCGCCCTTTACGCGGGGCTTTTGGCCTTGATGTTGGTTTTCATCATTATCCGCGTGATCAAAATGCGCCGCCGTCTGAAGGTGGTTTATGGCGATGGCGGCCAGCCCGCACTGGCCAAGGCAATGCGCGGTCACGCAAATTTTGTGGAATCCGGCAGTTTCGGGTTGATCGTTTTGGCCGCTCTTGCCATGACCAACGCGCCGGTTGCGCTGATGCACGCCATTGGTGGCCTGTTGTTTTTGGGCCGGATCTTGCACGCGTGGAAATTCCTGACTGACGGCGCGCCGGTCTGGGCACGCAAATTGGGCATGCTGTTCACCTTGGCCAGCCTTGTTCTGGGTGCGCTTACCCTGATCATCAAAGCGGTGTTTTAAGACCATGCGCGCCGGTTTGATCATTCTGGTTATCGCCTATGTGCTAAGCCAGTTTTTCCGCGCCTTTTTGGCCGTACTCGCACCGGTTCTGAACGCTGAAATCGGTGTCACGCCCGAGGATTTGTCGCGCGCATCGGGTTTGTGGTTTCTGGCCTTTGCCCTGTCGCAGTTGCCGGTTGGCTGGGCACTGGATAAAATCGGGCCACGGCGCACCACGGCTGTGTTGCTGGCAATAGGTGCCGGTGGCGGATCGTTGGTGTTTGCCTTTGCCGCCGGACAGGGCCAAATTCAGATCGCGATGATCCTGATCGGCATTGGCTGTTCGTCGGTTTTGATGGCGTCTTTTTTCATCTTTGCACGGGTTTATTCAGCGCGGATGTTTGCCACGCTGGCGGGGTTGACGGTGGGCATTGGCTCGATCGGCAATATCGCAAGTTCGCTGCCCATGGCGATGGCGGTTGACGCCTTTGGATGGCGCGAAACCATGGTCGGGCTTGCGGTTATCACCACATTGGTTGCTTTGGCGGTTCTGATATTCGTGCGCGACCCCGAGGTGCCCGAGGCGGCCAATCAAAAGGGATCGCTGTTGGACTTGCTGAAAATGCCGGCGCTGTGGTTGTTGTTTCCGGTGTTGCTGGTCACCTATGCCCCCGCCGCGGGCATTCGCGGCTCGTGGATCGGGCCATACCTCAGCGATATTTTTGGCCAGGATGCCCTTGGCATCGGGCGCGCCTCGCTGATCATGGGGCTTGCGATGATCGCCAGCAGCCTGTTGATCGGCCCCTTGGACCGTATCTTTAAAACCCGCAAATGGATCATTCTGACAGGCAACGTCGTCACCTTGATTTCCCTGTTTACCCTAGTCGCCTTCCCCGCCACATCGCTGATTTGGTCGATCGCTCTGATGACCATCATCGGCGCGGGTGTTGGCACGTTTTCCCTGATCATGGCCCATGCGCGGGCGTTTGTGCCAGCGCATCTGTTGGGCCGTGGCGTGACCTTGTTCAACCTGTGCAGCATCGGTGGCGCGGGCCTTATGCAGATGGTTTCCGGTTGGCGGTTTGAGGCACTATCGACCAGTGGTGCCACGCCTGCCGCCAGTTATGCGGGAATTTTCCTGTTATTCGCCTTGGTCACGTTGGTTGGCGGCCTGATCTACACCCTATCAAAAGACAGAACCGACTGATGCAAACGCCCCCTGACAAAGATATCGACGTGATCGCGCCCAACCTAAAGCGCCGCCTTTCGGGCGTGACCGCAACGATTGCCCGGCTTGTGCCGCTGCAAAACAACCAGCTTGGCGTGGTGGCGACCGGGCCGGGCCTGCCCCGTGATATCCCCCATATTGCCCTGTGGCGTACCGCCTTTTTGGGGCGTCGCAAATGGCGGGTTTGGCACGCACGGCGCAATACTGAAATGCTGTTGGGGCTGTTTTTACGCCATGTATTGCGGCGGCGCCTAAAGCTGTTGTTCACCTCGGCCAGCCAACGGGTGCATACAGGCTATACCGCGTGGCTGATTGATCGCATGGACGCGGTTATCGCCACCTCGCAAAAAACCGCGGGCTATTTGAAAAACCCCGCCACGGTGATTTTGCACGGCATCGATACGGCAACCTTTACCCCGCCCGATAATCGCGACCAATTACGCGAAAATCTGGGCCTGCCCAAGGGCGGGAAAATCATCGGCTGTTATGGCCGTATCCGCGCCCAAAAGGGTACCGATGTTTTTGTTGATGCGGCGATAAAGCTGGCTCAAAAGCACCCCGATCTGACGGCGATTATCATGGGCCGCGCCACCGAACCCTATCAAAAATTTGAGTCCGACCTGAAGGCGCGGGTGAACGCGGCAAACCTGTCGGATCGCATTCTGTTTATGCCCGAGGTGGCGGTGCATGAAATGGCGCACTGGTATCAGGTTCTGGATCTGTTCATCGCGCCGCAACGCTGGGAAGGTTTTGGATTGACCCCGATCGAGGCGATGGCTTGCGGCGTGCCCGTGGTGGCCACCCGCGTCGGGGCGTTTGAGGAATTGGTCGTTGACGGCAAAACCGGCATCTTGATCGAGGCGGGCAAGGTGGATCTGATGGCCGACGCGGCGGACAGGCTGTTAAGCGACGATAATTTTCGCCAATCATGCAGTGCCGCCGCATTGGCGCACATCGAGGCGGGATTTAAATTGCAACGCGAGGCGGATGAAATCATCCAGCTCTATCGACAGTTGCTTTCCTAGGTGGTGAATTCAATGTATCTGGGGAATGTCGATCAAGGGTGGTCTTTCATGGGTAATTCAGGGGCTTCAGTCAAACCACGCCATCGGGCGGTTCAAATATCATGACCGACACCAAAACGCTTTGGCCCTCCTATGTCATCAACATGCTGCAAAACACCACGCGCATGGACAACGCCACGCAGCAACTGACCGATCAGAACATTTCGTTTGTGCGCATTAACGGCGTGGACGGGCGCAAGTTAAACAAGGCGCAAATAGATGCGGCCTATGATGCCGCCGCCAACAAACGCCGCGCCAAACATCCTTTGGTGGCGCCCGAAATCGGCTGTTACCTTAGCCACATCAACGCATGGCGTGCCATTGCCGAGGGCGAGGCCGCGGGCGGTTTCGTTTTTGAAGATGATTTCCAAGCCAACGCTCGTTTGCACGAGGTTCTTTTGGCGCTGTCTGGCGACGAGGCCACATGGGACATGGTGAAACTTTTCGCATTCAAACCCGCCGTCCCTTTGGCAAAAGCGCGGGATTTGACGCCCGATCACCGGATCGGTTTTCCCTATCGTGTGCCAACCTGTCTGATCGGCTACGGGTTGACCCGCTATGCCGCGCAACATTTGCTCAAACGGGCGACACCGTTTTTTCGGCCCGTGGACGAGGACCAAAAATTCATCTGGGAAACCGGCCTTCGTGTGGCACTGGTGGCCCCGCCGCCGATCCGCGTGGGCGATCAAACCGCCGAAACCGGCACAATTGGCGATACGCGCCGCGCGCAATCGCTGGCCGGAACCGGCGCAAAGCTGAAACAGGTCTGGCGTGGATTATGGTATGCCCTGCGCTATAATTTTCGACTGCATACCTACAAACGGAAAGACCGACGCCCATGACCGCCAAGAAAATCCTACACCTGCATTTTGGCAAAGAAGGCGGGGCCGAACGGTTCTTTGTAAACCTTGCCAAGGGCCTGCAACAGCGCGGGCTGGACCAGCGGTTTGTGATTCGACCAAATCGGCTGTGGCGTGACGAGGTCGCCGCCATCGGGCCGGTGATTGAAAACGATTATCGCCGTATTTCCCCGATGTCGCTGGTTTTGACATGGCAAGTGCGGCGGCTGGTGAAACGCTGGCAACCGGATGTGATCTTGGCGTGGATGTCGCGTTCCAGCCGTCTGATCCCGAATGAAGCAAGCGCGCTGAAACTGACCCGCTTGGGGGATTACCCGCGCCATCTGAAACACTTTCGCTATAATGATGGCATCGTTTCAAACGTGCCGGGCATTGGCGAACACTGCGTGGAACTGGGCTGGGATCGTCCGCTGCACTTGATATCCAATTTCCCTCGCGAGGTAACGCCAACAGCGGTGAACCGGGCCGATCATGACACGCCAGAGGATGCGTTTTTGGTGGTTGGCACCGGGCGATTTGTCCGCCGCAAAGGGTTTGACACCCTCATTCGCGCGGTGGCGAAAAAGCCAAACGCATGGCTGTGGCTTGCGGGCGACGGCCCCGAAGAAGACAAGCTGCGCGCCTTGGTGCAGGAACTGGGTATGGCCGATCGCACGCGGTTTCTGGGCTGGGTGGATGAGGCGATGCATTATGTGGCCGCGGGCGACGCCTATGTCATGCCCAGCCGCCATGAACCTTTGGGCAATGTGATCCTTGAATCCTGGCTGGCCAAAGTGCCCGTTGTCACCACAAGGTCCGAAGGGCCCAGCTGGTTTGTGGCCAACGAACAAGACGCGATGATGGTGGATATTGACGATGTGGACGCAATGACCGACGCCCTGACCCGCATTGAAACCGATCCAGAACTGGCGCAAAAACTGATCAAAAACGGCACGCAAAAACTGAACGATCAATTCACCAAGGATCGTGTTCTGGATCAGTATATCGACCTTTTCAACAGCAAATCCGCCCCATGAGGGTCCTGATCATCAATCTGGATCAAGACACCGAACGCATGGCGGTGCAGACCCGTCAAATGGCGGTGCTGGGTTTGGATTGGGAACGGGTGCAAGCGGTGACGCCCGACACCCTGTCGCCGCCAATGAGTGACCCGATCTGGCACACCTGGCAGCGGCCTTTGCGCAGCACGGAAATGGCGCTTTTTGCCTCGCACAAACGGGCTTGGGAACGGGTTGTGGACAGTGACACGCCCTGCCTTGTATTGGAAGATGACGCCTTGCTGGCGCGTGACACGCCCAGATTTCTGAAACAAGTCGCAGGGCTGGAAGCGCCGGATCACATCACCTTGGAAACCCGTGGGCGGAAAAAGTTTCTGGCGCGAAAGCTCTATCCCCATGCCCCAATTCGCCGCCTTTATCAGGACCGCACCGGTTCGGCGGCCTATGTGATCTATCCACGCGGCGCCGCTAAAATGCTGGCCCGTGCAGGCCGTGTTGCCGCGCCCTCTGATGCGGCGATAAATGACGCCTATGAATTGATCAGTTTTCAGGCCGACCCCGCGCTGGTCATCCAGTTTGACCAATGCGCGTCACTTGACATGGTGCCGCCCTTGCCTGTTGCGCCGTCAACGATTGATCGCGTGCCAAAGCCGGCGCTGGCCGACCTTGGCAAGCACCAACAATCCGCCTATCGCCGCCGTCGAAAATGGGGCCAGTTGCGGATGGGGCTTCGCCTGATCAGCCATCTGCCCATGGCCACGCGGCGCATGGTGGCGCTTGCCAAGGCATGGCCCGATTTGCAAGTGCAGAAATAACATCTTCCCCTTGGCCCTGTGATTGGGTAAGAGACCCCGTCCAAAACACTGACTTAAGGAGTTCCCGTTATGGGTTATAAAGTCGTCGTCGTTGGCGCCACAGGCAATGTGGGCCGCGAAATGCTGAACATTCTGGCCGAGCGCCAGTTCCCTATTGATGAATTGGCCGTGCTTGCCTCGCGCAAGTCACTGGGCACCGAGGTCAGCTTTGGCGAAAAAACCCTGAAGACGAAGGATCTGGACACCTTTGATTTTACTGGCTGGGATATTGCGCTGTTTGCTGTGGGTTCCGAGGCCACAAAAATCTATGCGCCCAAATCCGCCGCCGCCGGTTGCGTGGTCATCGATAACAGCTCGCTTTATCGCTATGATCCTGACGTGCCCCTGATCGTGCCCGAAGTAAACCCCGAGGCCATCGTCGGCTATGCCAAGAAAAACATCATCGCGAACCCGAATTGTTCCACCGCGCAAATGGTCGTGGCGCTAAAGCCGCTGCATGATCGCGCCCGCGTCAAACGTGTGGTTGTTTCGACCTATCAAGCGGTTTCCGGCGCCGGCAAGGATGCCATCGACGAGCTGTGGGATCAGACCAAATCGATCTATAATCCAACCGATGACAAACCCGCGCGCAAATTCACCAAACAGATCGCCTTCAACGTGATCCCGCATATCGATGTCTTTATGGAAGACGGCCAAACCAAAGAAGAATGGAAAATGGTCGTCGAAACCAAAAAAATCGTCGATCCGTCGATCAAAGTCACCGCCACCTGCGTGCGCGTGCCGGTGTTCGTTGGCCATTGCGAAGCGATCAACATCGAGTTTGAAGATTTTCTGGACGAAGACGAAGCCCGCGAAATTTTGCGCGAGGCCCCCGGCGTCATGGTGATCGACAAACGCGAAGACGGCGGGTACGTCACCCCGATCGAATGCGTCGGTGATTTTGCCACCTTTATTTCGCGCATCCGTCAGGACAGTACGATTGAAAACGGCATCAACCTTTGGTGCGTCTCAGACAACCTGCGCAAGGGTGCCGCCCTGAACGCGGTGCAAATCGCCGAAACTTTGGGCAACCGGGTCCTGAAAAAGGGTTAGTTGCCTTTCGGTTTTACCTTATAAACGCGTGCCTTCTGGCGCGCGTTTTTCTTTTGCCCTGCTCGCAAATTCGCCGACACGGCGTTGCGCACAAATTGTTGCAGGGACAGTTCTTGTTCCTGGGCCGCCGCCGCAGCCACGCGGTACATCGGGTCAGCCATTTCCACCAGAATCGCTTGTACATGTCTCATGGCGACCAACATGCACCCAAGATGGTAAACAAACCCTAAAGGCCAGCAGCACCTAAACTGTGTCAAATTCACCGGTTTTTGACACCACTTCCATCAGCGTACCGGTGCCGATATCCGTCCACAGCCCGTGAATCGTTAACTGATCCGCCGCCACAGCCTCGGCCACAAAGGGGAAAGTCATCAGGTTTTCCAGCGACAGAATCACCGCCTCTTTTTCCAGCGCGGTCAATTGCTCGGCTTCGCTTTCGATGTGTTTTATTCGCTCAAATCCGGGGCGCAAAATATCCATCCAGCGGCCAACAAAACTGGTGGTTTCATCCAGCTCGGGCGCGTGACCGGAACACATTTCATGGCATCCCTTAACGCCGCCACATTGGGAATGGCCAACCACAATCACATGCGCCACCTTCAACGCCATCACCGCATATTCGATCGCCGCACTGGTGCCGTGCTGCAACCCGTCCGGCTTATAGATCGGCACCAAATTTGCGATATTCCGGTGGATGAAAAACTCGCCCTGATCCGCGCCGAAAATTGAGGTGACATGAACACGGCTGTCGCAACAGGAAATCACCATGGCACGGGGATGCTGGCCACCAATGGCCAGTCGATTGTACCACGCCTTGTTTTCGGCAAAGGTCGTGGCCTTCCAACCATGATAACGTTGAACAAGGTATCCCGGCAGCGGCTTGGCATTTTTCATCAAAGCATTCCTTTTCAGGATCGTATTAGCGTGAAATTGAACGAAATTCGAGCGATTTTTACCCTAGGTCGAAAATCTTTGGTGAACTCTTTTGGGGCATTTTATCCGTGGGTGGCGAAACGGAGTGCGGTGAAATGAATGAAGAGTATCGAACCCTTTCTCATGCTGAAAAGGTGCATGTGGACAGTGGTATATTGGCGGAAATTTCAACAAAAATGGGTGAGGTGGGCGCAGATCAAGCGGTGACCCTGGCAATGGAGCAATCAATGGCCAGCCTGTGTTCGATGCAAAAGGCGATGACCCTTGGAAAAACTCAGGAATTGATCACGCTCGCCGAAAATCTGGCCGATATTGTTGGCAAGGTTGGCATGACCTCCTATGCCAAAGTTGCCCATGATGTCGGTCGTTGCGCGGGTACGGGCAATGCTGTGGCGCTGTCGGCCACGATGGCGCGGCTGCACCGGATCGGTGATCGATCCATCATGGCGGTATGGGGGCTGGAGGATTTGTCGGTTTAGGACTTGAAGGTCACAAAACTGGCGTTAGGCTTGGGGTTTATTCACGCCAAGGAAGCACAAGCCCATGACGCTAGTTTTCGCCCCCGCGAACGCCGATTCGATCCCTGTTCATCTGTTGCCCAGCGATGGCTTTACCGGCTGGCTTGACCAGCAGGATCAGGGAATCAAAGACTGGGTTGCCAATGCCGATTTTTCTGCCAGCCACGGCAGCAAACTGACCATAACAGACAGCAAGGGCGCACCGCTGCGTGTGCTTTTTGGTCTTGGCAGTACCGCCAATCAGGCGCGTGACCGGTTCCCGACGGCGGGTTTGGCAGCCAGTTTGCCAACGGGTGTTTATCATCTGGAAGGCAATTTTAATGGTGATGCGCTGGCGGCGGCGTGTTTTGGCTGGCTTCAGGCCGGATACCGGTTTGATCGTTACAAGTCAGCCCCCGCAATAAAGGCCGCACTAAAGGCGCCAAAAGGCGTTGATACCGCGCGCATTGAACACATGTTGGCGGCGGAAAAACTGACCCGCGATCTGGTCAATATTCCCGCAAATGACATGGGCCCCGCCGCGCTTGAGGCGGCGTTTTTAGCGCTGGCCGCCGACTATGATGCCGAAACCAGCGTAATAACCGGTGACGATCTTTTGGCGCAAAATTTTCCGCTGATCCACACCGTTGGTCGTGCCGCCGCGCAGGAACCCCGTTTGTTGGATATGCGTTGGGGCAAAACCGGCCCGCGCCTGACGCTGGTGGGCAAGGGCGTTTGCTTTGATACGGGGGGGTTGAATTTAAAACCCGGTGCCTCCATGGGCACGATGAAAAAGGATATGGGCGGGGCGGCCAATGTTTTGGGCCTTGCGCGGATGATCATGGGCTTGGGCTTGGGCATTCAATTGCGTGTGCTGATCCCGGCGGTGGAAAATTCTGTGGCCAGCAATGCCTTTCGCCCCAGCGATATTTTGATGTCGCGCAAGGGCCTGTCGGTCGAGATCAATAATACAGACGCCGAAGGGCGGCTTGTTCTGGCCGATGCACTGGCGCTGGCGGACGAGGAAAAACCCGATTTGATCCTGTCAATGGCCACCTTGACCGGTGCTGCGCGCGTCGCGGTCGGCCCTGATCTTGCGCCGTTTTACAGCACCGATGCGGACGATACCGCCACGCTGAAATCTGCCGCCATCGGGGCCGCCGATCCGGTGTGGGAAATGCCGTTTTGGGATCCTTATGAAACCATGATTGAACCCGGCATTGCCGATCTGGATAACGCACCGTCGGGTGGCATGGCCGGATCAATCACCGCCGCGTTGTTTCTGCGCCGTTTTGTGACCACCTGCCCCCGTTATATGCATTTTGACATCTATTCATGGCGCGCCACCGCCAAACCGGGCCTTGCCAAAGGCGGCCTAGCCCAAGGACCCCGTGCCCTGCTTGCGGCCTTGCCGAAACTGCTGGGCCTATGAGTGATCCTCGCCTGATCCTGTTTGACGGACAGGTTGCCCATGCCGCGTTGCGGGGCAAAGTTTCGGCCAAATCTTTCACCGCCGGTAAGTGGCAAAGATGCCGCCTTGCCACCAGCAACCTGACACGAACAGACGGCAAGCAAGACAAACAACTGCTGTTTGGCGAAAGGTTTTTGGTGATTTCCAAAAATACCGAGGGGCCAAATGGGCTTAGTTTTGGTCAATGTGAACGTGATGGCTATGTGGGTTGGATGCCGACGGCTGATTTGTGCGAAGATTTTGAACCCAGCCATAGGGTGACCAGTTTGGGCACCCATTTATACACCGCCCCCGACATCAAAGCCCCCACCCTTGGGTGGCTGCCGATGGGGGCCGAATTGCGCGTGGACGCCAGCAATGACGACACATCAGCCGCGTTTATCCGCATGCTTTTGGGCGATGATTTAACCGCATACGTGCCACGCCAGCACCTAAATACGCCGATGTACCGCGCCAAAGACCCGGTTTTGCTGGCCCGGAGGTTCCTCAACGCGCCTTATCTGTGGGCCGGCGACAGTTTTCAGGGCATCGATTGTTCCGGCCTTGTGCAACGCGCCTTGTTGATGTGCGGCATCCCCTGCCCGCGCGACAGCGACCAACAGGAAACCGCGCTGGGGCGCGCCCTGAAACGAGGCGAAACCCCAAATCGCGGCGATATTGTTTTTTGGAAAGGCCATGTGGGCATTATGGCCAGTGCCACCCATCTGATCCACGCCAACGCGCACCACATGGCCGTCGCGATTGAGCCGTTTAAATCCGCCTGCACACGAATCGGCAAAAACGAATTCGGCGCGGTCACCTCGATTAGACGGCTTGCGCCCTAATCGGCGATCTTGATCAGCTTGCGCTCCAGAACTTGCAACACGGATTTCAAATCCGCCCCGCGTTTTAATATCCGCCCATCCATGCCAATAACCGCATATTGCCCCTGCCGCAGTGCCAGCTTGGGGCGTTTTTCAATCCGGTAAATCGGATGCTCGGCCGCGCGGCGAAAAATCGAAAAAATTGCCACCTCGCGCAGCGACGAAATCCCGTAATCACGCCATTCGCCCGCCGCCACAAACCGCCCATAAAGCCCGACAATCATGCCCAATTCCAAGCGCTGAAAATGAACCTGCTCGGGTGGTGCTTGGCGTGGAAACTGTGTCACGTTTTGCAGCGTCATCCTGTCAGCCTATCCAGAATTTCCCCCAAATCAAGCCCTGCCGCAATTTGGCCGCGAAATCACCGCGACCTTACCGCGATCCTTCCCTTTTGGTGCCCCTTTCAAGGATCAAACCATGCCTGTAGCGTTCATCGCTATTCTCGGTTGGGCGGTATCTTTGCCCCCACCCAATCCGCCGGGCCGGGAAAATAATTGGGGCGTCTGCGCACTGCTGCGCGGGCGCCCTTTTTATTTGGCGCACAATCCATCCCCTGCCTTATTTCAGCCGCCAAATCACCGCGGCAATACCCTTGGACGTCCTCCAAGTTGCCCTGATCGGGGGCAATAACAAAGGGGCAGCGACATTCGCTGCTCTCGGTGGGCGGTTTCTTGCCCCCACCCAGTCCGACCACCGAGAAAGATTTTGGGACGCCTGCACACATCGTGCAGGCGTCCTTTTTTCATTCCAACAGAAAGTTCCGCTGTTGATCAGCCATAGGCAAAAGGGAAAAAGCACAATCTATAAAGTGCCAATCAACACGCAACAGTATCGCCGCTGGCGAAGGATTTCGCCGAACGTCATTTATGCCACCTCTGGGCAATGCCAGACAGGCATTCCAGCGAAAGCCCGGATTCTAGGCCGCCACGGTTTGGCGCGGATCGGGCCCGAATACGTCGTGGTGAATGCCCGAAAACGCCCGAATACTCGCCACACGTTCCGGCGAACAATCCATCAACGCGGCCATGGCGGTTACCTTGCCCATCGATTTGGGCGATCCAAGGTAATCATAGGGCGCATTGCCCGACCGTTTCATCACCCGGTTCATCACCGGATCAATCACCGCGACAGCGTCTTTGATGCCTGCCTGCATGGCATATTCAAAGGCCCCGATCATAACCTCGCTGGTCACATAGGAAATCGATTTTCGCCCATGGCCCATATCCAACGTGTTCATATCCACGCAAAAACGGGTGGCTTCCCACACCAGCGCACTGCGCAGGGGTGGTTCGCCGTTCAAAATCGGGGCAAAAATATCAGACAGCATATGCGGCCCTGTGGTTTGCAACAGGCGCATACAGCCGACAACACGCCCATTGGGGTCAGTGCTGACAACATAGGCGGGATCAAGGCTGTCAAATTCGTCGATCTCGCGACCGTTTACGATCTGAACATCCCAACCCAGGCGATCATGGAAAACACGCTTCCGTAACTTGTACACTTCATCGATAAGACCTTTATGGTCTTGCACATTTAGTGAATCTACAACATAGATCATGATGGTTCTCCCCTAGTCACTGCCTTACCTTGGCCGCATTCTTGACAAGATTGCTATTAGGGGTTTCCCTTAGTGCCGCGTGTTAATTCGCTGACCTAACCGGGGTAAATGATCTGGTATCCAATGGCGCGGCCCACGGCTTGTATCGTGGTGAGCGCGCCTAGTTTTTCACGAGCGGATCGCATGTGAACCTCGACCGTGCGGTGAGATATGCCCAGAATATCGCCAATATCCTGTTGGGTTTTTCCAATCGCTGTCCACTGTAATACTTCGGTTTCACGCGCCGAAAGCTTCGGGCGGCGCAGGGCGCGTGACAGCACATCGGATTGCATCACGGAATCATGCAAATGCACCGCGGCCATTTGCAAATCGCTGATCCTGTCGCGCGTTAACAATTTCCATTCGCGTTCAGAACAGGATCGGGTGACACTTAGCAAACCTATATCGCCAAACGGGCCACGGATCGGGATCGTCATGCCCTGATCGGTCAGGCCGTAATCATTGGCGCGGTAAAATACCGAAGAAAAGCTTTCGCCGCGTTTAAGTCGCGTCCAATCCACCGGCGCGATGCTGCGGGCGGATTGGTGAATGGTCGGATCAACCCGATGCAGGTTCATCCGCATATAATGCAGCTTCCATTCGTCAGGATAATTGGCATAGCCCAGCACCGAACCAGTGACCGGACTCATCGTGGCGTAAGATCCGAAATCGAATTCCATATGCTGGCAAAGCTGATCGATAAACGTCAGATAATTGTCACTGGTATTGCTCTGCGCGCTTAGGTCGATGATATTTGTCAGCTCATCTGCCATGGCTTGCTAGGTGTCCCCGTTACAGCAATCCCAATCGCGCCGCTTTGGATGCGGCTTGGGTAGCCGTTTTTGCATCGATATTTGTCATAGCCGCGCGTAGGCGGGCCTTGACTGCACTTTCCGAGATATTCAGCTCGTGTGCAATCTCTTTAAATCTTTTGCCGTTTGCCAACAGCCGCAGCGCCTCGATTTGGGCACCGGTTAACACCGGTTTGTCATCAATGCCCGGTTTGGCCCCGCGCAACGATTGTTGCAGTTTTGCCAGTTCGGAATTTTTAAACTCGCGATCATTGCGCGCAAAAATGCCAAAGCTGCGGGTTGGTGACCCGCTTAGGGCATCCAGTACACTGACCAAACAGCCATAACGCAGGTTGTGTTCGGCATAGGCTTTTTGCACACCGGCCGGATCGGGCAAATCAAGCTCTGACCAACGCGCAACACCTTCGTGCTGATACACCCAGCGCATAAAAGGATCCTGCACCGCCAATCCGTGAATCGTATAGTGATCAACCCAAGCCTGAGGGAAAGAATTCACTTCCTCTTCAGGGGCATAAAACCCCAAACGCGCGGCAACGTAAAACCCAGCAGGCGCGAGACTGGCGTAAAATGGTGTCCAGTTATTCAGTTGCACGATAGACTTTAGTGTCCTTGTAAGCTAATTCTTAAACCCAAACGGGGTGGTTACCATGACACTAGATGCAAAAATTTCGGGTCTTTTGCAACGTATAGTTGAACTGCACGACTGGAAATTCGCAGTTGGCGTTCGTATACGTTTTAACAACCCAAGTCTGCTTTATCAAACATATCCGCAAGATTGGCAGGATTACTATACAAAAAACGCGCTGGTCATGGTTGACCCCACGGTAAGGTGGGGGTTGCAAAACACCGGATATTGCCGTTGGTCCAGCCTGGCGGACCAGGATTCAGAAGGCGTTTTTGCCGCAGCGGCCAAATATGGTCTGGGGTATGGGTTTGCCGTTTCCGAAGGCTCACCAATGGATCGCACCATGGGGTTTTTTGCGCGATCCACCGGTGAATTCACCGAATCAGAGATGCAAGAAGGGGACGCATTGGTCAAAGAGCTGCATCAGATGACCGAGGGGTTTGAAAATATGGATCCAGCGGAAATTGCCGCAGCACGGGCAATCAAACTGTAAAATTTCCCACATAAGCCGCCACGTTGTTTTTTATTGACTGACCAGTCAATAAAAAATATTGTCCTGTTTGATTTGCAGGAACGAGGCGACGATGTCCAAACCAAACATTCTGATCTTTATGGTCGATCAACTGAACGGCACCTTTTTCCCCGATGGTCCTGCCGAATGGTTACATGCGCCCAATTTGAAAAAACTTGCGGCGCGATCAACACGGTTTCAAAACGCTTACACCGCCTCACCGCTTTGCGCGCCGGGGCGGGCGTCGTTCATGTCGGGGCTGTTGCCCAGCAAAAGCCGTGTTTATGACAATGCCGCCGAATTTGCCTCGGACATTCCCACCTATGCGCATCATTTGCGTCGTGCGGGCTATCAAACCTGTTTGTCAGGCAAAATGCATTTTGTCGGCCCTGATCAAATGCACGGCTTTGAAGAACGCCTGACCACCGACATATACCCCGCCGATTTTGGCTGGACGCCGGATTATCGCAAGCCCGGCGAACGCATCGAGTGGTGGTATCACAACATGGGGTCTGTCACCGGGGCAGGCGTTGCCGAAATTTCCAATCAAATGGAATATGACGACGAGGTTGCCTATAATTCAACGCGCAAGGTTTATGATCTGGCGCGGGGTCGCGACGCGCGGCCTTGGTGCCTGACCGTCAGTTTCACCCATCCCCATGACCCATATGTGGCGCGGCGTAAATACTGGGATTTGTATGAGGATTGCGAACATCTGTTACCGAAAATTCCGGCGATGGCATATGAAGATCACGACGCGCATTCACGCCGGATTTTTGACGCCAATGATTGGCGCAGTTTTGACATCACAGAAGATCACATCAAAAAATCCCGCCGCGCCTATTTTGCCAACATCAGCTATCTGGACGACAAAATCGGCGAGGTGATGGACGCGCTTGAGGCGACGCGCCAAGAGGCAATCATCCTGTTTGTATCCGACCACGGCGATATGCTGGGCGAACGCGGGCTGTGGTTCAAAATGTCGTTTTATGACGGCGCGGCGCGGGTACCGCTGATGATTTCGTCGCCTGACATGACGCCGGGTCTGGTGACAACGCCAGTATCCAACATCGATGTTACCCCGACGCTCTGTGATCTGGCCGGTGTCTCGATGGACGAGGTGATGCCTTGGGTTGAGGGCGAAAGCCTTGTGGCGCTGGGTCAAGGTGGTACGCGCGACACGCCTGTCGCCATGGAATACGCCGCCGAGGCATCCTATGCGCCAATGGTGTCTTTGCGCTACGGGCCTTGGAAATATAACCGCTGTGCGCTTGACCCTGACCAGTTGTTCAATATGGATGACGATCCGCATGAACTGAGCAATCTGGCCGACACCCCCGCCCACCAAGGCACGCTGGCCAGCCTGCGCGCAAAATCGCAAGCGCGATGGGATTTGGCCGCCTTTGACGGGCAGGTGCGCGAAAGCCAGGCCCGCCGCTGGGTGGTTTATGAAGCCTTGCGCAACGGGGAATATTACCCGTGGGATTACCAGCCGCTGCAAAAAGCCAGCGAACGCTACATGCGCAACCACATGAATTTGGACAGTCTGGAAAACGACAAACGGTTTCCCCGTGGGGAATAACGTAGCGAACAACAAAGGCGCGAGGCGCTGAAACCTGAAGGGGGCACTCCCGCCTATTTGGCCCACGCTACGCGAGGTCAAAATAGTTGGGCCCGGCCTCGCCTTCGGCTCGGAAGAACGAAAGACGACAAGAATGGAATTTGACTATGTGATCGTGGGCGCGGGGTCGGCGGGTTGTGCCTTGGCATATCGTCTGTCTGAAAGTGGCAAACACACCGTGGCGGTGATTGAATTTGGCGGCACCGATGCGGGGCCCTTCATTCAAATGCCCGCCGCATTATCGTACCCGATGAACATGTCGCGGTATGATTGGGGCTATCACACCGAACCCGAACCGCATCTGGATGGCCGTTCTTTGGCGACCCCACGGGGCAAGGTCATTGGTGGTTCATCCTCGATCAATGGCATGGTTTATGTGCGTGGCCACGCCCGTGATTTTGACTATTGGCAGGAAAGCGGCGCGGATGGTTGGTCCTATGCTGACGTGTTGCCCTATTACAAGCGCATGGAAAACTGGCACAGCGGTGGCCATGGCGGCGACAAGGCATGGCGTGGCCGCAAAGGCCCGTTGCACATCAATCGCGGGCCCCGCAAAAACCCTTTGTTTAGTGCCTTTGTGAAGGCCGGTAAGCAAGCCGGATATCCGGTAACGGGGGATTACAACGGGCAACAGCAAGAGGGTTTCGGCCCGATGGAACAGACGGTCCACAAAGGCCGTCGATGGTCGGCGGCCAATGCCTATTTGCGACCGGCCCTAAAACGCAAAAATGTGGCCCTGATAAAGGGGTTTGTCCAAAAAATAGTGATCAAGGACAACCGTGCCACAGGGGTTAAAATCGCCCAGGGATCGGCAAGCCGGATCGTAAATGCACGACGCGAAGTGATCCTGTCGGCCTCGTCGATCAACTCCCCTAAAATCCTGATGCTGTCGGGCATTGGACCCGCCGCGCATCTGGCCGAGCACGGCATCGATGTCGTTGCCGACCGCCCGGGTGTTGGGCAAAATCTACAAGACCATCTGGAACTTTATATGCAGATCGCCTCGCTGCAACCGATCACCCTGTATAAACACTGGAACCTGTTGTCCAAGGCCATCATCGGTGCGCGTTGGTTGTTTTTCAAAACTGGCCTTGGGGCCTCGAACCAATTTGAAAGTGCGGCGTTCATTCGAACCCGCGCGGGCGTTGAATACCCCGATATCCAGTATCATTTCCTGCCCATTGCCGTGCGTTATGATGGCAAAGCCGCCGCCGAGGGGCATGGGTTTCAGGCCCACACCGGCCCGATGCGATCCGCCTCACGCGGGTCTGTCACCCTGCGATCAGCCGATCCGGCGGAGGCCCCGAAAATCCTGTTCAACTACATGTCGCACGCCGATGATTGGCGCGATTTTCGCACCTGTATCCGCCTGACCCGCGAGGTATTTGCCCAAAAGGCCTTTGCGCCTTATGTGGGCAAGGAAATCCAGCCCGGTATTGCGCTGCAAACGGATGACGAACTGGACGGGTTCATTCGCGAACACGTCGAAAGCGCCTATCACCCATGTGGTACCTGTAAAATGGGGGCCAAAGATGATCCAATGGCGGTGGTCGATCCTGAAACACGGGTGATTGGTGTTGAGGGTCTGCGCGTGGCCGACAGCTCAATCTTTCCGCGCATTCCCAACGGCAACCTAAACGGCCCCTCAATCATGACGGGCGAAAAAGCAGCGGATCATATTCTGGGTGCGGGCATGTTGGCAAAATCCAACGCCGAACCATGGATCAACCCGAATTGGAAAACATCACAACGTTAAGGTGCCGCCGTCAGGGCACAGCCTTCAACCGTGACGCGGTGCATATATCGGCGGTGCCCGTGGTAGTCGTTGATCGCCTTGTGCCACGTGGCGCGATTATCCCACATGGTCACATCACCGGCCTGCCATCTGACACGACACTGAAATTCTGGTTTCTGACAATGCGCGTAGATCACCCCCAAAATCGCATCGGATTCGGCCACAGAAAGCCCGTCAATTTGCGTGGTGAATTGCGGGTTCACAAACAACCCTTTGCGGCCCGACAAAGGGTGCGAAATCACCATCGGGTGCAGCGCGTCCTGTGTGGCCTGATCCGCATTGCCAACACGACCGGATTGCACCGCATCCGTCTTTGCCTGAGTGGCCCCAAACACATGGCGTGACGAATGCCATGCATAGCGACCGGTCAGGATTTTTTTGAAATCATCCGACAGCGCCTCATAGGCCGCCGCCATGGAACAAAAAACCGTATCCCCCCCAAAAAGCGGCGTTTCAATCGCGTGCAAAATTGACCCCATCGCCGGGATTTGATCATAGGCATGATCCGTATGCCAAACCTCGCCGATGGCACCCTTTTGGTCTGGCTCTTTCAAAACCACGGCAATTTCCGGATGTCCGTCAAGCGCCTGAAAAAACCGGTTCACGTTGATTTTTCCCCAGCACCGCGCAAATTCAAGGTGGTCATCTGGCGACAGCGATTGATCGCGTAGTGTGATTACCGAATACTCGGTGAACGCCTGTTTGATCGCCTCAAATTGACCGGCATTGCGCAGATCGGCATCGAAAATATCTGCCCCCAAATTCCCTGTCAGCGGAACAATTTTCATCGGCTTTTCCTGATCTTTTTATGACAATGCCTGTGATGTAAAAGGATTGTTTGGCCCGCACCGCAAGTCAAGTAATTTCCGCCAAGGCATCCACCAACCAAGGCCAATCCGCCGCCTCGCGCTCGTTCACCACAACAAAGGCGCGGCGGGTGAATTCGGGCGCATTTATCCTAAATAGAGACTGTTTTTGAAATTCCACCCGGCACATTCGTTCCGGCAAATAAGCCGATCCGCCATGCGCCAGCAAATGCGCCAACCCCAAAGTGGCACTGCCAAAATTCAGCCGCGCCGTGCCCGCATTTGCATAGGTCGCGGCATGTTGGCGGCCAAACTCCTCACCTGCCTCAACATATACATAACCGGGGTCAAAATGCGTCGGGCGGTCGGCGTCGGTTGCCACCAAAATCAACCGGTCCAACGGCAGGGCATGTACTGATTGATTGCCCATCGGTGCCGGTTGAAAAGTCAGCGATATGTCGATCAGACCATCGCGCAGCCATCCGGATAATTCACCCGCACCCCCCTGCCAAATCGACAGCGCCACCGAGGGTTGGCGATGCCGCACATGGTCAAACAAGCGTTGCCCCAAACCTGTCCATAAATCAGGATGGCAGCCAATGTTACACATCCCGCTCAGGCCCGCAGGCAGCGCGGTTTCTTGTTGTGCCTGCCGCCAAAGATCGGTCATCGTTTCGGCATAGCGTTTCAGCCGCCCCCCCGCCGCGGTCATCACCGCGCCGGATTTTTGCCGCGTTATCAGCACTTGCCCGATCTCGTCCTCCAGCGATTTCAGGCGCGCGGTTACCGTGGATTGCGTCACGTTCAACCGCTCCGAAGCACGCACAAGGCTGCCGGTTTCGATGATCGCCAGAAAGGTTTGCAGGGCGGTTAGGTTCATGGTTCCTCTATTCGATAAATTTGCATTTACCATACAGAATAATTTGATTTTATAAAGCGTGTCCCTGCGCTAATTTCCCCAAAAGGAAATTTATCATGCACGAAATCACCGACCTGAAAATGTTGATCGATGGCAAATGGGTTGCGGCCAGCGATGGCGCAGCCTTTGACAGTTGCGAGCCGGCAACCGGCAATGTCTGGGCGCGGGTGCCCGAGGCCACGGCGACGGACGTTGATCGCGCGGTGCGGGCGGCGGACAGGGCGTTGAACGACGGGCCATGGGGTGAAATGACCGCCACAGATCGCGGTAAATGCCTGCGTAAATTGGGTGATCTTTTGGCGGAAAATTCCGAAACCATGGGCCGTATCGAAACCCGCGACACCGGCAAGATGTTCAAGGAAACCAAATGGCAAGCGGCCTACATCGCCGAATATTTTCATTTCTTCGCGGGGGCGGCAGATAAAATCAACGGTGAAACCCTGCCGATTGATAAACCGGATATGTTCGTTTTCACCCACCGCGAACCCTTGGGCGTGGTTGCCGCCGTGGTGCCGTGGAATTCGCAATTATTCCTGACGGCGGCAAAACTTGCCCCGGCGTTGGCGGCGGGCAATACGGTGGTTCTAAAGGCATCTGAACACGCCTCGGCACCGGTGTTGGAATTTGCCAAACTGATTGCGCAGGCTGGCATTCCTGACGGCGTTGTCAACGTGGTCACCGGCCATGGCGATCCCTGCGGTCGTGTGCTGACCTCGCACCCTTTGGTGGCGCGGGTGTCCTTTACCGGTGGGCCAATTTCGGCGGGACATGTCATTCGCAACACGGCGGAAAACTTTGCCGAGGTATCGCTGGAACTGGGCGGTAAATCCCCCTTTATCGTGTTTGAGGATGCCAATATCGAAAGCGCGGTGAACGGTGCCGTTGCGGGGATATTTGCGGCCACCGGCCAATCCTGTGTCGCTGGTTCGCGGTTGTATTTGCACGAGGATATCGCGGATGAATTTCTGGCCCGCATGGTGGCGATTGCGCGCGACATCAAAATCGGCGATCCCCAAGCGGAGGAAACCGAAATGGGGCCGCTGTGTACCCAAGGACAATTGGACCACATTATTCAACAAGTGGCGCTGGCGCAACAAGAGGGCGGCAAGGTTTTATGCGGTGGCAAACGCCCCGATCTGGCGGGTCTGTATTTTGAGCCGACAATTATCGAATGCCCACGGCAAGACATGACCATTGTCGATACCGAACTGTTTGGTCCCGTGCTGTCCGTGCAGCGGTTCAAAACCGAAAAACAGGCTCTAACACTGGCAAATGATACCAAACACGGGCTGGCGGCGGGCATATTCACCCGCGATTCCGCCCGCAGTTTGCGCATGTCAAAACGCATCAAAGCGGGCATCGTTTGGGTCAATACCTACCGCGCCATATCGCCCGTGGCGGAATTTGGCGGGATGAAAACATCCGGCTTTGGCCGCGAGGCGGGTTTTCAGGCCGTCTATGATTACACACGGCCAAAGACGGTCTGGATCAACACATCCGACGACCCGCTTGCCAGCCCCTTTCAACCACGCTGAGGTACACGCATGAAATTTCATATCGCGATAAATCTGGAACGTATGGACGCCAGCACCGACATGAACGCGGTGCAAAATCATGTGATAGATATGGTGAGAATGGCCGATGCGGCGGGTTTTGAAATCGCTTGGGCGGCGGAACATCACGCGCTGGAAATGACCATCGCGCCCAACCCCTTTCAGATCATGACATGGTGGGCCGGCCACACCAAAAATATCCGCCTTGGCTGTGGTGTGGCCAATGCTGCCTATTGGCACCCGATCAACATCGCAGGCGAAGCGGCAATGGTCGATCTGATTTCCGGCGGGCGCATGGAATTTGGCCTTGGCTCGGGCGCGTATCAACGTGAATTTGACCGCATGCATCCCGGTTTGGATCAAAAAGACAGCTATCATTATGTGCAGGAAATGTTGCCTTTGGTAAAGCAATTGTGGAAGGGCGACGTTGAGCACAACGGAAAATACTGGCAATTTCCCAAGGCCACGTCCTGCCCAAAACCAGTGCAAAAAAATGTGCCGATATGGGTTGCCGCGCGTTCCCCGATCACCTTTGATTATGCGGTGCAAAACAACTGTAATATCATGTCATGGCCGCTGACCATGCCCTTTGCCGAGGCGGAAAAATACCGCGAGCAACTGGCGGATGCACGGGCGAAATACCCCGGCCATACGGGTCGCTTTGCGATGATGCGCCACACCGCCGTTTACGACAATGAAAGTGACCGCACCGCAGCCCTGGCCGCGATCCGCAATGTATTGGGTCAGTTTGGCAATCTGATGATGAAAAAGGGCGACGTGGTGAATGGTTTCCCTGATCGCGTACCGCTGGAAGAACTGGCAGGCAACGCCCGCGTTGATCCAAAAATGCTAGAAGAAAACCTGATGTTCGGCGCCCCCGATCAAGTGATCGAAAAGCTGAAAAAATATGAAAACCTGGGCGTTGACGCGTTTATTTATTATGCCAGCATGGGCATGGATATGGCGCAACAAAAACGCTCTTTTGCGTTGTTTTGTGACCGTGTTATGCCTGCTTTTGCCTAAAATCCCGAAAGGAAAACCATGCCCGCCGAAATCCGTCGCACGCTGTTGCAGATCCAGACCACCAATATCGAAGGCGGTCGGGTGGTTGAAACTCCGACCAAACTAATCGCCGCACTGGCGATCATCAAAAACCCGTGGCATGGCCGTGGTTTTGTGGAAAATCTGCGCCCTGAAATCCGCAAAGTGGGTCCGGTGGTTGGCAAGCTGTTGACCGAAATGATTTTGGACATAACCGGCGATAAAATCGAGGGTTACGGCAAGGCATCGGTTGTCGGCATGGGCGGCGAAATTGAACACGCCCAAGCCCTGACCCACACCCTGTGGTTTGGCAATCAATACCGCGATGCGGTGGGGGCAAAAACCTATCTGGCCTTCACCAATTGCAAGGGGGTGGCGGGGCAGCCGATCATGATCCCGTTGATGGATAAACACGATGCAGGGCGGCGTTCGCATTACCAAACCATCCATTTGAATATTCCCGACGCTCCGGGGCCGGACGAAATTGTCATCGCGCTGGGGGCGTCCATCGGCGGCCATCCGCACCACCGGATTGGTGATCGCTACGAGGATTTGCGCGAGATGGGGCATGACGCGGATAATCCCGCGGGTGTTTAACGGCATGTCCGAATTTGGCCGCCATGACGGCACGGCCTATGAACTGCACGGCGCGGCCGGTGCGCCTTTGATCGTGTTGATCCACGGGCTGGGGTTATGTCGGCATTTGTGGGAGGATCACATCGACGCGCTTTGTACCAATCACCGGGTTCTGAGTTATGATTTGTGGGGGCACGGACAATCGGCGCCACTGCCAGAGGCTGCTTCATTGACGGTCTATGCACAACAGTTGGCAGGGCTGATGAACGCGCTGGATACCGGACCAGCCGCCATCGTCGGCTTTTCCATTGGCGGCATGATCAATCGTCGGTTTGCGCTGGATTTCCCCGAATTAGTCACTGATTTGGTGATTTTAAATTCCCCCCATGATCGCGGTGACGCGGCGCAAACGGCGGTCGAGGATCGCGCCGCCAAGGTGCGCGAGCAAGGCGCGTTTGCCACTTTTGACGCCGCCTTGGCGCGCTGGTTCACGCCGGAATTTCGCGCCGCCAATCCGGCGGTGATGGATCTGGTGCGCGATTGGCGCGGTTTGGTTGACGCTGAAAGCTATGCTCAGGCGGCATGGATTCTGGCCAATGGCGTGCGTGAATTGATCCGGCCCGATCCGCGCATCACGGCACGAACACTGGTCATGACCTGTCAGGCCGACAGCGGCAGCACGCCCGCCATGAGCCATGCCATAACGCGTGAAATTGAAGGGGCGGAAACGCTGATCATTCCGCACCTGCAACATCTGGGGTTGATGGAAAACCCTTGGGCGTTCACCTCGCCAATTTTGAAATTTCTCGAAGGGACAATGCCATGACCATGATGTCAGGTGGCCAAGCCGCCGTTGAGGCGCTGAAGGCCGAAAAAACCAGCCATATTTTCGGGCTGATCGGGTCCGCCACGATGGAAATGTTTGACGCGCTTTATGATGCGCCCGAGATGAAATTTATCGGTGTTCACGACGAACGCACCGGCGTTCACATGGCCGACGGCTTTGCCCGCGCTTCTGGTCGTGCGGGGGTGTTTTTGGCGGGTCAAAACGGGCCGGGCACCACCAATTTGACAACCGGTCTGGCACAGGCCAAGGCGGCGTTTTCGCCGGTGGTTTCCATATCGGGCGCCTTGTCCACGGCGCATTTGTATCGCGACGCCTTTCAAGAGGTGGATCAGCAATCGCTGTTCACCCCGATCACCAAAAAAACATGGACCGCGCCCAGCGCTGATCGTGTGCCCGAATTGATCCGCGAGGCGTTCCGCGTCGCCCTTGCCCCGCGTCAGGGGCCGGTACAGTTAAACCTGCCGCGTGATGTATTGGCGGCGCAGGCAGACATTGCCGATATGCAAGCCCCCAGCGCCTATCGCCCGCTTGCCTATCCGGCGGGCAATCCGGTGGCGGTTGCACAGGCGGCAGCAATGCTGGCGGGGGCAAAACAACCGGTGATTATCGCTGGTGGTGGCATCAAAAATACCTGCGGTGCCGATCAGGCGCTGGCTTTGGCGACCGCGCTTAACTGTCCCATCGTCACCTCGCCCGGTCATGGGGATGCGGTGCCGTTTTCACATCCGCTGAACGCCGGTCAAATGGGGCCGCGTGGCAATCCGGTGGCGTCAAAACTGGTGCAACAGGCCGATGTCATTCTGGCGCTGGGCACGCGGTTGGGGTTCAATTCGACCTTTTATACCTATGACAATATCAACGCTGCCGCACAGATCATCCATGTGGAATTGGAACCCACGGCCATTGGGCGGTATTTCCCCGTGGCGCTGGGCATTTGGGGCGATGCGCCCAGTGTGGCGGATCAAATCACCGCCGCGCTAAAGCCGATCAAAAACCGTGCCGACGCCATGATCTGGACCAAACAGTTTCAAGCCGACCGCACCGCCTATCTGGCCAAACGTGATGTTGACGCGGTGATGACGGAAAGCCCGATCCAGCCCAGTGGCTTGTTCAAACAGTTACGCGACGTGTTACCCCATAATGCGGCGATCACGCTGGATGCGGGAACCCTGTGCTTGCAGGCCACGGATGCGCTGAACATGCACCATCCCAAAAGCCTGTTTTCGCCGCTGGATTTCGGGCTGGTGGGGTTTTCTTTTGCCGCCGGTCTGGGGATCAAACTGGCGATGCGGGATCGTCCTGTAATTTCCCTGATGGGCGACGGCGGTTTCGGGATGGCGCATTCTGAATTATCCACCGCCGTGGATCACGGCATCAACACGGTGACGGTGGTGATGAACAATGGCTGTTGGGGGGCGGAAAAGGCCTATCAGCGCGATTTTTTCAACGGGCGCTATATCGGTGCCGATGTTTCAAGCCCGGCGTTTGACAAACTGGCCGATCTTTATGGCGCCAAAGGCTATCGTGTCGATAGATTGAACGAGCTTGGCGGCGCGCTTCAGGCGGCTTTGGTGTGCGGTAAACCGGCGGTGATTGACGTGATGGTTGACCCTGAGGCGCTCTATAGTTTTCGGCGCGACAGCTTTAAGCATCGTGGCGGGTAACAATGATTTAACGAAGTTGACAGCTGTCAACTTCGTTAAAAATATATTAAATCTGCGTTTTAGGCGGCCACAAATTTCAAACTAACCCCGTTCAAACAATGGCGTTTGCCAGTGGGTTTGGGGCCATCGTTAAAGATGTGGCCCAGATGGCTGCCGCAGCGCCGACAGTGAACCTCGGTTCTGGTGGTAAAAAGCGTGTTGTCCGGCTTGGTGCCAATGGCGCGGGGCAGGCTTTTGTAAAAACTGGGCCAGCCCGTACCGCTGTCATATTTGGTTTCTGAGGAATACAACGGCAGATCGCAGCCGCGACAAATATAGGTGCCCTCGGCATAGTTTTTGTCCAGCGGGCTGGAACCAGCGCGTTCCGTGCCGTCGCGACGCATCACTTTAAATTCGAGTTTGGTCAGCATCGCCCGCCATTCGGCATCGGTGCGGGTGATTTCAAAATTGCCCTCTGCCGCCCAGATCGGATTGGCGGGGCCAGTGGCGGTGGCGATCAGGGCCGAACCGGTTAACAAAAAGTTACGGCGTTTCATCTCGAAAATCCTTTCGCAAGTGTTAACAACGTGCCGCTCTGAGCGTTGGGCCAGAGCGGCACAAAGTCGACAGAAGCCTATTTCGGCAACAGTACCTTATCTATAACATGGATTACACCGTTGGACTGGTTCACATCTGCGACAGTCACAAGCGCGGCATTGCCACTTTCGTCATAGATATAGACGTTTGCGCCGCGAACCTGTGCCGACAAAGCATCGCCCGAGACGGCGTTAAAGTTGTAAAAACCATCTTCGCTGGCGCGGGCGGCCTTGATGATGTCCGCAGCGGACCATTTACCAGCCACCACATGGGCGGTCAAAATCTTGGTCAGCATCGCCTTGTTTTCAGCCATCAACAACGTGTCAACGGTGCCCGCTGGCAGGGCGTCAAAGGCGGCGTTTACCGGCGCAAAAACGGTAAACGGGCCGTCGCTCATCAATGTTTCCACCAGACCGGCGGCTTTGACAGCGGCGACCAGCGTGGTGTGATCGGCGGAATTCACCGCGTTTTCAACAATGTTTTTGCTTTCAAACATCGCAGCGCCGCCAACCATGGGGTTGTCAGACATGGCAAATGCCGTGCCGGACAACAAAACAGTGACGGATAGGGCTGTAAGGAATGACTTGAAATTCATGCTTCTTCTCCAATGTTATGCCCCGCGTTGTGGAGGCGATGAAGAAGAAACGAGTGCTGGCGTGGAAAAGTTTCAGGGATTGGATAAATTTTTAATAAACTTTTTACAGTGGTGGAAAACCAAGAATTTCCTTTCGGTATTGTTCGGCCTAGATCTTGCTAACAGCCGCCGCCGCCAAAATCTCCCCCGTGGGCAGACCTGTGGGCGAGCCGCCTAAGGGCTCGTCGCTGATCGCCAGCGTACCACTGGCCAAAGCGGCGTGCAATTCGGTGGGCACGTTATGGGTGGCCACGGCCTCAGCAGACAACAGCCCCAAGGGCACAGGGGTGCTGGACCCCTCGGCAATCAACCATAATTGCAATGAGCGCCCCGGTTTTGCCCCCCCGGCAAGGCGTTCGATTTGCAGGGCGCTGGCGGCTTGGTCAAACCGCGCATTGACCACCAGTGAGCTGTCAGCCGCCGACAGGTTTGCGGTATAAATAGGCCCAGCGCCTGTGAAGTTCACGTTCGGACCAAAGGCCAAAAAAGCCACCAGCGTGACGGCGGTAATGATACCGTAGCTGCCGGCCTTTGATGTAAACAGCGCGGCCAGCATACCCCAGAAGCCGCGTTTTTTCGGCCCAAACAAGCGCGTTTGAATGGCGGTTTTGATTTGGGCGGGCGGGGCCACGGGATCAATATCATCGGTCAATGTCCCGAAATCTTCGCCCCAGCTGCTGACAAGGTCTTTTAATTGTGGCTCGTGCGCCATGCGGGCCTGAAATGCCGCAGATTCATCCGCAGACATCAGACCCAGCACATATTCACCCGCCAAGGCGATATCGTTTTCTGTATGTTCGGTCTTGTCACTCATCGGCTGAGACATTCCCTAAGTTTCAACAGGCTGCGCCGCAGCCAGGTTCGCATCGTATTTAGCGGTACGTTAAATCGCGTCGCCAGTTCCTGATAGCTGTCGCCATCCAAATAAGCGCCGCGCACCGCACTTGCCAAGGTTTCCTCTAGTTCGGCCAAACACCCGTCGATCCGCGCCCGCTCTGAGGATGCAATCGCGGCGGCCTCGGGCGTGGGGTTTGGGTCGGCCAGATCATAGGCCGCCTCAATATCAGTTGTGGGTGCCTTGCGCGCCCGTATTTTATCGATGGCCTTGTTGCGCGTCAGCGTAATCAGCCAGGTCATCGGGCTTAGCCCATTGGCGGCGTAAGTATCCGACTTTTGCCAGATGTTCACGAATGCCTCTTGCAAGGCGTCTTCGGCTTCGGCCCGATTATTCAAGATACGCAGGCAAACGCCAAAAAGTTTCGCACTGGTGGCATCATAAAGCGCGCCAAAGGCCCGCCGGTCGCCCAAAGCAACGCGGAAAATCAGGTTCTCGATGTCTTGGATCGTTGTCATAAAGTCCAATGCAGGCAGCGTCGGATCAGTCTAGCAACCTGCGGCCCATGTACAATCTACAGGGTGAACGGCAGGGGCAATCGTTGCATTTATCAAACATGTTTGTGGAAAACTTCGCCAGTCGTTTACCAAGATTTAGCGGGTGGTGGTGCAGGGTTGAGACGTGGCTTTTGCAAGGTTGGAACAATGCCAAAACATTTCTCACATATCGAAAATGATCCGTTTTTCATCGGGCAACTGCGGGCAATGTTGCGACCGGAAATCAAGGGCGCCACGGACCCGCACGATTTACAGCGGCGATTGGCACGGCTGGGGTATCGGGTGCGGCGCAAAGATGGGCAGCAATACCTTGCGACCCTGCCGCATGGCGCGTTGATTTGCCGATGTTGGTTTGCATCGGCGCTGGTGGAACTGGATTTTACCAAATCTCACAATACAGCGCGATGATTTCCGCCGCTGTTGGAATGCGCGGGTTGTTTTGCGGCGATCCCGAGGCCAGCGCCTGATCCGCCATCAACGGCAGTTTTTCGTGATAAGCGGCATGATCAAGACCATTTGCGCGGGGTGACGGCACATTTAGATCGCGGTTCATCCGGCGCAGCCCGTCAATCAATTTGTCACAGGCGGCGGCATCGGTATCCGCCGTTGCGGCCATTCCCATGACCCGCGCACATTGCGCATAGCGCGACGGCGCGTGGCCAACGGAAAAGGCGGTGACAGCGGGCAAAAGCATCGCATTTGACAGCCCATGCGCCACATGAAAATGCGCGCCAATCGGGCGGCTCATGCCGTGAACCAAGGCAACCGAGGCGTTGGAAAAGGCCATGCCCGCCTGCGAGGCCGCCAACATCAATGCCTCGCGCGCGGTCGCGTTCTCAGGGTCGCTACAGGCGGTGCGCACGTGCTGGGCAATCAGCGGCATCGCCGACAGGGCAAAGGCATCGGTATAGGCAAAAGCACGGCGGCTGACAAAAGCCTCGATCGCGTGGGTCAGGCTGTCAACGGCGGTATCGGCGGTGATCCGCGCGGGTTTTGTGGTGGTAAACCGCCAATCAATCAGGGCCGCCGTGGCAACACAGGCCAGCCCCGACAGGTTGTATTTTTCCACTTTTTCCGTATCGGTAATCACGCACCAGCGTGTCAGTTCCGAACCCGTACCACCGGTCGTGGGCAACAAGATCAACGGTGGGCCGCATTTATCAATCTGGGTCGGGGCCTTGAAATCGCGAACATGCCCTTGATTGACCGACATAAAGGAAATTGCCTTGGCGGCATCCAGCGCACTGCCGCCACCAAGCCCGATGATGCAATCATAGTCACCAGCCCTTAGCGCCACCAACCCGTGATCAACACAAGTGTCGGTGGGGTCCTCGACCACCCCGTCAAACAGGCCCCAGTCGATCCCGGCACTGTCCAAAACCGAGGTAACGGTCGCCACATGGCCCAGCGAAATCAGGTTTTGATCGGTCACAATCAGGGGTCGCGACAGGCCCAGTTGCATCAAAACCTCGCCGGTTTCCAGCGCCACCCCGCCACCAATGCGAATGATGCGTGGGATTGTATGCGGTCAATTTGGGTCGTGGGCATGAGTATTCCCTTTATTATGGTCACAGAAAGACTAGGGCACGATGCAAAAAAGCGCTAGCCTCATCCCATTGACGAATTTAGGGTTCAGAAGAATAAAAATTAGATTGAGTTGAAAAATATGGAAAGCCAGAAAGAAATTGAAATTTACCGACAGCGATTTGAAACCTTCCGGCATTTGGATAGGTTGCGCTGGCAGATGTTGCAGATTTTGATCGGAATCGGCTCGGTTTCCGCATTAATTGGACGGGCGTCAACCGAACCGGCGCAATGGTGGTTTTTTGCAGTTATCGGTACCGCGCTATTATTGTTGGCGTTTGTTATGACAAAAATAAATGGTGGCATTCGCATGAACAGCATTGCCCTGCGCTTGGCGGCAGAAAAAATTGACGATTTTTCGATCCCGGATGTGTCGCGCAAATGGAAAACATCGTCCCACTGGATTGCGGTTATTGTGTTTCTAGCTGGGGCCTTGTGCCTTGCTCTGGCTGCCGTTCGCATAATTCCTTTGATTGAAACGATGGCCTTGCCACTTGCGCTTGCGGTATAAAAATCCATTCACCGTATTCCGGCGCAATGCTGTGCCGCTGTTTGGCTATGATGTTTTCATTTCCTACAGTTGGACCGATGGCCGCGCTTATGCGGAATCCTTGCGCGATCAATTGGCGGCCTTGGGGTTGGTCATATTTTTGGATGATGACCGACTGAACGCAGGCGATCCTTTGACAACAAGTGTGTCATCGGCCCTGCAACGCAGCCGTGTTTTGGTGTTGGTGGCAACGCCAGCAGGATTGGCGTCAAGCTATGTTGCCGAGGAATTGGCGGAATTTTCCCGTCGTGGTCGCCCGCTTATCCCCATCGCGGGTGAGGCCGTATCAACATTGTTGAAATCCGACAGCGCCAGCTTTCACAATTTGGCAGGGGTGACAAATTTCAGTGAAGCCCAGCATAAATGTGCCGCTGAAAACTTGTCGGTTTTGCGCCCTTTCCTGCATTTGGTGGGCAGCACGGGTGATGCCTTGCTGGCGGCCGATACGCAGACAATTGAAAAAATAAAAACTTCTGTCGGTGTATTCAAAGCACAACGCACCCGGCAAATGCTGCTGGTGTCGCTTGTGGCGGTTTTTGCCACTTTGGCCGCACTGGCGTGGGTACAACGGATCGAAGCGGTATCCCAAAGGAACGTGGCACAGACAGCCTTGGAACAGGAACAACTGGCGCTTGCGCGTGAAAAGCAAGAACGCGAACGCGCTGATGCCGAGGCTAAGCGCGCGTTTGACAGCTTGCTGCGCGGTGTGGACCAATTGACCGGGTTTTCTGACGAAGTTTTGCAGGCAATTACAACGGGCGCAATCGCTGATCCGTGGCCGCTTAGTATTATGCAAAAACTGGAAGACAGCTATTGGGGGCTGGCAAGCGATGATAATCTTCGCGATATTCGCAACAGCCAAATCGGTAGCGTTTTTCAAAAAATCGCCGCCACGTATTTTAACATGGGGGAGTTGGAAAGAAGCCTTTCATCGTTTGAAAGATTTGTGGCCTACAGTCGGCGGTTGACGGTCGACGATCTGGACAACCCATTTTGGCGATCCGCCCTTGCCGCGGCCCTTTTGAGATTGGGCAATGAAAGAGCGGGAATCGGAGATTTTGCAGGGCGTATTCGGGATTTCACGGAAGCGGTCCGGATTTATGAATCCTTGGTGGACGATCCAAAAATAAAGGACTTCAAAAGGGAACGATTTATGTCGGGTCCCGAATTGCTGGCCATATCTCAGGCGAATTTGGCCAACGCCGTTCTTTTGCTAGCGGGCATCACAGAGGGCGACCGCAGGTTCGTGTCTGATGCATTGATCGAAAAGGCGCTGAAAGCTTTGGAAGATGCGGTTCGATCGCAATTGAATTTAGATTATGTCGCGCGCATCGATGGCGACGTGGGGCCAAAGTTGCGCGTGATATTAGAACAACGCCCGTGAGGCGCGCGGCCTAGTTGTGAGTTCTCAGGACGTTGTTCATTCGATCCATCTCTGAGAAGCTGAAGTTTGCAAAAACAGAAGCCATCAGGGAGAACCGAATGAACAGCCACAAGAATG
>Ga0316204_10002496_pt1 | contig 41351 bp, 45 predicted proteins | sample 6monrhotite_MG_2_FD_205661 | JGI IMG/M metagenome (GOLD analysis project Ga0316204, IMG submission 205661) | Microbial mat bacterial communities from mineral coupon in-situ incubated in ocean water Damariscotta River, Maine, United States -... | ecosystem: Environmental > Aquatic > Marine >...
TGTAAGAGCTAATTTTTTTACTTAGTACTGTTAAATCCATAATAAAACCTCCTGTTAATGGATGGCTTTAATATCTCATATACTGAAAAATTGAAAAGACGGGGGACTTCGACGATTTACATTCAAAATATCAATAAACTCATCTGTAATTACCGCTGAAAGCTCATCAATATAAATTCCTACTGGTTGATACTTCTTCTTAACCGAATTGGACTTATATTCGTGATAAACAGCATGAGCAAGATCACCTAAGATTAATTTCCCTAAAGACTTCGCAATTTTTGGATAACCAAGAACAGGTAAACCAACATATAGACATTTTTTACCTGTCCAAATGTCATGCATTGAAAAACCAGAGTCAGTTAATCTTTTACCAAAATCAGATTTAATTACTTTGGTAATTCTGGAAATAATCCCCAAAATGTCATCTCTTTTGAATTTAAACTCTTCTTTTATTGTTTTCTCTGAAATTATTAATAAACGACTAAGAATTGATTCAAAACTGACTGTGATCTTGTTATTTAAAAGATAATCAACTGAATCAAACAAAGCGTCGTAACAAATTTCTTCATAGTGAGGTTCTGACCAAGTAAAGCTCGCGTGAATTCTATCGGTAATATTGGTAGCACTTCCCATTTTAGCAGGATTTAAATTACAAGCTCCCATACCTGTATAGTGTTCAGAAAATACAGCCACTTCTCTTCCTGCTATCCTACAAAGATTTACAAATTGAGTAAGTGAACCATGATCGCCCTTTGGGTCAATCATTATTACAGGTTTCTTATTTTCTAAATCATCAAAAATTAAATCATCCATAAGAGCTGATTTGCCAAACCCAGAAGCACCTACAATAACAGTATGCTTTTCTCTTGAAATCTCTGAGCATTTCATAATTCTTTTTTGAGTTACACTAAAACCTATCTCATCATCTCGATCAGCAGTTTTTTTACATTTTAAATCTTTTCTTTCAATGCTTTTAACTTCCTGTACTCCATTTCTTTCAAATGATAGGTAGTTATTCATAGTCCATGTAATAGTATTTGCTAAAAGCTCAATACTTTTAAATACAATGATATGAACAAGTTCAAATATTGGCTCAAATATTCCTCCAACACCTAGATCAACATTTTTTGATTTATTACTCATTACTTTTCTCCTTTTGATTTTCCTAGTTGGTCATAGCTATTTTCATAAACATCAAAGGCTGGGATATAAAATGTTTTATCCCCTTTTTGTACGTATCTCTCTTTTGATGTGTATTTAATGACAAATTGTTGTTTTACTTTTCCCTTTAACTTAGGTGGTAAGTTCTTTAATGGAATTTTATATGCTTCTTGCTTTTTTAAATCAGCCTTAATATTAAAGTTATTAAAACCAATATCAATTTTATTTGGATCAACTTTATTATCAAGTAACATATGATTTAATTTATTATTTCTGGGATCTGCTTTATATAAAGCGTAACCAACTAGTCCTGTTACAACTCCTCCAATTAAACCAAAGACAGCTGTATTAGCACCTCGACTTTCAGTATTTGGACTTAAAACAAAACCAGAAGCACCTCCAACCACAGCGCCTGTTAAAGTAGAGTAAATAATTGTTTTTTTCATACTAGAGCAGGACTGTAATACGACTAATATTGCTATTGATGTGACTTTTGATATTTTCATATATTGTCCTTCTGTTTTAATTTGATTCCCCTATTAAAGAAAACAATCACCTCTTTGCCTGAGTTCACAAATGAAATATTCAGATTTCGATCTTTTGACTCAGCAATTTTAGAATTTGCCTGTTGTGCCACATTCATAAGTCCACCTAAAACCTTATTCTTGGCATTTATTTTTGTGGATTCTCCAAATGGTGTTAAGATTTTGTCTTTTGTTGCGTCCATCACTCCACTGAAAAAAGAAGACAATGAGCTTGTTAAAAAATTGCCTTCTTCTCCTGTATAATAACTATCAGCAATAATTCCTTCAGCTCCATCGAGATCCTTTACAACGACGTTGACTTCGTATTCCCCTTCTTCACTAACAAGAAGTTGACACTTGTTAGTCACTCTCTTGTTAAAGCTCATACCTGAACATTGAACTTCTGCTTCACCTAAAAATGAATCATTGGGTTTAAATCTAACTAAAAAACTTGTAGGTTTTCGATTGGTAGCAATGATTGATTCAAGAAGAACTGCTTTAAATCTTGAAAATGATCTTATTGTTTCAGCTTTTTTTCTGACTATAAGCTTTCTTTGCGATCTTTCTAAAATTTTTGAAATTTCAATGTCTTTTTTTAGAAGTTTATTAAGTAATGCTTGATTGTTGATTCTTTTCACAGCACGTCTTTTATAAACTCTTTTTCTTTCAATTCTTTTAGTAGGCTTATCAAACTGATAATCATACATTTTTGAACTATCAAGTTCTGAAAATCCTGCGAGGCAATTCATTGAGATGAATAAAGTAGAGATAGTTTTAATCACCTCAAACTCCTACGATAATAAATCAACTTGCCCTTAAAATAGATTGGAGGGCCCTTAGAAAGGTATGATCTGTTTTGAATGTATAAATCATTTACTTGAACAGTGCTTTTTGTCTTGTTTACAAATAATAATGATTTTGGACATTCAAATAATTGATAATCTTTATTTTCTTTTATAAGAATTAATGAATTACACTTTTTAGCAATTTGAAGTTCTATGTCTTTATTAGACAGAGCTTCATTGTAGTTAATATTAAAGTGATACTTCGAATCTTGTAAAAATACGATAAAGTTTCGATCAATTGCTTTTCTTTTTGGTTCAAATACTAAACTCTTACTTTTATTAAGCTCATAAATTTTATATTCCCCTTCTTGTCCTCCAACGAAGTCAGTAATACGACTCGGAAAACTAATTGAAGTTAAATGAGCCAGAGATAAAAATACTGTTAAGATTTGACCTTTAAAAATATAATAGATCATTAAAAACCTCCCATACTAGTAACTTGATACTTGGAAGTAATTTTCTTTCCTCTAATATCAGCGACTTTAAAAAAGTGTTTAAATCTCTTATTATGTTCTAAATCAACTTGGTAGTTTCTAAATCCTTTATTGTCTTTAACAACTACTTCACAACTTGAACTATTTAAGTATTTAACCAGTTGAACTCTTTTAAAATTGAATTTAGCTTTATTTTTTCTAAATTCTTTTAAAACACTTTTATTAAATAATTCTTTATTAAAATCTTTGTCTTCATTAATACTAATAAGTTCAGTCATTGCTTTAAAACATGTTTCAATACTTGAATAATATTCTTTTGTATTTCTTGAAATAAAGTTAATTCCAAAGACTGAAACGACAATTAAATTTAAAATTAAGCTGGCACTTATTAAATTAACAAGTTTTGATCTTGTTTTGTCTAGTTCTCCTCCTACATTTCTATAAAGTTGCATTATTTATTCTCCTTACTTTTAAAATTGTTATAATCGCGTCTTGAAGTTCTTCGATTACTTCTAGCTAAAGACGACTTTGGATTATCATTACTTAAAGTTGTATTTTGATTCTTGTCTGACTTTGAAGAACTTGGATTACCTTGATTATCTGACTTAGTATTTCTACTGCTTCTTCTTTGACTGTTAAAACTTCGACCTGACAAATCATGAGGACTTCTTTTATAGTTTTGCTGATCATCAACATTTGTGTTGTCTGGTAAACTGTTTCTTCGATTAAAACGCATTTGTTTATTTGTTTTAAAAGAACTGTCATTTTCAACTTTCTCTTTTGCTCCAAGATTGTGACTATTCACTGCTTTTGTACTTCCTCCATTTACGTAATCTGATGAATTTGGATTTAAACTAGTATTTTGTTTTGATTCACTCGTTCGACCTAGGCTTTTGGTATAGCCTCCATTTAAGTTTTGTGGATAAACACTATTTTTTCTAAAAGATCCCGCGACCTGACTAGCGATCATCCCAGTTTTGCCCATGTTTCCAGAAGCGAGAACATTAGTAAATGCTCCCATTGCTTTTTTAGGTAACCCCATTACTTGATTTGCTCCAAGAGTAGCGACAATTGCTCCGGCTTGTGCCACGCCACTTCCATTTAAAATAAATATTGATATTAAAGGAGTGAAAGCTATAAAAAGAGTCATTAGAAAAAGTAAAATTGATCCTGTCATCGATCCGCCAATTATGACTCCGTTTGAATAGCCTTTATTAATTTCAGAACCAATCATTGTTAAAATAAAAACAAGAACGTGTGGAGTAACTAAACACATTAAGTACGTTAGTATTCCACCGCGAAGAACATTTCCCATAGTTGGAAAGAGATAAATCATACAAGGAATACCAATTAAGCCATATCCAAGGTAATAGGTAAGAGAATAAACAACCTTAACTAGAATCAAACAAAGCTGAGTAATAAAATAAAGGCTAACTGACAGTCCATCATTTATCAGTTTTGTAAATAAATGATATTTTAAAAAAGAAAGAGTTCCCGTAAATGAATTATTGTTTTTAAAAAATTTATGATTTGATTTATCTGCTTCAATTTTACCCCATCTTTTAGCACCATCTAAAAAATCCATTAAAAGAATATTACTTTCTTTTTGTTTTCCAATTTTTTCATCAGCAATTTTAAAAGAATAGTCAATGCTACTTTTATAAAATGTAGTCATTCCACTTAAAATTAATATTGAAATTAAAACTCTCTTTACAAGACTTGCAGTATCAAGACGGTCAAAATATTCAACAATACATGCCATTATAAAAACAACAGGAAGTAGCCCTAGAAAAAATATTTTATAATCTTCAACAAGAGAATCCAAATTAAAGCTTTGAATTAAAAGTATGTCTTTTGTTATACTTGTCATTTTTGATCCTTCTTTTTGTCTTTGACATTAATTTTACTTTTAAGTCCTAGCCAATCTCTATAATGTTGATCTTTTTTAATTTGCTCCTTAACTAAGTCCTTTTTTAGTTGAATATCGACTTTTTGATATTCAAGATTGTCCTGTCTAATTTTATTTAAAATTTTAGAACTCATTGCTGTATTCATAGCAGTATTTTGAACATGTTGTGCCATCGTTCCTTTGCTTGAACTCATTAACTCTTGATGATAAGCATCTTCACTATCGATTTTTGAATTACTTAATTTATCTAAAAAACGATCAGTAAAACTCTCAGCTTCAAAAACATCTTTTCCAAAAAGATCAATACTAGACTTTAGCCCTCGCAAATTATTTTTAAGTGATAACATGGCATAATTAAGTTCCCTTAAACCTTTTGGATTCATTTTTGATATTGCGATAATGTCTCTGGTATGTTGTTCAATTCTTCTTGCGATAAAATATCTTCTCATTACCAAATTGTTATATTTATCAATTTTCTTTTGAGTTTCTTTGGCTACCTCCAAAATCTGTAAAGTATTACTGACTGTTTCCGCTGTTGTAGACACTAATGAAATTAAAGCTGCTGTATCACTGTCAGGCATAAAAAAAGAACTTGCCTTTAACTGAAATGACACCATTAGTATTATTAATAATTTTAGTTTATCCATGTCTAAGCCTCACAAATGAATCAATTGTTTCTTTTGTATTTTTAAAATACTTTTGGTTTTCACTTATAAACTCAAGCATCGGATCACCGTCAACAGGTTCAGTGTGAAACAATTCAGATCGAAGAAAATCAAGTTCTACTACTAATGTCTTTTTGATCTTGTTATCTGAGCTTTTAAGATAGCATTCACTAAAGCTTCCTTTTTCAAGACATAGCTCACTTATACGACTGTTATCAAATCCGGAGACTTCGTGAGAGTCTATATAGTCTTGAGGAAAGAATATTTTCAAATGTGAATTATTAACAATGGCATTACTAAGGTTTTGATCTTCTTTGTTAAAATCCAAAATTCCTTGAGAAATAGCAATTGGAAAAGCACCAGTCTTTCTAAAAGTTCTAAAACATTCTTCAACATACTCCACATGATCTTTTAAATAAGCCCAACATTCATCAAAGACGAGAATCTTTTCTTTGGTTGGAATTTCTTTAAAAAATTGAAGTATAAAGATAATAAGTGGTGCAACAACACCTTTTGGATAGTTTTCAAAATCTACATAGGTAATGTTGCTTGGCCTAATAATATCAGTTGTAAAATATTTAGATACTTCTTCAAAGTACAGACTTAAATTTTTAAAATCTTGTTCAAGTATTTTTATAAACTGATTAAAATCCATTAGATCAGGATATTGTTCTAATACTTTTCTAATAGTCTTTAAAAGTCTTCCCGACTCAAGTTTTGAATAACTTGTTACACCACAAACAGATATTATGATTTCACGTAAAAAAATTGGATCTTTAAACTGCATTGGATTAAAGCCACTCTCTAAGATACTTCCACCGTGATACAGCGTAAGACGTTTATAGGACGCTCTCTTGTCTAGTATTACAGTAGGATGATTGGGAGCAAGCTCATGGAGCAGGAAATTTACAAAAACAGACTTACCTCCTCCAGTTGAACCGCTGACAAGCATATTTCTATTTTTTAGGTCTCTGTTAAATGGATCAAAGTAGATAGAATTACCTTCAATATCTTTAAAAGTAACGACTGAACTACTTTCGTCTTTATCAGTAACACCCTCTTGTAAAAAGCTTCTAGTCATTGGAAGTAAATTTACAAGATGTCCTCCTTTGTTTACATGACTTCTTAAATCAAATTTTGGATATACCCCGGGAACAAGACTGTTAAAGATTGTTGCAAGACCGCTTTTTTTCTTTTTAACTGATTTTCCTTCAATAAATAATTTAATTCCTTTTTGTTCCATCAGTGTGATTAAGCTCATAGCTTTAATATTTAGCTCATCTAAAGAATAAGCTGAGAGAAGAAAGAAGACCTCCATGTCAAAAAGAGAATCTATGCCGTTTGTCACTTCATAGATTAAACCCTCCGCTTGTCCGTAAGCTCCTTCACTTTCAATATCACGTTTGTTTTTATGAAAATTACTCATATGGGCCGATCTTGTATGATCTAACTCTTTTAGTGATTTTAAAGAATCTTTTCTTTTAAAGCTTACGATGTAATCAATATCACTTGGAAGATAAGCAAGGGTGTTTTGATCATTTGAAAAACTTGAAATACTTAAGACTCTTGTGTATTTGCCGTTAAAGCTTAAATAATCTTCAAAGAAACTTACACTTGAGTAAATGTCACGATTTCCAAAGAATATTTCTAAAGGATTATCTAGCTTTAGAAAGTTGGTATTTGTTAAAGTGAAATTTAAGTCGTCAGTATTTAAATAGCTAACACCACCCAAATTATAAAACTTGTAGAAAAATTCACAGTCACAGTTATTTAGCTGACTACAAAGTGATTCATAAAAGCTTTCTGTTTCGACTTCAGAAAACTGTTCAAGATCGGGAGGAAGTAGTTTGTAAAAATAGCTTTTTTCACCATTTCTGTTAGTTATTTGATTACCTATTACTTCTATTATGGGAAAAAGTAGTTTACTCACCTCGTACCTCCTTTTGTGTTTTTGAAATACCGTACTGCCATTCAAGTTCATCTTTTGTTACTAGCTCTTTTAAAAATCCTCTTGGCGTGTTTTGCATATAGATTTTAAAAGCGACTAGAATTAGAAGATTAACCACTAAACAGGAAAGTCCTGTTACTCCAAGCCATGAAAGAGTCAAAAAGCTTCCTCCCATCAATCCAAGATCAGTTCTTGTTAAATTAAAAAGTATTTTTGCCTGTCTATTTAATAATGTCGGAAATTCTTTGCTTCTCATATTTGCCTCTTAACTAAAGTTTTGAATTAATGTTTGTATTAAACTGAGTCCAACTGATGAGATAACAGTCAACCCGAGAACTCCCGCTACTTTCTTTTGATATTCGTCTTGCTTAAAGTAAGACAAGATTATAAAAGTTATAAAAGCACAACCTGCTACTGCTCCTGAAAGTGGCATTAAGTAGTTACTAGTTAGATTTTCAAAACCAGTTTTAAAGTCTGATGCGAAAGTTTTACTAGAAGACAGAACAAGTCCTGTTGAAACGGCTATCGACCAATAAATGACATCAATCATGACCAGTTTTTTTGTTAAAGGTAATTTGTAGTTCATATATTCTCCGTTTAGTTGTAGTTATTTTCGATAAGACTAAATAAGCCTATTGAAAATTCTTGTTTCCATGTTTTGTCAGCTCCGCGCTCAATCACTTTCCAGTTAACTTGATGTTGCCACTCGTTTAATTTAAATGACTGCGTTGATATAGGAATTTTGTATCCTCCAGCGAGATCTCTCATAACTTGTGGACATAACCAGTAAGCGTCACCATGCCACGAAGCCAATTTGAATCCGTTATAAGTTTTTTTTGATATGCCTTTTAGCTTAAGAGCTAGTAAGTTTTCATTAAAGGTATCGAGAGGTTTAATTTGGTTGATATCTTTTATAATTAAATGAATATTTTGATCTTTCCATTTAATTGACACCTTTTTCTCTTCAATTAGCTTTTTCAAATTAAATTCTTCATCATTTATCAATAATGATATTTTAGAAAACTTCTTAGATAGATCTTTTTGAAAGAGCAGTCCTAGGTCAATTTTATAAAAGGTGTTTACATCTATCTGGCATTCATATTTCCAGCGAACACAATTGCCCTTACATGGTGGATATTTAGGAATAAAATGAATATGATCATTTTTAATTCCATCTCCAAATATTCGACTTGGACGAAGTTGAATATTTACCTTTGAATTTGGAGTAATATTACCTAGAGGATAAATAGCACTATCGGGTGTTGAAGAAATTTCGTTTTTAAAATTAAAGATCTTTTCTTCATTTTGCTGAGATAGTTCACTACCAAGAACATAAGAAAGTGAAATTACATCACTTGGTTTAAATGAATAATCAAGGTAATGCTTATTAAGCTTATTTGTAAAAACAAACCATTTCCCTTTTTTATCTTCCTTTTTAACTTCTGATAAATAAGTATACTCGGGAAGATTACTTTTAAACTGATTAATCTTTACAAGTTTATTATTTTTAACAGTAAACTTCTTATCAAAGAGTTTAGTTAAAATACTAATAAAGCTTTCAGTGCTTCCACCAAGTCCAACATAATATGTATTTTGCTCAAGTGGAGTATTAAATATTATAGGAATACTTTTAGACTTAATACTTGTTAGTAATCTCTTATAAGTCGTTTTCAGTTTAGGAATCTCAAAATCTTTGATTTCAGAAATAATGAACTCACCTTTTTTCATATAATTGTGTTCAATTATATTTTTTGGCAAATTCTCTAAATCAACAGTGAAGGTTTCGTTAACTCCAGCTTTAAAAGTTTTTTCTACTTTTTTAGTTGCTATTAGTTGGTAAGATTCTTTTTCATAGTCAAAGTAATAAAAATTAAATTCAAGATTCTTTATCTCTTTATAAAGACTATTACTTTTTAATTTAACTGAGTTTTCAAGGCTTACTTTAATATTATCAATTTTGATATTTACTAAGTTAAAAATATTCTTATAATCAAGAACTGACTTAGCAAAAAATGTAGGATCAATCTTGGGATACTTTATCCACGATAAATCATGTTGTTTTATCTCTCCCCATGAATGATCAGCGAATTGTCCAACCTTAGCTGAATCATTATAAGCCTTATCTCTTATAAAGATTCGTCCTACTCTGTACTTAAAGTCAGGATCGTCTCTTCCAACCTTTGTATCAATTGTAAAATTAAGTAATTTTGCTTTATCAGAACGTTTGGGATCTTCATTTTTATAAGCTACTTCAATTTTGTAGTTTTGCAGAAACCTAACTTTAAGATTTGGTAAATCAGCTAAATATGGACTTGTTCCTTGTTTAGATTCTTGTTCATCTGAAACTAAGTCACCATCAAAGTCATTATCTTTTAAAAGTTCTGCCTTTGAAATAACTTCCTGAACATCACTTGTCTTAAATCCACATGAATTTAGACTTAGTAATATTAATAATAATATAAAATTACGCACTTGTACTCCTTTAAGGGCATAGCCCTAAATTAAAGGTTGCAAAGAAATTGATTTTATTTTACAAAGACTTTGCAACATTCTTTCAACGGTTAGTTGTATCGCTCTCATTTTTGTTGTCAGACTGTGAATGAGAGTGATTATTAAACTAAAGTTTTATTTAAATATTTAATCATCTCCCTCCTTTCATTTATTAAAAAAGAATTTCTTGTATAATCATCAAGATAAAATCTTAATTTTTCAATTTTTGAATATAATTCAAAGTTTTTATTTAATTCTCTTTTACTAATTGAATTAATAAAATTTAAAATATCTGTTCGTGTTTGTTTCATGCTCTCTCCATTAGCTTTTGTTCAAAATTACTTTGAACTCTGTTAGCATTTTCAATCATCGTTTCATTATGAGTAATTTCTTTAATAGATAAGACACCTAAACACTCATTAAAATAATGTCTTACGTTTGCTAGTTTTTTTTCCATCTCAGTTCTCCTTTTTAAATAGCCAGAAATCATTTCCTGTTTATTATTTTGTTGTGAAGCATTTTTAGTTTTTTTATATATATGAGTAAACAGGCAATTATAATTAGCGTTGCACGATACAATATATTTTTTAAATCAATTTTAAGTTATTAATAATTTGAAATAAAATGTTGTATCATACAATATTGGCGTACAATTTTAGAATCTGTTAATTGCACGATACAAGAAATTATATTTTTTGAAAAAAATACACACTAAATAGTTAGTGTTTTGACATAAATCTTTCTAATTGATATTTAAGTAGAAATTATAAAAAAGGAAATGAGTGCAAGCCGTAACAGAAACAAATTCATCATTTATTGATTTCTTATCAGGAAAGATGATTCAATATCGTTTAGAGAATACGGACAATTCATATAATAAGATCAAATTATACTCTGGCTTTAATTATAGAACGCTTAAGAAAGTTGAAAACAAAAGTATAGTAATAGATAATCTAGATCCAATAAAACTAACTCGACTTATAAAGCTAATAAACAACGAAACATCCCTTGAAAATGTCATTAATAAATTTAAAGAACAAATTAATTTTGAATTAACAGGGATTACTAGTCTACGGACAACTCTTTCAAGTTTTGATAAATTTGAAGAAGTTAATATTGACTTAGAAAAAGAATTAGATTCTTATGAAAAACTTAAAGTTTATTCACTTGCTTGTAATCATATAGGTACAACAAGAAGACAAATCAAAAATATATATAATGAAAAGTCATTAAACTCACTTGAAGAATTACTTGAAAATGGAATACTAAAAGAAAAGTCTGGCAAGATTTTTCAAAATAGTTCTAAAAATTACGTAAACTTTAGCAAAAAAATAATTAGAGATAATTATGGAAAGCTTTTTGAAGAGCTTGATATAGAAGGCATTGATTTTAGACATTTTTTAAGTGGTATGTCTGAAAGTTATAATGAAAAAGGAATAATGAAAATCTTGAAAATATTAACAAAAACTTTAAAAGAAATTCAGGAAGTATCTGAAAACAAAGAACTTTTAGGTAACCTTCCTTACCATTTGACGCTTGGCTTTGGTTCATATATAAAATCAAAAGGTAACTTAATAGAGGATGTATCTTCTATTGATAGTAATGAGGTAATTCAATGAAATCATTATTAATTCTTTTGATCACAGTTTATTTTTCAGGTGTTCAGGCTAGTTCTTTTAAACGTTATATGAAATTCAATAAAGATAATGTTGTTGATGTTCAACTAAGAGATGGTAGTTTCAAAGATGCCCATGAACTAACAAGATTTACTGGAACTATTTCAAGTAATAAGGACTTCCTTATCGATATTACAAAAACAGATATAGAAAATGTTCAACTTGAGAATGGTCAAATAATAGATATCCCTCAACCAAGTAAGAAGTCGAAATTATTTATTGGTAACCAAATATTTGAACGCACATCTGGCTCAGGTGGTGGTGGCCCCGGTTAAGAAGTTATAAACAAGAAAATGTCTAATCAGTTATTATGTATAATTATTTAACAAGGATATAAAATTTAACATTATCAAATTAATTTTCCATGCCCCTCTTTTTTATTTTATATTTTAGATATGGTATAGATAAACTTAGAATTAATGAAATAAAAAGAGAATAGATGTAAAGAATGCCATATTTAAAATAAAGGAAATAAAAGAAAATATCTTGTGCTGTTTTGCCCCCATCGCCAGAGTTATTAACGACACCTCTTAAAGCTGAACAAATTATTATAATCTCTATTATTGTTAGTGTTATAAAATAAGCTAATATACTATATTTATATCTTAATAAATAATTTTTAAACTTGATCATCAATCTTGTTCCTTCTTTAAAAACATTTAGAAGCTCCTTTCCCCGCAAAATAAATGGCTATGTCAATATGTAATTAGTAGCCCAGCCTTATATCTTTAACAGAGAAATATCTAGACAAATAGTGTTGACACTAAATATGATACAAAAACAGCTGTAATTATAAAAGAATACCTTATTAAAAACTCAAAATTAATCCAAATATACGAAAAAGTTTTCTTTACATATTCAAGTATCGTGTAGAAAACAAAAAACATAAGAATTACAATTATAAAAAAACTTTCATGAAGCTTAAAAGTAAAATAATGCTGAAGATGATGAGAAAAGACATACCACTGTACCCATTTCACTCCAAGAATAAGACTTAGCACAACTGTTAAATATAGAAATATAACTATAAAACTTTTCTTGGGTACCTTTTCTTTCGCAATAGACCAAATCACTATTGCAATATAAGTTGCGATAAAATATAGAATTAATATTGTAAAATCAGCCGAAATAACTTTCATATAACTACCATGGTAAAATCACATTAAAACTAGTTGGATAAAAATATGATTCAGATTCAATTTCATTTTCTGTCATCGGTACAACACCTGAATCTGTTGCAAAAACCGCAGCTGCACCTCCAAATCCACCTATTAAAGCAGCGCCGAAGCCGCCTCCAGCTATCGTACCTATGCCAAACAAACACGTAGTTATGATAGCACCTTGTGTACCAGCTTTCAATGCACGCTTCCAGTTAATATTTCTCCCCATTATTTTTTGATTTATAGCATTTGAAAATGCAGAGAAAAGACCTGCGGTTACACCAGCTGCTACATATCCAGCCAACAATGCCGCTGGTCCCAAAAAAGGTAATGTAGCTAATGTTACAGAAGCAAAAACTGCTGAGCTAGCTGCTGCCGCAGCTGAGGCTGCAAAGAAAGTCATTATCGTTACACCAGCAACCTGTAGAGCACTACCTCCTGATCTATTTGCTTGCTCACCTGCACTTAGGCCTCCGATAATGGCAGGAAGTATAATTGACACTGAATGACCCAAGAAAGTAACAATAGTATTTATAAATGATTTACCTGTAGGGTCAACATTAATCACGGGATTATTACTGCCATAAATATAACTATTCATAGATGTTAAAGGGCTAAATAAGCTCCCTGGCGAAGAGTCTTTTTGTAAAAATCTTCCACTTCCAGCATTATAATACCTGGCTCGATAATAATAATTCCCACTTTCTGAATCAAAAAATCGTCCAGTAAAACTAAACATCGTCGCAAGCACTGGGCTTGCTGAAATATCATTCCCAAATCCATCTTCAATTGATAAAATTTTGCCAAAAGCAGAATAGGCATAACTCTGCACTTTGTTACCAAACTCATTAACAATATTTGTAACAGAACCAAGAGCGTCTTTTAAATAAAATAAAGATCCTACACTTTTAGCTACCTTTTGAAGAACTCCTTCTGCTGTTACATCAACAGATAGTACATCATCAGTTCTAAGCCCTGAGTGAGTGTAGGTTGCTAGCAACTTTTGACTTTCATCTAGCTCATGAATAATTTCATTACCATTATAAATAAAAGCACGAGTTAATGAGTTTATCGGATTTAATATATCATTTACAACTTTAGCAATTCTTCTATTTGCAGCATCATAAATATATGTAACATCTTTTAATTTTGTAAGTCCGTTAAATTTATCATAACCAATAAGCCTATTTTGACTATCATAAATAAAGTTTTCTACAATACCAGTTAAGCCTTTTTCTTGTTTCGAAGTTAAATTTCCATTTTTATCATAAGTATACGAGTAATGATAATCCTCCATTAATAGTTGTCTTTTGGCTCCATAATTAAATGATCCAAATTTATCAGTATCACGATTTCCAATTAAATCATAATTGAAATTTTCATTTTCAATATTAACGTTGTTACCGATAACTTGCTTTATTTGATTTCGATTATCATAACTAAAGCTTGCAATCCCCCTACTTGTTTGACGTGTTTTTTTATTCCCAATACTATCATGTGAATACATAGCATATTCAATATCTGACAGACCTTTTGTGTGTTCAATTTTTTCAAGTAAATTATTATCTAAATTAAATGTATAGTTAGTTATACTTCCCGGACGAGAAATTGAAGTTAACATATTGGCAATATTATAACTAAATGAGAAACTTTCTCCTTTACCATTTACTAAATTAGTTAAACGACCGAGATTATCTCTTTGATAAGTTTCAGAAGTATAATCAGTTACCATGCCTATAAGTTCACTAAAGTTATTATAGTTATAAGAAATTGAATGATTGTAAAAAGAGTTAAGACTTGTTTCAGAAGTTAAAAGATCTCCCTCTTCCGTATGTTGATAAGTATAACTAAGAGTAGAGAAATTGTCTTTAATTTCAGAAAGATTTCCTCTTAAATCATAGCTTAAAAGATATTCATTATCAGGTAATACTTTTCTAGTTAATTTGTCAGAATTATTATATTCATAATTTTTAACATTTCCATTTGGGTCAATTTCTTTAATTACATTGCCATTCAAGTCATAAGTTAAAAAAGTTGAATATCCCAAGGGATCTATTTTCTGTACTAACTCGTTGTTGAAGTTATAAACAAACTGAGTTTTATTTCCATATGGGTCTTTTATTTCTAAAAGGTTTCCATGATTATCATAAAAATAATCTGATCGAATAGAGCTATCTTCAACAACGGCAATAAGTCTATTAAACGAGTCATATTCTCGTTTTTTAATTTGTCCTTTAGCGTTTTTAACTTGAGTAACATTTCCTGCAAAATCTCTCGTAAAAGTTGAAAATTTCCCATCATTAGAAATAATTTTTGAAACATTTCCCAATAAATCATATTCAAATACTTGAGTTTGCCCTAGTGCATTTGTTTTAGTTAGAACTAGCCCCATATTATTATAAGTATATGTTGTGAATTGTCCTGCATGATTTTCTTTTCTTATTAATAATCCTTGATTGTTGTATGTCTTAGTCTCACTTCCTTGTGGAGAGCTTTTAAAAATTTCATTTCCAAGTTGGTCAAACGTATAGTTATAAATACCTCCTGTTAATGACTCCTCTTTCTTAATTAAATCTCCAGTTGTCTGGTTATAAGTAAAGGTTACAGCTGAAGTATCCGGTCGAGTAATTATAGTTGGTCGACCTTTAATATCACGTTCTATTGTTGTTATTTTGCCTTCTCCGTTAATAATAGTGTTAACAAACCCATTTTCATTTTTTGCCATTTTTGTTTCAATATTTTTAGCATTAGTTATTCCATCATATAATTCACCATTGCCTGTTCCAAGAGATTTCATTGCTGTAGTCGTTCCGCTTGAAAATGTTTTTGATGTTGAATCATTTACTTTAATGATTGCGCCATTAGGCTTTTTAATAGAGGTAATCCGGTTCCAATTATTATAAGTAAATTCTGTTAAATTTCCATTAAGGTCAGTTTCTCCAAGAAGTAATCCATTAAAGTCATATGAAAATAATTTTTTAGAGTTATCAGGAAAGACAACTTCTGTTAGTTCATTTCCGCTATGGTTAAAGCTTGTAACTCTTCCTGCAGGATCAGTAATAGAAACTAAATTTGTGCCGTCATACTGAAACAATAAGACTGCTCCAACAGAGTTTGTAATTGAAAGAATATTATTTGTATCAAATTCATAATCAAATGTTGTAGTATTTCCGATTCGGTCTATTGAGTTTAATTGCTTACCAAGTGAATCAAAATTAACTTTAAGACCATTCCTATAAGTTCTTGTATACGATCCATCTACATTTTTTAAAAGTTTAGAATTATCTTGCTTGTTAGAAACATAAGCAACAGTTCCATATGATGAATTATTAAAAGTAATTTTTCTGATTTTATTATGTCCCTTATCCATTACAAGTAAGTTACCTTCAAAATCAACAGCGACTTTTTCTGGATAGCAAAGACTCGCATTTAAAGAACTTCCACCATCTCCAATGTCACCGCTTGGAATACAACTTCTATTTCCTGCAACAGTGTCAGTTTTATTAGTATTAACATTGATACGGACAATTCGATTTGCATTTGTATCTGCTACATATAAGAAACCTTTTAATTCATCAATTGCCATCCCATAAGGATTTAATAATTTAACCTGATCTGTTGTTGATGATAGCCCAATGTTTCCAGTAGAACTTCCTGCGAAACGACTTATTCTTCCATTGACATCAACTTTTCTGATAAAACCTGACTCAGTTGAAATATATAAGTTTCCTGCTGAATCATATACAACACCTCTTGGACGATAGATTGTCGCATCAACAGCAAAGCCTCCATCACCAGTGTCTGACTTGGCACCATTACCTACAATTGTTGTTGTTTGATGTGTCGTAAAATCAACAAGCCTTACTCTGTTATTTCCAGTGTCTGCAACTGCTATTGTATTTGAAATCGGACTAATTGCCATTGATGATGGCTTATTGTAAACCGCTCCCGATAAATGACCATCACCAAAGCCTGCTCGTGTTATTCTACCGCCACTACCTAAAGGAGCTGAGCACCAAGGTGATGGATAAGTCCTAGCCGCTATATGCTGATAACAACTTACCCCTGAATAATTACAAGCATAAGGAGAATTATGAGCACTAGGGGCTCCAATACTTAACCCTGAGACTACTGATGAAACTCCATTCGATACTTTTAAAATTTCACCTTGTGGATCTGTTACTAAATATTCTCCTGACTTAGTTTCAATAATATCTGATGGGTGCCTTGTTTGCGAATAATATGCGTAAATATCATGACAAAAGAATGCTCTTTGTCTGTTATACCATGGTCCACTCCAACCATGTTGAATTGAATAGTTATAAGAAATATAGCCACTATAACTGTCAATCGTTCCAATGTTATTAGTACTATTACCACCAATTAAATCATATCGATTTAATTTATTATCTAAGCCTATGTATGTAACATAGTCATTTGAAAATGAAGCTGCTTCTACTCCTGATATAATTGTACTTATCGTATTATCAATTGCATATATTGTTGTTGATCCATCCCCTTCTTCTAAAAGAATTTTTGATTTATTTGGGCTTATTAATTTCTGAATTCCTCCAATTTTCCAACCTGTCCCCGCAACAGAATTCTTCTTGTTTTGAATGATCAATTCACCGCTAATATCTTGAGGAAAAACTTCATCAAATATTTTCTGACTAGACTTACTATCGTGATCCAATGTTTGATTCCAAAACCAACCATGTTTTCTTCTAAGAGTTGTTGTTATAGTCATTTCTTTTAGCTTAATATCGTAATGAGCATTTGTTGAATAAAGACCTGATGGACTTTGTGACATATCCATTGAGTAAGAGATAACTGACTTGTTTGGAAGACCTGTAAAAATCTGAGGAGGACTGATAAAATCATCTATTTGAAAAGTAGATGTTACTTTCTCAGGTTCAATCCATCTTTTTTTATCTACTGTAGTTATTGTGCTAGACCAAAATCCTTTGTCAACAGTTTGACTAGCAACCCAACTCACTTCGTTTCTTTTTATATCAATGATATTACTTATAACAGCATTTGGGTGCGCCCATTTACTTTGATATATTAAACTTGGGCTAATATCTTGTCCTAAAGTTTTAAAACTTGGCAAAGTAATTTGAGATGACGAAGAACCAGAGAATGCATCTGCCCCAATGTTTGTAGGTTTAAAATCTGAAATTTTTAACCCAACAGGGATTGCAAAAATTTCTGAAAAGTGAGAAATACCAGAATTTGGCTTAGTAACAATAGATTGTCCATCTACTGAAACTTCGGCTGCTCCATCTACCTCCCAAGATCCCGTCTTAGAATTTTTCGATAAGATTACAAATTGTGCTCCTGCTAAAAAACCATTTTTATTTGGTAGTGTTAATGCAACTTTTTCTTTAAACGTAAGTCCCGATGGCTCAAAGGCATAAATGGTATTAGGAACTGCAAAAGAAGGAACTGGCACGGTAGTAGCATCTTTAGAAATTTCAACGATATTAATTTTACCAACATCTGTTCCATCTGGAAATGTTGCTGAACTTGCAGGAACAACTAACTCTACACCTTGAGCATGAGGAGTTGTAACAATTGCTTCAGTAGACCCATCAATTTCTGTTTCTGTTCCATCTAACATTAATGGTGTTAGATAAACAGGCCTCTCAATTACGTTAGTTTGATATGTTCCAATCCTAACTGCTACATTAACTTTAGGAAAACTTTTATTAGGCCCAGATACTTGAACAGGAATTGTTGAACCATCAATTTCAATAAGCTGATCACCTGTTAATGGTTCAGGTATTGAAAAAGCTCCTGTACCATCTGTTATTGTCGATTGATCTGAGTTAACAATTTTGATTGTTGCTCCAGACAAAGGATTACCGAGATGATCTACGACAATTCCAGAAAGAGTAGTATCAATGTTGTAAGTTAAATTCGCCGACTCTGTTCGACCTATTTCATCATCAGTAACAGTTAGTGTTGCCCTCTTAAATCTATCGATTAATACTTCAAATTCACCAGTCAAAGAATTTGAAATAACAGTTGTGCTATTAAAAAATCCACCACTAATATCAATTGTTGCCCCCGGACGCGAAGCTCCTCTAATTCCAACAATTTTTAATTTACCTGATGGATCGTCATGTACAGCAATTAGTGACTCATTGATTAATTTTAAAACAATTTCAATTCGATTATTTATAATTGTAGTATTTCCTGCCATATCAACAGCAGTTATCTCAAGATTTAAAAATCCTTCGGTATATGCTTTAAATGTAGAGTTAAATGATTTTCCATCTAATGCCATAGGAAAATTATTTCCATTAACTAGAAGTCTCGATAACCTTTCATTACTCGATCCTTGAAGTGGAAAGTCTAAAATACTAACAATATCGTTTTCAGTAGGAGTAATCCCCGTCAGGACAGGCGCAATTGTATCTAGTTCAATATTTCCTAAACTTACAGGTGTAGCGATATTAGAAGCATGATCGACTGAATAAATTTTAAAAGTATTTATTCCTTCGAATAGAGTTACAGGTAAATCAAAAATTGTTTCTGTTGTTTCATAGATCACTTGGCCATTATGATAAATCATAGTATTGACAGAACTATGATCTGTTATAATGACAGGTAAAACAAAATTTGGATTATTTAGAAGTTGATTATCTTCTTGGTTAAGAGCAATTAAAGGTTTTGTTCTATCGACTCTTAAACTTCCTGTTGCAGGATTTGGAGTTGCAATATTGGATGCGTAATCTTTCGCCGTAAATGACCAGCTATAAAGACCTTCAGGTAATGTTTGAAGATTTGCACTTACCTTATATTTTCTTTTTTGATCTTGATCTACTTTTAAAAATGAAGCCGTTTTATCTTGGTTGTAAATTGTTCCATCAATAAGCTGTCCTGATAAATTAAATTTAAACGTATCAATATCAACTCGACCAAAGCTATCTGAGACGATTGCTGAAACTTCTGGAATATTTTGTACATATTGCACTGAACTTAATGGTAGAAGATCACTCCAAACTGGAGCTACCGTATCAGTAGATACAGGAATGATTAATGAAAGTTTTCCTTTTGTTTCTTTTTCTATTTCAATCTTTTCTACACCGTCTTCAATTTCAATTTCTTTTTCAACTTCAATAAGACTTAATCCTATTAAGTTAAAATCTGTCGGTTGAAGCCTTGGTGTTGTAAATGTATGAGTAAACTCCCCTGCTCTTTTAAGTTCAAATAGATTTGAGGTGAAAACATTTTGACCTTTAAAACTTAAAGCTAACTCATATCCTTCAAATTCAATCTTTTTATCTTTACGAGACTCTTTATATTTTCTTTCTTTTTCATCACTGTCTTTATCTGGCTCAAATTCTGGAAACCAATCGTGATGATCGCCAATATTAAATACTGTTGCTTTTACAGAAGACGTTTCTCCTTGGATAGGTCGTCCTGTACCAGCTTCTATTATTAATTTATTCTCACCCCAAATTGTAGAGTAGAACATTTTTGCTGAATGATCGTTACCGACTTGTAATGGAATAGAAATTCTAGAAAGAACATTTGGTTGTCTTTCAATTACTTTATCAATATTTATAACAACTTGTTCAAGAGTAGCTTTAAAGTCAGTTAAGAATACTAGGTTCTTAATCTTTTCTGGGTTTCCTTGATATTTAGCAATTTTAATATTTATGTATTCAATTCTTTTATAAATTTTTGCTTTTGTTTTAAGCAGTCTCTTTGTTTCAGATTTTACTTTACCAACAATTAGAGTAAATCTATTTGTCTGTCCTTCAATAAGAGGAGGTGTTGTGTACGAATATCTAAAAGCACCTTTAGATTTTGTTATTACAAGAGCATTTGTTATGTCTTTTAAATCATTATCAAAGTAAGCAGTGATTTCAATTTTGTTATTTTTTAGTTTTTTACATTTTGGATTTTTATGTTCTTTCTCACGGTCATGCTTATTCTTGTGATCATTATCGTCATCACCATCTTCACCGTCTTCAATCTTGATCGCACAAATGGTTCCAGTTAGCTCAATCGAGTCATTAGCCTTTAGGGCGTTGTCTCCTCCATTAATTAAGTTTGGAGTGATAATGATTGCCCTTTTGTCATAACTTGAATCTGAGCCAAATACAGTACCTACAATTAAAAAAGTAGATAATAGTATAGAAAGAAGTAAATAGTTTACGTTTCGCATGGTTAAACCTTATTGAAAAATTATTTTATTAATAATGCTAATTTTTGATATTGAATCTGATTAATAGTTTTAGCGTTAAGAAGCTCATCAAGTTCAAGCTTCGAGAGACTTAAACTTCCGTCAGTTCCAATGTATTGATTAATCTCACTTAGCTCTTGAGATTGAATTGCACTAAAAGAAACTTTGCTTGCGTCCAATGAACTATTATTTTTTGAACAAGAAAATGCCATCAAGACCATAAAAACTAAGATTGTTTTATTCACTATATTCTCCCACCAACGTTCCACTAAAAATATATTAGTATATAAATTAATATAACCGACTATTTGGTTCAAGCTTTTTTCGGTGAATGAGGGCAAAAACTTTATATGTTTTATTCACATATAAACATATTCGTTTCAAGCATACGAAATTATGTTTTTGTTAAGGGAAAAAATATTTGGGATTTATTATTTTGAGAAGTTATAAAAATTGGTTAAACTTTATTCACATATGAATATTAACATGAATTGTTGGCATTTTTGTTAATTCAAAACACATTAATCTTATATTAATTAAGTTCACTATGTTTTGAATCTTTATCTTAGTTTTATAAATAATTGTTATAAGAACATTAGATAAATATTTCTCTTCACACTAAGGAACAGGGGTACAAGAGTGTCGAAAATTAATAATATCACTTTTGAGGAAGTAAATATTACTGAGGTTCAGTGATTGGTATTTATATCGACATAGCAGTAAATTTTTAGTATACTCCATAAAAATCCTCAATAATCAGTAAATAATTATTTGCCAATTTTTTGAGAGGAAATAGGAAAATGAATTGCAGATATATTGGATTTAAATTCATTCTCTGCTGGAATTAAAACAGGTAATTTAATTATAAATTCTGTTTGCATAGAACCTTCATTACAAAAGATATCACCGTCGTGTTCTTCAATTACATTTTTTATAAAATCAAGGCCTACCCCATGGCCACTATGATTTTTTGTTGTAAAACTTTCTTCAAACATATTTATAGTAATGTAAGAAGAAGGTTTTGTACCACAATCTTTATAGGAGATCCATAAACCATTAACACTATTATTAGTAATGACAGATATTTTAATCCACTTATCACAATTTAAATCTTTAATTGCATCTATTGCATTTAAAGTTAAGTTTAAAAAAACTTGAAATATCTGTATTTCGCTTGCATATAATTTTGAATTGTTCTTGATATCTATTATCAAATCAATGTTACTATTGCATAATTTATCTTTAACAAATATTTTCATGGTATTTAAAACATCAATTAAATTAAAGGTTTCTTTGGGGATTTTTTTATTTTGAACTAGATACAGTTGCGTGAATTTAACAATATTAAAAATTTTTTCTGTTGTAATATTTATATTTGATACTAACTCATTTATTTTATTAACAGAGATTGGATCATGTGAATTTACATCAGTTAAAGATACATAATTTTTAAATTCTCTATTTAACTTTTTTGAAAAAGATAATAAAACAGATACAGGATTATTAATCTCATGAACAATTGACCTTGCCATTTTTCCCAAACTAATTAAATCTGCTTTATTTTTTTGTATGTCTAAATCATCTTTCAATATTAAATCCAGTAGAAATATTATATGTATAAATAACATATAATCAAGTATGGATAAATATTATTGATTATCTGAAAAAGTATTAAAAACACAATAAACATATAATTTCAACAGGTTAAGGGTGCCCCATAGCTTATATTAAACAAAAAACAGCTATTAATAATTATATGTTGCTACTTTTATTTAGTAATAGATTAAGTTTTAATCCCATATGACGACAATATCAATACAAAAATATTATTTCAAATAATAAAAGGAGCTTAAATTTGACCTACTTGCTTGAACATGAAAATGAATTTAAAAGACTTGAATTACAATCAAAACAAAATTTCTACGATGTTAGTTCAGAAATATCACATATAAAGATATCACCAAACACCTCAATTTTAGATGCTGGTTGTGGTAGTGGATTATTGTCAAGATACTTAATCAAAAAACATCCATCTTGTAAAATTCATGCTTGTGATTATTCAGAGCTTCGACTTCAACAAGCAAAAAATGAATCTAAAAATCACGGTATCAACTACTTTCATTCAGACCTATCTTTGATTAATTTAGAGGATTCAAGTGTGGATTATATTTTTTCAAGATATGTATATGAATATTTAAAAGATCCCTTCTCTATCACTCAAGAGTTATACAGAGTGCTAAAACCGGGAGGAACAATTTGTTTAATTGACGGAGATGGTATTTTTATAAACCTTTGTACTAACCAACCTGATTTAAATAATTATCTTCACATTATAAAAGATAAGATCGATATCGATCTATTCGTTGGAAGAAAACTAAATTCGTTTCTTCATTCAGTGAAGTTAGAAAATATAAATCGAAAAGTTGAGATATGTGATTTTACCGGAGAAGATCGTGAAGCAGAATTTTTAAATATTAAAGAAAAATTACAAATCACATATCCTAAAATTATAGAGATGCTTGGTTCAAAAGAAGATGCAGATAATTTTTGTAAGTTATATATTAATGAATTTAGAAAAAAAGAAAATATTTTCTTTCATAATAAATTTATTTGCTGGGGAACAAAAAAAGGAGAAAATAATGAAAAATAATATAAAAGTTGTTGTTATAGAAAGTCCATATGATACCTACCAAGACTCTAAAGAAGTCCGAGACCTTATGGGACGTGTTTGGAAAATGAAGCTAGATGGTTATAAACTACATTATCCATATGGGATTATGCCTGTTAGTGAAATTGATTTTTTTGCGAATCATGTAATATTATGTGAAGAAATACAGGGGGAACTCTTTCCTTTTGCTGGTTCAAGAAGTATTTCTACTACACAGTGTAAAAAATCAAGAATAGAATTTCCTGTAATAGAACATTTATTTCAAAGTATTTCAAAAGAAGCAGAACCTTTGTTACAGGCAACAAAAAATTGGATTAATAATAAAGAAAAGAAAAATGAAATCATTGGTTACAATTCAAGTTGGACAATGTGTCCAAGAGTGCTAGAGAGTGACCATTTAAAAACTCTCGCAAGAGACTTATCTATGGCCATGTATTACTATTATTATACTAGCTATAATATACCAAATATTATAACAGCTGCCGCCAGTAGATTTAAAGTTGATAGGATTCAAAAAGAAATGGGATTTGAATACGTTAAGGATGAATTTAATAATAATTTTTCAGATTTTACTTCTAGAGCATTTTTTGAACAGAAATGTTTTATGATGATCTTAAACAACAATCAATTTCCTTTAGAATTTATACGAAAAGCAAAGGAATTCAAAAAGTATTGGGATAATCGAGTAGTATTTGAAGATACGACTAGTGTAGAAGATTTTGATCAGGTAGCTTAGTGTCATTTGCGTAAATCGTAAACTGACAGTAAGCATCACCTCTATGGACACTTTTTGTAGTCATAGAGTGACCTACACTATTATTCATATAAAGAGATACAAGAGAACTTGCAAAGCTACTACGAGCATTATTTAATTCATTACTTCCATATGCCTTTGTTTTAAAATGATCGACAAATTCGTGTTTTGGGTATGAATTGATTTTTATAGAATTATCAGTAGTCGATTCTATTGAGTAACTCCAATTTTCTTCTAATATGTATTCCATGCTCAGCCACCATTCAAACAGGTCAGACATTTTAGAAAATTTTGATGGCTGTATTTTTTTTAATGAATCCTTTAACAATATCGCATTTTTATAGCCCATTAAATTATAATCATAAGGTGATAAATATTTCCCCAAATATTTAAATGCGTCTGAAATTAACTGACATGATACATTTTTATTTAACTCTAAAGCCGCTGGTTTAACTTGTAATTTCTTTAATAAATATTTATTTTTTCCCAAACATTTAGAAGTATTATATATATTTTTTAATGAAAACATTTTTGAATATGCCATCTCTTTGTATTTTTCAGGAATATCGAGATCATTGGCTTTTAAATTCTGCTGAATCAAAGTTTTATTATCATAGTTAAACTCTAAGAATGAATGTTCATCAAGACCTATTTCTTTACATAAATAATGTAATCCCAAAAGAGGAATATCTTCTCTTCTTGATTTTAGCTGAATAAATTCATTCAGCCTTATATCCAATATTTCGCTAATATAATAATCGTCCCAAGATAACATTTCTTGCACATTTTCAATTGATTTCCATAATGTAATATGTTCTAGTGACAAAATCTTAATCCTGTTATGCTACATGTATATTTAATATTGCCTCTCCTTCTAAATTTTTTCCAAATTTTTTATCATATGAAATATCAATTTTCTGAGAAGTGAAATATTCAGAATGACTTTGAAATAAATTCATTCTTTGAGACATTAATAACTGATCAATCTTATGTTTTTCAAAATTTTCATTTTTAAGCTCGTATCTTTTGTTAAGCGCAATAATTAAATTATCATGACTTTGTTGAACTATTTCATGTAAAAAAATACCATCCATCAAGTTTGAATTTGAAGCAAGTAAAGAACATATTGACATAGGATTTGAGGCACTTTCAAAACTATAAAATAATGATCCTAAACAATCAAAAGTATTATATTGTTTAGTCCATTCTTTTATTTTTCTTTTATTCAATATTTTATCAGCTGAAAGTTCTTTTATTATGTCAATAACACAGAATGAACTTATTTGTTCATCAGGTGAAATTAAGTCAAGTCCTTCAAGACCTAGTTCTAACAAAAGACGATTTGTGTATTTTGATCCTTTTGTAAAATTAGAAAATCGAAGTAATGGCAAGACTTCTCTGGCATGAGCATCCTGATTCCCCATATAACGGTTATCTAAACTTGGTAATTGGCCAAATCGTTTCGACAAATTCCAATAGTTAATATGATTGGAAAAAATCTCCCCAATCTCTAAACCATAAAAATCTGCAATTTGTTTTAGTTGAATAGCTGTTAGCATTTGTGTGCCAGATTCAATTCGGCTTATTGCTGTTTGATCAACAGCGATAAGATTTCCTTGTTTCTCTTGATTTACTTTACAGGTTTTTCGTATTTTTTTTAAAGTATTCCCCAATTCGACTGGATCCATGATTAGTGTTGTCCTTCTTCTATAATTATATTTACATTGATAATTAAAAAATTATTTATTGATTTTATTAATTGCTTAGGATCATCAATATGAAGATTATGTGAACAATTGTCATATAATTCAAATGATGATTTTTCTATTGAGTCAGAAATTTTTCTGATGTATTTTTCAAAAATGATTGGGTCATTTTTTCCATGTATAAACAAAACGGGAATTTCTGTTTCTTTTAAAAGATTAAGTTCATCAAAATAATTTCCAGTAGATAACGAATTTATAAGTGTTTCTCTAAACAAAGAATCGGTATTATTGTAATCATTTATAAATTCAGATAAGTTTTGTAATGAAAATGACGTATTAATCTCTTTATAAAGTTTTGTTAAATCATCATCACTACTTTGAGGCATTGTATATAAATAACTATGATTTCCTTCAAGATTAAAAGACTCTCCAATTTGAATAGGTTGTGTAAATGAAGGAGTCCCCCACATGATGATCGCTCTTGCACTCATCAATTTCAAGCAATGAGTGGCTACGTGCCCTCCAAGGCTTGTTCCAATAAAAATAGGATTGATTATATTTAATTCACGTAATGCTTCAACAACAAATTCTGCCATTTTAGGAATTGAGTATTCAAATAAATGAAGAGATTCTCCATGTCCCGGTAAATCAAGCGCAAAACAAGGATAATCTATTTCTTTTAAAAAAGTTTGAAAAATATTTTTTGAAGAAGAATTCCCATGTATAAATACAATCGGAAATGCCCCATCTTTATCATTAAATATATATGACATTTTTAATTTTTCTAATACTTTACTTTGATAATTCATATAATCACTTATGTTTTATTCTCATATTATTTATATAATATTTAACACAAATTTGCCAAATAATTAGAAAAATACCGTACTGCATAAAAATAATCTAATAAAAATATACTAGATAAATTGCAATAATTCACTTAGTATTATTTAGAAAAGGAAAATAAAATGCGTACCTTTAACAACGTAGCAGCACTTATAAAAAAAACAAGATTAGAGCATCCTAAAAAATATTCTCAAAGCCAATTATCTTATTTACTGGGTTATAAAAATGGCCAATTCGTTAGTAATGTTGAACGTGGCTTATGTAGTATTCCATTAAAAATGCTTTCCATAACTTGTCGAGTCCTTGAAATAGATCCTTCTATTTTAAAAGAAGCTCTTCTCAGAGATCAGTCAGAAACCTTAAATAGATATCTTTCTATGGATACTGGATTAGAAGAAGTTATAAAATAATCTTAAGTATGATGCCTCTGTATTATAGTTATATTTAAAATGTTTTGTGCTGAAATCCGGAAATCTTCTTCTTTCAATATCCCGATCGTTAAATATTTAATCATTTTATTTATGTTTAAAATCACAAAACTTTCGTAAATCTATCAGACTATTAAATTAGCTATATTATTTTTCCTGTACCTCTCTTTTAGTTTCTAAATTAGTTTCTAAATAAATTCAGCTTAATAACCTAAACGTACTCTATGTGAATATTACATAACATAAAAAAGGTCTAAATCAGCCCGATAAAAATGTAATCAGTGTGGAAGAAAATAAATGAATAAACAAAGAACCAAAGAAGATATAATTCACGATTTGAAAAACCTAACAAATACAGACAGTTTAGAAAAAAATAGAAGTACCCTTCTACTGCTTCAAATTGAAATAAAGCTAATGGGACTTGATATCGACGGAGAAGTATTAAAAGTACTAGAGGAGTTGAAATACTAACTCAGCTAAAGGAACTCTATTGGACAAGTGACTTCTCTCCAACTGTTATTATCAGATAGAAAAACTACATTTTTATCAATACCTATTAATTTTAATTTTTCACCCTTCCAGCCTAATATTTGATAAACTCTTCTATGCTTACTACTAGTATAACAAGCTCCTTTTTTTCTAAGCGCAAATGTATCACAAGAGGCTGTTAGTATTGTTATTGATATTATTACTATTATTAACTTCATATAATACTCCTTATTGTCGCAGTATACTAGCAAAGATATCCAGTATTAAGTCCCAGTTATATAAATTATTAGAGTACCAATATTATGAATTAATAACACTTAATACAAGGCCTAAAAAAACACTTACTAAAATCCCACTCGACACTATTGAAAATATTCTTCGCCATGTTGAAAACGTTTTGGGATAAAACTTCTTATGAACCATATATATATATGAATTAATATATTTACTACAAATAAAAAAATTATCGCAGTTCTTATTCTAAGAGATTGATAATACTCTAACTTTAAAAAGTCATATTTATTTTGAGTTATTAGATATGTATAATCTAAAGCAAAGAAACAACTTAAACTCAAAGAAAGAATAATTAAAAAGTATAATAAAGGTTTCCTTCTTTTCATACACTAGAGTCAAGTCGTCCATTTCCTAAGTCAAAGTTTATCAAATCTTCAAGTGAAACTTCTCTGCTACAAGAGCACAGTAAGAAAGCTATTATTAATAAACAACTATATGTCATTATGTCTTATTGAATCGATTCTTCGATCAATCCTTCATGATTTTCGATTATTTGACCTTGGCTATCCTGTAGATTTTCATTCGTGTACTTAAAAATTAAAAAAAAAGTAATATTTTTAGTATAGTTTTTAGCTCCTCTATCTACGCGATATTTGTATCTTTTAGATTTGAAATTATAAATAGTATGCCCATTAACCTTTGTGTCTGAATTAATTTTAAGTTTTTTTTCTTTAAATATTTTCATCACAATTTCTGATGTTAATACTCTGTATATTTTCTCTGAAAAATTACTTAAATCAAATCGTCTATTTCTGAATTTCACAAGAAAGCTGCCTTTCGTATTAATGAATTTAACAAAGAACCTGGATTCGGATCTTTTTTATAAAACGTGAATAATTAAAAATGGTATTTACATAATTTAAAAAAACAATGGTAAAAAGTATTCCAATTAGGAAGATCCCAAAGCTGCCGAGTTTTATAACATAAGAACTTGGTAAGCTTCGGGTTTTTAATGTTTGTGCTAATAGAATTACTCAATATATATTATATTTAAGAAGCGATCTTTTTAAATTCATCAGATTCAAATTCTGATTCATTTGTTACAGGTTCAGTATTGTGTGTAAGCAATAGGTTTGTATGTTCTACTTTTCTATAAACAGGCACAAAATCAACACTTTTAACTTCTTCTAAAACAGAATCAGCTTTTGCAAGTTTAGGTGCAGAAGGCTCCCATTTTCTTAAGTTTTCTACTATACCACTGTAGAAGTCCAGAACCATTCTTTCAATTGTATCTATAAATTTTATTTTTGAAGCAAACATTTTGCCAAAATCTTTGAGGTGAATGATTTTGCACTCTCTAATTTTTTTGTCTTTTAATTCTCCTGAAAGGTTTCCAAGATTTGCTAATGAAATCCTCAAAGGTTTTGTTGTATTTTTTAAGTAAACTTCTAATAATATCTCATTTGAAATTTGTGAGAATATATCTGGATTTTTCTTTGAACATGTTTCAAATTGTTTATTAATCCACCCAATTTGCCCCCTAAGCGTTTTTTCTGTTGGTGCTTTTAGTGTGACAGAAATCTCAATTGCCCTATTTTCAAAGAAAGCAACTGTTTTAATTTCAGAAACTGCTCCATTTATATGATAAACAGAATGTAGTTTTTTATTGTTAACTAGCTTTTTAGTATCATCATCTACTCTTTGCTTATAGTTACCTTTATATTTTGATTCTCCACACTTAACAAGCACTCCAAGCCTTTGACTTAATACTAAAGTGAGATCTCGCTCTTCTTGTTGCCAACTTAGAACCGCTTCCTGAACATCGCCATCCCCTGCTTTAATAGAAGTTTTAGAGTTTATATTTTCTACGGTAGTAGTCCAACCTTTTTTCATTTGGTGGAACCCACTAACACCGGACTTATCAAATTTAAAGTAATTCACAACTTCTTTCATAATTTCAACTTGATCCTCATCTAAAATATTATTGTCATTTTTAAATAATAAAATATGCGAAAGAGTTAATAGATATGACCATGATAAATGATATAAATTAACAGACTTGTTTGTTTTAATATCTAGTGGAAACTGAGTAGGCTCTGCAACAAACTCATTTGAAACGGTAACTAGCCTTGGGATATTATACTTTCTCGCAACATCAAGATATTTCTCAATTTGCTCTAATTCAATATTATTACTTCCCTTTTTCATCTCAAGAAATGCAGCGTCTTTTATCACACCTCCATGAACAATGAGTATCATCCCATCTATTCGAGACTCAGGAAAATCAGAAAAAACAACCTCCGTATAAACATGCAGATGTCCCGACTTCATCATTTTTAAATCAGTTAAGACTAAGCTTCTAAACTCTTTAATAAGTCTAATTGAAGATAATAAAACAGAAGTAAGGCCCATTTCATCTCCTACTTTTGTTGTAGGGATCAAACTGGCCCGTCTTACTTGGACATCACCACTTTTTACAAATTCATCAAACTCACTCTTTTTTAAACCAATAATTTTAGAAATACATTTTTTCATTTTTTTACCTTTTGTCTGTCGTTAAAATCACAAATGTTATCGGCTTTTTGCCTATGTAAATAAAGATTTTCCGGGGTTTACTTCGTTAAAATAACTTGGCTTTAATTACGTGTTGTTAGCGTTAAGTGAAACAATGAGTAAAATCTTATTGCTAAACTAGTGTTACCATCCACTATAAGATTTTGACTTCTTTTTCTTTGAACCAAAACTATTACCATAATTATCATATACTTTTTTAGTCCCCGTTTTTCCAGTGTAAGGATTTATATTTCCTTTAGTCGAATAGTTGTCATACTTAGTTTTATTTGCAGTTGATCTATAATAACCTTGAACATAAGTTCCATTTTTTTTTGTATATCCATTAACATAAGTGTCAGCAAAACATGTTATAGTAAATAAAACGAAAATTAATATAAATTTGAACATAAGAACTCCTAGTTAATCTGTGACCACAATAGCATATGTTAAAAGTACATAATATTTTTTTCTAACTAGTTCACTTTGGGTTGACATTATTTTATGTATTATTAATTTTATAAAAAAACACACAAAAAAATGGCACCGTGACAGGGAACAAATATTTAACCGTTAGGTTTTTCCTTTTTGGTTTGACACAAATCATAAATGAGAATAATGATTGTTGCGATGTTTACACCTACCCATACAGATTTCCATAAATGTAAGCTAAAAATTGGATTATAAATCAAAGCAAAAGGAATAAATATGAAATCATAGTTTTTAATTTAAGATATCTAAATTCCCCTAGCCAAATTCTCTACTTCCTGTATTGAATATTCTCCTTTGCACAGTCTTATAAGTTGTTTTATTAGCTCTTCTTGATTCTTTCCATACTTATTTTTAAGTTTGTCATACATAAAATGATTAAAATACCTATAAAATGTTTTATGTGCCCATAAATCAAGATGAAGTAGTTTCAAAAGAAGCATATCTTCCTGTCTTCTTACTGTATCAGCATAATTCTTATTCCTGTTTTCAAGATCTTTCTTTGCCAGAATTCGATTCAACTCATAATTCTTTACGGGTAACACTGTGTAATCTAACGTTACATACTCATTCATAATATCAGCACAATGTTTCCATTTGCGAAAAAAAATAGTGTGTAGTGAAAAATAAATAACAGGAAAAGCACCAATAAAATATTTTAATTCGATCCAGTTTAGTGTTTCTCCTTTTTTTAAAGAAAGTATTCCTATTAAAATATAAAAAGAAGCAAAATTAAAAATAGCTACAAATGTTCTAATAAATAATTTTTTATTTATTTTATTTATATTGTTAAAAAAGTGCCATCTTCCAAAAAACAAATCAAATAAACTTGTCAGAGAAAAGAAATGATAATCTTTATCAAGAGCAACCTTATTCCTCATCAAATAACCATAAAATGTTTTTGCATCAAAGGCTTCTCTGTCTTTTTCTATTCCAATTTTTAATTTGATTATTTCTAAATATTTTGGTTCTTTGTTTAATTTCCAAAATGCTATCCAAAGAAAAAACACGTTACTGAGGTATAAAAAAGCTGTAAAAACAATCAACAACAAAAGCCAACACCTCTCATTTGTACCTGGATTTAAGCACTTTAAATACGAAACAACAGACGATAATATACAAATCTCATTTTCAATCATAAATTTTCCCATGTACTTTTTTGAGCAACACTAACCAAACTCTTAAAATATGTATAAGTCCCCACTCTTCGTCCTAAATAAATTTATCTTAACACCCGAGAAGTTTTATGTGAAAATAACTTAATTTAAAAAGGTGGTCTACTCGCCTTTAGTATTCATTATAGAATATGTGCAAGGGACTAATTTTAATTAAAATAGGAGAACAAAATGAGTGATGATATAAATGATCTAGAAAAAGCATTAGCTCAAGTAGGCAATGTTGGTGATCTTGAACAAGCATTAGATCAAGCAGGCAATATTGATGAACTTAATAAGGCTCTTAATCAACAAGATGAGCAAGTATTAAAAAGTCTTGAAGCTTTAGGTATAACTCTCAAATCAAATAGGCCTATATTTTTTTGTGTACTAGAGTTTTCTAAAAGTGATAGAGCAAAATCAGCATGTGAAAAATTTAACGTAATTAATGGTGTAAGGACTAATCAAAATCAGGGCAAAATTATTATTTCTATTGAAACTCCACCAAATAAAGTGGCGCAAGACGATGTTGAGACTATAGGCAAATCTAATGGGTTAAAAATAGTTTGGCATGACTCAATTACTAAGGGTAAATAATAACAAGTATTTTTGAAATAAATATTATCGTAAAAAACAAACCAAAGGAGATACAATGGCCATAAGACAAATTTTTTACAGCTTTCATTTTGATAACGATGTAATGAGAGTTCAACTCGTTAGAAATATGGACGTTATTGAAGGGAATAAAGAAGTTACTCCTCAGAGGTGGGAACAAGTTAAAAATAGCGAGACCCCGCTATTAAGAAGTGGATTGATGATAACATGAAGAATAAATCTTGTGTTGTAGTGTTGATTGGTTCAGAAACATCTGAAAGGCCTTGGGTAAAACATGAAATACTTAAAGCCTATAATGAAAAAAAAGCACTCCTTGGAATTTATATTCACAACCTAAAATGTGCAAAAACACGCAGTGTATGCACTCAGGGTCAAAACCCTTTTGATAACTTTTCTTGGAAAGATAATGGCGAAAGAATGTCTAAATATATCAAATGCTATAATCTAAACTCAGCAAGTGCCTACAACAATATCGCAGCAAACTTAGGTAACTGGATTGAAGCAGCAATTGCTGATATACCAAATAGGAGATAAGCAATAAAATGAAAATAGCAGGAAATTGATTACTGATGAGCAGTCTGTTTTTTTAAGAAACAAGATGCTATTAATGTGACAACTGGAAAAATTAACATCATCCAGTAGTCACTTTTTCCTAATGTATGAAATATAATTAAACTTTCAAATGCTGTTAATAGCGGAAAGTAAAACCAACCAACGCTTGTGGAAAAAACTACGTTTAAAACTGAAAAATTATCTTTTAATTTCTGTGATGGTCTTAGGTCGTAAGGTTTCCTAGTTGTAATAGCCGTATCATTTACTTGTTTTCCAAACTCTGCGAATACACCAACAAATATCCTTTCATGTCTTAAATAGAAAGCATCCAAATATATAAATGTCAGCAACGGTAACAACCAAACCAAATCAGCAATTACTTTAGTATCTGACTTTGCAAAGAAAGTGAACAAAGCGGTAAAGGCTGCCAGAAACCATGATTTAAGTTTAAATGAATTTGATGCCATTCTTTGAATAGCACTCTGACAATAATCCATAGATTTTATATAATCATTCTTTAGTTCAGACATCTTGTCCCCCTTCAACTTGCTTAACAATTTTATATTCATTTATATTTTGTGACTTCTCATAAGCATTTTCTATATACTTATCATGGTCACGGAGAAATTTATCTTCATCAATTAATGATATATATGAACTAGATAATTGATTATAAGTCTTACATTCTTCACATGAATATTTTTCTTCCTTCTCATTAAACCTGTTTTCGTTAATAATTTCATATAAGAGTGAAGATTTAAATGAACGACTAGAACTACATCCATCTTCTCTTTCGGTATAATTCACAAGCCAATCATATGCGCCATTATGTTTTGCAATAACACCAACAATTCCGTTTGTACGAGAAGTAGTTTCTCCTCTTTTCATTTCTTTTAGGGTATATTCAATTTCCCAGTCAATCCATTTACTATCTGTCATATTTGGAGAAATTATTACTATTGTAACAGAGGTGTTAAACATCATATCCTTAAGATTTTCCTTAATTGTATTTGTTTCATTATCTGTTTGATCAGGAGAATCAGCAGTCTCTCCTTGATAATAACTAGCATCATCTCCCATCACTTTAAGAATATCATCTCTCAATTTTTGAGATTCAGAATACTTGTATGAAATAAATGTTTTTCTTGCCATGCCTATTGCTCCCTATTCGTTTACTCATAGAGGGTATTATAACCCCGTTTATAAAAATATTTATTGCAAAACAACACTTGTAGAAACACTTTGTTCACCAGCGCAACTACCCGAAATACAAAATTCAAAACTCCCCGCTTGGTCAGCGTGATTTGGGAAAGTAGCAATATATTGACAAGTTTCTTTACGAACCGCTGCATCCTTAAAAGCTTTACCTGAATTAAAATACTGACTCCAGTGACCTGAAGAGTCAGTGGTAAAGGTGCACTCACCTCCAGCACAACATGACATTGTATCGACCATTAAAACCTGAGCCCCTTGAAGAGGAGTACCGCTAGTATTTGTAACAATACCACTCACTGTAATTTTATTAGCATCCCCGCAAGAAAAAAATAATGTCGACATTATAGTTAATAATATTAGTTTCATCTGCTCCCTATTCGTTTACTCATAGAGGGTATTATAACCCAGTTACAAGAATTACATAAATTAATGAAGATATATTATAATTTACGTTACTTAAGTGGCGTAAGATAATACTCCTCAGGCGTGGGAGTTTGAGGTGAAGAAAAATTAAACCAAATAATAATAACAATATTTAAGAGAGATTTTTAAATTAGCAGTATCACTAGTAAACACTATTTGGATTTCCCACTCCCACCACTACTTCCTTCTTTTAGTGTATACCTAAGTCCTACAAAATATATACTGTATTTTAATGTTGTAGTTAAACTAGGCACGGTTGGCTCAGCAGCAGTTTTAGAATACATCCTGCCGCTAGTATAGATGGATAACCTATTAAGAACTGAATAGCTCAAATCAAGTCCAAACCCTAGTAAGTTTCTAGTGTCGATTGCTAGACTTGTTTTGCCGGAAGAACTATTAAACGCTTCCGATTGATATGAAAGAAAAGGTGTAATCTCTAACCCCAGAGCCTTAAATTGATAACCTAACTCTAGAGTTGTTTTTGTTATTTTAAGTGTATGTGGAGTAGAATTTGGAAAACCATTTAATGTATAATTTAGTTGATTTAAGTTTTTGATTGAACCTTGACCAAGTGAAATTCGAGACCAAAGGCCGATCGGTGTAATTTCGATTAACGAAAAACTTGAATAAGAAATATCTCCCGAAAATTTTGAAAAATCTTCACCTGTCACAACAATTGTTCCTCCTGAAGCAACATTTAGAGATGCTCCCAATGGAGAAGAATATGTTTCCGAATAAGATCCTCCCTCAACCCCCACTTCAAGCTGATACTTATTGCTTGCACAAGATACTGTAAAAAGAATGGTTAAAAAAAATAAATTTTTCATTATAATCTCACCTTAATATTAAAAAATTATCATCCTTACGGACAAGAACCTGAATTTGAATCAACTAAAAAATCAGTGCCGTTCCATAAGTAAACATTACTTGTATCATTTGTTATCAAACAAGCCTGTTGAGTAGCTGATTGAGTATTGAGACTGCCTGATTGATATCTTGTGTGAACCAAACTTCCGTTAAAGCAAACACCATTAACTTGGTTATTATAACATTCAAAGATCTCGCCTCCTGCTACATTTACTGACAATCCATTTGGAGAACGAACATTTCCAACACTAACAGTACTAGGTACTCCCGGCTGTTCACATGAAGATATTACCAAAATTAAAAGCAATATATATTTTTGCATATTTATCCTTTCGCTATAAGTTTAATTTTCCTATCGACTACACTCTAAGTAATTTTAATTTAGCTTAATGTATATGTGAATAAAGCATATTATGCCTATCTTTTTTTTAAGCTACTTGAACGTCTGAGAGGTCTTTATATTAAAAATTAAGTTTTAATATAGAGAATAAAGATACTGTATTTTTTCTTGCATAATTACGTTTAATACATGATGAGCTTAATATAATTAATCTATGATAAATGAATTGATTTAACCTTCCTGTTACAATTTTGTCTAATACTTCTTATATCTTATTATGTAATAGTCTACTCTAAAGATATCATCAAACACTAAAACACGAATATTAAGCGTTAGACATAGTTATTAGATGTTGCAAAGGTAATTTAAAGTTTCCTGTTTTAAACCTTTTTTGTAGGTCTATTATAATTTTATCATTCTTATTTAAATCAAATTCTACTTCAAAAAGTTTTTCTATATACTCGGAAGCAATAATAAAAACACAAGAAGCTAAGTCAATTGTTTCCGATGTAAGTCCTCTCGGGTAACCACTGCCATCAGGCTTTTCATGATGATTTCTAATTACCTTGCTTGCGAGTGTCGAAAATTCAGAAACACTCAGAAGAATATCCGCACCTAAATTAGGATGATCTTTAGAATGTATTAATTCGTTATCTACTATCTCTAGGTTAAGTAAGCTCTTTGAATTATCCGTTAAATTATTTACAGGTTCTATAGTAGCAATATCATGAAAAAAAGATGCTGCACAAAGGCTAGAAGATACCTGATTCGATGTCCCGAAAACATTGTCACTAATAGCATGGCAAATATGGCTAAGTATCAAACATTGGTCGTATTGATAACTACTTTTTGAAAGATTATTTTCTATAAAATCATGAAACTTTTCATAATTATTAAAAATATCAAGAGTTGATTTAATTGTTTGACTTGCCTGCCTAATAGCCTCTTCACTTATTCCTAATGATAATATTAAATCTTTAATAATTAAATCTGCAGATTTATAATAATCTTCTTTCGATTCCGTTGTTATTTTTCTTTTATCAAGATGTAAAAACGAATTATCTCCAAATTTAACTTGATATTTTCTATAATCATCCTCATGTATGAATAAATAATTCACCTTTTTTTCAATATATTTTTTTATATCTTTTAATGAATAGTAATTATTTTTATTAAGAAGCTTAACGAACTTGTCATCAGATATTTTTATATAAACATCACATAGCGTCTGGTTAAAGCGTAAAAAGTAACCGACGCGTATTTTAAAGTATTTATTGGAAACAGCAGGGACATCAATTCCGGCAGCATTGTAAATAATTTTCTTTAATTTATTTTCTGAAGGAAGAACCTTATTTAAGATACCTTTAAATTGACTGGCCCCCAAAAATTCAGAATGATCCTTGGGATCTTCCGTTGAGAATAAAAGGAATGGAATAGACAGCTTTCTATCTTTTAAATATGTAAAGACTTCTCCACCATTACCATTTGGCATATTATAGTCGCTTATAATAAGATCAAAATCGTTAGAATTAATCATATCTATTGCTAATTCACCGCAATTTACGTCTTCTATTTTAATAGTTGAATCTAAGTTTTCTAATTCAATTCTAAGTAGTTCTCGAATATCATCATGATCTTCTGCTATTAATATTTTCAAAGAAAATCCTGTTCAAAATGTTATTTTGTATACCAAAATATATCAATAATTAGTTAACTTGTGTAGTTATTTTTTGTTTATATTTTTTCTTCCGGCTTTATTTTTTTAAATTACCCTTAGAAAAAATTGATCTATCTAAAATTATTTAAAAGTTAATTTTTTAGTAGACTGAAAAAATAGGTAAATAGGTATGGTTTCATTAAGCTCTACATCTATAACCTAATGATAGTTTTTCAAGATAAAACTTGAAAAAGTAAAATCATATTATTTCGATAGTGGTAGCTTGATAACAAAGCACGTATTCACCTTTTTTTGTCTAACTATATTTTATTTTTTTTAAAAATTAATAGAAGAATAGATTTAATCAAACTTTCGACTATTATTCTACAGGCAACTGAGTATTATAATTATAGTTATTAGTCCATATAGAACTATAAAATGGAAAGAATTACCTTGTTTTAACAGTTCTCAAATTTCTACCTTTTTTAGCGCAGATAATTTCTTTATACAGTATCTATAGGAAATAAACACTAGGAGAATTATGAAAAACTTATTATTACTTATTACGCTTTCATTATTATCAAATAACATTATAGCAAATACTACTATAGAAAATTTGTTAGAGAACAATCCTGAAAAAAGTAAATATGAAGTACTACAACTATTTTATGATGAAGCTGAAGCACCAGCAAAATTTGAAGACTTTGATGATATAAGTGTTAAGAAAAAAGATAAAACTCAGCATTGTCGACTTGCCACATCAGAAAACCCATCTGATTTAAGTGAAAATTACATTTGGAAATATAAAACAAGTTCAGAAGAATCTGAGGAACCTATTTCTTCTGACAAACAAAAGAATGTGCTTTTACCACCGACAACTGAGGCTAACCGATGGGGGTTAGATGGTTTTTTTGAAGAAGGAAACTATTCACAGATAAAAAAATTGGTAAGTGCTATAAATATGCAAGAATCCAAAACTGACTTAACAATAAATATCATTAAAGATACAGCACAATATGGTGCTGATCCATCAAATATTTCTTTTCGAAAAAATGGTGACTTAATTGCTTACAAACTTCTACAATTTAAATCAGCAAATAATGGACCTCTCTTTAAAAATGAAGTAATTCTTGAAGCATATGGTTATTGTTGGATTGATTAATATCGATACTACTGGCTCAATCATTTTTTTAGATTTGTATTTAGTTACTTCTAATAATTATTTATTGAAAGTTGAATAATACAAAAATAAAGATGGTTTTGTGTACCAAATACGTTGAACAAAAAGTCTCGGATAAGTAATATCAGAATGGTATGTTTCCAAGGCGAAAATAAAAATATTTCTAAGATTAATTATGTTTTACTCTATCTATTAACTTTAAATTTTCTTACCAATTTGAGGACGACTTAATAAAAATGTATAGATAACGTATCTCATCTTTCCTAGAATTTAAAGTTATCTACATTTCAAAATTAAAAGTGATATTGAGTTACAAATTGAAAAATAAAACCATCATCGTGTTTGTAATTTGATAGTGCAAAATATTCTGATTTAATTTTATTGGAAACAATTTTTCAATAACCAAGAAAATTTTAAAATAAAAATGACGTGATGTTTTTTCTTCATAACGATATGAAAAACCTATTATTATATAAATCTATAAAAATAAACGATAATCAGTTTTGAAAACTTTAGCAAATCGAGCAGCCATTACTTTTCCTATAGGTCTTTTACCATTCTCCAACTCGGAAATAACGTGCTGTGGAACTTTTATTTTTTTTGCTAAATCAACTTGAGTAAGTTCAGCTAAAAGTCTTTCACTCTTAAGCATTGCTCCACCTTCCGAGTATTTTTTCATTGTCTTACTTAAAGACTCTCTCCATGGAACACTATCTTTTAATTCATATTTACTGAGCATCTGAATTAAACCATCTGCTTCAATTTTTGGAAGAATAAAAATTCTAGTTTTTTTTCCTTCTACTTGTATTTTAACACCATCAGTAAGGTGCTTTTTCATGAGTGCCGACATAATAAAACTCCACTAAAATAATATTTAAATGTACTTCCCAACAAACAACATAAGTTGGTTTTCCCTTTTTTAAATGACAGTGATACTTGTTATCACTACCTTTGAGTAAGCCATAATTTTTAAACTTACTACTTTCAACTTTAGGCCATGAGTCTAAAAATGGCCCCATCCCTTCCATTTTCTTAATTAAGGCTAACAATCTTAACTGTATACCTTCTGGAATATTTTTTAACTTTTTATCAGCTTTCTTTGAAAAACGGATTTCCCACATTCAAATATCCTTGTTTAGTATATCACAAAAAATGTAATATTACTATATAAGTAAAACACTTATAATATTAGTATAATTATAATCAATAATTTTATAAAATTCATTAAAATGAACGATATTCCCTATGTATAGACGGTCATAATGAATACAATATTTTATAAATTTTAATATTTTTAGGTATTTAACATTAACGTCCGTGTAAAATACGGACGCTCCGTTGTCTGGCCGTTGTCTGACCGTTGTCTATCCGTTGTCTAACAATCTTTTTAAAAGAACAAATAAATCCCGAATTCAAACTAAGTAAAATCGTAGATAACTTTTTGATATTACTCATTTTTCTTAACAATTTTTAATACTTATAAATTTGGCTCTAACAGGCTTCTAAGCGGAAGGTCGCAAGTTCGAATCTTGCTGGCTGCACCACTTTAACTACATGATATTACGAGTAATTCTAGGTTTAATTTTTACCAAAATTGATAAAAAAGGCTCCGTTGTCATACCGTTGTCATACAATTATTTTTAAAAATTAAAAAAGAATTCGTTGTCATACCATTGTCATACATTAAAAGGAAAAAGTGCCAACACAATGTCAGCACCATTTTACTATACCTATTTAATCATTTGTAATCGAAAAAGAATAAGCAACATTTATAATATTTTGTCCAATTAAATGGACATAGCCCATTGTAGTTTTAATGTCAGCATGCCCACCGATTGCCTGAACAGTTCTAATGTCAATTCCTTGTGAAACCATAAGGCTTAAAGCAGTATGTCTTAAGTCATGAAAGCGTATAGGCCTTATACCAGATTCAATAAGATCTCTAATAAAAGAACGTTTTCTAAAATTTGCATGATTAATAGGACTACCTTTACTCGTTTGAAATAGTGTATTCTTTAGTTCATTTGTTTCAAACTTTTTAGTTAAGTTATCAAATTCATTTTTAACTTTCTCATTTAATGGAACAAGTCTTGTTTTATTACCTTTAGTTGGGCCAAAACATTTTGACTCAGATAACCATTGCCGGGAGATATTAATTACATTATTTTTTTT
>Ga0316204_10002497_pt1 | contig 41325 bp, 52 predicted proteins | sample 6monrhotite_MG_2_FD_205661 | JGI IMG/M metagenome (GOLD analysis project Ga0316204, IMG submission 205661) | Microbial mat bacterial communities from mineral coupon in-situ incubated in ocean water Damariscotta River, Maine, United States -... | ecosystem: Environmental > Aquatic > Marine >...
TAGAGGAGCCGTACGTGAATCGAACTACTGCATAAGAGAGCTTTGGTTGCTGCCAAAGCTTGGGCCTCACATTACCCTAATAAAGGATTAAAGAATAATGAATATAAGGGAATATTATCCATACAAATGCGTGAAGTGGATAGTTTTTCCGTTGCACTTCAAAACTACAACTTACGCAGGGCTACATGGACTCCTCCCACTGTCAAGCTAAGCAGTAATTTAACTATCAAGTTTGAGACTGCACCTCTACATTCGGCCTATTAGTGAGCATTAAAATAGCTCGGGCCATGATGAGTATTCGCTTGGAAACGTGCCTCATTCGTTAGACGATCTAATAATGATCTCCTGCGTAAGCAGGCTATTGTTTCCTCGGTCTGACCTGATTGTCATCTTCCGCCTTCGCAGGACTCGGTGAGTACTCCTTTAATCTATTAACTGCTAATCGATTTCTTGCATTTATAACTTCATGTTCTATGCCGCCATAGCTCGATAATTTTCTTCCTTCATCATCAAGGTCCAAATGATTCGGGCATTTCTAGCAGCAAGCGCCACTACGGCACGCAAGTAACCTCGTCGCTCAACCAAATCACGAACCCAACAACTGACTCGATCATCTTTATCTCGTAAGTTAGCAACCACTGCCCTTGCTCCATGAACCAAGCACATGCGTAAGTATTTGTCTCCACGCTTCGTTATTCGCCCTAACCGAATGTGTCCACCTGTTGTGTATTGTCTTGGCACTAAGCCCAACCAGGCTGAGAATTGCCGACTATTTTTAAAGGCTCTTGGATCGGGGACACTAGCAAGCATTCCGGTAGCTACTTGTTCGCCCACTCCCGGTATGGTCATCAATCGAGTAGCCACTTCGCTCTCTCGTACCAGTTGTGCCAACTCCCGGTCATAGGCGAGAATATCTTCGTTCGCTTGCTTAATACGTTGCCATAACCTCGCTATCATTCGTCTGGCAAGCATCGGTAGTTGATTATCCGCATCTTCCAGAATGTCAGGAATACGCTTCTGAGCTGAATAGCGTCCTTGGGGCATGACAATACCAAACTCAGAGAGCAAACCACGCAGTTGATTGAGCATAGCGGTTCTTTCACTTATTAATCCCTGTCGTACACGATGAACACACAGGACAGCCTGTTGGTCGACAGTCTTTTCAGGAACAAACCAGATATTAGGACGAGACACCGCTTCACAAATAGCTTCAGCATCATTATTATCATTTTTACAGCCTTTAAGGTATGGTTGTACAAACTTGGCAGCAATGATACCAACACGGTGACTCAGTTTGTGGAATTCTCTAGACCAGTAATGCGCGCCACTACAGGCTTCCATGCCGATGAGACAAGGAGGGCAGTTCGCAATGAAGCGAAGCAGTTTAGTTCGAGATAAGGATTTTCTTAACACAATCTTATTGTGCTTATTCATGCCGACTAGACTGAAATTATTTTTCGCCAAATCGATACCCATTGTTGTAATATTCATGATGACTTCTCCTACGTTTAAGTATTTGTTTAACACCATTACTTTGGCACATTTTGATGCCGATTGCGTAGGAGGAGTCCATCTCATTCGTTAGAAGGACATAACTATGTTGGCACGACATTATTTAGCAATTTTTGTGAAATTATTTTCTTTATTTCTCTTTATGACTGCCGTGCCTAAGTTAGTACAATTATATGAACTATCTTCATATGATATGGCAAATGTAAATTCTGTAGGTGTAATGTCGCATTTAACACAGGTTATATTATCTGTATTGGTTGCCATAGTACTTTGGAAGTTTCCATTATCTTTAAGCAAACATTTGTTAGCACCAGAACTAGATGAGAAAGTAGTAGAGATTAGTCCTTATAACTTTCTTTGTGTAACTCTAATTGGGTTAGGGGTTTACCTTACGTATAGAGCTATTACAGATGCATTTGCTTGGTTTCTTTATTACCAATACGTTGGAGTTGGGGAATATGGAGCTCCTGTAATGATTAACTTTGAAGTTAAAATAGATATGTGGACTACATTAGTTGAATTCATTTTATCAGTAATATTGATATTCAAAAGTAAAACAATTGCCAATCAATTAATGAAGGTGTCGGGTTGAGCCTTTCTAACAAGAACAAGCAGTACGCACAGCAAGCTGTGCCTGACCTCCCGTTGGTCGGCAGCTGTTGTTGGCGTTATATGCAAAGACAGAATTCACTGAAATGGATAAACAATGTTGATTGCTAATTAAAGACTTATTTTAAGATTTGAGATAGTGATTAGAGTAAAGGAACAATTATGCTAGGCATAAACACAACAATTAAAGTTATCGCATTCATTTTATTCATTTCAAGTACAGTCATCAACGCAACGACAAAACTGACATCTGGATTGTGGGGAGGAGTTGATGAACTGAGCCAAAATTATAATCTATTAGAGATAGATGAGGATGGTGAACATTTCTTCTATAAACTGAATATATCTAGTGCATTTAGATTAAGTAAGCGCTATGAGTTCAGCAATAATGATATTTCCTGCACAAACCTTGAATGTACTATTAAAATTATAAAGTCAGATAAGGAAAACAAATTCCTTAAAGTATCCCCACATCTTAATCGAATGAAAGTTCTTAATGTATTAGAGACAGTTACTACCATTGAGAAAAAATACAATAAAAGCTATATATACAAGCTCTTAAGTATAGATGAGAAGAGTCCAGTTAGAAGATTTATTGATAAATATAAGCGCAATATTAAAAATCTCTATACTGATACCAGTCATGGTATAAATGGGTTATGGGTAGGCGTGTTACACACAGATAGATCTAAGTCTTTAGTCTCCATGGAAATATATGAAGAGAAGACAGGCAATTTCGAGCAATATATAGAGGCAATCTCTGTAAAAAACCAATTAACAATAAAACCTGAAAATATTCACTTACATGGCGACGAGTATGAGATTAGCTTAGATGGTGGATTAGGCCCCTATACACTGATACTCAAGCTCTCAACGAATGATGAGATGATAGGATATATACAGCATGACTTATTACGAAATACACCAAGTTCACTTAGGTTGAAAAGAGTTAAAGAATGTTATGGAGCTAACTGTGAATAGCTAGCCTACATGTTTTTAATCAATTAGCATATAACCAGAAATTCTTATCGACCGCTAAAACGGCGATAAACTTTAAACGTTATGTAGATTCACAGTATGTAAAATTCAATTAAAAGGAGAGAATTTTGTTTTATTTTGAAATCATATTATTAATTTTGTTCATCGCTCTCACAGCTATTGGCTACAAGAAAACGAATAGAAACATGATGCTATTAGGCTCAATCTGTCTTTTGATCGCTTCAGCAGGAGAGCCATTCAGGAATGGATTTAATGAAGGATTTGCTAAAAGTAGGGCTGAGCATGAAGCTAAATCTGAGTAACCACCATCAGAATCCACATAACCAGAAGTCTTTGTCGACCGCTGATAAACGCAGCGACAAGCCTTAAGCGTTACTTGTCATGATGAAAATGAAGAATCTATTACTTATATTATTACTTGGAGCAACACCCGGAATGAGCGGAGATGATAATGGTATAATTGGAGAGCTGACAGAGAATGGTGTATCAGTAATTTATAATTTTGTGAATGAACTTCCAGGTAAATCAATACTAGAGGAGTTTCCAATACTCGTAGTGGTCAAATGGGAGTATGACGGTTCAGATTATAATGGGATGCCTAATAAATCTATACAAGAAAAATTATATCAGCTCGATGATGAACTAGATGAGATAGCTGAACTAGGAGCTGGTTATCGTGCATATAGTAGAACAGGGAATAATATTAGAGAGTATGCTTACTATACCGTTGATAAACCAATCTATATGCACTTGCTTAATGAACAATTAAAGGATAAACCGACATATCCTATCGAAATTACGTTTTACGAAGATCCCGAATGGTCCGATTTCAAGAAAATCATGGAAATATTTAATGATGATAAGTAACCAGAAGTCGTTGTTGACCTCACTACGCTCGGCAACAAGCCTTAGGCGTTATATCGTATGGAATTGATCACGGAACGAACTAACATATTACTAGCTCTGATATTACCAGTATTAGTACTTTATCTTTTCGGAGGTTTGTTTCAGAAAATTGAGGAAGAATATCCAGATATATTTCAATCACTGGGAAAACCAAAGATTTCTCTAAAAGCACTTAATCCTCACGTAGAGTGGAAATCATTTGTTTTTGTTTTGTTTACAGGAGAGATTAAAAAAGACAGCCAATCTCATACATATATTTGGTTAATCAGAATGATTATTTTCATCTGGTTAGTATTAGTGTTTATATATTCGTATGAATTATATACTACGATATAACCAGCAATTGTTACTGACGCACACTGCGTGTGGCTGATGTTGTAGGCGTTATATTTATAAATAAAAGGATTTAATTCAAAATGAAAATATTAATCTTACTTACATTACTTATCATCTCAGGTTGTTCTAGTGTTCCATTAAGCACAATGGTGCAACATAGCGGCATCTCAGAAAAGGAATTGATAAATTTTGATGCCGAATCTCTGAGGGTGAAAATACAAACTGATAGTCCTGTAGAGGTAGGTTCATCTGACAATAAATTATCTATAGAGCTTGTGTCAGAAGGAGAAGTTAAGACATTTTCATTTGCTTTAGAAAATGTGAGTAGTAGCATAATTGAGGAAGATGGCTGGTTATCTGGAAAAAGGATAATTAATCAAGTAGTTCTAAAGTTAAATTCAGAGTCGGTTGCAGAATTTAGGGAGCTACAAAGAGAAGTGGTACACACTCAGCAACAGCCTAAAAAATTCTTTGTTCCATTCCAGATGGAAAATATTGAACAAGCAGATGGTAAAGTGGTTGTTTCAATATTTATCAAGCAAAACAAGAAAGCTGAATATATTCACTTGATAGATAGGCATGAAATAGAAGTTGAGTTTGAAACATAACAAGGCACATCACCAGACAAGGATTCGTATGTCACAATTTTTGGAACAAAAATTCCACCACGCAAACCCTTGTTGTTGTGCTAGGCGTTAAATGCCTCAGGGAGTTATCACATTTCTTGCATAATGAGTAATAAAGGTATATTTTATACTCATGTTTGAGTTTGATAGTGATAAAAGTCGATCTAATCTTGAGAAGCATGGAATTGATTTTAATGCAGCACAAGCATTATGGAATGATCCCGACCTATTGGAATTTCCTGCTAATTTTGATGATGAACCAAGATATATAGTCGTTGGTCGTATCGATTCTATGCATTGGTCTGCTGTTATCACAAACAGAAATGAAAAAATCCGTTTAATCTCAGTAAGACGCTCACGTAAGAGCGAGGTGAAGTTGTATGAAAGCTAAAGATTTCGATAAAAAATTTGACGACGGTTTAGTCGATGTAATTGAAGATTTAGATTTATCTAAAGGACGACGAATTAATCAAGCTCAAAAGCGTATTAATGTAGATTTTCCTTCTTGGGTAGTAGATTCACTTGATCGTGAGGCAGCACGTATTGGTGTTACCAGACAATCAATTATAAAGGTCTGGCTAGTAGAACGTTTAAAGGCAGAGGCAGGTAACCAGCCGCTTAATAGTGACGCTACAAGTAGCGCACATTAGCGGAGGCGTTATATATCCGAATAAGGAGAGTGTATGAGACTAGTCTATTCAAATGAGAATTCAACATTAGTAAGTCATGCCAAAAATATTCTTGAGAATGAAGGCATAGAATTATTGATCAAGAATGAACATGGTTCAGCAGACATGCATTCAGCATTTATATATCAAGAAATATGGGCAATGAGAGATGGCGATTTTGATAAGGCTAAGAATGCTCTATCAAAACTAGAAAGTTCTAGTTCAAATGAGGACTGGATATGTACGAAGTGTAATGAAACTAATGACTCTTCGTTTGAGACTTGTTGGAAGTGCGCAAATGAATCTACGTAACCTGAAGCAGCTTCAGACAATGATTTATATGTCACAATTTTTTAATTCAAAAATTGCACCACACAAATCCTTGCTGCTGTGCTCAGCGTTATGTAGATCTAGAGAGAGAAAACATGAGTCTATATAGTGACCCTGTAAAGTGGTCTGAACAAATAGCTAAAACTAAAACACGTATATTCATTACAGTAGCAATTAATTGTTCACTATTATATTTATTACTTTGGTTGTTGTATGAACTAACTATGGCAACCGTTGGGTTTGGCTTTAGTGAAATGCCATTAAAACAATTTATGCTGTATGCGATTGGTATTTTCATAATTGGTGGAATACTTCCTGGTCATAACCTATATGCCATGTATCGTATGATAAAAATGATTAAAGATAATGAATAAATTACATAACATACTGTTATGTTTCTATATAAATTAGGAGCTTATATGAAAGTACTTTTATCTATTTTTATTATTGTGCTTATACTAGCTCACCCTGAAATTAAAGCAGAAAATAAGGATGATGTTCTAGCAGTTGGGTACTTTAAAAAATTTGAATATTGGAGTCCGGTTAAACAGAATAAACTTTCTCGTAATGCCCAAATAATACAGCGAGATCTTAATAAAAAGCATGGAGCAATTATTTATAGTTATATAATCGATAAAAATGGCAGATCTAAAAATATTAAACTTCTTCAGGCAATACCTGAAGGTTTTATAACTACAATTAAATTAATAAGATCAAACTTAATATACAAAAAATTTAAATCATCTGTGTCAAACCCAGAACATATTCCTGTTATTGTTACAGAACGCCTAGTCTTTCAAAATGGAGGCATTGCCATCCCAAAAGATGAAATGATTATTTCTGATTACTTGCAACAATATAAGGATACTAATTAATGTTGTCCTCTGTACTCACGAAACATAACCCGTGCATTAAATGGATTCGTGAACCTGTCTTGCTCTTTGCTTTCGCAAAGACCAAGACAAACCACACATCACTTATACTAGGCGTTACACAGCCTGATGACATAAGGCACACAATGTGTTAGCATGGCTTCATGAAAGTATTTTCTTGGAATTCAGAAAAAAATGAAATACTCATCAATGAGCGTAATATTTCATTCGAAGACATCATCGTTAATATTAATTTAGGGAATGAATTAGATATCTATGATCATCCAAATCAACAGAAATATCCAAATCAAAAAATTTCTGTTGTTAAGGTTGAAGATTACGTATATCTCGTACCTTACATAGAAAATGATGAAGAAATTTTTCTTAAACCTATTATCCCAAGTAGGAAAGCTACAAAGCAGTACATAGGTGAAAAAAATGAGTAAATTAAATAATGAAGAGTTAGAAATTCTTGAAGCTTTTGATAATGGCAAACTCAAACGCTCTAAAAATGTATCAGAGCAATTAGAAAATCATCAAGTCATATCCGAAGCTTCTTTCAAGAAGGATGCTCGAATTAATATTCGTTTATCATCGAAAGATCTTCGAGCCATTCAAAGTAAAGCACTCAGAGAAGGTATGCCTTACCAAACGTTGGTAGCTAGTGTTATTCATAAGTATGTAGACGGGCAGCTTATCGAAAAGGCCATGTAACCTGTGCATGCAGTCAGATCACAGCTTCGCTTTGACCGCTGATGGAAAGCGTTATAGAGCAAAATAAAAAGGAGATTTAGAATGGAAATAATCAAAAAATCAATCATTAGTATTGTATTTGCCGTATTTAGCAATTCAATCTTTGCAACTGAATTGGAGATTGAATCCAATGAAGTCGTACATGATTACAAAAGTAAAACCATAACCTATATTGGTGATGTGAAGCTTACAAAAACTGATAGCGATAAAATCACTTTTTCGGCTAATGAGGTTATTATTGAAAATGGTCAAACTCATGCTAAAGGGAATGTGAAAATATTATTAAGTGGCAAGAGTTTTATTGGAACGGATTCGGCAATCGTTTCATTCGGAGATTCTAGCGTAACTATATCTATGGCTCAGGCTAAACAATATGCAGGCAATGCTCTATAACCAGAAATTGTTGCTGACCGTGTAGTTCCCCCGGTTTATTGGACACTTCCTGAAAAATCAGGAGGTAATAGATGGCTAAAAATATCCATCCAAAAAAGACATGGCGTTACAATAAAGAGTTTAAATTAAAAGCTGTTAAACTGAGTTATCAATATGGTGTCAAAGTCATAGAAGTGGCCAAAGCATTAGGCATCCATGAGAGCATGCATTCTCGTTGGCGAAGTGAATATCGAGATGGCAAAATTCACGGTGATAACAAAAAGCGAGAATGCATTAATGCTACTTAACATACTGTTATAATGACAAAAGGATTATTTGAATTATGAATAAGTTATTAATTATATTTGGTATTACTATCCTGCTTACTTTTCAGGTTTGTGCAAAAGAACAGCCATCTGTAAGGCCAGCACCCAACCTTGCAGATTTTGATATTGAGCTTGCCATTCCCAGTAAGATTACTACCCCTTTATTTCCACATAGGAAGATAGATAAAAGCCAAGGCGGCTGGGTTCACTCAGTGTTTAAGCTCAAATCTAATGGAAAGCCAATTGATGTTAGAATCATAGATTCAAGTCCTAAAAAAATATTAGATAAATCAGTTAAAAGGGCATTAAAGAAATGGCATTTTCATATACCACATAATCATTCTGAAGAGAGAGAATACCAATATCTTTTAGAATTAAAATATGAGTAAATGTCATTATAACCAGTAACAGCACCAGACTAGGATTTATATGCCACAATTTTTGTATCAAAAATTCTGCCAAACAAACTCTTGCTGTTGTGTTAGGCGTAATGAAATTACATAGAGAGTGACAATGAACAAAGGAGTACTTACTTTTTTCTGTGGGAAAATGGGCTCAGGAAAATCTACTAAATCTAGTGCCATTGCAAAGGAACGAAATGCTGTATTGCTTTCTGAGGACGAGTGGCTTGAATCAGTATTCCCAAATAAGGTCAGATCACTGGATAGTTATGTCGAGTACTCGAACCAGCTAAAACCACAAATAAAGAAGCTGGTTCAATCAATCTTGAATACGGGTACCGATGTAGTAATGGATTTTCCTGCCAATACTATTTCACAAAGAGATTGGTTTAGGGATATATTCTCGGAAATTAAAGCGCACCATGATTTGGTATACATCGAGCTTGATAACGAAGATTGTCTAAGACAGATAAAGAAAAGGCGTACTGAGCAACCTGAGCGAGCCGCAACGGACACTCAAGAGATGTTTGAGCATGTTACTAAGTATTTTGTTGAGCCCAAACCTGACGAAGGCTTCAATGTTACTGTGGTGGGTAGAAATGCATAACCAGACAGATTTGCTTGTCACGGATTTTGTACCAAAAACAGTACCAACCGGCATATCGCAAGTTGGTTCGGATTATAATTAATTGGAGTTTGATGTTCATGCGTAAGATTCAGCAATTTATAATAATTATTTCATTAACCATTAGTGCCACTTCATATGGGCAAGAAGATCCTTTTAATGCAGTTCAAAATTTATTTTCGGCTATATCAGAAGTTAATCATACCAAGATGAAGAATGTTGTAACTGACGACTTTCAACTCTTAGAGGTTGGTGAAGACTGGGATATGGATGATCTTATTAAATTAGTTAAACCTTCGGAATACGTTAGAAAAAATTATTTTAATGTTATCAAAATAAAGATTAATGGTGACTTTTCTTGGGTTAGCTATTGGAATAAAGCAACCTTCACTAAAGGTGAGTCGGTTGAAAATGTAGTTTGGTTAGAGAGTGCAGTGCTTATTAAAGAGGGCAATCAATGGAAAATTCAAATGTTACATTCAACGAAAATAAAGCCTGAGAAATTGCCAAGTAACATAGTACTAACAGAGTATAAAAATTAAATACTCAAGCTTTGAGAAAACAAATAACAGTTAGCCTTTGCACCTTCGTAGCTAATTATAACTAAACAATTATTTGCCTCTTAATGAGGCGTTTTGTGCGTCATGCGTTAACAAATGATACTTCCCTTAATGGTTTACATTAGTCGCAGGTTGCTCAGTGTTCTGTCTCTAAAGTGTCAAGTGGAGTTTGATAGGCAAAATCTATCAAAAGAATAGAAACAATCAGTTTTACAAATAACTTAAAGTGATTAATATTGGGACATGAGAAAATACAAAGCTGTATTGAGAACAAATCATTTTCACGTACAAATTGGAGATTAACTGATGTCAATAAATAAATGCCCAGTAATGCACGGTGGTGCCACAGAAAGCAGCATGTCAAACATGGAATGGTGGCCGAAAGCCCTTAACCTAGATATTCTGCATCAACATGATATCAAGACCAATCCGATGGGAGCGGCCTTCAACTATCGAGACGCAGTTAAGAAGCTTGACGTGGCTGCGCTCAAAAAAGACATGCATGCACTGATGACGGACAGTCAGGACTGGTGGCCTGCAGACTGGGGGCACTATGGCGGTTTGATGATCCGTATGTCCTGGCATGCGGCGGGTACCTATCGTATCGCTGATGGCCGCGGTGGTGCCGGTACCGGTAATCAACGCTTTGCACCAATCAATTCCTGGCCGGACAATGTGAACCTGGATAAGGCGCGTCGTATTCTCTGGCCGATCAAGAAGAAATACGGCAATGCGCTAAGCTGGGCTGACTTGATTGCCTATGCGGGAACTATCGCGTATGAATCCATGGGCTTGAAGACCTTTGGCTTCGCCTTTGGTCGTGAAGATATCTGGCATCCAGAAAAGGACACCTATTGGGGCTCGGAGAAGGAGTGGCTTGCTCCCACTGGCAGCGAAGGCAGCCGTTATTCCGGTGAGCGTGATCTGGATAATCCGCTGGCTGCCGTGATGATGGGGCTGATTTATGTAAATCCCGAAGGTGTGGATGGTAATCCTGATCCACTCAAGACCGCTCATGATGTGCGTGTAACTTTTGAGCGTATGGCTATGAACGATGAAGAAACCGTAGCCTTGACTGCCGGTGGACACACAGTAGGAAAATGTCACGGCAACGGCGATGCTGCGATGTTAGGCGCTGATCCTGAAGGTGCTGAAATCGAAGATCAGGGCTTTGGCTGGTTAAATAAGACCAAGCGCGGCATTGGTCGGGACACTGTGTCCAGTGGCATTGAAGGTGCTTGGACGACTAACCCTACCCAGTGGGACAACGGCTATTTCCAACTTTTGCTCAACTATGATTGGGAACTGAAAAAGAGTCCAGCTGGTGCATGGCAGTGGGAACCTATTAACATAAAGGAAGAAGACAAGCCGGTCGATGTCGAAGACCTTTCTACCCGCTATAACCCAATTATGACCGATGCTGACATGGCCATGAAAATGGATCCTGAATATCGCAAAATCTCCGAGCGCTTTTACAAAGATCCTGCCTACTTCTCTGAAGTCTTTGCTCGTGCATGGTTCAAACTGACGCACCGCGATTTGGGGCCAAAGGTACGTTATATCGGTCCCGATGTGCCGCAAGAATCACTTATCTGGCAAGACCCAGTTCCCTCTGGAACAACAGAATATGATGTTCAGGCAGTAAAGGACAAAATTGCTGCGAGTGATCTTAGCGTGAGCGAAATGGTCACAACTGCTTGGGACAGCGCCAGAACGTTCCGTGGTTCAGACAAGCGCGGTGGTGCCAATGGCGCACGCATTCGCCTCGCTCCGCAAAAAGAATGGGAAGGTAATGAACCCTCGCGTCTGGCCAAAGTGCTCGCTGCACTTGAAGGCATAGCAGCTGAGAGTGGTGCAAGTGTTGCAGACGTCATTGTTCTGGCAGGTAGCGTCGGTATTGAGCAGGCCGCCCGTGCTGCAGGTTTTGAGGTGACGGTTCCGTTCGCCGCTGGACGCGGTGATGCAACAACAGAGATGACTGATGTCGATTCCTTCAAGGTGTTGGAACCCATCCATGATGGCTACCGCAACTGGCTTAAGAAGGACTACGTTGTCAGTGCGGAAGAGCTGATGCTTGACCGTACCCAACTAATGGGATTGACTGCCCATGAGATGACGACGCTGGTTGGTGGGATGCGCGTGCTTGGCACTAACCACGGTGGTACCAATCACGGTGTATTCACCGAGCACGAAGGGACACTAACGAATGATTTCTTCGTCAACCTGACAGATATGAATTACACTTGGAAGCCTGCAGGTGATAATCTGTATGAAATCCGCGACCGTAAGACAGACAAGGTCAAGTGGACGGCAACAAGCGTTGATCTCGTCTTTGGGTCTAACTCAATCCTTCGTTCGTATGCTGAAGTCTATGCGCAGGATGACAACAAGGAAAAGTTTGTATTGGACTTCGTTGCGGCATGGACCAAGGTTATGAACGCCGATCGCTTTGATTTGGCCTGATTCTCGGTGCATATCCCCGCATTGCTATGCTATAAGATGTGGGGATATGTAAGTGGCAGTAATCAGGGTAGATGATAGAGATTGATGCAGTCATTTAAGAGACTAATTTTTACTAAGAAAAGATAGAAGTTTATATTTTTTAACAGGATAAATAACAATGAAAGCATATTTGATTGATGCGGAAAACCAGGTTATCGAGAATGTTGATGTGAAGAGCATGGATGACATTATCAGGCTGGTTGGATATGAAACTATTGAGTCTGACGCCGTTGGGAATGAAGGGGATCGACTGTTTTTTGATGAAGAGTGTTTTCTAAGAGGCAGTGCCGGTCGATTTCAAATTAACACGGTAATTCCGGTATCGGGTAAGGGAATTCTGGTGGGAGCCAGTGAAGATGGTACAACATTGTCTGATGTGCATACTGATCTTGATGATCTCATTAGCCGCATAAAATATCTCTAAACGGGTTGCCAATGTAAGCTACGTATAATAATTAGTTACAGCCGATGATGAAATTGAATAAACATAATGTCTCAACTTAAAAATCGAATATATATAGTTATCTCCGCGCTTCTAGTTTTAGTGGTTGTGACGATTGCTGCTTACTCAAACGAGGCAAGAAAGGAGATCTATTTTCTCTGTGGCAATTTCAGCAACGGTGTTTCTGAGGCCAGTGTATTAAAACAATTAAACACGGTTAGTTTGTCTCAGTTTAAAGTAGTCGAGACAACTTCTGGCAAACGTATCGAATTAGAGAGTGCAATCAATTTTGGCTTGTATCAATGTATTATCGAGCTGGACTCAGATGGAAACGTAACGCGTGCCGACATCGAGTGAAAATTACCAAGTAATATTATTTGATCTCGGTGGTGTATTAGTCGAATTAGGTGATACGCCACTTAATTCCGATTGGCTTTCTAAAAATAATAAATTCACATTAAAAGATTGGTTCCACTCGGAAACAGCCATTGCTTTTGAAAAAGGACTAATAGCTCCCAATGCATTTATTGAACAATTTAAAGCAGATTTAAGCATAGATGCCGACTCTGAAAAAATACTTGAGCACTTTACAGATTGGCCTATTGGTTTATTTGCAGGAGTCGAAGAGTTATTGTTAGCACTTAAAAAGAATTATCAGCTCGCAATCTTATCGAATACCAATGAACTTCACTGGCCTAGAATTACGGAGGAGTTCAAAATCCCAAGATATACTGATAAATTGTACGCTTCGCACATCTTGAATATGGCAAAACCGAATCTAGATATATTTCAGTATGTGATAAGTGACCTAGGTATACAGCCGGACAAAATATTATTTCTTGATGACAATTTAGCCAATGTGGAAGCGGCTAAAACATTAGGCATTAGTGGCTTTCTGGTGTCAGGAATTGAACAGACGATAAACTGTTTAATTAATCGAGGCGTACTGAATTCCGAATAAGTAAGCGTGGATTTGAAATCAGCTAGCTTGGTCATAATGACATTAGTTCCAATACTCACGAATATTTTAAGATAGCTTTAATCTACGTCGTTGACGTTTGACGAGCGACTGTCTTTCATCATTTCGTCTAATCGTAATTGAGCTTTTTGTGGGCTTACCAAATCTACTGCTTCAATCATCTCACATTCGTCTCTAGCCATCTCTGAAATTAAGCTAGGATAAAGGCGGCAATCTTCGGGTTTATCTAAATATATACTGCAACTGTATTTATTTGCACTGAGCGGATTTTCTTTTGGATCAAGCTCAAGAAAGGGACAACTTTGTAGTTTTAGGCCAGTGACCGGATCACACCATATCTCGTTATTGCCAACGAATTTAAATATTTCAGGGTTAAAGAGTTCCCATAAATCAATTTCTTCCTGTGTTGCAGAAAGATCCCCCCCTCCGTATTTGATACAACATTTGCCGCATTGATTACAATCTTTCATAGCTCAGTAGTTTGGTAAAAAATATACAGCCCTATTGTATCATCTATATTATTTTCGAGTTGATGCCTGTTAGTATAGGTATTAATAATTTAAGGAGTCATTTATGAGCCAAGCATGGCGTGCTAGTCAGTATATCAATCATGCTTCTTTTGTTGCAGAGCATGGCTCACCAGTATTGGAATTACTGAACCCAAAGCGTGGCGAAGTAATACTTGATCTGGGTTGTGGTGATGGTGCATTAACCTCAGATATAGCAAAAACAGGTGCCAATGTTCATGGCGTCGACTCAAGCCAAAGCATGATTGAAGCTGCGCGGCAGAGGGGGCTTTCTGCTGAGGTTATGAGTGGCGATAAGTTAAGCTTTAATGCTGAATTCGATGCCGTATTTTCAAATGCGGCACTTCACTGGATGACTAATGTCACATCGGTATTAAGTGGTGTAGCAAAGGCATTAAAACCCAATGGCCGATTTGTGGGTGAGTTCGGTGGGCACGGAAATGTCGCGTCACTGGTAAACGCTATGATTAAATGTTTCGCAAACCATTCTGAATTCGGTGGCTTTGAGAATCCCTGGTATTTTCCAAGTGCAGAACAATATACTCAGCAATTGCAAAGCCATGGATTTAAAGTGCATTACATTGAATTAATTCCCAGGCCAACCCCTTTAGATTCAGGTGTCAGTGAATGGTTAAAAATATTCTCTAATGGAATTACTAAAAATCTTAACCCAACTCAAAAAAAGCAATTTTTGGATGAGGTGGAGCAGTTAGTGAAACCTCATATACTCATTCAAAATGAGTGGGTGGCAGATTATGTTAGATTGCGCTTCTCAGCAGAGAAGGTTTAATTGAATATCAATTTGTTTTATAGACGAGAATGATAGGAGTGAATTAAGAATGAACAAGCTAACCATATTGTTATTTCCAATAGCGCTGATAATTTCTGTTTTGGGCGACTCAACTACCTATGCTGATAAACCTATTTGGGGCTCTGAATGTCGGGTAATAGATATTAATAGTAAACAGAGCGAGACTGAGGAAGCCAACCAAGCAATGGTTGTTGAAATTTATTTTTTATTTGAACAATGGCGTAAAGCGGTCGATGAGGGGAATGCAAAAAAGGTCTCACTTCTGGTTACGGAGGATGCTGAATTTTGGCCTCAAGGCGGAAATCCAATTCGAGGGCGATCTGCCTTAGAAGCTGCGTTTAAACCGTTCTTATTAAAGTATGAATTTATTCAAAATTATGAATGTATTGAGCTGAGCATACGCGAAAATATTGCCTTTGTACGTGGTATTGAACATAACACCAAAATTCCGCGCAATGGTGGAAAGGCAATTACTACCAGACAAAGAGCCTTTTCAGTTGTTCGTAGAACGAGTGAAGGAAAATGGTTATTTGCCCGTGGTATGACCAACCTAGAAGCAGAAGTAAATTAGCCAAAAATGAGTACGCAGTGTTATTCTGATTTTCAGATTGCTTAATAACTAAGCCAATAACAAGTATAGTATATTTAGTGTGCGACTTATGGGAGTAAGCATGTCAATTGAAATTAACTATGATGAAACTAAAAAAATTCTCATCGGTGTGATTAATGGCAAAGTTTCAGTTAAGCAATTCCAAGGTGCCATAAAAGAAATTCTTACATCGTCTTCTTTTGCACCCGACACAAATACACTATGGGATTTAAATGATTTAGATTTCAGTTCAATGGATAGCGACATGCAACGGGAATTTATACGAATAAGGAAAAACCTTCCTGAGCGAGGTAATGCAAAACTTGCTTTTGTAGCTGGATGTGACTTAAGTTATGGAATGATGCGGATGTATGAAACCCTATCCAGTGAATTAGAGCAGGTAATTATGGTGTTTCGAGATTATGATGCGGCTGAGCAATGGCTTTTGAAGTAACAATCAGTGCAGTCAATATACGAGCAAATACTAATGGCCATCGGCTAACGCAATCTCAGTAGGAATCAATAATGAGATCATTGATTAAACTATTATTTGTATTCTTATGGTTGTTAACATTTCAGCTTTTAAACGCAGACACAAATCAAGGAACAGTAATCATGTCCGCTTCAGGAAGTTTTGACGTCAAACTAGAACCACAGAACGATCCTTCAGTCCCAGCTGGGCGAATGACTATAGATAAAAAGTATTCCGGCGATCTTGTCGGTACTGGCAAAGGGCAAATGATCAGCAAGAGAACCGAAGGAGGTGCTTCAGTTTATTCGGCGATCGAAGAGTTCAAAGGTACAGTCGATGGTAAAAAGGGTGGGTTTACATTATTTCATAATGGCTTCATGTCGAGCGCTAAACAGGAGCTTAGAGTAATCATTGTTGCAGGCTCTGGTAGTGGTGAGTTAGTACATATCGAAGGTGAGTTAATCATTACCCAAGCAAATGGCGAGCACAGCTACGAACTTCGGTATAGCCTATAATAGACAACATAAATATGGAGTGTCCAAATGAGTTCAGAAAATAATAACAACGAAGAGAACAACGATAAAAGTAACGAGAACAATAACCCACCAACCAATATGATGGGTGTTGGTATCGCCATCGGTATCGGTGTCGGTGTGGCTTTAGGCACAGCAATGAATAATATTGGCGCAGGAATAGCCATTGGAATTGCTGCTGGTATTGGCATTGGTACTGCGATGCAAAGTGGTCAAAAGAAAGACAAATAGTCTAATAGTAAGATAAAAATTATAAACAACACTTATTACACAAACCAAATTAATTCAATTGGATAATTATCTCCAAAGCTTTATTGAATTATTCAATTTTTTTAATGCTTTTAAGGTAATTATTAATGCCCACAAACAATCCTATAGCTAATCATTATTTACACGGTGATTTACTACAATCCATAGAATCTGCACTTCCTGCATTAGGTAAAACTACTGAGACCGTTACGGTTGCCGACCTTGCTCCGGTTGATGAATTCCACATTGGTGGACGCATAGCAACCGATCATTTGTTTGAGCAACTTAGTTTTTCTGAGCAAAGCTATTTACTTGATGTGGGTTGTGGCTTAGGTGGTGCGGCTAGATACGTTACTACAAAGTATAAAAACCGAGTTGCAGGTATAGACTTAACGCCTGAATATATTGAAACAGGCAATGCAATTTGCCGTTGGATGAATCTAGAGAATTCAATTGAGCTTCTTGAAGGAAGCGCATTATCAATGCCTTATCAGAGTAATAGCTTCGATGGCAGTTATATGTTTCATGTTGGTATGAATATTAAAGATAAGGCCGCTCTATTTTCTGAACTAGCGCGGGTCTTAAAACCTGGCTCTGGCTTTGGTGTTTATGACATTATGAGACGTACCGATGAGGCAATAGTTTTTCCTGTACCTTGGGCGACAGACAGCAGTACTAGCCATATTGATAGTGCAAAAGCATATCAAGAGCTACTGGAAGCAGCGGGTTTTGAAATATCCGTTATCACCAGTCGTGGTGATTTTGCACTGAAGTTCTTTAAGCAGCTCAGTGCTAAATCAAAGGCCAATGGAGGCCCTCCGCCGTTAGGACTTCATACTTTAATGCAAGAAGGTACAGCCAATAAAATTAAAAATATGGTCGACAATATTGCTAATGGAATCATTGAACCCGTTGAGATTATTGCACGACTAAAATAGAGACATTTTTAGCTAGCTAAAGAGGAGCGCTTTATGATTACGCCTACCCTGATTGTTCTTTTAGGTTTTATAAGTTGGACATTGGTTTTATTAATTCTTATGGAAGTGATTCGTAGCAAACTGGTATTTACCAAAGAAGTGGCTGCGACAGGCTTTGACCAAGAAAATTCGACTTTATCCCCCTTCATGCAACGCCTTGCTCGGGTTCTTGCGAACTGTATTGAGGGCCTTGTACTATTTGGCAGTTTGATGGTTTTTGCTATTATCACAGACAATTCTGATATCACCAATGGCTTAGCCTATGCATTTTTAATCGCACGACTCATTCAATCGACAATCCACCTTATATCCATCAGTGCTACTGCAATAACGTTGCGATTTACAGCATTCTCCGTACAGATGATTATTGCTGCTTACTGGGCTTACAGCTTGTGGATGCAGCTTTTTCTCTAGTAATGTTTGTCACTGATAAATGGGCAGGTGTTTACTATTCCGCCCACTCATCTAAGGTTTGTGATAACTGCTCATATTCTGCTTGTTTCTTACGTTGATAGCGCTTTGCACCATAGTACATCAGCGCAAATATTAGTAATTGAAAGAGTGTACCAAATACAAAACGATTGAACGGCCAGCTGACAGTGTCGGCCATATTGCTTGCGTGCCACATCATAACAATAATGATAAATGGGAAAGCAATGAGCGCGGCATAGGCATTCGCTTTAGCGAGTTTAACGCCAGCCAGTGCTCGGCCTTTGGCTAACTCCAAATAGGCTTTGGTGTCTGTACCCTTTACCTCCCACAGTCCCTTTCTTACAAGTACAGAATAAATGCCCATTGGTAGGATAATAAATACCACACCAGCAAAAATTATTTTTTGATAAAGGGTGATGTCGGTAAAGAATAAGTAGCCAAAAAAAGCTACGAATATAATCACACTGATCACATCAGCCCACATAAAATAGGACATGGTACGGGCTTTTTTTCGGGTCTTATCTTCCAGTGCTTTTAAGTCAGCAAGTTCTTCAGAACTGGTTGATTTGGCAACATCACAGGCTTGCCAGTCATCCATTAAATCTTGCCATTGTTTATCAGACATGATGGTTCTCCATTACATCTTTTAGTGCCTGTTTGGCACGATTAAGGCGAACACCCACATTGGACTCGGTTAAGCCGGTAACTTCTGAAAGCTCTTTATAGCTTAGCCCTTCCAAAGACAATGTTAACAATTGTCGCTGCAGAACGGGTAGCCTGTGCATGGCATTAAAAACCAGTTGCATCTTTTGGTTCTCCATTGCGGCGAGTTCTGGGCTAGAGTTTTTAATCGGCGCTGGTTTTTCAGCGCGTTCATCAAGGGACTCATGTCTTGGCAAACGTGCATGTTTGCTCAGGTGGTTAATGGCTTGATTATGGGCCACTCGATAGATAAAGGTATGTAAGTTACTATCACCTCTAAAGGTCTCGAGTGCTTTCCATATAGCCAACAAAATCTCTTGATGTAACTCTTCTTGTAGTGCCGGTTGTAACTCATAGGTGGCAACGATTCGGGCTAAGGATTGCTTATAGTCCCGAATCGTTTGTTCGAATAGTTGTTCGCGTTTTGTCATTAACTATGATTGCTGTTTGGCAACTAGCCGCCGTACACAACACGCTCACTGCGAAGTAATTTAACCAGTACGGTTAGAATAACTAAGGTCACTGCAACGGTGGCCGCCGAAGTGGTAAGTAAGTGCATCATATTCATACCTTCACCGCGCATTATTGAAGTCAGCAGTTGCTGCTGCCCAAGTACTGGAACATTGAACATCCAGTCTTCCGCTTTCATACCACCAATCATAGTGATCATGACCGGAGCCATTGGAATAAAAACCAACAGGCCAAGATAACTCTGGGCTTCTTTAAATGACTTCGCGAATAATGAGGTAAGCATTTGTAAACTACTTGCCAACATGGCACTTGGTATCAGTAATATAATAATATTTATTACCATCTGAACACTTAACTTTGGATCGAGCCCGGCAGCCTTTAAGGAGATAAACTCAAATGCTGTTGCCGTTGCCAGGGTGGCAATAATGGTTGCTCCTATAGCAAAGCTAAATACCGTTAGCCATTTACCCGTCATAATACTAAACGAGCTCAATGGGTGGACGAGTAGCGGTTCTAAGGAGTTTCGCTCGCGCTCACCAGCGGTTGTATCAATAGCGACTGGCGCACTACCAAAGAAGGCTGCCATCAAGATAAACATTTGTAATCCAGCTAGGATTTGACCCGCACGACTTTCGTCAGTTGAGTAATCTTTATCTTTAATACTAATCGCATTCATGATGTTTGGATTAACACCGTGGACCATCAGTCGCATGGAACCTACGGTTCGACTGTATTCACGAATTAGGCGATTAACTCGACGGTTGTCAGCTTTAGATTTATCTAAGGAACCGTCATTATGTATATAAATGATGGCATCTTTTGATTGACTAAAGTTTTCCTCGAAATCGTCAGGAATTTCTATAATAACTTTAACAACTTCATTTTGAATATCTTCTTTGGCAATACCGTTATAGTCTTCGATGGTAATTTGTCGTTGCTCCAAAAAATCAATCAAATCAGGCGCATTCTCTTGACCAATAACGGGTACGGTAATTTCATTGGTCGAGACCCGGGTTTTGACCATGGTGTGGAACATAAACGCCATCAGTACTGGCGCTATCAAGGCCGGAAGAATGGCAACCATAATGGCACGGCGGTCGCGTAAGCTGTCTTTTAGCTCTTTTTTAAATACAGTAGTAAAAGTACTCATGCTTCTACTCCTTCTACAGAACTAATCAGGGTCACAAAGGCATCCTCTAATGTATCGTCACCGGTTTCTTGGCAAATTTCTTCAGGTGTTCCCGAAGCAATGACTTTGCCAGCGGCCATGATGTAGATGTAATCACAAAGTGCAGTTACTTCCTGCATTACGTGGCTTGAGAACAAGACACATTTTCCTTCATTACGGAGTTTGTGTAGTAACTCACGCAGTAATCGAATACTCATCACGTCTAGGCCATTGGTTGGCTCATCGAGAATCAGATTCTTGGGGCTATGAATAAGTGCTCTTGAAAGGGCAACCTTCATTTGTTGGCCGTGTGAAAAGCCTTTGGTTTTACGATCGATAATCTCACTAATATCAAAGTAAGACTGGGTTCGTTCGATAGCCTGTTCAAGTTCAGTACCTTTAAGTCCATGCATTTCACCGTAAAACTGTAAATGCTCTCGACTTGTTAGACGATCATATAGTCCTATGCTGTCTGGGAAGATGCCCATTTTTGCTGCGGCAGCAACCAAATCTTCACGAACATTGATGCTATCAATGCTCACCTGTCCCTGATCGGGCTTTTGCAAACCATAAATGGTTCGTAAGGTGGTGGTTTTACCGGCACCGTTTGGACCGAGTAAACCAGTAATCTTTCCGTCTTCTGCGGTGATTGAAACACCGTCAACCGCAACCACTTTGCCAAAGGATTTACTTAAGTTCTCTACCTTTATCATTATTCTGTCCTCCCGACTGGGCCACTGGTATTTAGGAAAAAGCTGGGCCGCTGGATCTTATCGATGCAGCTGTAATCAATATCTTCAAATGATGCCTTCGTTATAAACTCACCAATCAGGTCATCAGCACAGCCAACAGGGGCAACATTATGGCCTGTATTTGGGGCTATGATATGTAGTGAATTTGGAAAGTGCTTGGCCATATCATCGCCCCAGCTTGGTGGGGTCACAGGGTCGAATTCACCAGAAAGAATGAGTGTTGGAACGTTTTGCACTAATTCTTGTTTATAAATTTCAGGTAATGGAGCCAGGGGCCAATGATCACAGGATTCTTTAAACATCTGTGTAAAGGTGCCGGCAACAAAGCCTTGGGTTTGCTGATGCAGCATATCCTCTTCAGACATGCGTGCGAAGTCTTCTGAGCATAAAATAGTCAAGGTGGCACCAATGGTCATTCCGGCATCACCCATAGCAGACACAACACCTGCTAGCGGCCGAAAGTCATGGTCGATCATCTTATCTATAATTAATGGCACCATACGACTTAGGCTGGGTGAATATAGAATGCCACGTAAGGCGTTTACAACCGACATCTTGGTGACTTCGACATCCATAAGTCGACCAGAACTAGGATCTGCAATGGTTGCAGAAATGCCCTGTTCAGGGATGCTGCTTAAGAACTCAGTAAAGCGAGTTTCTAAATCACCGAAGGTCTTGCTGCACTGTTCGTCGTTGGCACAATCTTCAAATAGTCCATCCATTGCCTTCTGTGCATCACGGGTGGCAAATAAAGGGACTTTATTTGCTAATGGCGCGACACCATCAACTACAACCGTTCGAACGTGGTCAGGATACTGGTTGGCATAAAGTAGCGCGGAGCGCGTACCCCAAGAGCCACCATAAATATTAATCTTGTCATAACCCATAGCTAGCAGCGCTTCATAGATGTCTTGGTTCGCTATATCTTGGGTGTATAAGGTGACATCAGCATCAATATTGGCGGCACAATCCTGAATAGCCTTGATGTTAATCGCTTGCATTTCTTCCTGTGTCTTATTCAAGAAGTCCTCTTCAGGAAATTCGCACTCGAGGGGATTGGATGCCCCCATGCCACGCTGGTCAATAAGCACCACATCACGATTCTCGTTCACTGGACGGAATGCCATGCCCACAAAACGGGTCATATCTCTGGCGCCCTGACCGGGTCCTCCTGCGAATAGAACCAATGGATCAAGCTCTTTGGCTTCAGTGACCGATGGAATGACGGCTATATGTAAATTGATCTTTCGGCCATTGGGTGCTGCTCGGTTCTCTTCTACTTCGAATGTACCACAGAGTACTTCTTCACTGTAGTTGGGCACATGACAGAATTCGAGCTCAATTGTTTTTTGAGTCGCGGCATAGTTTTGATCGATAAATAAGATCAATACCGCCATTAATGTATAAAGTTTCATTCTCTTTCCTTACAGAATGGTTAGTTTCAAGTAGGTTAGTCAGACTACATTTGTAAAACTTACAAATATTTTTAATTATTTTTTTCAACTACAAAAATTTCCCTGTAGGTCGGTCTTTAGGCCGACTCGGTAATCAATTTGTCGGCCTAAAGACCGACCTACAGGGAGCTATCAATCTTCTAGGAATACACCAGTTCTTAACATAACCAGTGTACAGGCTTCCAACCACTTAATCCCAGCATCATCAAGGGCACTCTGTACTACGGCACTCTCAGTCCCCGGATTAAAGATAACGCGACCGGGTTTAAGCGCAACGATCTGAGCAATCATTGGATCAAGACGTGCCGGACCGACATAAAGACTTAGGCTATGAATTGGTTCTGCTATCTCGGCGAGATTATGCACAACGTTTAATGATTCGATTTCCTCAAACTTAGGATGGATTGGTATGACATTAAAACCATGTTCCATCAAAAGGCGAACGGCCTGGTTTGCATATCGCTCTGGTTTTGGTGTTGCTCCTAGAACTGCAACATTCAACTGCTTATTCATTATTGTTCCTTTGCTGTATTTGTAATTTAGAGTGATTAACTCGCATCGGCTCTAAATGCTTCAAAATTTATGTCTTCAATCTTCATTTTCTTTATTGACTGAAGTATGCCGAAAAAGAATATGCACTGTAGGTATATACTCATCACTGCACCTTCAAGTTGCTCTAGATCGTAGACATTGACGGCCCGCATTGCGATTAAAAATAAGCTGACTGCAATACTGGTATATTGGGCTGATTTAACGATCGTATCGAGCTCTTTATTATTGTCTTTATTATCGAGATAGGGATTTAGTTTTTTCCCATAAACGCGCCAGCGTATTAACCCGATAAAGAACAGATTCGTGAGCGTTAAAATAATAACGGCTTCGTATAACTCGGCACCAAGACTGGTATCAAAACTCTTTGTATACATATCAAAAGTACAGGCAGCGATATAAAAGAAGACCACCACAATAATCTCAGCCATTGAAATATGATTAAAAATAGATCGAGGTACTAATTCTGCTTTACGTTCTGTTCGTTGGTCTTCATCACGTAACTTTTTGCAGTGTCGCATCATAGCGATATCCATGACAATAACTGGAATTGCTTGAGTCATACCGTAGAAAAAGACAATCATCATTACTAGCCCACTACTTAGCCGATCTGCAAAGAAAATAAGCGCTGCGATTAGTAATATGCCAACAATAATCATGATGTCGTTGAACAGTACATGACGTCGGTAATTCTTTTGTGTTTTTTCTAATGAGCCACCATATAGCTTTGGATATTCCTCAAATGAATAATTATTAAAGATATATTGCATCCTTTTCTGAATGACCTTGGGCAGGTACCAAGACAATAGAAATACTTGGCTCAGGAGTAATAAATAAAATAAAATTTGTATTTTCATAGTCGATTCCTCAGTGACTGCTATTTTGCATCACTTGGTTAAAAACAATCCTAATTTCAGAGTCGGTAGCTCCAATATTATGACAAGATTTAACCGCATTGCTTAAAGTGGTTGTGATCAGTTCGTTAACGTCAATTGTGCAATTTTGCTTCGCATCAGGATGAACAAATGTGCCTCGATACCCGCGTGTTTGGATAACCGCATCGCGCTCTAGTAATCGATATGCCTTGGCCACGGTTTTATTGTTTATTTCCAAATCAGTCGCTAATTGCCTGATTGAAGGCAATCCAGCACCTGGCTCGATTTGCCCTTTATTAACGGCTTGCTTAATTTGAGTGACCAGTTGCGAAAATAATGGCGAACTGTCCTCTAAGTCGATGGCTATATCCATCTTTTGCCTCACATGTTTATGTTGTCGTTAGGTTAAATATCTTATGCATTATTTGTATATCAATATGCATATTAGATTGTACCCCATGAGGTAATGGTACAACGGGGTCATTGCGTTTGTCAATGCGATTTTTTATTGTTGGGGTGTTGTTGTGGGGTTGTTTTGGTTCAAACCGTCAGAATTTGTCGGCCTAAAGACCGACCTACAGGGAAGAAATTTTGGTCGATTTAAAAATGTAAATGTAGGTCGGTCTTCAGGCCGACGCGGTCTTGGCAATACAAATGATAGTGCATCGTCACCCTAAAGGGCGACCTACAGGGAGTAAATGTAGGTCGGTCTTTAGGCCGACAATGGATTGAGCCAAATGTTACCAATATTGATTTTGAAAAAGTAATTCAAATTATTAATAACAGATATTCCAGCCGACTCTGGCAGACCATTTGTGATAGTCTCTCAGTATAAAAATAGCGCTAAAGGCGGCGATGCTGTACGCCTTACAACTCATGAAGAAGAGGAGTCTCAGGCGAGTATTTCACCCGATGGTAATAAAAAAGCCTCCTATTGGAGGCTTTATTGTGTCGCTATGAAAACTGTCTGAATAGAGCCATAGAAAAGTGACTATGCATCTTTAGGTATTGGCTTGTTAAACAGGTAAAAATCAACGCGATTTTCTGGATTAGGATTGTATGGAATAAAGCGACTGAGTACCAAAGAGGTCACTGCCATACTGGTACCTAACAAAAATACCATGGCAGGAGAAACTAACCAAATGGCACCAAATACAACCGGAATCACTACCGCTGCTATATGGTTAATTGTAAAGCTAACCGCTGCTGTTGCAGCCATATCTTCAGGCTCAGCAATTTTTTGAAAGTAGGTTTTCATGGCTATGGCCATGGCAAAGAATAAATGATCGACGACATATAGGGTGGCAGCGGCGTAGGGGTCATTTACTAAGGCATAGCCACTAAATACTAAAGCCAAACCTATGTATTCAATCATTAAGGCACGGCGTTCACCAACACGACCAATCCAGGCGCCAATCCGCTCAGCGAAGAAGAAGTTAAAGAGGTGATTGATTAGGTACAGCATGGCAATATCGCCAATATCATAGCCAAACTTTTCTACCATCATGAAACCAGCAAAGACAACGAAGATTTGTCGTCGCGCGCCACTCATAAAGGTTAGTGCATAGTAGAGCCAGTATTTCTTCTTAAGAATTATTTTCTTATGTTGTTCAATGGGTGTGCTAAACATTGGAAACGCAAGAATCATATATAAAACTAACAGCAGTGCAGTCCCAGCCGTGGCTAGATATATCTGGGTGTAATTTAATTGCAGTAGATTATCAGCCACCCAAATAAACGAGTACACCGCTAAGGAACATAACGAGCCAACCGCGATTAGTTTACCCATCTGCTGTGCGGCCTGTTCTTTTTTTAGCCATTGCCATTTGAGCGATTGATTGAGGGTTTCGAAATAATGAAAACCCACGGACATGACAAAGGTGGTAAACAGAAGTCCTAGGGTAGAAGGAAAGAACGGTGTCGCCAACACGCCGACTGCTAACAGCAATAAACTGATCAGTGCAAAACGTTGTTCATGCAGCAACGCCAGGATGAAGATAGCAGTAAAGGCTAGGAACCCAGGTATTTCACGAACCGACTGTAATAAGCCAATCTCTTGTCCAGTGAATTGCGCCACTTCAATGGTGAAGTTATTTAATAGCGTCATCCAACTCGCAAAGGATAATGGCATGGCAATTGCCATGAGTATAAGTAACTGGAACGGCGTTTTTTCTTTAATCACTGGTACCCGTCCAGATATCAAATTGTTGTTGATCAATAAGGCGATCGATTTGCATTAGTTCATCAAAGCCAAACTCAAGATTATTGGTTGCAGCCACACAATTCTCTAGTTGCTCAACGGAGCTAACACCGACCAAAGCAGAACTAATACAGGGATCGCGCAATACCCAGGCGAGCGCCATTTGAGCTAAGCTTTGGCCACGTGCGCTGGCCAAATCATTGAGTTTACTCAGTATCGCTCTGGTTTCTTGGTTGATTAAATTGGTATTGAAAAATTCCGATGTTTTAGCACGACTATTGGCCGGGATATCATTCAGATACTTGTTTGTTAATAGTCCTTGAGCCAATGGAGAAAATGCAATGCCACCGATGCCTTGGTCGGTGAGGGTGTTTGTTAAACCATCATCTTCTATCCAACGATTGACCATTGAGTAGCTTGGCTGATGGATAATACAGGGCGTTCCTAGGTCTTTTAAAATAGCAGCGGCTTCGAGTGTTTGTAAGGCGTTGTACGATGAAATACCGGCATATAACGCTCGCCCTGAACGGACGATATAATCCAAGGCACCCATGGTTTCTTCAAGTGGTGTATCAGGATCAAAGCGATGTGAGTAAAAGATATCAAAATACTCGAGGTCGGTTCGCTTTAATGATTGATCGCAGGAAGACAGCAGATATTTTCGACTACCCCACTCACCATAGGGACCAGGCCACATTAAGTAACCTGCTTTTGAAGAAACAATGATTTCATCTCGATAGTTTTTAAACTCATTGTTTAGAACGGTACCAAAGGCTTCTTCAGCTGCCCCAAAGGGTGGACCATAGTTATTGGCTAAATCAAAATGAGTTACACCTAAATCAAAGGCTCGAGTAAGTACTTCCACTTTACTTTGGTGGCTATTAGTTTCACCAAAGTGATGCCAAAGCCCTAGCGATATAGCGGGTAATTTTAAACCAGATCGTCCAACACGCCGGTAAGGCATATGATCATAGCGTTGTTCATTGGCAATGTAGGTCATTAATTCGAGCCGGTTAATATGTATCGCTGAATTATAACCTAATCAGACTCGATTGTTTTGTATCGTTCAATGAGCACATCGAGTTTAAGATCTGCGCATGCTCCAGGAGAATTTCTGCTGCTAAGGCTATCAGCTGCCGTGCGGTCATTCAACTCATCATATCGCTCGACAACCTGTTGGTAGGCATCTCTAAAAGCCATACCGCCTGAGCTGAGCTCTACGGCAAAGTCTGTGGCATACATGGGTGTATCTATTGCAGCGATGAGCTTGTCCTTCTTAAAGGTCGTACCTGCGACTAGACGTGGAAATAGTTGCATGGTTTGCAGTCCGCGTTTGATGGCTGATAAAAGCGGCCCCTTTGAAAACTGTAAATCGCGCTGATAACCTGAAGGCAGGGAAAGTAATGATTGTAGTTCAACCATAGCAGCTTGAATTTTTGCATAGCTAGCGCGCATTAGTTCAACCAAATCTGGATTGCGTTTATTCGGCATAATTGAACTACCAGTAGTCATCTCATCGGGCAGTTGCACAAAGTCGAATTCTTGGGTGGTGAACAAGGATAAATCCCAACTGTAGCGTCTGATATCGAGTAGTACTTGCGAGATTGTAAATAAAGCCGCTAACTCTAACTTACCACGGCTGTTTTGTGCGTAGATAGGATTAATTTGCATCCGTCCAAAGCCAAGTTCTTCAGTCGTTAAGTCTCGATTCAACGGCAGATTAACGCCATATCCGGCTGCTGTTCCCAGTGGGTTTGAATCGATTAATTTGTGGCTGTCCTGTAATGCCTGGAGGTTGTCTATCATTGCCTCAGCAAAGCTAGCGAACCACATACCGCAGGAAGATGGCATGGCACGCTGTAGGTGCGTATAACCTGGCATCGGATCATTCTTGGTTTGTTCCGCTTGCTCTAAACAGGCTCCAATAGCTTCCTTGGTATAGGTTATAGCTTGGCGAATGCTGTCTTTAAGATAGAGACGTGTGGCAACTAAGATTTGATCGTTTCTAGAGCGTCCGGTATGAACTTTTTTGCCTGACTCGCCAAGTTCTTGAACTAGAAAATCTTCGATAGCCGAGTGGCAGTCTTCATAACGAGCATCTAAAACAAATTTTCCTTGTTCAACTAACTCACCCAGTTCTTCTAGCTTAGCAATCAGGGCAATGGATTCATCCGTTGGTATTAAATTAATGGACGCCAGGTTTTTAACATGAGCAATGCTGGCTTGAATGTCGTACTGAATGAGTTCCTGGTCGAGTAGGATATCTTCACCCGCCATAAAATCCATGATCACATCATCAATTACTGCCTGTTTATTTTTTTGCCAAATGGGAGCGCTCATTATTGTTCCTGTGAATGTGTTTGTGAGAAATTAGAATACAGCTCATCGATGCCGAGGTGCTCTTCAAGACCTAGGGCTATGTTTATATTTTGCATTGCTTGGCTTGCGGCACCCTTGGCGAGATTATCGATAACACTCACCTGTGTGATACGCATGCCATCGTCACTGACAGTAAAGCCACCGATGATGCAGTTCGGGGTATGCACCACCTGTTTAATATTTGGGATATCCATTTGGCATTCAATGTACTTGCTCTGCTCATAGTAGGCGTTAAACTGTTCAAGTAATTCGTTTTTATTTTGAGGCCCATTGGCTCGCCATTGAACCGTCATATTGATGCCTCTAAAAAACGCAGCAACATGGGGTGAGAAATGAATGTCACATTCGGAATGTAATATCACTTCCTGCTCATGAATATGCTCTACTAAGGCGTAAGGAAGAATATTGTCTTTAAGTCGTTGCGGATCATTGTTTGGGCTTGGTTTTGTCCCAGCTCCAGAGTAGCCAGATATGCCATAACAATTGACCGTTCCGTGAACTCGGAATTTGATCGGTGCTATGGCAACTTGCATTGCTGTGGCATAGCAACCAGGGTTACTAATTTTAATGATGCCACTGCTTTGCTTAAATTTATCTGAATGTAATTCAGGCACTGAATAAATCCAGTCACTAGTGAACCGATAGTCTGCAGATAGATCAATCAGTACTTTCGCAGTATTGGCCTTCTCAATTTCTGCTACGTAGTCAGCTGCTAAGCCATTTGGCAGTGCCAGTACGATGACATCACTATTTTTTGCGGCAACCTGCTGAGCATCGAGATTTTCAATGATCAGATTATAATTTGTATTTGGAACCAAGGCGGGTAATTTTTGGCCGGCAAGTTGTCTTGAACTAACCCAATCGAGACTCAGATCAGGGTGTAATAAAATACCTTCAATTAGCTCTTTGCCAACATAGCCTCGGGCGCCCAGTACGCCGACACGATAAGTCATAGTTATCCCTTAAGAGTAAGTGCTTGGGCCAAAGCAAAATCATAACATTTTGCAATGGTCTTGAAATCGTCAATGCCGTACCAGAAGAAATTCCAGTGCTCGCTTTTGTAACAGCCATCGGCATGAATAAAGTAGAAGCCATTGATGGGGTTATTGGGTTTACATCGCCAAAACATTTGACTGTGGTTCTCTCTAACATGATGCCAAAGTGTTTTACCGAGACCCTCACCCTTTGCTGAGTTGGCGACCACGAATTTATCCAAGTAAGGAATGTCGTTAAACTTCCTTATCACTGCCGCAGCTCTATAGCATTGGGTAAAGTAAACGGTTTCAATCTCAACATTATCAAAATAGTTATCAACCAGTTGTTTTTTAAAGCTAGTCTCCATCAAGGCTTTAAGCTTATCAAAATCTACCCCTTCACCCTTGGGGCAAGAAACGATACTTTCACCTTTACGAATGAGCGTACCCGATCCCTTATGAGTGAATAGCTCCTTAGATAAATGCAATGGTTTGGTGATAGATACAGAGGCGCTGTCTGGTAGTTGTTGCAGGATGTCATTAATCTGCTTCACTTTAAGCTTCATTCCAGAATGTAGCCAATCCTGCTGCATAAGGTCGTCATAATCTGTGGCAAGGTTAACTGAAGATATAATGTTTTCATCAGCATCCAATATGCCACCGGTTTCAGTTAGAAAAATAATCTTGTAGGGCTTAATTGCTATGGCTAGTTGATTGGTTGCGATATCAGCATTTATATTTAGTGTTTGGCCAGTTTCCGTTTCTGCCAATGGCGATAATATTGGAATGGCACCTGATTCGATAGCAAGTTCAATTGGCGCTAAGTTTACGTCGGTGACTTCTCCTACATATCCTAGTGCCGAATCCTCTACCTGTTTGCCTTGAAACACACCCGTTGTAATGGAAGTGGTTTTAACGCCCAAGGATTGTAATTTAGTTGCTAGGGTCAGATTCTGATTCACAAAGGTATGCTTGGCATTTTTTAATACCGGAGCTGAAGTCACTCGTTGGCCATTGATAAATTCAGTAGGAATGTTGTTTTGTTCTAGGTTTTTACTCAACTGAGGACCAGCGCCATGAACTACAATAGGAAACAGACCAATGCGTTCTAGAAAAGCGAGCGAAGAGCAAAGGTTATCCAAATCTTTTTCAAGGACCGCACCACCAACTTTGATCACGGCGAAATGTGATTGCCCAGCCTGTGTAAAGCGCTCTAAATATTTCTCAATCTCTTTAGGGTTGGCCAGATTGGATAATAATTGAATTATCGTATCTTTAATTTTTGGTGTTCTTATGGCTTTATCCATAACTAATTCCTATCTATTCCCCTAGCGCGGAAAATTACTGTGTAATGATGTTTATGTACTTTTGTACGACACTATCGAGTTGCTCAAGAGCGACCCATTCATCTGGCGTATGTGCTTGCTCTATATTTCCAGGGCCATAAACTAATGCAGTCATATCTGCGTCTGAAAATAAACTGGCCTCGGTCCAAAAACTTACGGCATCACCCACCTCAATCGCACAATCTTCAGCGAGCTGTTCAGCGCGGGTAATGGCTCGTGCGAAATCCTGAGATGCCGCAGGTAAGGTCGGTCCAAAAAAGGCTGGTGTAAGGCTAAATAGCTGTTCATCTTTGGTGACCGACAATGCAATTTCGGCCATTGATTCCAGCATATGTGATGAGTTCATTCCGGGCAGCGGGCGAAAGCCAAAGCTTAAAGAACAGTCAGCAGCAATCATATTGGCTTTAATGCCGCCTTCAATTTTTCCGGCATTAAAGGGCACTGATTTTAAGTTTTGAAAGCTCGCATCTAAATCCACAATCCAATCAAGCGTCTTGGCTAGCCATTTGCTGGCTTTATGTATTGCATTATCTTGAATGGCACGTTCAGCCGAACCATGACCGGATACACCAGTAAATTGAATATTGGCAGACTGAATGCCTCTATGCGCTAACACCGCCTTGGCCTCAGTTGGCTCAGAAACAAGTACTTCTTTATAGTCATGGTTTTCAGTTAAGAAGTATTTAACTGCAGCACTGGAGCCATGTTCTTCATCGGTTGAAAATAGCAGTGCCAGTGGTTCCGATGTATGTTGGGCTGCGACTAGCATACAGGCTGAAGCGCCCTTGATATCACAGGCACCAAGACCATAGGCCTTGTCAGATTCTATTGTTAGCTGATGGGGCTCACGAGTCCAATTAGGTGCGATTGGAACAGTATCGATATGAAAATTAAATAGGCGATCTGTTTTGCCTCTGGTTGCCAGCAATCCCATGCAGGCATTACCCGCATCGTAGAGTTTAAACTCAAAGCCGGGCAACTGTTCTTTGAGATAGCCGATTATCCCGCCCTCTGCGTTGATATTTCGCGGTGGGTTTTGGGTATCAAAAGCGACCAGCTGGCTTAGCTTTTCCAGTACTTCAGTGAGCTCTTTAGATCTAGTATCAGTCATAATTTCATATTCATCTGTTGTTTTGTGGATACCCGCCATTGCGGGTATGCGACATCGCGATTAGTTGTATTAGCCCTGCTTCTTTTGACGGCTAGCCATTATGGTCGACTTGCCAAATAACTTAATAAAACCGATGGCCTCATCAATGGTCCAGCCTGCACTTTGAGCATAGATGCTATCGGCATCTTTTAAAATATTATCAGATGAAATTGCTACTGCGAGCGCATTGCCAGTATTTAGTTCAACCGTAACTTCACCGCTTACTTGAGTTTGATTTGAGGCTAAAAATGCTTCCAAATCATCTTTTAGAGGCTCATAAAATAGTCCTTCATAAACTAACTCTACCCATTTGTCTGCGACCTGAGTTTTGAAACGATTTTGGGCCTTGGATAATATTGCCTGTTCCAGTGCGGTATGAGCCACATTAAGAATTTCGATTGCCGGTGCTTCGAATACAATGCGTCCTTTTAAACCTATGGTTGTATCGCCGGTATATATACTACGACCAATACCAAAGTCACCGCCCTGTTTATTGAGCTGTTGGATGACTTGCTCTCCGGTAAGATCACTGCCTAGCATTTGGCCATTAATGCGGATCACTTTACCCGCTTCAAAACCGACTGTGATTTGTTCGGATGTTGTTTTGGTCTCACCCGCTGGTTTGGTCAATACATGACTGTCCTTGGCTGGTGTTTGCCACTCATCAATTTCAGAGCCGGAAATGGTTGCGCCCATAAGGTTTTCATTGACTGAATAACGCGTTACTTTACTTGAGACACCAAAGCCTCGTTCATCCAGATACTCCATTTCGTAGTTACGAACATCTGAAGTAAGCTTTTGAATTTCACGAATGGGTGAAATGATATTGAAGTCACCTTGGCACATCACCGCCAAATCAAAACGTACCTGATCGTTACCCATACCAGTGCACCCATGGGCAAAGTTTTTGTGACCTTCTTTGAGGCAGTAATTTAGACAGGCTTCGACAATTAAATAACGATCAGAGCAGAGCAGTGGATATTGGTTTTGATACCAGCGGCCACTCCAAAGTAATGGAGTTATTACGGTATCCCATAATTCGCCGGCTATACTCAAGGCCTCATGTTTGGCTGCGCCAAGTTCCATAGCACGATCATGTATTTGCTGCTTTTCTTCAGGCGTAACTCCACCGGAGTCAATGAATAGGGTTGTTACTTCATAGCCCTGCTCAATTAGGTAGGGAACACAGAAGCTTGTATCTAAGCCACCGGAAAATGCGAGTACGATGGGTGTTTTGTTATCAGTCATGTCATTATTACCTATACAAAGTTACTTATTAAAAAGTACCTATTAAAATACTTATTGATTGATTAATTGTTCCATTATGGCTTTTTGCACATGAAGTCTATTCTCTGCTTCATCAATTGCCATGCAATAGTCGGCATCCATTACTGCATCGGTTGCCTTAATGTTTCTTCTTAGTGGTAAGCAGTGCGAAAATAACCCGCCATTGGTCATGGCCATCTTCTGTTCGTCCACTATGAAATGTTTATATTGATCACGGATGGCTTTTTCAGGTTCCCAATTACCAAAGTAGGGTAATGCCCCCCAGCTTTTTGCATAAACGATGTCAGCGTCTGTATAGGCTTCCTCGATGTCGTGACTGACATTAAAGGTGCCACCATACTGTTCAGTATTTTGCTTAGCCAAATTCATGTAACGCTCATCCAATAAATAGTCTTCAGTGGGACATAATAGTGTGACGTCCATACCAAATTTAGTTGAGATCAGTAATGATGAATTAGCAACTGCAGTATTTAGAGGTTTAGGGTGATATGTCCAAGTAAGGACATATTTTTTCTTTTGTGGTGCGCCAAACTTTTCTTGCAAGGCCTGCATATGCGCCATTTCTTGGCAAGGATGGGTGATGGTTTCCATATTGATGACTGGCACCGTTGCATATTTTGCAAAGGCTTTGATCATGCTGTCCTGTCTATCCTCACTCCAATCTTCGAATTTAGGAAAGGCACGAATACAGATCAGGTCGCAATAACGAGACAGCACCTGTGCCGCTTCAATGACATGTTCTTCCGCCACTGAATCCATGGTGGTACCTAATTCAAACTCTAAGGGCCAGGCACTTTTGCCCGGCTCTAGCACTATGGCGTGACCACCCATTTGCCAACTACCCAGTTCAAAGGATGTTCGGGTACGTAGACTGGGATTAAAAAACAGTAACGCAACAGATTTACCTTTAAGTGCATCACTCATAGCGCCTGATTTAAACTCATTAGCGCGAGCAATCAGCGCTTGAAGCTCATCCTGATGCCAGTCTGCAGTAGTTAAAAAGTGTTTCATTTTTCAATTCCTCAAAACGAAAAAACCCGGCTTGTAGGCCGGGTTTATGGGTAAATTCTTTCTTAGTTAAACTTAAAGACCCACATCCCCGACGTTGGTACGGCGGCGAAGACGGCGAACACGAGCATGTACCGAAATGCTTCGGTCATTTAATGCTGTAAGGTTCAAGTTATTAGCCATCGTTTAGTCTTGTTTGTTTCTAATGGCGTATTAGTAACATACAATTCCTTTTCAGTGCAACAGGCTAATTAAGAATTTCTTAACTTAGGTCAAATTATAGGTATTTTAGGGGCAATTTGATTGAATCAAGAAGCGGTTTATCGTTATAGACTAATTTTGTCATAATAGTTGTTAGCTTCTAAAAGCCTAGAAAAAGTACTGGATAATTCTCGGAATGTTGCTCATTATTAGTTCAAAGATTATTACAATAATTACCATTGGATTGAACCATGTTCCTCAGCCTAAAAATAATCAGGGAAAAACTAATGTCAGAACATAAATTTTATCGCTACTCATTATATGCATTAGGTGAGGTGGTTTTGGTTGTTATTGGCATCTTGATCGCCTTGAAAGTAAATCAGTGGAATGAGTCGCTTGTTGAACAGGAGCTAGAATTTAAAATAATCCAAGAATTACAATCCAATCTAGTTCATGACTTGAGTGAACTTCGAGAAGATATTGAATTAATGGAAATGGTCGCCAAGGCAACGCATGAAATCCCGCAGCAAATTGAAGCGGAGAAACCATCAAAAGAATTTCTCTACAATGCTGCCAAGATTCGTGTGGCACCACACTTTGACCCTAATAAAAGCGGCTATGGCTTATTAGAATCCAATGGCATTGGCATATTGAGCAATGATGCCTTAAGGAATGCCATTTCATTGTTATATGAACGCCACTATCCATATTATCGTCGTTATGAACAAGAGCGAATGCAATTTGTCACCGCCCATGTCATGCCAGAAACAATGAAATACTTTTTTATGCCTTTTGATTTTTCTGATGGAGGTATTGATATTCATTTTTCCCATAGCATGACAGATACGGACTATGAAAAATTACAAAAAGATGAATCATTTATAAAGTTAGTCTCGGCGGTAGGATTTGAAAACAGTGCAGTAAAAAGTCGAGCCCAGCGAATAGAAAGAACAGTTACTGCGCTATTGCTTATGTTAAGGGAAGAAATTGATAATAAAAAGGCATCGCAATAGGCGACAGATGAGCTGTGAATATTGTGAAAATAAATAACACTGTCGTTTTTGTGCTGTAATTGGTAAAATAGACCCTAGAGATTGAACTCTAATTGTATTTAATGGATTAATTTTAGAAGCTTAGTGGCCATAGAAAATGGCCCGTAATAGAAAATATAGAAAGAAACCGCTGCCATAAATCGATATTCCAGCGAAAGCTAATTAGCTCGAGTCATGTGGACCGAGTATTAACGTTCCTTCATTTTAAAGCCTCTGTAGTACATTTGTAACGTCAAATAGTGACTGTATTTTTGAGTTGTAATTGTGGCAAACATGATTTGCTAAGCACTCGTATAACTATTTAGATAGCGTTCAATCCAACTAAGAAAATTGGTTAGCAGCATTGATAAGATGCTGGTAGTGGTATAGACACAAAGCGGTCATTAAAAACCTATAACCTAAAGAAAACAAACAAGTGCTTAAAAAAGTAAGCAAATAAACTAAAAATAAAAATAATTAGGAATAACTATGAATAAAGAATTTCCGACCTTGGATATAACATTGGTCCCTCATGGCGCACTGAATGTGCTATCACGAAGTGAAGTAGCCAGTTTGGCAGAAACAGATAAGAACGGCCTACACGAAACATTACGTCGATGTACATTAGCGGTGTTAAATACCGGCACCGACATCGATGATGCGGCAGTACTACTGCGCATGTACCCAGATTTTGATATCAAGGTGTTACAACAGGACCGCGGCGTCAAGTTGCAATTACAAAATGCTCCTGCCTCAGCCTTTGTTGATGGCAAGTTAATGAACGGTATCAGTGAACTACTGTTTAGCACATTGAGAGACATCGTTTATGTTCACGATCAGGTAATCTTCAACCCAAATTTTGATCTTGAAAGCTCCGATGGTACTACCAATGCCGTTTTTGAAATCCTCCGCCACGCGAAAGTCATGGAGCCAAAAAATGACCCAGACCTAGTAGTGTGCTGGGGTGGCCACTCAATCAGTCGAGAGGAATACATCTATACCAAACGGGTAGGTTATGAGATTGGCTTACGTGCTATGGATATTTGTACTGGCTGTGGGCCCGGTGCGATGAAAGGACCAATGAAAGGCGCTTTCATTGGACACGCCAAACAAAGAATTAAGGATGGCCGTTATATTGGATTATCTGAGCCTGGTATTATAGCTGCAGAATCTCCTAATCCTATTGTTAGCCATTTGGTCATTATGCCAGACATCGAAAAGCGCCTTGAAGCCTTTGTACGTCTTGGTCATGGCATTGTTATATTCCCTGGTGGCGCAGGTACCTGCGAAGAATTACTGTATTTGTTAGGTATATTACTGCAACCTGAGAATAAGGATGTTCCATTCCCATTGGTATTAACTGGTCCAGCATCTGCTAAAGAATACTTTGTACAAATCGATGCCTTTATTCGTGCAACACTCGGTGACGAGGCCACTAAGTATTATCAAATTGTGGTTGAGGATGAGCAAGAGGTAGCAAGAATAATGTCTAAGGGCATGCGTCAGGTGCGCCATAATAGAATCCAAGCTAAAGATGCGTTTTTCTTTAACTGGGGATTAAATATTGAGCCTGATTACCAAAAGCCATTTGCCCCAACATTTGAAAACATGAGAAATCTAGATATTCGTAAAGACCGCCCAGTCAATGAACTGGCTGCGGATTTGAGACGATTATTCTCTGGCATCGTGGCCGGTAATGTTAAAACTGAAGGTATTGAAGAAGTGAAGAAGCACGGTGCCTACGAGATTAACGGCGAGCCACAAATGATGGCCCTGCTTGATACCTTGTTAGAATCATTTGTGCAGCAGCATAGAATGAAACTACCGGGTTCAAATTATCAACCTTGCTATAAAGTCATTAAAGACTAAGTAGCCGGATGACGCTTAATTTTAGTTATTGCTGTTGCGCACGTTCGATAGCAATAACTTCTTTGAGTGCCTTGTGGTGAAACTTAACCGTATAAGCCCCCAGTGAGACTTTTAGCTCAGGGTTATGCCTTTTAGTGATACTGGACGTATCAAAGGTTATATTTGGATAGCGATCAATAAAATCCTCAAACGACACATCAATAACAAATTCTGCATGTTCGAAACCGGAGTTAACTACCTTTCCGACCTTTGGGCTCGGTATTTCTATCACCTCAATTTTTCTATTGGCAAAATGAATGGCTTCATTGAGTTGATAACTTGCAATGGGACGGCCAGCAATCATGGCTTCTGACAACAGTTGAGCAATGGCAGAGATTGAATCTTTGAGCTGGTCGTATTCTTCCAACGAGGTCGTTCGAAAACAAACGTGATCGAGATAATAATTCGATACATCCAAGCCTAGGTCATCTAAATCGGATAAAATCGTACTTAGAAAAGGCTCAATTCCTGGCAATATGTCTTTAAACAAGTGCAACTTCCTTTAATGTTGTGAGAATGCGATTGTACGGTCTCAAACGCCGATGCTCAATTATTAGTGATCAATGCAATGATTTAATTCTATTCACAGTGTAAAATCAGGCCAGATTCAAAACGGTCTTAACACTAAATAATAACGATCAAATTCTAACAAAGACACGAGATGATACTCATAATCGATAACTATGATTCATTTACCTACAACTTGGTTCAATTGATCGAGACACTCGGCTATTCCACTACAGTTTGGCAAAATGATAATTGCAGTATTCAAGATATCGAGTTACTAAATCCTGAAAAAATAATTTTATCCCCGGGCCCTAAAACGCCATTAGAGGCTGGGATTAGTCTCGAAGTAATTACCCAATTTCAGGGAAAATTACCCATCCTAGGGGTATGCCTTGGTCATCAAGCCATTGCATTGGCACATGGTTCCAAGCTAATTCCGAGCAAAGAGCTTTTTCATGGCACCACCACTCCAATTGTTACTACTCAATCTGTTTTATATCAGGGTGTACCAAAGGCGCTTCGGGTAGCACAATATAATTCACTCGCAATTGATGGCATAGCCAAAGACTTTACCATCACAGCCAAGAATGATTTGGGTGACATCATGTCATTCGAGCATAATTCCTGGCCATTGTTTGGCGTACAATATCACCCTGAATCATTTATGACTGAGCACGGCGATATGATAGTTAAAAACTTTTTGAGCTTATAGCCATGTATCAAACGACCTTAGCTTCTAATATCAGTCTCGCAGAATTATTTCTCAAACTCGATGAACGAGAAACCTCGGTTGCCTTTAGTAATGGTCTCGCCGATCGATGGCAATCAATTCTAGCGTTTAATCCCATTGACTCAATCGTCATTGATAGTACTTCATCCACCCAAGCATTTATCGACTTTACTAATAAGCACAAACAAAATTTAGTGTTTGGCTTTATCAGTTACGAACTTGGAAACCAGAAGTACCAAATTACTAAAGAGACCGACCAAAAAAAGACTCGATTACGATTTTATGCCTACGACAGTTATATGCATGAGTTAGATGGTGAGGTTCAATGCTTTTCTGTATCCGAACAATTTGAGAAACAAGTGCTGGAGATTTCCAAAAGAGCGCTAAAACAAAAAATCGTCCCAAAGCTAAAACTCAATAACACGATTTCTCATTCAGAATATAAAACTAATTTTGAAAAGATTCATGATTATATTCGAGCCGGTGATATCTACCAAATCAATTACACGCACATCATGTCAGGTCAAACCGATCAAGACAGTCGTTCACTATTCGCATACTATCTAGAGAACAAGCCTGTCTCCTATGCGGCCTATTTCGAGACAGAGACTATGGAGGTGATTAGCTTATCTCCAGAATGCTTCTTTCATGAGCAAGATAGAAAAATTACCACCTTACCGATCAAGGGTACAACACCTAGAGCTGAATCATCGCACCAGGATCGATTAAATCGCGATCAGTTAATCAACAGCAGTAAAGAACAGGCCGAACTATTTATGATAGTCGATCTTCTGCGCAACGATATGGGCAAAGTATGTAAAACCAATACTGTAAAAGTGACCGATGAGAAGGTCGTTACAGGCCTACCAAATGTCTGGCATACCTATGCGACCATTGAAGGTATTCTAGCCGATGACCTTGAGCCCGCTGAAGCAATTATCTCTATGTTCCCCGGCGGCTCAATCACTGGCTGCCCAAAAAAACGCGCCATGGAAATAATCGCGGAAATTGAAAATGGTTCTAGAGGCATTTATACCGGCAGTATTGGCTACTTCCTGCCCAGACAAGAAAGCTGTTTCAATATCGCCATTCGTACCCTAGTCAAAGAAAACAACAAATTCTACCTAGGAGTAGGTGGCGGCATTACCATAAAATCTCAACTTGATGATGAATATCAGGAAACCTTAGCCAAGGCCGCATTTTTTGATTTGGAACTCGACTAATGAGTAAAGTGCTTTTCAATAATCAATGGCTTGACCCTGACCAAGCCCAGATAAATCTTCAATCTGATGCCCTAATGTACGGTCTAGGCCTTTTCGAAACACTACGAACTTACTCAGGAAAATCCCTACCACTACTTGATAAACATATTGAGCGACTTTTCACTTCACTCGAAACATTCCCAATTGAAATAAAATATCAGCCACAACAAATAGCAGAGATGGTACAAAAAGTCGTAGCACAATCCGAACACGAATTACAAAGAATCAAGATCGTGGCTATTCCCGAAGGCGTCATGGTGAGCTCACACAAACTCACACTGAACCCAACAACCCTCAAAGGCATAACACTAAAGACTACTGTCCTAAAACGCGCTATGCCCGAATACAAATCCACCGCCTACGCAGACTGTTATATCTCATGGCAAGCCGCTCAAAACCAAGGCTTTTTCGACGCCCTACTAATCGATACAACCACCCAAGTCTATGAATCCACCAGAGCCAATATCTTTTGGATTACCAAGGGCCAAATAGTTACACGCCAAGACGAAATACTACCTGGCATCATTCGCTCAATAATCATTAATGACATGCCACAATCGGTCAAGTTTTCTAACGGCACTCTTGACGATCTTTTCTCAGCTGATGAAGTATTCATTACCAACAGCATCATTGGCATAGCACCTGTTATAGAAATCGATGGCAACCACATCGGACCAGCAAACATAACCAATAGTCTTATAAACGAATTGCAAAAACACATTTCATCTCGGTAATTTCAAAACCAAAAGAAATTAAGATCTAGTAACTGTGTCTTTGTGATAGTGGGTTCACGTTAAGTGCGGTCTAATTTTCGGAGCCGCCGTGAACCCGTCCGTGTGTATAGACCGGAGACATGGGTAACAGTTTGTTCGGAGACATAGGTAACAGTTATAACTAGGTATCATTAATCCTCAAGGAGTAATAGTGATGCCCTGGGAAGAGGTAAATACTGTGGACCTAAGA
>Ga0316204_10002498_pt1 | contig 41324 bp, 50 predicted proteins | sample 6monrhotite_MG_2_FD_205661 | JGI IMG/M metagenome (GOLD analysis project Ga0316204, IMG submission 205661) | Microbial mat bacterial communities from mineral coupon in-situ incubated in ocean water Damariscotta River, Maine, United States -... | ecosystem: Environmental > Aquatic > Marine >...
GTCGTGGCAACTACACCCTAGGTGTAAAAGAGCAGATCATCTTCCCTGAGATCTCTATCGACAAAGTGAAGCAAATCACTGGTATGGACATCACCTTTGTGACTACAGCCAATACAGATGAAGAAAGTTACGAATTGCTGAAGGCGTTTGGAATGCCTTTTAAATCAAGCAAAAACTAATTAGAAGATGGCTAGAGAATCCGTTAAAGCAAGAGAAAGAAAAAGAGAAAGATTGGTAGCAAGATATGCCGACAAACGCGCTGCACTCAAAGCAGAAGGCGATTGGGAAGGCCTTGACAAATTGCCAAGAAACTCTTCTCCTGTAAGACTGCACAACCGTTGCAAATTGACTGGTCGTCCTAAGGGATACATGAGAAAATTCGGTATCTCAAGGGTAACCTTCAGAGAGATGGCTTCAGCAGGTAAAATCCCTGGAGTAACAAAAGCGAGCTGGTAAGTCGCTTTTTCTTTTTAATAATAAGATTAATTCCATACCTTTGCGGGCCGGTTCACGGACCGACAAAGTTGAATTGATAAAAGAAAAATGCTTCATCTGGGTGATATCGCCAGTTGAGGGACGCCTGCAACTTGAGTTGTGGGCTCTTTAAATAAACAAAAATGACTGATCCAATAGCTGATTACCTGACCCGTATCAGGAATGCACAAACTGCAAACCACAGGGTCCTTGATATTCCCGCTTCAAACTTGAAGAAGGAAATCACTAAGGTGTTGTTCGACAAAGGCTACATTCAAAACTATAAGTTTGAGAATGTAGGTCCTCAAGGCAACATCAAAATTGCATTGAAATATAATCCGGCCACCAAAGCGCCAGCCATCGTAAAGTTGGAGCGCATTAGTAAGCCAGGTTTAAGGAAGTATGCGGGTGCCGCAGAGCTGCCAAGGGTATTGAATGGCCTTGGCATTGCTATTATATCTACTTCCAAGGGAATCATGACCGATAAAGAAGCCAGAGTGCAGAAAATCGGTGGTGAAGTTTTGTGTCACGTATATTAAGATTTGAGATAAGATGTCACGAATTGGAAATCAACCCGTTAGTCTTCCTCAAGGAGTATCTGTAGACGTAGCCTCTGATAATGTGGTTACTGTTAAAGGACCTAAAGGGGAGCTGACTCAGGCAGTAAATCCTGAGATGACGGTAACCGTAGAAGAAGGCTCAGTGAAGGTGGCAAGACCCACCGAACAAAAGCGTCACAAAGCTTTGCACGGTCTGTATCGCTCCCTCATCAACAACATGGTGATAGGTGTAAGCGAAGGCTATAAGAAAGAATTAGAATTGGTAGGTGTAGGTTATAAGGCTGCAGTTTCTAACAACGTGTTGGAACTCAACCTTGGTTACTCTCACAATATCTACCTGGCAGTACCACAAGAGGTAAAGACCACCGCAGAAATGCAAAAAGGTAAGAACCCAATCGTGAGACTGGAAAGCAATGATAAAGAATTGATCGGTCAGGTTGCTGCGAAAATCAGATCCTTGAGAAAAATCGAGCCTTACAAAGGCAAGGGTGTGCGTTTCGTGGGTGAGCAAATCCGTAGGAAAGCTGGTAAAACTGCTGCTAAATAATTAGAGTCATGGCACTTACTAAAAGTAGACTTAGAATTAAGAAAGGTATCAGAAATAAGATTTCAGGTACCGCTCAAAGACCGAGAATATCAGTATTCAAAAGCAATACGCGTATTTACGCTCAGGTAATCGATGATGAAAATGGCCACACATTGGCTTCTGCTTCATCAACTGAGTTGGGTGCTGCTAAAAACACCAACGTGGAGCTTTCTAAAGAAGTGGGTAAAAAATTAGCGGAGAAGGCCGTAGCGGCAGGTATCACTGAAGTGGTATTTGATAGAAACGGTTATATCTATCATGGTAAAGTCAAAGCTTTGGCCGATGGTGCCAGAGAAGGAGGCCTTAAATTTTAATCGCGATGTCACAGAAGAATGTAAGAGCAATCAAAGCCAGCGATATCGACCTTAAGGAAAAGGTTGTGGCTATCAAGCGTGTTGCCAAAGTAGTAAAGGGTGGTAGAAGATTTAGCTTCTCAGCCATCGTGGTAGTAGGAGACGGCAACGGTGTGGCAGGTTACGGTTTGGGTAAAGCCAACGAAGTAACTGACGCGATCACCAAAGGCATAGATGACGCTAAGAAGAATTTGGTTAAAGTACCTGTACTGAATGGTACCGTGCCTCACGAGGCCATTGGTAAGTTCGGTGGTGGATTTGTACTAGTGAAGCCAGCATCTCAAGGTACCGGTGTAATTGCTGGTGGTGCGATGCGTGCTGTATTCGAAAGTGCCGGTGTACATAACGTACTGGCAAAGTCTAAAGGATCTTCAAACCCGCACAACGTGGTGAAGGCTACCTTTGATGCTTTGTTGAACATGCGTGATGCCTACACTGTAGCGCAGCAAAGAGGAGTTGAATTGTCTAAAGTTTTTAACGGTTAAGAAGCGATGGCAAAGGTAGAAATCACACAAACCAGAAGTACGATCGACCGTCCTGAGAGACAAAAAAGAACGATCAAGGCCCTGGGCCTCGGTAAAATCAACAGAACTGTAGAGCACGAATTGACTCCACAGATTGCTGGTATGATTAATAAAGTGAATCACTTGGTATCTGTAAAGGAACTATAAGATGAAACTGAATACACTGAAACCTGCAGAAGGTTCTACTAAGAATAGAAAAAGGATTGGACGTGGCCAGGGATCTGGTAGAGGTGGTACTTCTACACGTGGTCATAAAGGTGCTAAGTCAAGATCAGGCTACTCTAGAAAAGAGGGCTTTGAAGGCGGTCAGATGCCATTGCAGAGACGAGTACCTAAGTTTGGTTTCACCAATCCAAACCGAGTAGAGTATAAAGCTATCAACCTGGATACTCTTCAGGACCTGGCTGAGAAAACCGGAGCTGAAGTTATTGATGCTGCCTTATTGGTAGACAATGGACTGGCCGGTAAAAATGATTTGATCAAGATTCTCGGTAGAGGAGCCTTGACTTCAAAAGTGGATGTAACGGCCCATAAATTTTCAACATCCGCGGCAGCAGCTATTGAGAAATTAGGGGGTACCGTTACAAAGCTTTAATTGTATGAAGAAGTTTTTCACAACCATAAAGAACATTTTTTCCATTGAGGAGCTGAGAAACAGAATCCTGGCAACACTAGGATTTCTGATCATCTTCCGTTTGGGCTCATTTGTAGTATTGCCGGGTGTAGACCCTGCACAGCTCAATCAGGCAGACGGTGGTATTCTTGGAATACTCAATACCCTTCTTGGTGGTTCTTTCAGTAGAGCCTCTATCTTCGGTTTAGGTATCATGCCCTACATCTCTGCATCTATTGTGATTCAGCTGATGACCGTGGCAGTGCCTAGTTTCCAGAAGATGCAGAAAGAAGGCGAGTCGGGCCGTAAAAAGCTTACTCAAATCACCCGTGTGTTGACCATTTTGGTTACCCTGGCACAAAGTATCGGTTACCTGAAAGTGACTATACCTGCCGAAGCCATTATGATTGACAGCACATTGTTCACCATCTCGTCTATGATCCTGTTGACTTCAGGAACCATGTTCTGCATGTGGCTGGGAGAGAAGATCACTGACAAGGGTATCGGCAACGGTATCTCTATGCTCATCATGATCGGTATCATCTCAAGCTTACCAGGTGCATTCTGGGTAGAGATAGTTCAAACAAATGGTATTTCAAGAGCATTGTTCTCAGTGATTGAAATCATTGCCCTGTTCTTTGTAGTGTTGGTAACTGTAGCACTGGTACAAGCTACCAGACGCATCAAAGTAAATTATGCCAAACAAGTTGTGGGAGGTAAGATTTATGGTGGTCAGCGCCAGTTCATTCCTTTGAAAGTGAACTCTTCTGGAGTTATGCCTATCATCTTTGCTCAGGCACTGATGATTCTGCCAACATTGGTTGGTCAGATATGGGCAGACGACAGTGCATTTTGGTTTAGCGTAACCAACGCATTTGCTAACCCCTATTCGGTGGCATACAATGTGGTTTTCGCTGTAATGATCATCGCCTTTACATTCTTCTACACAGCCATTACGGTTAATCCATCTAACATGGCGGACGACCTGAAGAGAAGTGGTGGTTTTATACCAGGTGTTAAGCCGGGTAAACCAACATCAGACTTCATTGGTGGTGTATTGGATAAGATTACGTTACCAGGTTCATTCTTCCTGGCCATCATCGCCATTCTGCCAACCTTTGCCTATTTGGCGGGTGTGCAGCAAGCATTCTCATACTTCTTTGGAGGTACGTCATTGCTGATTATGGTAGGTGTAATATTGGATACATTGCAACAAATTGAGAGCTACCTGCTCATGAGACACTACGAAGGCATGATGAAGTCAGGCAAAATGAGAGGTAGAGGTCAGAATGTAGCGGTTGCTTAAGATGATCCATTACAAGACTGAAGAACAAATAGAAATTATCCGCGAGAGTGCTCAGATTTTGGGCAAAGCTCACGGTCAAGTGGCCCGGGAAGTTCGGGTCGGAATAAAAACAAAAGATCTCGATAAAATCGCTGAAGAGTTTATCGCTGATCATGGGGCGACAGCTTCCTTTAAAGGATATAATGGCTTTCCCTCCACGCTTTGTATTTCTGTGAACGAAAATGTAGTTCATGGTTTTCCGAGCGAATATGAATTAAAAGACGGTGATATAATCTCTATAGATTGTGGAGTCTTCTACAAAGGTTACCATAGCGATTCCGCTTATACTTACCCCGTAGGAGAAGTTGCTCCCGAGACTATGTCCCTTCTGAAAGCAACGAAGGAGTCGTTGTATCAAGGTATTGAACAAGCGAAGTACGGCAACAGGATGGGTGATGTGAGTTACGCCATTCAGAAGTATGTTGAAGACCGCGGTTATACAGTAGTGCGCGAGCTGGTAGGCCATGGACTGGGCAAAAGCCTCCATGAAGGACCAGAAGTACCTAACTATGGCAAGCGTGGTCGTGGACCGAAATTGCAAGGAGGTTTGGTGATAGCCATCGAGCCTATGGTCAATCTAGGCACCCGCAGTATAGTGCAGGAAAACGATGGCTGGACCATCAGGACGAAAGATCGTCAACCTTCTGCCCACTACGAACATACAGTGGCCATCTTCCAGGACAGAACCGAAATATTAACGACTCATCAGTATATAGAAGAAGTGATTAAAGTATAGTATGGCTAAGCAAGCATCTATTGAACAAGACGGGGTTATTTTGGAGGCGCTCTCCAATGCGCGCTTCAAGGTCGAACTAGAAAACGGACATGAAGTATTGGCGCATATCTCGGGAAAAATGAGGATGCACTACATACGTATTTTACCAGGAGACAAAGTAAAGATTGAAATGTCTCCATATGATTTATCAAAAGGAAGAATTACTTACAGATATAAATAAGCAATCATGAAAGTAAAAGCATCTATAAAAAAGCGTAGTGCTGATTGTAAGGTAATCCGTAGGAATGGAAAATTATACGTGATTAACAAAAAGAATCCTCGATTCAAACAAAGACAAGGGTAATTATGGCTAGAATTTCAGGAGTTGATATCCCGGATCACAAGAGGTCCGAAATTGGGTTGACCTACATTTTTGGAATCGGTCGTAGCTCTGCCAACTACATTTTGAACAAGGCAGGCATCGACATTCACAAGAAGATTGGTGAACTGACTGATGAGGATCAAAAAGCGATCCGTACCATCATCAGCGAAGAGTTTAAGGTAGAAGGTGTACTGAAGTCGGAAGTACAACTGAGCATCAAGCGATTGATGGACATTGGTTGTTACAGAGGCTTACGTCATAGAAAAGGCCTGCCAGTTCGTGGTCAACATACCAAGAACAACTCGAGGACCCGTAAAGGTAAGAGAAAGACTGTTGCTAATAAGAAAAAGGCAACTAAGTAACGAGATATAACAGGCTCTAGTTAGCCTTTAAAAATATTTTGAACAATGGCTCAGAAAAGAAAAGATAAAGCTAAAAAGAGAGTAGTTGTAGTAGATGCCGTGGGCCAAGCTCACATCAAAGCATCTTTCAACAACATCATCATCTCTCTGACTAATCTGCAAGGTCAGGTGATCTCTTGGGCTTCTGCCGGTAAAATGGGATTTAAAGGTTCTAAGAAGAACACCCCATATGCTGCGCAGATGGCTGCCCAGGATTGTGCCCAAAAAGCTCACGACTTAGGGTTAAGAAAAGTGGAGGTATTTGTAAAAGGCCCTGGTGCTGGTAGAGAATCAGCCATCAGAACCATCCAAAATACCGGGATTGAAGTAACCATGATTAAGGATGTGACGCCACTTCCTCACAATGGATGCCGACCTCCGAAACGCAGAAGAGTTTAATTTTAGAAATTATTAGTAATGGCAAGATATAGAGGCCCTAAGGCAAAAATTGCAAGGAGGTTCAATGACCCGATTTTCGGTCATAGCAAAGCCTTACAGAAGAAAAGCTACCCTCCAGGACAACACGGTAGAGGTAGAAGGAGAAAACAGTCTGAATATGCTATCCAGTTGATGGAAAAGCAGAAAGCGAAGTACACTTATGGTGTGCTCGAAAGACAATTCGCCAACCTTTTCGACAAAGCTTCGAGAAAATCAGGTATCACCGGTGAAGTTCTGCTCCAGTTGTTGGAAGCACGTTTGGACAACACTGTGTACAGAATGGGAGTCGCTCCTACCAGGAGAGGTGCCCGTCAGTTGGTTTCTCACAAGCACATCACCGTTAATGGTGAAGTGGTAAACATTCCTTCTTACAGCCTGAAACCAGGTGATGTAGTAGGTGTGAGAGAGAAGTCAAAATCTCTAGAGGCAATCACCAATAGTTTAGCTTCAAACTCAGCAAGTCGCTATCCATGGATCGAATGGAACGGCTCTGATATGAACGGTAAGTTGATCAATCTCCCAGTAAGGGATGAGATTCCTGAAAACATCAAGGAACAACTTATTGTCGAGCTTTACTCTAAGTAATCTTTTGTAGAACTTTTAAAACATTCAATAATATGTCAATTCTCGCATTTCAAATCCCGGAGAAGGTGGTGATGGAAAAGGCAGACGATTTTCACGGTCTGTTCACTTTTAAACCACTTGAAAAAGGATACGGGGTTACTGTAGGTAATGCATTGAGAAGAATACTGCTTTCTTCTTTGGAAGGGTATGCCATCACTGGTATCAAGATACCAGGTGTATTGCATGAATTCTCTACCATCGAAGGTGTAGTAGAAGACGTTTCTGAAATCATTCTGAACCTTAAAAAGGTTCGTTTCAAGAAGATTTCTGATACCGTTGACAACAAGATCAATGTGATCATTGAAGGTCAGGATTCTTTCACTGCCGGTGACATCGGAAAATTCACCAGTGCTTTCGAAATACTGAATCCAGAGGATGTAGTATTACACCTTGACTCTTCAACCAGGTTCGAAATCGAACTGTCTGTTGAAAAAGGCAGAGGTTACCTTCCAGCGGAAGATAACAGGCCAAGCGAACAGGTATTCGGTTATATTCCGATCGATGCAATCTTCACTCCAATCAAAAATGTGAAGTACAGTGTGGAAAACACCAGGGTAGAGCAGAAAACTGACTACGAAATGCTGGTATTGGACATCGAAACTGATGGTTCTATTCACCCTGAAAATGCATTGAAAGGTGCCGCAAACATCCTTATTCAGCACTTCATGCTGTTCTCTGATCAGAATATGATCCTTGAGACTGGTGCGCTGGATGAGCCTGAGCAGGTAGATGAAGAAATGCTGCACATGCGTAAGTTGTTGAAGACTCAACTGAACGATCTTGATCTTTCAGTAAGGGCTTACAACTGCTTGAAAGCAGCAGACGTTCGTACCCTCGGTGACCTGGTAAGGTTGGAGATTTCGGACATGATGAAATTCAGAAACTTCGGTAAGAAGTCACTTGCTGAATTAGAGCAATTGGTAGCTGACAAGAACCTGACCTTTGGAATGGACTTGTCAAAATATAAACTCGAAGAGGACTAAGAGACATGAGACACGGGAAGAAATTTAATCATCTGGGCAGGACAGCACCTCATAGAAAGGCAATGCTGTCGAACATGGCTTCTTCTTTGATCCAACACAAAAGGATTTCTACTACTGTAGCCAAGGCGAAAGCTCTGAGAAAGTATGTAGAGCCTTTGATCACAAAAGCCAAAACTGATTCTACCCACTCTAGAAGGGTGGTTTTCTCATACCTGCAAGACAAAGAGACTGTAACAACACTGTTTGGTGATGTGGCCATGAAAGTAGGCGACAGACCAGGTGGTTATACCAGAATAATCAAAACTGGTAACAGACTGGGCGATAATGCCGATATGTGTATTATCGAATTGGTAGACTACAATGAGAACTTGCTTACTGAAGCTGCAGAACCTGCTAAGAAAAGCAGAAGAAGCAGAAGAGGTGGTAAGAAGAAGACTGAGGCTGCTCCTGTTGCAGAAGCTGCTGAAGTAGTAGAAGAAGCAGTGGTTGAAGAAGTAGCAGAAGAGCCAGTGGCAGAAGCAACTGAGGAGGTAGCAGAAGAAGCTACTGAAGAAGAAGCTACTGACGAAGCTGCAGCTGACGATTCAGAAGAGAAGAAAGACGAAGAGTAAGCATCTCGCTAATTCCGACTCTGACAAGAGTATATAAAGCACTGGCCGTTGGCTGGTGCTTTTTTTATGGTAGAATACCAGTCATTTTCACGACATATACGGCTCACCTTCAAGATTTTATTACATTGCGTAATAGATCAATTCGAGACAGCCACCTTTCAGAAACAATTACTCTGTTATAAAGGTTGATTTGACCTGATCTGATATACAACCTTAAATAATACCGCCATTAATCACCCGAAATTCTCGAGGACCAAGGATATTGAGTTCTCAAATACGCTTAAAAAGCGCGTCAATCTATATTTCAAAGAAGAAGACCTTTGTAAGCATGCCAACATGAGCATGTATCTCAAAACTACTCTGATGCTTTCGGCATTTGCTGTGCCGCTCATTGTAATGGCTACTGGTATTATTCAAAGTGCCGGCATGGTCTTTACACTTTACATCATTAGTGGTCTGGGGTCGGCAGGTATTGGTATGTGCGTTATGCACGATGCCAACCATGGTTCGTATTCCACGAATAAAACGGTAAACTATCTGCTGAGCAGAACCATGAATTTGATTGGTGCTAATGCTACTGTGTGGAAAATACAGCATAATGTGCTGCACCACACCTACACCAATATACCAGAGGCTGATAGTGATTTAGACCAACCCTTTTTTTTGAGGTTTGACCCACACAAAGAGTGGAGGGCAATACATAAATACCAATACATCTACTTTTGGTTCTTTTATGGCATGTCTACTTTGTCCTGGATTACCGCGAAAGACTTTGTGAAAATGAAGCATTTCAAGGGCATGGGCTTCCTGGAAAAGAAAAACGAATACCGCAATGCGCAGGTCCTTGCACTGGTATGGAAGATAGCCTACTACATTTATGCCCTGGTTATTCCATTAATAGTTTTACCGGTAAGCCCTATGGTGGTAGTGCTTGCTTTTCTCTGTATGCACTTTGTAACAGGCATGGCATTGGGCTTTGTCTTCCAGATGGCGCACATCATGCCTGCAGTAGATTTTCCAACTACTAACAAGTTTGGAGAAGTAGAAAATAACTGGACGGTACATCAATTACTCACTACTACTAATTTTTGCCCTAATAGCAAATTGTTTACCTGGCTGGTAGGCGGACTGAATTATCAGGTAGAACATCATTTGTTGCCAAACATCTGTCATGTCCACTACCGTAAATTGGCCCCAATTGTAAAACAAACCGCAGAAGAGTTTGGTATTCCCTACCATTGCAGGCCCACCTTTGGCAATGCAGTAAAAGAGCATGTGAAGATGCTTTATGCCCTGGGTAGAGGTCAGGTGGTTACTGTTTAAGAGCCCCACTTAAGATAGTTTGAGCGAAAGAGAATTTGAAAGGAACATAATTTTATTGCGCCTTTCAACCGGTGGTTTTGGCTGCTAACTTTTTGCGCTTATTTTTGCAAGATTGCCAAAGGGCATCCAGTCAAACATATGTCAGAAAATACTACCCCAACCGCAAAAAAGGCAGTGCTGCTTCTGGAAGACGGTTCCAGATTTGAAGGCCTCGCCATTGGTAAAATTGGGATAGCCGGTGGAGAAATATGCTTCAATACAGGCATGACCGGTTATCAGGAAATTTACACCGACCCCTCGTACTACGGACAAATTGTAGTAAATACCACTTCTCACATAGGCAACTATGGTGTAGAAGACAATGAGCAGGAATCAGACTCACCAAAAATAAGAGGATTGGTGGTCAACACCTTTTCGGAAGATTATAGCAGACCTACTGGTGATGGTTCTTTACAGGAATATCTGGAGAACAATAATATTGTAGGCATAGCAGAGTTGGATACTCGACTTTTGGTAAGGCAAATCCGCGACAAAGGTGCCATGAATGCCATCATTTGTTCTGATGATATGTCAGAGGAAGAGATGCAAAGAAAGCTGGCTGAAGTGCCCTCTATGCATGGGCTTGAGCTGTCTTCTTTTGTAAGCACCAAAGAACCTTACTTTGTTGGTGATGAGTCAGCAGCACATAAAGTAGCGGTGCTTGACCTTGGTGTTAAAACGAGTATCCTTAAGCATTTGGCTAGTCGTGGATGTTACCTGAAAGTATTCAATGCCAGAACTTCATTTGAAGAGATGAATTCTTGGGAACCCGATGGCTTCTTTTTGTCAAATGGCCCTGGTGATCCCTCGGCCATGGACTATGCCATCGCCACGGCTAAAGAAATTATTAAGACGGATAAACCACTATTTGGTATTTGCCTGGGACATCAGATCATTTCTCTGGCTTGCGGAATCTCTACTTTCAAAATGCACAATGGTCATAGAGGGCTTAACCATCCAGTGAAAAATCTGGTATCTGGTAAAAGCGAAGTAACCTCACAAAACCATGGTTTTGCGGTGAACAGAGAGGATGTTGAGAACTCTGATAAGGTGGAAATGACTCACGTAAATCTCAATGATGCAACCGTTGCAGGAATCCAGGTAAAAGGACGGAAAACGTTTTCCGTACAATACCACCCAGAGTCTTCTCCGGGACCACATGATTCACGTTATTTGTTCGACCAATTTATCAACCTGTTTTAATTAGAGAAAACAATGAGTCTAATCGAAAGTATACACGCCCGTCAAATCCTTGATTCACGCGGCAATCCTACGGTAGAAGTTGACGTGATCACAGAAAATGGTGTGCTTGGAAGAGCTGCCGTTCCTTCAGGTGCCTCTACCGGTGCTCATGAAGCAGTGGAGCTTCGCGATGGCGACAAGGACACATACCTTGGAAAAGGGGTGACCCAGGCTGTAGAAAACGTAAACGACATTCTGGCTGCTGAGCTGATCGGTTTCCCGGTATTCGAGCAAAACCTGATCGATAAGATCATGATTGAAGCTGATGGTACGCCCAACAAAGCGAAGCTTGGAGCCAATGCCATCTTGGGTGTTTCTCTGGCAGTAGCCAAAGCCGCAGCAGAAGAGCTGGGACAGCCACTATACAGGTATGTAGGTGGAGTAAGTGCCAATACACTGCCTGTACCCATGATGAACATCATCAATGGTGGTAGTCATGCCGATAACTCAATTGACTTTCAGGAATTCATGATCATGCCTGTAGGTGCCGCTACTTTCAGTGATGGCATTCGCATGGGAGCTGAGATATTTCATAACCTGAAAAAAGTACTTTCGGCCCGTGGCCTTGCTACCAACGTAGGTGATGAGGGAGGATTTGCTCCTAACCTGGGTTCTGATGATGAAGCCTTGCAGGTGATCTCTGAAGCCGTAGAGAACGCTGGTTATAAAGTGGGTGAAGACATTGTATTCGCTCTGGATGTAGCTTCTTCAGAATTCTATCTGGAAGACGAGAACGTTTACTACTTCAAAGACTCTACCGGCAAAAAGTTGACCCCGGTTGAAATGGCTGATTACCTGGCTGAACTTGCCGGTAAATACCCAATCTGGTCTATAGAAGACGGTATGTTCGAAGATGACTGGGAAGGCTGGAAAGCCCTTACCGATAAAATTGGTGATAAGGTGCAATTAGTGGGTGACGATTTATTCGTAACCAATGTAGAGCGCCTGCAAAAAGGTATTGACAATGGCATAGCCAATTCTATACTCATCAAAGTAAACCAGATTGGTACTTTGACTGAAACCATTGCTGCGGTAAGCCTGGCCAACAGAAATGGCTACACTGCGGTAATGTCTCACCGTTCAGGAGAAACCGAAGACAATACCATTGCCGACCTGGCCGTGGCCCTGAATACTGGGCAGATTAAGACCGGTTCAGCTTCGCGTTCAGACAGAATGGCCAAGTACAACCAGTTGCTCAGAATTGAAGAGGAACTTGCTGAGGTGGGTAAGTACCCGGGAAGAGAGTTCAGAAAGGCTTATTAAGCTTTCAAAATATCATAGATAAGCCCACTGACCATCGGTTAGTGGGCTTTTTTGTTGTCAAAAAGACATAGACAGGCCAATTGTGCTCCAAATGTCAGGTCCTTTCATTCCTTTATTCAACCCAATATGTATTTTTAGTCCACGCTCATCTCTTTTTGGGTTATATTGCTTTGCCTTTAAAGCTACTCCGAAAGGAGAGACCGAAACTACTACTATGAAGACGCAGTTGAACAAACTCATATTGGCAATAATGATTGTAATGCCGGCATATTTTTCTTGCGAAGGTGAAGGTGTTGATATACCTCCCTGTACTATACCGGTAAACATAGAGATTTTAGAATCATGGGATTCTATTATTGGAGAAAATTCGGGAATCATCAATGTTGAGGCTACCAGGGGAAATGGTGGCTATGAGTACAGCCTTAATGATGGTCCGTTTCAAAGTACCGGAGAGTTTGCAGACTTGGCTGGGGGTGCTTATACAGTTACAGTGAGGGATAGACAGGGCTGTTCAAACACAGTTTCAATTACTTTAGAAGAGATTGAAATTCCATCTTTTGCCAATGATATACTGCCAGTTATTGAAACTCGTTGCTCTATCCGTAGTTGTCATGATGGTGGACGTACAATATTTGAGATGAAAGATTATGACGATGTTAATTCACGAACTTTCACGATTAGAACAAGAGTGATTAACCGAACAATGCCTCCTCGTTTTAGAACCGCTCTCACAGATGATCAGATCAGTTCTATTGTAAATTGGATCAATGGGGGGGCACCTAATAACTAGAAAAAGCTAGTTTTTGACATTGTGGTGAAAAGTTGATTAACTTTATGATATGAAGCCTTTCACCCGCATTCCTAAGCCTCTTAAGAATTTCTATGTCCTTTTCGGGACTTTCTTCCTGATTTGGATGCTCTTTGTAGACTCAAACGACCTGGTTTCTCAATACAGATTGACTGCTAAACTCAATAGTTTAGAATCTCAAAAAGAGTTCTACGAGAATAAAAAAGGGGAGGTAATTGTCAGTCGTGAAGAGCTAACCACCAACAAAGAGTTACTCGAAAAATTTGCCAGGGAAAACTACCTGATGAAGAAACCTACTGAAGATATTTATGTAGTAGTGGAAAATGACTGACAAAAATCTGCAAAAATCTTTCCTCTTTTGAGGACTTTTTCGTTTACAGGGGGTATGAAGAAGTGGATATTTACATTGGTGATGTTTGTGGCTGCTACAGCCATGGCCTCTGGTCAGATTTATTACGAAGAGGAAGAATCAGATTCTCTCACCTTTAAAGACAGGGTTTATTTCGGAGGCAACCTATCGCTCAACGTTTTTTCTCAGAACAAATTTATTGACATATCACCAGTGATGGGGTACATGGTCACTCCGCGATATTCGGTAGGGGGTGGGATTACTTATCAATATATCTCGCGAGAGTTCTTTGCCATTCCTTCAGGTGACCGCTTTACCGTTTCTTCGAGCGTGTTTGGAGGTCGGATATTCAATCGCTATAACGTTACGCGTGATTATTTTGCCTATGCTGAATATGAAGCCCTGAGCGCTGAGTTTGGTGTGGGTAATGCCCAGGCTGAACGTGATTGGGTGCCAGGCTTATTTATTGGTGCGGGCACCTTCCAGCCTTGGTTCGCCAATGGAGGCATCAACATCATGGTACTGTACAATGTCTTGCATGACAACTTGCGCTCACCTTATAATAGTGCCTGGGTTGTAAGAGGTGGCATCACGCTGTAAATCCAAACTTTGTCCTTAATGAGATGGCGTCTTAGGAGAAGTCAACTCCAAACCTTTGTCCTATTTCCTGAAGGTCTTTAATAACTGGTGGTAACAATGGAATACCGTTATCCATGCGCTCTTGCTCCATGGCTCTTTCCGGGTCCCCAGGAATGACCACCGGTTGTTCAGGGTTGACTGGCGTAGAGTTCCTAAATCGTCTGATCCAATTGTCCATGTGGTTTTTAAAATCCTCGGCAGGCCTGAAGGCATCTACCCGCATAGCACCGAAGAAATGCCCAAGACCTTCACCCACGGGGTCAGCCGCAGGTTCCAGATAGCTTACAAAAGGTGGTGCCCAGGGACCGTAATTGGCTCCGGAGAGTACAGCAGAAAAGATATCTACCACTGAGCCCAGAATGAACCCTTTGTGGCTGCCATGCTCTCTGGTACCGCCCAAAGGTAGCCATGCGCCACCTTCCTTTACACCATGTGAATTGGTAGTGCCTTTGCCTTCTTTATCCTGAATCCATCCTAAAGGCGCCTCATCACCTTTTCTTTGCAACACTTCCAGTTTGCCATTGGCTGCGGGTGTGGTAGCGAAGTCACCAACAAACATAGGCTCTTCATTAGCCGGAATGGCCACGGCTATGGGGTTGGTGCCTAGCAGACGTTCTTTGGAGAAAGTAGGAGAGACCAGTGGGCTGGCATTGGTCATAGAAATGCCAATCATGTCTTTTTCTGCTGCCAGCATTGAATGGTACCCCGCTATTCCGTAGTGATTAGAGTTTTTTACTGCTACCCAGCCAGTACCTACCTGTTCAGCTTTTTTCATGGCCACTTGCATGGCAAATGGTGCTACCACCAATCCAAGGCCAGCATCACCATCGATAGTGGCAGTGCTGGGGGTTTCATGTACAATCTTAATGCTGGGTGATGGGTTGATGCGTTTCTTGTCCCAGAGCCTCACATATCCGCTAAGCCTGGCCACTCCGTGTGAATCTACACCTCGCAAATCTGCGGATAGCAAGGTATTGCAGGCGATGGTAGCATCAGATTCAGAACAGCCCATTTTCTGAAAAACCCCGTGGGCAAAGTCATACAGTTGCTGGTAAGAGAATAGGGTACTCATAAGCGATGTTATTCTGGAGATTCCTGGCCGTTTATGGCTTTCATTTCAGGGCTAAGGCTGGAGAAAAGCAAACCTTCTTTTAATGCGTAAGAACAGGCCGTGATCGATTGAGGGCGAATTTTGCCCAACACAAAATGGATGAGACAACTTGCCACTACAATCATGTCCACCCTTAAGGTAACCATGCCTGGTATTTGCAGCCGTTGCTCCCGGTTTTTGAGCATCAATTCCTGATGAATCTGCTCATAATGAACTGCCGGCAGATCAAATATTTTGCTCTCAGCTGTTGATGCCAGGCGCTCACGCTTAAGGTAAATTTCTTTCAGTGTGTCAAAAGTACCAGAGCAACCAATCAGACCTGTTGGATTGAATTCCTGGATGGCTTCTACCAAAGGGTTCAGCTCCATCTTGAGGAAGTCAAAGAGACTTTCTACATTTTCCTCAGGTATAGGATCGGCTTGGTGGAATTTATCGAGCAGACGTTGAGCGCCAATTTCAAAGCTATGCCGCCAGTGGATGGTATTGCCTTCACCAATGATGAATTCTACGCTGCCACCGCCAATGTCCATCACCAACTGTGGAGAATCAGGCATTTCCATGGCTACTTTCACGCCCTCAAAAATCAGCTCAGCTTCTTTATTACCAGAAATCACATCTATTTCGATGTCGGTTTTGTTCTTGATTTCATCTATCAATTCCTGACCGTTTTTGGCATTTCTAATGGCGCTGGTAGCAACTCCCCTGACATTGGTTACTTCAAATAAATCGATAACCGTACGGAAGATTCTAAGGGTATGGATGGCTCTTTTGAATGCGTCAGCGGCGATTTTTCCCTTGCTGATTCCATTCTTACCAATTTTGACAGCAATCTTTTCTTTATAGAGGGTGGTGAGCTCTGTTCCATCCAGTTCTACTATGAACAAGTGGAAAGTGTTGGTACCCAGATCAATGACTGCGATTCGCTCTTTCATTCCCCTTTTTAAAGAATTGCCGAATATAGCGTTTAATCATTAACCATGCTTATGCCAACGGCAGATTTAGGCGGTCAAGGAGTTCGTTTTTATAGGGTACCTCTCTATCTTTGACAACCTTTTAAATCACATCTATGGGAAAGACTACCAACGGGAAAAATCCCGTGCAAATCTTGAGCAAGGCCGAGAAATACGAACTGCTTGAATCGAAGAATGAGCAAGCACTGCTCGGAGGAGGAGAAAAGCGAATCGACTCACAGCACAAGAAAGGCAAACTCACCGCCAGGGAGCGACTTACCTTGCTGCTGGACGAAGGAAGCTTTGAGGAGATCGGGAAGTTTGTAGAACACCGAGCCACTGATTTTGGTCTGGAAAAAGAGGTCTATCTGGGCGATGGTGTCGTTACTGGTTATGGCACTGTCAACGGTCGCCTGATCTATGTCTACTCTCAGGATTTCACTGTTTTTGGTGGTTCACTGTCCGAAACACATGCCGAGAAGATCTGCAAAATCATGGACCTGGCAATGAAAAACGGTGCACCTGTTATTGGTCTCAACGATTCTGGTGGCGCCCGTATTCAGGAAGGTGTGGTTTCTCTTGGTGGCTATGCCGATATTTTCTACAGAAACACACTGGCATCCGGAGTTGTACCTCAACTTTCAGCCATTATGGGGCCTTGTGCTGGTGGAGCGGTTTATTCTCCGGCCATTACCGACTTCATATTGATGGTAGAAAACACCTCATATATGTTTGTAACGGGGCCTAATGTGGTAAAAACGGTTACCCAGGAAGAGGTGACTGCAGAAGAATTAGGAGGAGCCAGTACGCATAGTACCAAAAGTGGGGTGACGCATTTCTCTTGTGCCAATGAGGTGCAATGTATCAATGACCTGAAAGCACTGCTGAGTTATATGCCTCAGAATTGTGAAGAGGATGCTCCACTTTACGACTATGAGGAGGGTGATGAGACAAGAAAAGCGCTAAACGATATTATCCCGGACAACCCCAACCAGCCTTACGACATGCGTGAGGTCATTGAAGGATTGGTGGATGATCAGTCGTTTATGGAAGTGCATAAAAACTTTGCGGAAAATATTGTGGTGGGTTTTGCGCGCCTTGGCGGAAGAAGCATTGGCATTGTAGGCAACCAGCCTGCTTCTATGGCCGGAGTGCTTGATATTGATGCCAGCGTGAAAGGAGCACGATTTGTGAGGTTTTGCGATAGCTTTAACATACCGTTATTGGTGCTGGAAGATGTACCTGGTTTCTTACCCGGTACCGATCAGGAGTGGAACGCCATCATTACCAACGGTGCTAAATTGCTATATGCATTCTCTGAAGCGACTGTGCCAAGAGTGACAGTGATTACGCGTAAAGCCTATGGTGGCGCCTATGATGTGATGAACTCCAAGCACATAGGGGCCGACATGAACTACGCCTGGCCTAGTGCCGAAATTGCAGTGATGGGTGCCAAAGGAGCAGCGGAGATCATTTTCAGAAGAGAGATTGCTGCGGCTGATGATCCTGAAGCCAAACTGCAGGAAAAAGTAGATGAGTATACCAGCAAGTTTGCCAATCCTTATCGTGCAGCCCGCAGAGGCTTTATCGATGAGGTAATTAAGCCAGAGAATACCCGTGTGAAACTTTTGAAGGCCTTCAAGATGTTGGAGAACAAGGTAGATACACTGCCGAAAAAGAAACACGGAAATATTCCCCTTTAAGTATGAAAAAAGTTGCTGTAATAACCGCTGCCTCCAAAGGTATGGGAGCTGCCTGTGCCGGTGCACTGGCCAAAGCTGGCTATACTGTTGTACTCATGGCCCGGTCTGAAGAGATTTTGAGCCTGGCCCATTCACTGGGTGGTCGAGGCCTACGTGGCTCAGTTACCAGTCCGGACGACCTCAGAGCATTGATTAACTTGGCCATGGAGCACTATGGTCGTATAGATGTACTGGTGAATAATACCGGGCATCCGCCAAAAGGTGACCTGCTGGAACTGACTGATGAGCAGTGGCAAGAAGGGGGAGAAATGGTGCTGATGAATGTGGTGAGAACTGCCAGAATGGTAACTCCAATCATGCAAAGTCAGGGTGGAGGTAGCATCATCAACATTTCAACTTTTGCTGCTTTCGAACCTTCATTAAAATTCCCCCTGTCATCAGTTTATCGCACGGCCCTGGCCAGCTATACCAAACTCTTTGCGAGTAGGTTTGGTGCTGATAACATCAGGATGAATAACATTCTGCCAGGCTATATTGAGAGTTATCCCGTTACTGATGAGGTATTGAATGATATTCCTCTGGGTAGATCGGGCAAGCTTGAAGAGATAGGCCAAACCGCAGCCTTCTTGGCCTCAGAAGGAGCCGCATATATCAGTGGTGAAAACCTGAAGGTAGATGGCGGTATTACTAAAAACATTTGACGAATAGCACATGAGCGATAAGAGCGAAAAATTCCTTATAAAATACCTGAATAATGCTTCACCAACTGGCTTTGAGTCATCGGGGCAGCAGATATGGTTAGACTACATAAAACCCTACACAGATGAGTTTTTCACTGATAAATATGGTACGGCAGTAGGGGTGATCAATCCCGGAGCTGATTACAAAGTGGTAATAGAAGCTCATGCCGATGAGATTGGCTGGTTTGTGAACTACATCTCAGATTCAGGCTACATCTATGTGGTACGTAATGGCGGTTCCGATCACCAAATTGCTCCTTCAAAAAGAGTGAATATCCATACTGACAAAGGGGTAGTAAAAGGAGTGTTTGGCTGGCCAGCCATTCATGTTCGCGACCGGGCCAGGGAAGAAAAACCCACTCTGAAAAACATCCACATTGATGTAGGTGCAGAGAGTAAAAAAGAGGTGGAAGAAATGGGCATTCATGTCGGTTCGGTCATCACTTTTGAAGATGAACTCATGGACCTGAACGGTAAGTTCTGGTGCGGCAGAGCGCTTGATAATCGCATTGGCGGCTATATGATTGCCGAAGTGGCCAGGCGCCTTAAAGAGAACAAAGTAGAATTGCCCTTCTCACTTTATGTGGTGAATGCGGTGCAGGAAGAAATCGGTCTTCGTGGCGCTGAAATGATTGCGGCCCGCATCAAACCTGATGTGGCCATCATCACCGATGTGTGCCATGATACCCATTCCCCCATGTATGACAAAAAGATGCAGGGTGACCAGAAGGCAGGCAAAGGGCCGGTGCTTTCATATGGACCAGCGGTACACAACAACCTATTGAAAATGGTGATTGCTGTGGCTGAAGAAAAGGAAATTGATTTTCAGCGTGCAGCTGCATCTCGTTCAACGGGTACTGATACCGATGCATTTGCTTATTCAAATGAAGGAGTGCCATCAGCTTTGATATCTCTGCCTTTGAAATACATGCACACCACAGTAGAGACCGCACACAAGGAAGACATAGCCAAGGTCATTGACCTGATGTACGAATTTCTGGTGCAGCTGGAAGCTGGACATGATTTCAGCTACCTAAAGTAGTGCCTGAACAGCGCAAAGTAATTGATCAAATGGGCAGGGAGGTAGCAATACCTCTCCAGCCCAAAAGGATTATTTCCCTCGTTCCTTCTCAAACAGAACTGCTCTCATACCTGGGCCTGGAAGACACTGTGGTGGGTGTGACTAAATTCTGTATTCATCCTGGCCAACTCAAGGCTGAGAAGACCATTGTGGGTGGTACTAAAAACTTTCGCTTTGATGTCATAGATGAGCTTAAGCCTGATTTGATCCTTGGTAACAAGGAAGAGAACTACCAGGAAGGCATTGAGCTTTTGGCTGAAAAGCACCCTGTTTGGATGAGCGATATCTTTGATCTGAAAGATGCCTTGAGTATGATCCAACAGGTGGCCGCGATATGCAACAAAGAAGAAGAGGGTCTGAAAGTAGTAGAGACGGTTGAACGTGACATCGAACAATTACCGGACTTTAAACCTCTGACCGCTCTTTATCTTATCTGGCAAAAGCCTTACATGGCAGCTGGCCGGGATACCTTCATCCATGAGATGATGGAGCTGGCGGGTTTTGAAAATGTATTAGTGAATGATCGATACCCCGAGTTGAGTGAAGCAGATATCAAGAGTCTAAATCCTAATGTGATATTGTTGTCTTCTGAGCCTTACCCATTTGCAGAGAAGCACAAAGAGGCTTTGATGCAGCTTTTTCCTGAAAGTAGGGTAGAGTTGGTAGACGGAGAGATGTTTAGCTGGTATGGATCCAGGCTGTTGAAGTTGCCTGCTTACCTCAAGGAATTGAGGGAGATTGTAAAAAAATAGGGGAGAGCTCCAGCAGCCCTCCCCATCCTAATATATTACCTAAACACTGCAAATGTGTTACACATTTGGTTATGGTAACACTCCCAAATTTCTTGCTTTTTAAAAGGTAATTTGTTTGACGCTTCTTCGCTTAAAGCGAATTTATATTTGCCTTTCCACACCTTTTTATTGCGTCTGGTGTCGAGTTTGGCATAGTAGAAATAGGTTGTTTCATCTGATAGACCTATCAGTTTCTTTTCTCCCGGGTCCAAAGAAATCCATCCTTCAGATTTCCAGTTTCCGGCATATTCTTTATACCTCACAGCAGCCTTTACAGGCGTTTGCGATTTGTTTTCGAAATAGATATGATACTTCTTCTTCTGCGGAACCAGTGACGGATCTGCAGACATGGCAGGGATGCTGAAATGATCAGTCGTGATCAGATCTTCATCGTTCAGAGGTAGCGATTCTAGTGGGGCAACATAGTCGGTGCGCCCTGACTTTGGGTCAGAGTTAACCGTCATGAGCCCCATACTCGCTACGATCAGGTAGGTGAGTAGAGTCTTCATATGTTTAGGCGAAACGGATTACAATATGTAGACTCCATATGAAAAAGTCAACATATATTCATAAAAAGTTTTTTCGATGCTTGTTTTTTGAGGTTGGCAGTCTGAAAAACGCGTTTTACGGAATTTGTCGATTTAGGGAGAGGGAAGAGTTCTCGTCCGTCTATAAGGAAGGGAGCAATGGCTTTAATCCAGATATCGTAGCCCTGCTTGTTCATGTGCAATTGGTCTTCAATGAACACTTCTTCTTTCAAAGAACCGTCATCATTGAACATGGGCGTCCACACATCTGCGTAAGACCAGTTCGAATATTTCTTGCTGAGCTTTTTCAGTTTTCGGTTGAAACGGAGGTACTCTTTTTTGAGGTGAATGCGAGCCGGGCTGGGTTTGGCGGAGATGAGTACTATGGGTTTATCCGGGTTAGATGTGTTTTTGGCAATCATCTCCAGTAACTGTTCCATCTCCTTGATGATGGCCTTGGGCTTTTCACCGCTGTTAATGTCATTATCACCTTCATAGATGAATATCTGGTCTGGCTCATATTTATAAATCAGCTCCTTTGCATGATAGATGAGGTCACTGGTTTCTGAACCTCCAAACCCACGATTGAGCACATTGTGGTCAGGGAAGAAACTCTTAAAGTCTACCCACAGCCGGATGCTTGAACTCCCTGTAAAGAGAATGAGCCTTTCTTTACTGACTGTGTTTTCGTCTCCTTTAAACTTTGAGAGTTCTTCTTCAAACCGAAGCGGGTCCTGGGCCAACAGTGCACCTTGGCACATGACCAGCAGAAATAAGATAATTGCGCGTTTCATAATGAGGTACGAAAATATACGCAGATAGCTATACCTGTACAAATGCCCTTTGGGTGACCGGTTAGCCTAGTCGAACAGTTGGTTTATCTGGGCGTATTGGAGCAGCATGATGGTCTTGCCATCTTTGATTTCTCCGCTCTCTACTTGTCTTAGCGCTTCATCAAACGACATCTCAATTACTTGAATGTCCTCCCCATCGTCTACGCCACCTCCTTCGCCTACTTTCATGTCTTTCTCGTACTCAGCTACAAAGAAGTAGAGTATCTCTGTTACCGAAGCGGGTGACATATAGGCTTCAAATACTTTTCTGACATCTTTGATCTTGTAACCTGTTTCTTCTTCCGTTTCTCTCCTGATGGCATCCTCTGCATTGTCTTCTTCCAACAGACCAGCACAGGCTTCAATGAGCATGCCGGTCTCATTTCCATTGAGGAAGGTAGGCATGCGAAACTGGCGGGTGAGCACAATGGTACCGCGTGCCTTGTTATATAATAGTATGGTAGAGCCATTGCCCCGGTCGTAGGCTTCCCTTTGATAGCGTTCTACAGGCTGGCCAGGCATGGCATAGTCAAAGGTGATTTTGCGCAGTATGTACCAGTTATCTGAGAGTACCTCTTTGTCTATGATCTTGATTTCGGGATTCATGCGAAACTTCAATTTAAATCTTGGATCAAGATATCACCCCAATTCAAGAATAGACTTAAGGTGCCTTAAGAAATCACCAATGTGGACCGTTAAATCCTGGCCTGGTAAGTATAGAGTTGATAGTAGCGCCCTTCTTTGGCAATGAGCTCATCGTGGGTTCCTCGTTCAAAGATTTCTCCATCTTCAATGACCAAAATCTGATCGGCCTGACGGATGGTGCTCAACCTGTGGGCAATTACAAAGGTGGTTCGCCCTTTCATTAGTTCTGCCAAACTCTTTTGAATGTAAGTCTCGCTTTCTGTGTCCAGGTTGGAGGTGGCTTCGTCTAGAATCAGGATTCTGGGGTCGGCCAGTATGGCCCTGGCAATGGCCAGTCGTTGCCTTTGTCCGCCAGAGAGTTTTACACCTCTTTCGCCAATTACGGTTTCCAGGCCCTCTTCAAACCTTTCCGTAAACTCATTTACGTGCGCAGCCAGAACGGCAGCCTGCAATTGCTCTTCAGTGGCATTGGGTCGTGGAAAAAGAATGTTGTTTCTGATGGTGCCTTCGAACAGAAAGTCGTCTTGCAGCACTACGCCCAGATGCTTCCTAAAGCTCTTGAGTTTTACTTTGGAAAGGTCTGTACCATCTATGGTTATCGTACCTTTTCTGGCCTCCAGGAAAGAAGCGGCCAGGCCGGCTATGGTTGATTTACCAGAACCTGAAGTACCCACCAGTGCTGTGACAGATCCGGCAGGGGCATCAAAACTGATCCCTTTCAGTACGTTTTTGTCTTCCTCGTAGGCGAATGAAACCTGGTCGAACTTAATGTCACCAGTAATTTCTTTTAGAATTTCTGTTCTCTTCTCATCATCTTCCTCAGCCATCATTTCCATGATTTCCTCCGTACGGTCCAGGCCGGCAAATGCTTCGGTCAGTTGGCTACCAATGTTGGACATCTGAAGAATTGGAGCAACCAATACCGCCAGGTAAGTAATGAAGGCAAAGAAATCACCACTGGTCATCTCTCCGGAGATGCCATATCTGCCTCCAATGCCCATGATACCAATGGTGGCCACGCCTGCCAGTAAGAAAATGGCAGAACTGGAAACCAGGGCGGTGGCGGTGAGTGATTTTTTAACGTTGAGGTACAGTTCCTGTACACCCTCTCTAAAAGAAGTGATCTCAGATTCTTCAGCACCAAAACCTTTGATGACCCTGATACCGCCCAGGGTTTCTGTTAACCTGCCGGTTACCTGGGCATTGAGTTCACCTCTTTTTCTAAAGATGGGCCTGATGTATTTGAATGCTTTCATGGCCACAATGCCGAAAAGTATGATTGGGGCGAAAACAAAGAGCATGAGTTGATAATTGATTTCAACCAATATGAATACTACTCCAACTGCTGTTATCGTGCCTCCAATCATTTGGACCAATCCAGTGCCCACAATATTTCTAACTCCTTCCACATCAGTCATAATTCTCGATACCAGGGCACCTGATTTTTGATTGTCAAAGAAGTTGATGGGCAGAGAAAGAATCTTTTCCTGTACCTGAACTCTTAGCTTGGCAATAAGGGCCTGGGCTTGTACGCTTAGTAATCGGGTAAGCACAAATGAGGTTGTGGAGCGAATTACGATGGCACCCACTGAGATAATCACCAGAACGTTGAGTAACTCATATGGATCACTTGGGAGTTGAAATCCTAATAAACTGAGCGCACCTTCTTCTGAACCCTGTAAGGGATCTGAGCCTGGAAACACATTGTCGGCCACTAATTTGATGGCCCATGGAATAACCAAGGTTGAGGTTGATTGAAGAAGTATTAAGAAGAGTCCAAAGAGTAGAGACCACTTTCGCGGTAATACTATTTCACGGAATACTTTAGCGGTAGATATGCGGGGTTGTGATTTCTCGGCCATAAGGATTTGCTGATACTTCCATGCAACATAAGCCTTGGCTTCAGAATTCCCAAAATGTCAGATTTATTACATTTAGGGCAATCTAAGTCAGTCCTTGTCTTTTCCTGAAAAATGGTCCAGTGCTGCTTTTTCTTTCTTAGTGAGGCTGTCCATGCCTTTTGCAGAGATCTTATCCAGGATGCGATCGATGTCTACTTCGGCCTCTTTCTTTTTGCTGTTGAAGCGGTCATCTACCGTGGTGTAGTTTTTTTTGTTCGTCCAACTGCCTAAGATCAGGATCTCAGGTTTTGTCAGAATCAGATAGATGAATGCTACGGAAGGAATGGTGATCAAAAGAATGGGGATCGGGTTTTGCGACAGCACATCAGGGTAGAGGGCGATGGTAGCCCAAAGCCCTATGAGGCCTCCACCCAGATGAGCATCATGGCCAATATTGCCTTTCTGCGATTTGATGCCATTAATAGAGACCAGTACATAGGCCAATCCAAAAAGCCAACCGGGAATGCCAATAGGAATGAATAATAAACTTATCTCTATACCTGGGAATAAGGCGATGCTGGAAAATATGATGCCGCTTACTGCCCCGGAAGCACCAATGGCGGTATAGTCTCCATGATTTCTATGGATGTACAGTGAAGCCAGGCTTCCCCCGAGTAAACTGGCAAAGTAAATGCCCAGAAAATAGGTGCTGCCCATGCGCCATTCCAGCATTTCGCTGAAAGAGTATAGCGCGAGCATGTTAAATCCAAGGTGCATCCAGCTGCCATGCAGAAAGCCGGAAGTGAGCAGCCGTTTGTAGTCTTTCTTAATTAAGATAGAATCTACTCTGAAGTAGTAACGCTGGAAAAATATTGGGTCTTTGAGACCTTTATAGGAGGCGATCAGATTGATAACAAGCAGCAGAATGCCAACATTCCACACTGAAGGTGATGCTATGTTGGTCAATTCACTCATGAAATTAAACGGAAGTAATGCCTACAGATGACAAGTCCTTCCAATAGCCAGGGTAAGATTTATCGGCTACCGAGGGTTCTTTAATAATGATGTCTTGCTGGGTGCACAAAGGAGCAAAGGCCATGGCCATTCTGTGGTCCTCGTAAGTTTCAATTTCTACCGCTTCAGATGAGGTTTGAAAATCGCCATTGATTTCCCAAACACCTTCAGCCGTTTCTTTGAATTTGATACCAAACTTCTTCAATTCCGTTTTCAGGGCCTTGATGCGGTCAGTCTCTTTAATGCGCAAGCTTTCCAGTCCGGTCATTTGGCATTTCACACCTTTTGCTGCACAAATTACCGCGATGGTTTGGGCCAGGTCTGGGCAATCTGTAAAGTCGAATTGCACTTCTTTCTGATGAGGGATTTTTTGCAAAACCACCCCGTCTTCTTCAAAAGAGCTCATTACACCCAACGAATTCATCATCCGTACAATGGCCATATCGCCCTGAAGCGAGTTAGAACGTAGGCCAAGTAGCTTTACGGTTCCCTGTGAGCTGAGCGAAACCAGGCTGTACCAATAGCTGGCAGCCGACCAGTCCGACTCAATGGTGTAGTCGCTGCTTTGATAGGCTTGTGCTTCTATTTGTATGCGATTGTCAATCCAGTTGTGGCTAACTCCAAACCTGGCCATCAGGTCTAAAGTCATTTGTATATAGGGTCTGCTGCCAATTTTTCCCGTCAGCTCCAGGGTGAGGCCTTCTGGCAGGGTAGGGGCTATCATAAGCAATGCAGAAATGTATTGGCTGCTTACATCGCCCTTGATCTTGACCTGAGATGTCTTTTGATTCTTTATAGGTGTAATGGTAAGAGGAGGATATCCTTCTTTCTTCTCGTATTTAATTTTTGCGCCCAGTGTCTTCAAGGCATCTGCCAAAATTTTGATGGGTCGCTCCTGCATTCTTTTGGTACCGGTGAGGGTACGCTTTTCCTTACCTACAGCAGCAAAGCCACAGAGGAAACGCATGGTTGTGCCAGCGTCCAGCACATCCCAGGTATCTGCATCACTGGCCAGTAGCCGCAACATGGTCTGCGTATCACGGGCATCTGACAGGTTGTCCAGGGTAATGGGAGCTTCTGAGAGGGCCTGTATCACCAAAGAACGGTTGCTTTCGCTTTTGGAAGATGAAAGCGGAATGTCTTGCGTTTTGAGTATTGGAGTATGTTTGAGTCGAAGGGCGTCCAAGCTCAGGTGTTTAAGGTGTGAAAGTAGAACAACGCATCCAGGGCGTCTTTCTCGTCTACCGATATGTCATAGGTGGCTTCACCTATAGCCGGTATCAAAGAATGATTCAATATATGATTTACGTTCTTTTTATCCTGATACATGCGTTGAATTATATCAACAAAATCTGCCTTGTAAAGTTTCACCTCGGGATAGACCTGATGCAATGTATCAGTGACCAATTGAAGCTGTTCATCGGGTAAACCCAGTAGCTTTTTTGAAAGGTACGCTTCGCAGATCATGCCTATGGCAATGGCTTCTCCATGCAGCAGGTGGTTTGGCCCATCGAGGTAGTGACTTTCAATGGCATGCCCAATGGTATGGCCAAAGTTCAGAATCTTTCTCAAGCCTGCTTCTCTGGGGTCCGCTTCTACTACTGCGGTTTTGATTTGAACCGAATGCGCTATGACTGCCGACCAATTGGTTTGATCTAATCCATCGGCACTTACCTGAGCAAAGTAGTCTTCATCGGCAATGAGGCCATGCTTCAATACTTCGGCAAATCCAGACCTGAGCTCTCTTTGAGGCAATGTCTCCAGAAAAGTAGGGTCGATCAGCACTGCTTCCGGCTCCTGGAAAAAGCCGAGGTGGTTTTTCAAACCCATGAAATCGATGCCCAGCTTGCCTCCTACATTGGCATCAACTGCGGCAAGCAGGGTAGTGGGCACATTCACAAAGGAAATGCCGCGCTTATAGGTCACCGCACAGAAACCGCCCATGTCGCCAATCACGCCTCCGCCCAGGTTGATGAGCAATGCCTTACGGTCGAAGGCAGCCCCGGTCATTTCTGACCAGATGTGCTCACAAGTGGTGAGGGTTTTGTTTACCTCACCCGACTTGATTTCTATCAATAAATGCTCAGGCAAAAACGCTGCTACCTTTGGGTAGCAATGCTCGCGCGTGTTTTCATCGACCAGTACAGCCAACTGGGAAAATTGTGCCTGGTCCAGGTAGGCCGGCAATGTAGTAGCTATGGAGTCGATGGTGATTTGACTCATGCGTTGCTGGTGGTTCGTGCTTCCTTGAGTTGAGCTTCCTGTTTCTTCACAGACTCTTCGTGAATGGCAAATAAAAGGCTTTTCATAAACTTCTCTGTCATGTTCCTGTTCATTCCTTCATTTACGCGAGACTGCATTACATCTTGCCATCGGCTGGCCTGATAAACTGCCAGGTTGTGCTCTCTTTTGTACTCACCAATTTGATCTACTATATCAAATCTTTCGGCCAAAAGCTCAATCACTTGAGTGTCCAACAAGTCTACTTTGTGACGGAATTTGTCCAACTCACTGATTGCCTCAGGGTGATCTTCTACCGTATCACGGAAGATCAGACTTTCGTAAATGATCTTAAGCGTATCTGGGGTAATCTGCTGCTTGGCATCACTCCAGGCATTGTCTGGGTCGTTATGCGTCTCAATCATCAAGCCATCCAGGCCAAAGTTGACTGCGCGTTGACTTACAGGTCCTATGATTTCACGAGTGCCACAAATATGACTTGGGTCGCAAATCACGCGTATGCCAGGGATTAGTCTTTTAAGGTGAATGGGCATACTCCACTCAGGCTTGTTCCTGTATCTTTTCTCATACGGATCGGAAAAGCCACGGTGGATAGCGGCCATTTTTCGGATCCCTACTTTATGTAGCCTTTCGAAAGCGCCCAGCCAAAGTTGCAGGTCGGGATTGATTGGGTTTTTTACCATTACAGGGATGTCCACACCTTTGAGCGCTTCACAAATTTCCTGTACTGAAAATGGATTTACGGTGGTACGGGCCCCAATCCAGAGCACTTCAATACCAGCTTTCAAGGCCGCTTCTACATGCTCAGTTTTGGCTACTTCTACCGTTACCGGCACATTCAGGGTTTCACGGGCTATGTTCATCCACTCCAGTGCTTCAGAACCCAAGCCTTCAAATGACCCCGGCCTGGTACGTGGTTTCCATATTCCCGCCCTAAAAAGTTCTACCGGGCTGCCTCGCAGTCCTTTGGCAATTGCTTCAATTTGCTGTGGGCTCTCAGCACTGCATGGTCCTGCGATGAGCATGTGCTCAGACAGACCAAGTCCCCAATCGGTAACGTCTTGAATTTCCATGATTAATAGGCATAAAAAAAGCCTGGTCTTTATCGGACCAGGCTTGATATATTAATTTTTTTGATTTCAGTTTTCTACAAGCACTGACCCGACCTTAGCATCCAGCTAAAGTAAAAAAAGAAATAAAATCGGGTTCTTGTGTTAAGCATGGATCAAACATAGGCATGTATTTATTAACACAAAAGCATCCGTACAATTTTTTGCGGAAATCGATTTCAGCTTTCTATTAGACTGAAGGTGGTGGTGTTATCAGAGTGATCTTCTATGTTCTCTGAAATAATCAAAAGATTATTCTTTTCAATGGCTTCCTTGCTCGAGATCACGGCCGTCTCTTTGTCCTTATTGTGCTTCAATTCATCAATGGCCCCAGCTGTACTAGCACTGGAAATAAAGGTGATGTGATGATATTTGGAGAAGTATTTCTGGGTCTCCTTAATGGCCATTGGGTGGGAGTAAATCTTCTTGATACCACTGATGGTATTAGGCGACTTGCTACCCAGGTATAGGTGAATGGGCAAGTCAAACTGTTCCTTTACTTTAAAGCCATAGCTTTTAATGCGATCCAGGTTATCGCTTACCCGGCCTGAGGTGTTGTTTTTGATGGCCACCAGGGCTTTGCTGATCTTTCCATCTTTCAGCGCCTTGAAAATGTCGTCAAACGAGTTGAAAAAAGTGTAGGAAAGGGTGGGCAGGAATCGCCTGCGAGCAATGTCATGGTACGTGTTTTCCGGCCCGAGTATTCCTAAATCTGTCATGTTCCTGAATCTACCTGTTTGTCTTGTGTATTAAAAATGGCTGTCTGTTTTTTAACGGACTGCTGATGAATTTGTCTATACAGTTCCATAATAAATTCAGGGTCGAGGCCTAATTCCTGACCCCAGTCGGGCCTGCTTCGGAACACTTCCTTCCAACGGCTGATCTGAAAAATGGCCACATTGTTGTCCTTTTTATAGTCACCAATGCGTTTTACCAGGTCCATTCGTGTGGCAATTGCGTCCAGAATGTCCTTGTCTGCCTGATCTATTTGTTGCCTGATTTGCGCTAACTCATCATTGAGAAGGACATCCGAAAAAGTGGAAGCCCTTAGTTCTAATCCGGATAAGATTTCACGCAGCCGTTCTGGGGTTACTTGCTGTTTGGCGTCACTCAATGCCTTTTCTGGCTGGCAATGGCTCTCTATCATCAAACCATCATAGTCCAGGTCGAGGGCTCGCTGTGCTATTTCCTCAATCATACCAGCATCTCCTCCTATATGGCTGGGGTCGCAAATCAGAGGTAAGTCAGGCCAGTGGCTCTTCAATTCTAACGGAATCTGCCAGATGGGCGGATTACGGTAGCGAGAAGGCTGATGTGAGTGAAACCCCCTGTGGATAGCCCCTAGCCGAGTAATGCCCGCATCGGCAAAACGCTCAATGGCTCCCTTCCAAAGGGACAGGTCTGGGTTGACGGGGTTTTTGATGAAAACCGCTACATCTTTACCTCGAAGTGCATCGGCTAGCTGTTGTACATGGAAAGGGTTAACAGTAGTGCGGGCCCCAATCCACAGCAGTTCTGCACCATGGTCCAGTGCCTGGGCTATGTGCTCTGGGGTGGCTACTTCTGTCGCAAAGCGAAAAGGCTCGTTTTTTTGAGTGGTCTTTACCCATTCAAAAGCCTTGGCGCCATGCCCTTCAAAGTTGCCTGGGCGCGTTCTGGGTTTCCAGATGCCTCCTCTTACATAGTGAATTTCTTGTATTGGTAAACGCTCAATGGTTTCTGAGAACTGCTTTTGACTTTCTACACTACAAGGCCCGGCTATGATCAAAGGTTTTTCATATCCAGATACCCAATTTTCCAACGGCTCAATTCTCATCTATTCAAACGTTTGATATAGGGTTCTAACAAAAGTTTCACACTTCGTGTTTGTTGCTATATTTGCTTCAATTCTTGCGCTTAATGGAAATACAGTCTCGCGTTGATTTCGATAACCTGGAAATTGCCTTTGCCGCAAAAAATGACCGGGCCCTTAAAAAAATCCACTTTGTCTTTTCTACCATGAAAAGCAACATGTTGGTCAAGGTCGGTACTACGGTCACAAAGCTAGCATTAAATTCAGGTCTGCCCGTAAAAGGTATTATCAAAGGTACCCTCTTCGATATTTTTTGTGGAGGGGAAACCATAGAAGATTGCATTAGTACGGTGGCCAAAATGAAGAAATTCAATGTAGGAGCCATACTTGATTACTCGGTAGAGGGTGAAAAGACAGAAGCTGGCTTTGAAAGTACCACCCACGAAATACTGCAGGTAATAGAGCAGGCAGCCAAATCTGACAATATTCCTTTTGCGGCCATTAAGATCACCGGCTTTGGTGATTTTGATTTGCTGGCCAAAATTCATGAAGGCGAAACACTAAATGCGGAAGAGCAAGAAGCCTGGGGACGGGTAAAAGAGCGCTGCGAACGCATTTGCCAAAGGGCCTACGATCTGGACGTGCCGGTACTCATCGATGCAGAAGAAACCTGGATTCAGAAACCAGTAGACGAACTTACCATCAACATGATGCAGAAGTTCAACAAAGAAAAAGGCCTGATTTACTATACCTTTCAAATGTACTGCCACCGCATGCTGACCAACCTGAAAGCCTTGCATGAGCAAGCTGAAAAGGGAGGCTACATTCTGGGAGCCAAGCTGGTGCGGGGTGCTTATATGGAAAAGGAGCGGGAAAGGGCACTGCACTTACACTATGAAGACCCCATACAGCCCACCAAGGCTGCCACTGACAAGGACTATGATGCAGCCTTGAGCTACTCTGTTGAGCACATCAAAGGCATTAGCCTCTTTGCCGGCTCACACAACGAAGACAGCAACTACCTGCTGGCCTCGTTGCTTGAAGAACACGGTATTGAAGCCAGTGATGCCAGGGTTTGCTTCGCCCAGCTTTATGGCATGAGCGATAATATCTCCTATAACCTGGCCGATGCTGGTTATAGAGTAGCCAAGTATGTGCCATATGGTCCCATCAAGGCGGCCATGCCCTACCTCATTCGCAGGGCAGAAGAAAACACCTCAGTAAAGGGTCAGAGCGGGCGCGAACTCACGCTGGTCAAGCGGGAGATGAAGCGGAGGAAAGGACGTTAATTGCTGCCTTTTTCATCAGCAGGACTTTCAGTTAAGGATACATTTATTACCGAGAACTTGTTTCTGAAAATGGTCATATCCTTGTATCCTTTCTTTCTGAATAACAAATATTTGTCTGATTCATCTACCTCAACCAGGTAAGTGCCGTCTTCAAGGGTCATTGTGCCACTTGTACGTCCAGGCATTCTAATCACAGAAACACCTTGGAGAGGGTCCCCGGTTTTTCCTGCCTGCACCTTGCCTTTGATAGAGCCTGGTAATTTCATGGCAGTTTGGCTTGATCCATCCAATTGTACATTCAAATCAACAGCCGTTGGTTGGTCAGTTGGCCTTTGTTTAACTATCTCCTCGTACTGTTCAGCCGATATTTCTTCAGCCTGCCCTTGATTGTCGAGTTGGACATATTTGGTCTTGACGCAGCTGAAAGTGAACAATAATATAGCAAGCATCGGAATGGCTATAGCAAATGGTTTTAGCTTTTTCATTTTAGTAGGATTTGGGTTTTCAATCATCTCCAGCCGTTTCTCGACCGGATGTTCAGCATAAGAATGGATGAGGGATGCATTGACGGACTTCAATACATGTTTGATAAGAGAATTGCTGTAAGTTGACCGGGAAGTACGCTGCGCTACCAGGTCATCTGCTATGTATTCGTGTTGTAGTTTAATGGCGCTTTTATAGGCGTAAGCAAAAGGGTTGAACCAGAAGAATACGCTTAGTAGCTGAAAGAAAAGGAGGTCTAACGAGTGCCGATGCTGAAGGTGAACTTCCTCATGTGCGAGGGCCAGCTGGCCATCGTCAGAATTCTCATCAAAACCTGCGGGTAGGAAGATGAAGCGGTAAAATGAGCTGACCTCTGTTTGATTGGTATAAACATGCCAGAACTTGCCGACTTTTTCCTTAGGAGACTGAAGCAACTGCCTGATGTGTAGACTTGATTTTACTAGAGAAGTAAATGAGATGAGCAGACCAAAAAGGTAAATGGCCAGCCAGGGGTTTATCGTATAACCTGCCGGATTGCTGGTCATCGAAGTGGCTATTCCCCTGGTGGTTGTACCGCCATCTCTACTCAAGGGTATCAGGCTCACTTCGCTACCAATGGGTATTTCCAGCAAAGGTATAATGAGAGCAATCACTGCACTGGCCGCCAAATAAAGGCGATTGAGGTTTAGCAATTTCTCTTTAGACAAACTGATCCTGTACAGCAAATAGAAGGCTGCCAGGCAAAGGGATGATTCTAGTAGATAACTAATCATCTTTCTTCAGCTTTTTTAGCAGCCGTTCCACCTGTTCGAGCGAGAGCTCTTTTTCCTCAACCATAAAAGACAACAGGTTTTCAGTAGAGCCATTGAAATACTTGCTTACCAGACTTCGCACATTGCGGTGGCTATAGTCCCGCTTTTCTATGGTGGGAGAGTAGGCAAAGACATTCCCTGTTTTTTCGCGGGTTACAAAACCCTTAGTCTCCAGAATCTTCAAAAAGGTACCTACGGTATTATAAGCAGGTTTTGGGTCGGGTAGCGCGGCCACTATCTCCTTGATGTAGCAGGGCTGCAACTCCCAAATCACTTGCATAATCTGCTCTTCTGCCTTGGTTAATTCTTTCATATGAGAATGAATCTCCTAAACATTTAGGATCATTCCTAAAAACTTAGGAATTAAATTTTAATCTATTGAACTAAGCTTCTGATTTGCTGTTTATTTATCGCATGCGAATCCTTAACTTTGCGCACTTAAATTTTAATGCACAATGCAACAACTGAGCGAACAGGAGATATTGAGAAGACAGCAGAGAGAGCAATTGCTTTCTTTGAACATCAATCCATATCCGTCAGAGACTTTTGATACCACGCACTATAGCGCTGACATCAAGGCTGGCTTTGACGCAGACCCTGAACGCTATAAACAGGTGTCTTTGGCCGGTAGACTCATGAGGCAAAAGGTACAGGGTGCAGCCTCCTTTGCAGAGATTCAAGATCAGCAGGGCCGCATTCAGTTGTACCTCAGGCGCGATGACCTTTGCCCGGGCGAAGACAAGACGCTTTATAATACCGTATTTAAGAAGATATTGAGCCTGGGAGATTTCATAGGTGTAAAAGGCTATGTGTTCAAAACCCAGGTGGGTGAGGTTTCGGTGCACGTAACCGAGCTTGTTGTACTCACCAAGTCGCTAAAGCCACTACCACTGCCCAAGACTGATGCAGATGGGGTGGTGCACGATGCCTTTACCGATCCTGAAAAACGTTACCGCCAGCGCTATGCCGACCTGGTGGTGAACCCACATGTGCGCGATGCTTTTGTGAAGCGTACACAGCTGGTGAATTCCATGCGTCAGTTCCTGGCAGACAGAGGCTACCTGGAGGTAGAAACACCCATTTTGCAACCACTTTATGGAGGTGCGGCTGCCAGACCCTTTAAGACTCACCACAATACGCTGGACATGACCCTGTACCTGCGAATTGCGAATGAGCTATATCTCAAAAGATTGATTGTTGGTGGGTTTGATGGCGTATTCGAATTCTCAAAAGACTTTCGTAACGAGGGCATGTCTCGTTTCCATAACCCGGAATTTACCCAGGTAGAGCTCTATGTGGCCTATAAGGATTATGACTGGATGATGAACCTTGTAGAGGAGATGGTTGAGAAAGTAGCACTCGATATCCACGGCACTACCAAAGTGCAGGTGGGCGAAAACCTGATCGACTTCAAGCGTCCATGGAAGCGATACACCATGTTTGAAGCCATAGAACACTTCACCAGCATCGATATTTCAGAAATGAATGAGGAGGAGCTGGCTAAAACTGCCAAAGAACTCAATGTAGAAATTGACGATTCTATGGGTAAAGGCAAGCTGATTGACGAAATCTTCGGAGAACACTGTGAGCCTAAGCTGATTCAGCCTACTTACATCACCGACTACCCTGTGGAAATGTCGCCACTGGCCAAAAGGCACAGAAGCAAAGAAGGACTGGTTGAGCGTTTCGAGGCCATTTGTAATGGTAAGGAAATTTGTAATGCCTTCTCAGAGCTGAATGACCCGATAGATCAACGCAAGCGATTTGAAGAGCAGCTGGAGCTGGGCAAAAGAGGTGATGACGAGGCCATGGTGCTGGACGAAGACTTCTTGCGCGCCCTGGAATATGGCATGCCACCAACCGCTGGTTTGGGTGTGGGCATTGACAGGCTGTCAATGATCATGACCAACTCCAACTCTATCCAGGATGTGCTTTTCTTCCCGCAAATGAAGCCTGAAAACAAGATTGCGGTGCAACTAACTGTGGAGGCCCAAGGCGTTTTCGATAATCTGAAAAGCAAGGGCAGAACTACTTTGGCTGAGTTGAAAGAAGCAGCTGGTTTGTCTAACAAGAAGTGGGACAAATCCATCAAAGAGCTGACTCAGAATGGTCTGGCCAAAGTGGAAAAAACAGATGGGGGTCTGTTTGTAGAGTTGGTTGATTAAGCACCGATTTTAATAAGACATACAAAGCCTGTTACGATCTTCTGATTGTGACAGGCTTTCTTTTTTCTCAAAGGTTTGACTGCTGTTTTCCAGGCCTGGTTTGGCTCTTCGATCAGGGAGGTTCTACAATAAATTCAGGATGACGATAAGAGGGGCGGTTTCAGGCCTACTGTTTTCAGAGGCTTTATTATCTTAGGTGCTTTCACTATTAAACCCATTCATTCTCTATGAGTCACATTGATAGCTATCAGCATGAATACCTGGGCCAACTCGGCTACTTGCCCATTTACCATTACCTGGAATTGGTAGAAGCACCATGGGGTGTCTATGACTTTGGGGCTACACCGGAAAATCTGGTGCTGGGAGGTGGCAGTGGCGAGCATCCTGGGCTTGTCTTGCATGACTTTGAGCATTTTGTGTTCCACTTTCTCTTTTATCAACTAAGGGAAGAAGAGCAGGAAGAGTTGAAGGATAAGCGCTATGCTGATCTTAAAGAATACTTCTATAAAGATAACAATCGGCTATTAGAATTCTGTCAGTGGGGTGTAGTGACCTATGTAGATTTCGATAAAATGGCACGCTCTGAGCGCATGGAAACCCCTTGTGGAGAAGATGAATCTGTTGAAGACTGGCTGCTGATGTCTATTGGTGAGCTGATTTACTACTCACTGCCAGAAATGAATCCCAAGCAGGATGAATTGAATGCCATTTTTGAACCCTATGACATCAGTCCTGTGATGCAAAATGTAAAGCTCACGCCCCCAGGCTACCCAAAGTACAGAGGTTATCAGGTAATAGATGGTGAGAATGAAAGAGGCATTCATCGGTGGACTTAAGGCACCCGTCTTACAGTTAGCTTAGGCCACAGCCTCCTGAACTTGGCTTGGAGGTGGTAGTACTTCGTATTTGCCTGGAGCAATGTCATTCAATACCGTTTGCAGATAGTGACGGTTGGGCACGGGGTTTTTCTTTTGCAGTACCTTGCGCATGGTTTCTTTATTGAGTGGAGACTCAAACTCTTTGATATATGGAGCAATGAACCCCCGCTGCCCGTGGTAGCGCTTGTGCAACATGTTTCTGCAAAGCTCACGTGCCTCATCATAGTCTAACTTCTTAATGCCAGGTTTCGCCTTTTTTAGTTGCTTGATTTTATAGCCAAAGTAGGACACTACGGCTACTAATGCAGCCGCTTGAAGGGCAATGATGACTAGCTTGGTATCTAACTCCATAGGTGCCTGGTTTTAGGCACATGCCAAAAACCGATGGCAAGCATGATGCGACTTATGATGAGTATGACCAGATGGATGCGATGGGCAAACAAAAAGTCGAGTACAGACTGTTGATTAAGCTGAAACCCAAAAAAGAAAATCAAAAAATTGGCCAGGTAATACATGAGTATGGCCAGGCAAAACCAAAACATGGGGTATTTGTGTACATCTACCAATACCACATCTTGCTTGAGCCTGTACAAGTACGAAAAGCTCAATACAGACATCAGCACACTCAGATAGCTTCTGGTAATGGAGTTGTAGTTATATAGCCCGGTGATCATTATTATTTCAAATAATTCAATTAAAAGTAATAAAAGTAATGAAATGAGCAAAAGCCGTTTTGCCTTTTCCTGCTTTAGTGAGAAATAAAAGAAGGGAATCAGCGTAAAGCCCTGGGCTAAAGAGTCCAGGTGGAAAAGAATGTAGTTACCACCAAAGTAGGCCATAACTTTGGTGGTTATTTCTAAAAGGGTACTAGCGAATATGCTTGCCAGAATCCATTTAAATGGTGTTGTTAAGTATTTCCGTTTTGACAAGCCTACTATCAATGGAATAAGGACTGATAGTTGAGCTAAATAGATATCAAAAAACTCAATCCCCATCACCAGAGCCTGGACAGAGAGGCGGACATGGCTGTGAAACATCAAAGCAGTCATCATCCAGGCCATCTTTGCCAAAGCTATCTGCTACATAAAAGCGGCCATCAGCATAGGTAAATCGAATCACTAGTTTTTGAGCGTTCTGCTCGGCATCGTAGCCATTTTCAAAGTAGAAATTAGTGGCTCCTACCTCTTTGCAGAGTATGACCAGCTTTTCCATAAAGTCTACCCCAAAGCTATTGCCATAGGTGGGAAATTCGGGAAACTGTTTTCTGAAAGCGGCTACTAAGAGGGCACCTTCCTGGCGCGAGATGCTACCCCCGGTATTGGGTGGAAATTTTTCTTGACTCATGGTGAAAATTCGTAATTGTTATTAATGGACAATAATATTCACTTATTCCTATAAAAAAGCAAGGACTGTGTAAATGAAGATGCGCTGTTAAAATCGAAACCGGAATGAAAACGGAATTGCCTATTGAAAGCGGCATGAAACCGGAATGGGTGAGGTATCTGCGTTTTTATTGTAAAATAGTCATATAGTAATTTTAAATGTTGTGAAAATAATTAATAGGTTTAGTCCAGTGTATATGGAATGCAGGCGGGGCACCAAATAACTCCGGTCCTATGTAAGGTGAAAATTCGTACCCGGATAGCCTCGCTTGCAATTTCCACCCGCTTTTAAAAAGTACCTGTAATACTGTAATTGAAACTTTTTTTACCAGATGAAACGATTCACAAAACAACTACTACTCGCCAGCCTGCTACTGCTGGTATTTGGCTGCCGTACTGATGATGCAAAGCCCAACTATGTAATTGAGGCCGAGCCTCAGTATTCAACTGTAACGGCAGAAGATATTCCTGATGTCGTTGATGCTCTGAACCAAGCCATCAACTTTGGCGCCAGCCAGGGCAGTACGGCCAATCTAGATCATGTAACTACGCCTTTTGGCGAGGTGTCAATGGAAGATATTTTCCAGGTAATAGACAGCTTGGATAATAGAAATTACACTTTTAAGGTTGACGATCGGGATAATGACCCCTTTACTTTTACCAATCTGGTACTGAAGAAGCGCGAGGACGGCTCCATCGATCCACCTTATTTAATGGTCTACGAGACCGATTCGCTACACAAGGAAGTATTTAAGTCCAGTGGCTTTGCCATGAATCGGTTTACCGGCCTTATTCATAAGCGTTATCTGCAAGACTTTTCAAGTCCACAGCGTAACACGGCTAATTTGGGTGGTAGCTATTCAAGCATAGCTGATGGTTGTGGCGATAGTAGCTATGCTTTGAATGGGGAAGGCACTATTGGAGTTATTAACGACCCAGGAACAGTTAATTACTGGAACGACCCCACCGTTGGAGATGGCTATTTGCATTGTGAATATAGCATAGTGCCAGTGGTGGTCAGGTGTAATTGTAAAGCAGATTTATCAAGTCAATGTTATTGCACTAAGTATGTAGAAAAGACTACTTGTAGTTGGATAGGTCCCTCTACTTCTGTTAATAACGGCAGTGACTGCCCGCCCAGAGAATCAGAGGAAATTGGCATCAATGAGATGTCTCTTGAAGATTACATTCGCAGCCTTAGCCTTCACGAGGATTATTTAGGTCGCGACCCCTGGACCATTCCTGCCTACCTATGGCAAAATGGCCTCATAAACCCTGGCATGGCCGGGGTGATAGACGGATTTTTAGAGACCATCAATTCTGTCTACACTATTGGTGAATTTATACTAGCATGGAATCCATTTAACTACAGTACCCGAGCCATGGAAATACGATGGGCCACCTGGCGCTTTGTAGAGTTTCTAAATGGTGTAAAAGACGACCCACAGTTTTGGAGTCAGGTTTGGAATGAAGTAAAAACTGAATTCGGTAAATACATAGATGATACCGTAGGGATGGACGCCCAGGCGGTTTATAATCAAGGGAAACTATTGTTTGATGTTGCGACACTTTTTGTGGGCATAGGGGAAATTAAAGCCATTTTGAATGGGACTAAGTTTTCCGTGGCTATGGTATCCATGCTGCAAAAACTACCTACAGCATTGTCCAAAGTTGTATTTAAGGCTAAAAACCTCAATAAGCTGGTTCAAAAGTCGGGCGATGATATTCTTATTCAAACGACTAAAGGAAGCGAATACGTTGCCCGAATAAGTGGTGATGTGATGGAGATCATTTACCGGGGTTTTGGGGGCAACATTAAAAACAGTGTTGATAAGACTACTACTTTGATTGGTAGATGGTCTAATCAACTTGAGGATATTTGGAAGAACGGACTCGCATTACAAGGGAAAAATAAAGGAGGTTTCAATATACTAGGAGACCCGCCAACAGGAACTCCGGAAGAAGTATGGGCCTTTAATAAAAAATGGTTAGAAGATGCCATTGCCAGAGGGGATGATATTCGGGTGACTGCGGATCCGTTAGATATCAATAATGTGTATTTTAACCGTGAAAATATTTCTAGTACTCATTTTCAATCCATGAACTCATTAAAGTCTTATCTGATAAATATTAGCGAATCCAGTCGGCAATTCGAGCAACTTGGCTTTTATGGTAAAGAAATACGACATCTTCTCAAAAATGGCTATGAATTTAATCCAATTACGAAACAATTCTACAAATGATAAAATTAGATGGCTATTATGTTTCTAAAGCAAAGTTAGCAAGTGACAGTAGATCTAAGGACGTCTGGTATTCGAGAGTAGCTCTGGCTTTTCATAGTGGAAGTTTATTACAAACAGCTCATAAATTTTTCAAAGAAAAATACGATGATGGATTTAGCAAGGCAGATTTTAAATCCGTCAACGATGCTGAGTATTTTATTAATAATAATATCATTCGACAAGTAAATTATTGGGAGGATGGGCGAAAGATGGACGAGATATTAATGGAGGTACTTTCACCAAAACGATTAAAGAATTTAGAGACTGGAAGTGAGTTGAAGTTTGTGCCTTGGGAATTATGATCCTTTTTGGCCCATACTGCACTTTATAAAATGATTCGAACAGACGGATATTATGTTACCCCGGCATATAGAGCAACAGATAGTCGATCTTCTGATGTTTGGTATTCACGTACAGCTATATTCTTTATTGAGGAAGGGGTTTTACAGAAGGAGGTTAATTTTTATCAGAAAATTGATGATAAGGGGTTTAGTAAGTCTGATTTCAAGACAGAAAATAATAGAGAATATAAGCTAGAGGGGAATTCGATTTGTCAATTAAATTACTGGCCTGATGGAAGCAAACGCGATGAAGTGCTTATTGATATTCTATCTCCTGAGAGGTTGAGATATCGTGAATCTGGTCATGAAATGGAGTTTGTGCCTTGGGAATGATGATCAGATTTGATGGATATTATTTAGAGGAGCCTACTGAAGTACATCATGGTAGATCAGGCGGAGAGTCCTCATATTCTTTCAATGCTTTTTGTTTTATGAGTGACGGATTTTTGAAGATTTCCTCAAAACACGAATTATTGGATGATTTAGGTGATTTTGTAAAAAAAGACTTTGAATCAGATACTTCTGATAAGATAGAAGTAGAGGTTAAGGGTAATAAGATACTTGTTAAGCCTAGTGGGCAGTTTGAGAACGAATTTTCTTTAGAGATAATTGACCATGAGACTGTTTTCAACACATTGTCTAAAAAGAAGATGTATTTTGTTCCTTGGACTGAGATAGATGGAAACCCTGAAAGAAGCAATGCTGTGATGCATAAACTCTTTGGTCCTTTTTATCATAACAAGTACAAAGTGTTTTATGAATGAGATAAGTGTAACCCGTTCATAATAATGGAAAGTAACGGACAATCTGACTTTTTCAATAATGCTTAAAAGGCAATGGTTTCTAAGACGATTCTTCCGAAATGAGCAGAAGTCTTTTCGATGTAGAGAGATAATAGAAGAAATCTACTGCGACCTTATTGGCCAGTCAGGTTGGTCCTGTGATGCCACCCAAAGTAGTCGTTTGATATACAAAGGCCCCAGGATGGACTTAGTTTTTCTTGATCAAAGGTTTGATGGCATTGAAGCGTTTGTAAGGATGC